>VFSW01004747.1_pt1 | contig 20231 bp, 21 predicted proteins | sample 5358111 | NCBI WGS metagenome assembly VFSW01 (sample SAMN11554181, study PRJNA540505) | mine drainage metagenome | isolation source: sediment from site ElyBrook_90M | place: USA: Ely Copper Mine, Vershire, VT | collected 2017 | reverse complement strand
GCGAGCTACAACCGGGGCGCGGACGACCCACGGTCGCCTCGCCACGTGGCGGACGGCGACGATGGCGCCCGGGCCGGGCGGCAGGATCGCCACCGCGCCGTCGACGGCGAAGGGGCCGACGTTGGTGATCGAGAGCGTGGTGTGCAGCATCGCCTCCGGTGTCGTCGTGCCGGCGCGCGCCGCGTCGACGAGCTCGTTGATCGCCACGGCCATCTCGCGCAGGTCCAGCGCGTCGGCCCCCTTGACGTTGGGCACGATGAGCCCGCGGGCGGTGTTCGCGGCGATCCCGAGGTTCACCCGCCGGCGCACCACGACCTCCTGGGCCGCGGCGTCGAAGCTCGAGTTGAGGCCGGGGTAGTGGCGGGCCGCGTCGCAGACCGCCAGCGCCACGATGGTGAGCGGGGAGAGCCGCACCCCGGCCAGTCCGGGTCGTTGACGGAGCCCGTCGAGCAGCTCCACCGTCCGCGTGGCGTCCACGCGCACCCAGACCGCCGCGTGGGGGGCCCCAAAAGCGCTCTTGGTCATCGCCTCGGCCATCGAGCGCAGGACGCCGCGCACGGGGATGCGCTCCTCGAGCGGGCCGGTCGACCACGAATCGAGCTCCCGGCCGGCGAAGCGCGTGGTGGTGATCGCGTCGGCCGGCCTCGCCGGACGCGCCGGCGCGACCGTTGCGGCGAGGGCGCGCTCGACGTCCTCGCGGGTGATCAAGCCGTCGTGTCCCGTCCCCGTCACGGTCGCGAGGTCGAGGCCGTGCTGCTTGGCGTAGAGGCGCACCGGCGGGGTCGAACGTGGGGCGCGGTCGCTCCGGGTGGGCGCGTCGGGGCCGGTGCGCGCGACGGTCTCGGCCGGTGCGCGACGCCGTCGCGTCACGACGGCGTCGTCCTCGGCCACCCCGTAGCCGACGAGGACCGCGGTGCGACCGGCTCCCGCGGCGGCGGTGGCCGCCGGTGGCGGCGGCGCGACGGCGCTCGTCGATCCCGTCTCGATCTCGACGCGCGGGGCGCCGACCGCCATGACGTCGCCGACGGCCCCGTGCAGCGCGGTCACCGTCCCGGCGAAGGGGCTCGGGAGCTCGACGGTGGCCTTGGCCGTCTCGATGTCGACGAGGGGCTGGTTCAGCGCCACGACGTCGCCGACGGCCACCTTCCAGGCGACGATCTCGGCCTCGACGAGACCCTCACCGACGTCCGGCAGCTCGAAGACGGCGACGCTCACCGGTCGTACCCCATCACCCGGTCGACGGCGTCGAGCACCCGGTCCACACTGGGCCGGTAGGCGTCCTCGATCCGCGACGCCGGGTACGGCACGTGGTAGGCACTGACCCTGGTGCCGGGCGCGCGAAGGGAGAAGAAGCAGCGCTCCGAGAGCGAGGCCACGATCTCGGAGCCGACCGACGCGCTCGGCGGCGCCTCCTGGACGACCAGCAGCCGCCCGGTCTTCTCCACCGACCGAGCCATCGTGTCGAGGTCGAGCGGCGACAGGCCCCGCGCGTCGATCACCTCGAGCGACAGGCCCTCCTCGGCCGCCGCCTCGGCGGCGCGCAAGGAGGTCTTGACCATCGACCCGTAGGCGACGACGGTCACGTCGGTGCCGTCGCGGCGCACGACGGCGTCGAAGAGACCGCACGGCGGGCGGTCGAGGTCGACCTCGCCCTTCTCCCAGTAGCGGCTCTTGGGCTCGCAGAAGATCACCGGGTCGTCGTGCTCGACGGCCTGCTGGATCATCCAGTAGGCGTCGTTGGGCGTCGAGCAGGCGACCACCCGCAGGCCGGCGGTGTGCACGAAGTACGCCTCGGGGCTCTCCGAGTGGTGCTCGATGGCGCCGATCCCGCCCTGGAACGGCAGCCGGATCACCAGCCCCATCGTGTAGACGCCGTCGGAGCGCTTGTGCAGCTTGGCCACCTGGGAGACGATCTGGTCGAAGGCCGGGTAGACGAAGCCGTCGAACTGGATCTCGACCACGGTGCGGTACCCGCGGATGGCGAGCCCCACCGCCGTGCCGACGATCGCGGACTCGGCCAGCGGCGCGTCGATGACGCGGTCCTCGCCGAAGTCCTTCTGCAGGCCGTCGGTGATGCGGAAGACCCCGCCGAGCTTGCCGATGTCCTCGCCCATCAAGAGGACCTTCTTGTCGCTCTCCATCGCCCGGCGCAACCCCTCGTTGAGGGCCCGGGCCATCGTCATCGTCTGGACCGCCATCAGTGGCCACCGGCCCCGAGCTCGGTCATCTCGCGACGTCCGGCCTCGACGAGCGCGTGCGGCTCGGCGTAGACGTCGTCGAACATCGTCAGCGGGTCGGGGGCGTCCATCGCCAGGACGTCCTCGCGCAGCTGCAGGGCCAGCGCCTCGGCCTCCGCGGCCACCTCGTCGAAGGTCGCCTTGTGCACGCCGTACTCGCGCGCGAGCAGCGCCTTGACCCGTTCGATCGGGTCCCGGTGGCGCCACACCTCGACCTCGGCGTCGACGCGGTAGCGCGTCGGGTCGTCCGAGGTCGTGTGCGCCCCCATCCGGTAGGTGTAGGCCTCGATGAGCGTCGGCCCGCCGCCGGCGCGCGCGTTGTCGAGGGCGCGCCGGGCGACCTCGTACATCGCGAGGACGTCGTTGCCGTCGACGCGCACGCCGGGGAAGCCGAACCCGTGGGCGCGGTGGTAGAGCGGGATCTTGGTCTGCAGCGAGGCCGGCTCCGAGATCGCCCACTGGTTGTTCTGCAGCACGAAGACGACCGGCGCGTTGAACGACGCGGCCCACACGAAGGACTCGAGCACGTCGCCCTGGCTGGACGCGCCGTCGCCGAAGAAGGTCATGACCGCCTCGTCGGCGCCGTCGCGCTGGACGCCCATGGCGTAGCCGACGGCGTGCAGCGTCTGGTCGCCCAAGACGACGGTGGGCAGCGAGTGGCGGTAGCGCTGGGGGTCCCAGCCCCCGGTGGTCGTCGCGCGGAAGATCCGCAGCATGTCCTTGGGCGGTACGCCCCTCGTCCAGGCGATCCCGTGCTCGCGGTAGCTCGGGAAGGTGAAGTCCGACGGGGCGAGGGCCCGTCCCGCCCCGATCTGGGCGGCCTCCTGGCCCTGGAGCGGCGCCCACAGGGCCAGCTGGCCCTGACGCTGCAGCGAGGTCGACTCGTTGCAGAGGCGCCGCACGATCACCATGTCGCGGTAGAAGCCGAGGATCTCGTCGCGTCCGAGGGAACTGGCGTACTCGGGGTGGTCGACCCGCTCGCCCTCGGGGGTCAGCAGCTGCACCAGCTCGTCGCCGATCATCACACCTCCATCAACCCGGCCCCTGGCCACCATAGTCCCGTACCATAAACGGATGCCTGGGCTCGTGGTGGACGTCGGCCCGCTGCGACGCCACCGTGACTTCCGCCTGCTCGCGGCCGGACAGCTCGTCTCGCTGCTCGGCAGCAACCTCACGGTGGTCGCCGTTCCGTACCAGGTCTATCGAGAGACCCACTCGAGCCTCTGGGTCGGCGTCGCGAGCCTCGTGCAGCTGCCCCTGCTGATCGCCGGATCGTTGTGGGGCGGCGCCTTCGGTGACCGCTACGACCGACGGACGCTCTTCGTCCTGAGTTCGGTCGTGCTCGGTGCGCTGAGCGTCGCCCTCGCGCTCGACGCCAGCACCGCGAGGAGCCACTTCGTGGCCCTGCTCCTCCTGGCCGCCCTGGCCGCCGGGGCCGGCGGCTTCGCCGGACCGATCCGCACCGCGACGATTCCGCTCCTCGTCGACGCCGACGAGCTCGTCTCGGCCTACTCGATCAACCAGGTCATCGTCAACGTCGCGGCCATCCTCGGTGCCGCGATCGCCGGCGTGCTGCTCGCCGCGGTGGGTCTGGCCGCCTGCTACTGGATCGACGCCACCACCTTCGCCGTGCTCGCCGTGGCGACCGGCTTCATGGCCTCGATCCCCCCGAGCGGCGCGCACGACGGCGTCGCGGTGCTGCGCGCCATCGGCGACGGGTTCGCCTACGTGCGCGCCAACCCGGTCACCCAAGCCGTCTACCTGATCGACCTCAACGCCATGGTCTTCGGACTGCCCCGGGCCCTCTTCCCGGCCGTCGCGCTGACCGTCTACCACGGCGGCGCCCGGGTGCTCGGCCTGCTCTACGCGGCGCCGGGCGTCGGCGCGCTGGTGATGGCCCTGCTCACCGGCTGGATCGCCCGGGTGCGACGCCGGGGCCGGCTCGTCGTGCTCGTCGTCGTGGCCTGGGGCGGCGCGATGGCCCTCTTCGGCGTCGTCCACGTCGTCTGGGTCGGCCTGGCGTGCCTCGCCCTCGCCGGCGCGACCGACGTCATCTCCACGGTGCTGCGCAACACCATCTTGCAGGGCGCGATCACCGACGAGTACCGCAGCCGCGTCTCGGCGATCCAACTCGCGGTGGTGACCGGCGGACCGCGCCTGGGCGACCTCGAGTCCGGGGCCGTGGCGAGCCTCGTCTCGACCGAGTTCTCGATCGTCTCGGGCGGCCTCGCCTGCATCGTCGGCGCCCTGCTACTCGTGCGCTGGCGCCCGACCTTCTGGAACGACCGGTCGACGGGGCCGCACCGACAGTGAGCGCCTGGCGTTGGTCACCGCCGCCAGCTGACCGCAGGCCGCGTCGATCGAGCGGCCGCGCGTGTTGCGCACCGTCGCGTTGACGCCCCGGGCGACCAGGCCGTCGCGAAAGGCCCGCACCCGCTGCGGCGAGGAGCCGCGCACGAGGTAGCCCGGCGTCGGATTGAGCGGGATGAGGTTCACGTGCGCGCGCAGTCCGGAGGCGTACTCGACGAGCTCGTCTCGGGCACGGTCGGTGTCGTTGACGCCGTCGATCAACGCCCACTCGAAGCTGAGCCGTCGTCCGGTCGCCGCCACCCACGTCTCGCAGGCCTCGTAGAGCCGACCCAGGGGGTACCGGCGGTTGAGGGGCACCAGCGAGTCGCGCGTCTCGTCGTTGGCGGCGTGCAGGCTCACGGCGAGGGTGAGCGGCAACCCCTCGCGCGCCAGCCGTTCGATCCCCGGCACGACCCCGACCGTGGAGACGGTGAGGTGACGGGCGCTCAGGCCGCGCGCGTCGTGGAGGCGCCGCACGACCTCGACGGTGACCGGGTAGTTGGCGAGCGGCTCGCCCATGCCCATGAAGACCACGTTGGAGAGCCGTCGCGGCGCCGCCGACCAGGTCGCGACGAGGACCTGCTCGACGACCTCGCCGACGCTCAGCTGACGGGTGAAGCCGGCCTGGCCGGTGGCGCAGAAGGTGCAGCCCATGGCGCAGCCCGCCTGACTGGACACGCAGACCGTGACGCGGTCGTCGTAGACCATCAGCACGGTCTCGATCGTCGCCCCGTCGGCCAACTCGAAGACCCACTTACGCGTCGAGCCGTGGTCGCTCGCCACCTCGTGGCGCGCCGCGATCGAGGGGGGGAACCGTTCGGCGAGTCCCGAGCGCACCGCCGCGGGCACGGTCGTGACGTCGGCCAACGGTCGCCCTTCGACCCAGAGCCCCCGCCAGAGCTGGTCGACCCGGAACCGGGGCTGGCCCTCGAGCAGCTCGGCCAGTCCCGCGCGGTCGAAGTCGTAGAGCGAGACCACACGGCCACGCTAGGCGACCGGCGAGACACCCCCGCGAACTCTGCTTGACTCGATACCGGCACCAGTACGGGCCGCTACTCGAGGAGATCCCCATGGAACTGAACAACACTTCGGCCGTCGTCACCGGCGGCGCCTCCGGCCTCGGCGAGGCGACGGTGCGCGCCCTCAGCGCCCGCGGCGTCACGGTCGTGGTCGCGGACCTGAACGACGACCACGGCGCGGCCGTGGCCAGCGAGGTCGGCGGCGCCTACGTCCACTGCGACGTGACCGACACCGAACAGGTCATCGCGGCGGTCGAGGCCGCGGCGGCGATAGCGCCGCTCTGGTCGGTGGTCAACTGCGCGGGCATCGGCTGGGCGACGCGGACCATCGGCAAGGACGGGGCGTACGCCTCGGCCCACGACCTCGACCTCTACCGCCGGGTGATCGAGATCAACCTCGTCGGCACCTTCAACGTCTGCCGACTGGCCGCCACCAAGATGAGCCACAACGACCCCGACGTCGACGGGCTACGCGGGGCGATCGTGAACACCGCCTCCGTCGCCGCCGAGGACGGTCAGATCGGCCAGGTCGCCTACTCGTCGTCCAAGGGCGGCATCGTCGGACTCACGCTGCCGCTGGCGCGCGACCTCGCGGCCGTGGGCGTGCGCGCGAACTGCATCCTGCCGGGTCTCATCGACACGCCGATCTACGGCACCGGACCGCAGTCCGACGAGTTCAAGGCCCGTCTCGGCGCCGGCGTGCTCTTCCCCAAGCGTCTGGGCTACGCGAGCGAGTACGCCTCGCTCGCCGTGGAGCTGCTCGCCAACAGCTACGTGAACGCCGCGGCGATCCGCATCGACGCCGGCATCCGCATGCAGCCCAAATAGTCCCGGCGCCGACCAACGGCCCCGGGAGCGGGTCCTACGGGGTGGTTTGCGCCGGTCCCTGCTGGACGCGCACCACGAGCGAGAGCAGCGTGATCCACACGCCGATCACCAGCGCGAGCAGCACCACCACGACCCACCGGCCGATGAGCCCGTCCGGGCGCAGGCTCTGCACCGGGCCCGCGAACGGGTCGGTCCGGGCCGCCTGCACGGAGAGCGACGACGTCGCGAGCGCCGCGCCCGCGCCGTCGACCGCGGTCGCGACGAAGCGCTGGGTGCCGGCCCACGTCGGCTGGTAGGTGATCGACGCGACGCCGGCGGCGTCGGTGCTCGCCGTTCCGATGAGCAGCTCGGGCGCCCCGGCGAACTCGTCGAGGTGCACGTAGAAGTTGACCGTCACCCCGGTCATCGGGGCCGCGGCCGCGCCGGCGACCTGCGCCGAGAGCTCGACACCGACCCGCGAGGCGGGAGAGCCGGAGGTCAACGAGAGCGTCGCGCCCGACGCGGCCGCGGCCGGCAGCGCCGACGCGGCGACGGCGAAGAGGAGGGCGCCACCGAGGCCGGCGAGGGCCTGCTTGACGCGCTTCGTGAGAACGGGTCCGGACGTCACGCGTCCACCTCCTGGGTCTTGGCGTGCCCGCTCGCCTCCTCGATCTCCTCCATCTCCGCCATCGGCAGGATGGGGACGAAGCGGAACACGATGAGCAGCAGCAGCGGGATCGCCGCGGTGGCGGCCACGGTGATGGAGATCGGGACCCACGTGAAGTGGTAGGTGCCCCAGTTCCCGGCGAGTACGCCGGCGCTCTTCAGCGGCGAGTTCACAAGCGGCTCGGTCGCCGGGGGGATGACGATCACGAGCCGCTTGATCCAGAGCGAGAGCACCACCAGCACCGAGGCGACGACGACACCACTCGTGGTGCGCAAGCGTCGGAACGCCATGATGACCAGGGGGATGACCCCTCCCGCGAAGAAGTAGATCCAGAACGGGATCGCGTACCGACCGGCGACGATCTGGTACACCCACGCCGCCGGCCCGGTGGTGCCGGAGTACCCGTCGATCAGGTACTCGGTGAAGGTGAGGTAGAGGTAGGCGGCCCCGAAGGCGATCATCAGGAAGCCGAGCCGCACGAAGTGCCGCGGACTGATGAAGGCCTCCAGGTGGAAGAGCCGGCGCGACGCCGCGACCGTCAGGACCACCAGCGCCACGCCCGAGTAGAGCGCCGCGACCACGAAGTAGACCGGGAGGATCGTCTCCATGTAGCCAGCCCGCGAGGACGACGCGAAGGCGAAGGAGAGCACCGAGTGCACCGACACCGCCATCGGGATGATCATGATCGCGACCAGTCCGATGGCGCCGTTTAGGCGGCGACGCTCGTAGGGGGTCCCGCCGAAGCGACCGACCAGCACGCGGTAGAGCGACTGGCGCACCCGCACCCGGCCGCTCGTCGGTTCGAGGTCGAACCGCTCGAGGGCGATGGCCGCGTCGGGGATCAAGGGGAGGTAGAAGAAGACGATGGTGGCGAGCAGGTACGTGCTCACCGCGAAGAAGTCCCAGAGGATCGGCGACGAGAGGTTCCAGTAGGTCGGCCACACCAGCTCCCACACCTTGCTCGGACTGCCGAGGTGGGGGATGATGAAGATCATGCCGATCGGCAGCGTCACGAGGGCCGTCGCCTCGGCGATGCGCGTCAGGGGCGCGCGCCAGTCGGCGTGGGTGAGGCGCAGGATCGCCGAGACGACCGCCCCGCCGTAGCTCACGCCTATGAAGGCCACCAGGTTCGCCTCGTAGATGGCCCAGAACGCGCTGTCGCTGTAGCCGGCGGTGCCGAGCCCGTTGGCCACCTGGTAGATCCACGCGACGACGCCGAGCACCACGATGGCGCCGAGCACCACGATGGACGGCCACCACCAGCGGGGCGTCTCGAGCACCGGTCGCATCGCGGCGGCCCGGAGCCCGGAGTCCTCCGGCTGGGTCCCCCGGACGTCGACGGGCGGGGTCAGAACGTCAGTCATCGGTTCTCTCCTGTTACGCGCGTCACGACGCGCTCGGGTTGTTGTTCAGGTCCTGGCCGTGGCCGGGGATGTAGTACACGCGGGGGTGGGTGCCGTACTCCTCCTTGAAGACGACGGCGTCGTTGTCGGCGACGAAGGTCGACACCTTCACCGTGGCCCCCATCCCGTTCACCGCGACGTCCGCGGTCAGGTCGCCGAAGTAGAGCACCCCCATCGGACAGTTGGTCACGCACTCGGGCAGCTGGCCGCTCGGCAACATGGCCGCGCAATCGATGCACTTGCCGACCGTCCCCTTGACCTGGGGCACCGGCCACTCGGGTTCTTGCTTGAAGGGCTGGCGCGGCGCGGGGACCGGGTCCGACCAGTTGAAGTAGCGCGCGTCGTAGGGGCAGGCGTTCATACAGATGCGCGTGCCGATGCACTTGCTCTGGTCGACGAGTACGAGCCCCTCGTCGGTGCGGAAGTTCGCCCCGACCGGGCAGACCGGCACGCAGGCCGGATCCTCGCACATCATGCACGGCCGCGGCATGAAGTAGTCCTCACCGGCGGCGTTCTGCATCGTGTAGACGTGCATCCACGTCTGGTCCTCGTGCAGGTAGTGCGCGGTCTGGCAGGCGGTCGTGCAGAGCTTGCAGCCGTTGCAGAGCCGCAGGTCGACGATCATGCACCACTGCTTGGTCGGTCCCGTCGGGGTGGTCGTGGCCGCCTGGGACGCCGCGGCCACGGTCTCGGTCAGCGCGCCGAGCACGCCCAGACCGATGCCGCCGAGCGCCGCGGCCCGCAGCAGCCCGCGCCGTCCGATGGTCACCGCCGCCGTGGTCAGGGTATCGAGCTCGGCCCCCTCAGCGGGGACTGCGTCGCGGTCGTCGTGTTTCGTCGTCATGCGATCACCTTGATCTGGCCTTCCATCCACTTCATCGTTGACATCGCGCCGCCCATGCCGTTGGTCCCGTCACCGCACGGGGCGTAGCACTGCCACGTGAAGGTGCCGGTCTTGGTCGGCACGAACGTCGCCACCACCGTCACCGACTTGCCGGTCGGCGCCGCCGGGATCGGCATGTTGAACCTGAGGCCCACGACCGTGAAGGTGTGCGCCACGTTGGTGTCGGCGACCGACGACACGGCGCGGCCGGCCACCAGCTCGCTGCCGGTGGTCGAGCCGAGGACCCGGTCGTACATCATCTGGGAACCCATCAGGGGGGCCGTGCCGTCGTCGAAGCTGATGATCTTCACGGTCACCCGCTCGTTCGCGTGCACCGTCCACACGGGATTCGTGTACTGCGGCTGGTTGCCGGTGCCCGGGAGCGTCCCCGACGTCAGGATCCGCATCACCTCGGTGACGTGCCCGTGCACCGCCGCGGGCGCCGGAGCACTCGAACGGGTCAGCCGCGTCACGCCCGAGGCGATGCCGCCGACGATTGCGACCGTGACGGCCAGTCCGAGCAGGATCCCGGCGAGCGACACCGCGACCAGACCGGTGTTGCGGGCGGCCCGCGCCGGCCGACGCCAGCTCAGGCGACCGAGTCGCTCGAGCACGTCGGGGCCGGGCTCGCGCCGCGAACCGACCGCGTCCGGGGCTCGTCGGGCACTCACGCGACGACCGTGACCTTGCCCGTCATCCAGCCCGGGGTGCTCATGGCGCCGCTCATGCCGGTCGTCCCAGTGCCGCACGGGGCGAAGCAGTTCCAGGTGAAGGTGCCGGTCTTGGTGGCCGTGAAGGTTGCCACGACCGTCACCGACTTGCCGGTCGGCGCTACCGGGATCGGCATGTTGAAGCCGAGCTTGGCGATCGTGAAGGTGTGGGCGATGTTGATGTCCGAGACGCTAGAGACGGCCTTACCGGCGACGAGCTCCTTGCCGTTCGAGGTCCCCATGACGTTGGCGTACTTCATGTACTTGCCCATGAGCGGGGCCGTGCCGTCGTCGAAACTGATGATCTTCACGGTCACCTTCTCGCCCTTGTGCACCGTCCAGGACGAGTTCGTGATCTTCGGCTGTTCGCCACTGCCCGCGAGCTTGCCCGTGGTCAGGATCTCCATCACCTCGGTGACCTTGCTCGGCGTGGCGGCGCCCGAGGCGCAGCCCACGGCGCCCGTCGCGACCACGGGTGCGACGATCAGTGCCAGGGCCACGACCTTGGTTAGTGGGAACTTCATCTCTTTCCTCCTCTTGGTTCGTTGGGTACCGCTTCGGTTCGTGTCGCCTCCGCACCTCGGTGACGACGGGACAGCATCGATCAGGCCTTCACGGTGACGAAGCCGCGCATGAAGCCGTTGTGGGCCATCGCCCACTTGTCACAGGGCAGCGCACAGAACCACTGGAAGGTCCCGGCGGTCTTGGGCGTGATGGTGAAGTGCGTCACCGACGGCGACGTCGCCGAGCCGGCGGGCGCGACGGCGTCCACGTTGAGCGACGGCGACATCCACGAGTGCGACTGCGTGTCGTAGTTGTAGATGGTGACGTCGTAGGTGGTGCCGACCGTCATGGTGAAGGTGGCCGGCACGAAGGCGTCGTGGACCAGTCCGTCCGACCCCTTGACGCCGCCCAGCGGCGGCGGGTTCACCTCGAGCTTCACCTGCACCGCGTCGGTCGCCGAAACCGGCACGGCCGCGCTGCTCGCCGCCGGCGACGTCGGGGTCGCCGTGACCTTGTGCCAGATGGCGCCCGCGCCGGCGGTGATGGCGAAGACCGCCGCGGCCACGAGCACGATCACCGCCACCAACGTGGCGAGGCCGCGCAGTCGGTGCGACGCCGTGTCGCTCGACCCCTGGTTCACAACCGCCGTACCGCTCATGACTCGTTCCTCCCGGCCGCCGTCGTGCTGGTGATGGCGTCCTCGACCATCCTTGGGCCCGAGGGGACCACTCGCCTAGAGGATTCCCTCGGGTCTGTCGTCCCGTGGAACCACGGGAGGCCGATCCGGCGCCGTCGGGCGCCACGCGCTCGCCGCGCGACGGTCCGACGGATCGCCCTCGGGTCCGACGGGGTGGGACTCGTTGGGGACGGCGTCCACCGTGACGTGCATTTTCTGGACTTTGGGCCCGTGGATCCACGGTGAGGCGCGAACCCGAGGCGCCGTAAGGTGAACCCGTGTCCGACACCGATGCGGCTGCGCCGACCCCGATCACCGTCATCGTCGTGGACGATCACGAGGTGGTGCGCCAGGGGACCCGCCGGATGCTCGAGCGAGACCCCGACATCGTCGTCGTCGACGAGGTGGGCTCGGTGAGCGAGGCCCTGGCCGCGGCCCGACGGCTGCGCCCCCGCCTGATGGTGATCGACGTCGAGCTGCCCGACGGCAGCGGCGTCGACATCGTGCGCGGCGTCATCGCCGAGGACCTGCCGGTTCGCTGCCTGATGCTCTCGGCCCACGACGACTACGTGTACTTCTCCGAGTCCTTCGCCGCCGGAGCCGGCGGCTACCTGCTGAAGACCGCCAGCGCCGCGGAGTTCGTGGCCGCGGCGCGCACCGTCACGTTCGGTGGCACCGTGATCGACGGATCGCTCTCGCATCGGCTGGCGGGACGCCACCAGCAGCCCGAGGACGTGTGGATCGGCCGCTTGACCGCCCGGGAGCTCGACGTCATCGCCGCGCTCGTGCGCGGGAAGTCGAACAAGGAGATCGCCGTGGAGCTGGGCCTCGGCCTGCGGACCATCGAGAGCTACGTCTCGGCGATACTCAACAAGCTCGGCGTGCGCTCGCGCACGGAGGCCACCATCTTCGCCATCGAACACCACCTCGCCTCTCCCCGACCGGCCAAGTGAGCGCTGAGAGCCGTGAACGCCGAGAACCCCCGCATCCCGATCCGCCAGATCCTGGTGCGCGCCCTGCACCCACCCGTGCGCGAACCGGCCTTCTGGGCCGTGCAGTCGATGGTGGTCTTCTGGGCCGTGATCCACATCGTGGTCGACGTGCAGAACACGCTGCAGGGCAGCGTGCTGCCCTACGGCGTACCGATCGACCTGCTGCTCATCCCCGTGGGTTACGCGGCCCTGCGCTACGGCCTCTCCGGCTCGGGGGCGACCACCGTCTGGGCGATTATCCTCTGGCTCCCCGACCTCTTCCTGCCCGACGACCGGGGCCACTACGCCCAGGACATCGTCCAGCTGACCGTCGTGTTCATCGTGGCCCTCTTCGTCGGACTGGAGATCGAACGCTCGCACCTTGAGCGGGCGCGCGCTGAGGTCGCCGAGGCCGAGCGCCGGGCGGCGGAGATCCACTATCACCGCCTCTTCGACGCCAACACCTCGCCGATCGTCCTCATCGACCCGGTCGGCGTCGTCCAGGAGGCTAACCCCGCGGCGCTCCGGCTCTGGCACCACGCGCCCGGCCGCCCGATCGGTGCCCTGCTCGGCGTCTCGGATTCCGACCTCGTCGTCGGCCGCCCGTCCCAGCTGACGGTCCGCGTGAGCGACGGCGCCGACGAGCGGAACTTCCGGATCTCGATCTCGGACCTTGAGCCGAGCGCCCTCGGTCCGATGCGCCAGGTCGTGCTGGAGGACGTGACCGAGGAGTACCGCTCCCAACGTCAGGCTCGGGCGTGGGCGATGGAGGTGCTGCAGGCGCAGGAGGACGAGCGACGCCGGATCGCCCGGGAGATCCACGACGATCCCCTCCAGCGACTGCTCCAACTGGCCCGGCGCCTCGAGACGCTGGGTTCGCCCGACGACGCCGCGGCGGGCGACGAGCAGTTCGGAGCGGTGCGCGAGGAGTTGCTGAGCGTCGTCGGCCACCTCCGTGACGTCACCCGCGGGCTGCACCCCGCCGGACTCGACCAGCACGGCCTCGTCGCCGCGGTCCGTGGGCTGCTCATCGACCTCGAGGTCGACGCGGGCCTGATCACGGACTTCGTCGTCACCGGCGACGTCGCGAGCGGATCGCCCGAAGCGGAGGTCGGCCTCTTCCGCATCGTCCAGGAGGCCGTTCGCAACGCGGTGCGCCACGCCAAGGCCTCCAACCTGACGGTGTCGATCCACTTCGAGGACGGCACCGCTCACGTCACCATCGTCGACGACGGCGTCGGCTTCGACCTGGATCGCGACGGTCTGATCGCGGGCAACCACCTCGGCATCCTCAGCATGCGCGAGCGCGCCAACCTCCTGGACGGCCACTGCGAGGTCCGCTCGTCGATCGGCGCCGGCACGACCGTCGACGCGACGGTGCCACTCCACCGGCCATCGGTCGAGGCTGGCCAAACTCGCGCCTGACCGTTCGAGTGGCGTCGAGCGTTCCCCACCGCACGTCGGCCAGGAGACGTCGGTTGAACCGGCCGCTCAGGCTGGATCGGGTGACCGACGGCGCGGCGTCAACGGCCAGTAGGCCACGGCCAGCAGCGCGATCAGCGGACCGGAGTTGACGTCGGTGCCTTGCGACGTGAGGATCGCGCCGAAGTCCTGGGTCAACCAGACGGCCGCGGCGAACACCACGGCGACGATGAGGGCGGCGCGGTTGAGCGGCGCGACGACGACCCCGATGGCCACGACGACGCAGACCAGCGCGAACACCACCGACACGGCGACACCCCGGTTGGCGAGCGCGTCGGCTAGGCCCCGATCGATCGACTGCAGCCAACGGGGCTCGCCGGAGGCGACCGCGGCGACGAGGTTGCTCGGTCCCTGGGGCGAGCGGTTGGTCGGCAGTAGGAAGTAGACCGCGAAGTCGGTCCAGAGCAACGCCCAGAGCGCGGTCGCGCCACGGGCCCCCCACGGACCGCGCTGGGCCAGCGACGTACCGCCGCGATCCTCTCGGGGGGGCCATACGAGGACGGCCACCACCACGTAGAGCAACACCGCGCCCGGCTCACCGGCGAGCGGTGAGGAACCGGAGAAGACGCCACCGAAGCCCTCGGCGAGCCACCACACCGCGAGACCCCACGCGACCGAGGTCCCCAGCGCCCATCGAACGGTGGGACGCCAGAAGAGACCCAGCGCGATCAGGAGTTGGACCGTGGCGTAGAGGACGTTCCACCACGCGATGTCGTGGATCATGAACTGGTCGACCCAGATCATCGGGCGATAGAGCAGCCACGGGTTGCCCGGCGCGGCGGACTCCAGTGCGTTGGTCACGAACCCCCGCGTGAACATGTAGGGCTGGTACTGCAGTGCGGCGTCGATCAACCACACCACCCCGAGGGCGACCTGCAGTGTCCGCCGGCGCTGCTCGACCGTCCGGTCGACGAGGTCGCCGCCGACCGCATCGTCACCTCGTCGAAACCGCTTCGGTAGCTGCGCAACTCCACTCGTCGCCATCGAGACGCCTCCGTGCCCTTCTCCGGTTGCTATCGTCCGCCCGAACCGGCCGCGCCGGTAGCGGGAGAGCACGGGTGACCGCACTCGTGATTCCACGGGGTGGGCTCGGTTGACGAGTGGTTCCGTCACCGCTTCGCGACACGTGGGTGGCCGCTCGGGGTCCGGGGACCTCGAACTGGTTCGACGTCGAAGAACGTTCGAGACGCCCACGTTCGTCCACCGCGAGTGGGCATCGCGGCGCGACCGGCGGCGGTCCCTTCCCCGAGATGCTCGTTAGCACCGTCTCGAGCACGTCCTCGGCCCGCGAGGAGCACGGGACGCTGGCCCGGTGCGGTCCGTCACTCGACCCGCGCGACTAGCCGTCCGGGCGTGGCTGGCGAACCCCACCCGTCATGGATCGCCTGGGGCGTCGAGCAACGACCCCACCCGGTGGCGGGGACGTTAGCGAGCGGGCTACGGCCTTCGCCCGCCGCGTGACTCGGTTGACAACGAGTGGCTGGTCCAACAGAATCGCGTGGTGTCGGCACCCCTAATCGTTCTCAACGGACCGAGCAGCGCGGGCAAGACCTCGATCATTCGGGCCCTTCAGGCGATCTGGCCGCGCCCGCTCTTCACGTCGGGAATCGATGCCTTCATCGTTGGCTGGCCCGATTCTCACGTCTCGCTTCCGGGACAGGACGGCTCGCCCGCGGCCCCGTCCGGCGTGCGCGTCGTCGCCGGAGGCGGCCCGGCCCCATCGTGGATCCCCGAATTCGGTGATCGGTTTCACACCGTGATGCGGGTCGCACACGAGATGTGGGCCCCGATGAGCCGGGCCGGGATCGATCTGGTCGTCGACCACGTCATCATTGACGCGACGATTCGTGAGCAGGCGAGACGTACACTCGTCGACGCCGTCTGGGTCGGCGTCTCGTGTGACGTTGACGAGCTGGTTCGTCGCGAGGCGGCCCGGGGCGATCGCTTCCTCGGCTTCGCCTCGGGGACCTCCGCTGTGGTCCACCAAGGGATGACCTACGACCTCACCGTCGACACCACGGCGTCGCCGCCGGAGGTCCTCGCTCGTCAGATCTACCACGCCGTCATCGGGGGCTAGGGGCTCCGACGCGGGACACCGCGCTGAGGCGCGAAGTCGTCCCCCATCACGAACCACGTCGGCCGACGGTCCACTTGCGAGCGGTCCCCCACCACCGCCCTCCCTCGCCTAGACCGCTCGGCGCGAGGCGACGGTCGGCTGATCACGGCGACGGGCCAGTGCTCGAGTCCGCCGGCCCCCGAGCTCTAGAAGTCGCGAGCCTCGGCGACGTTATCGAAGCGGGCGAACTCGCCGCGCCAGGTCAGGTGGGCACTTCGCGTCGGGCCGTTACGGTTCTTGCCGACGATGATCTCCGCCTCGGCCTTCTTGTCATTGGTCACGTCACCGTACTGTTCCGGGCGGAACAGGAAGAGCACGACGTCCGCGTCCTGCTCGAGCGAGCCGGACTCGCGGAGGTCCGACATGATCGGTCGCTTGTCGGCGCGGTCCTCGAGCTTGCGCGACAGCTGCGACAGGGCGATCACCGGGCACAGCAGCTCGCGCGCCAGGATCTTCAAGGACCGACTCATCTCGGAGACCTCGACCTGGCGGTTCTCGGCCCGCGAGCGCGAGCTCATGAGCTGGAGATAGTCGACGATGACCACGCCGAGGTCGCCCTGTTGCTGCTTGATGCGTCGGGCCCTCGAACGCACGTCCATCACGGTGAGGGCCGGATTGTCGTCGATGAACACCTTGGCGGACTGCAGGAACCCGAACGCCTCGTGCGCCCGATTCCAGTCGCTCTCGCTGAGGTCGCCAGTACGCAGCTTCGACGAGTCGATCCGGGCCGTCGACGCCAGGATTCGCTCGGCGAGCTCCTGTCGGCTCATCTCGAGGGAGAAGTACAGCGCGGGCCGCTGCACGACCGCGCCCACGTGCACCAGGACACCGAGGGCGAAGGCCGTCTTGCCGGTCCCCGGACGGGCTCCGATGATGGTCAGGCTCGTCGGCTGCAGTCCCTGCAGGATGAGATCGAGCGACCGGTAGCCCGTCTCGAGCCCGTTCAGCTGCCCCCGCGTCTCGCCGCGGGTCTCGAGGATGTCGGCCTCCGCCAGCAGCAGGCGCTGGAGGGGCGACACCGAGTCGATCTTCCGGTTGTCGGCGATCGCGTTGATCTTGCGCTCCGCCTCGTCGATCAGGCCGACCACGTCGTCGGTCGGCCGATAGGCCTCGTCGACGACCTCGCCGGCCACCGCGATGAGCCGGCGCTGCTGGGCCTTGTCCCGCACGATCTCGGCGTAGTGCAGGGCGTTGGCGGCCGACGGCGTGTTCAGCTGCAGCGACGACAGCACCGCGAGCTCCACGGCCGCGGCCCCGTGCTCTTGGAGCTTCGCCTGCACGGTGACGTAGTCCACCGGCTCGGCCGCGTTGGCCAGGGCGAGGATCGCGGTGAAGATCTGGCCGTGGAGCGGACGGTAGAAGTCCTCGGCGGAAACCGTCTCGTACGCGATGCTCACCGCCTCGGGCGAGAGCAGCATCGCACCGATCAGCGACTCCTCGGCCTCGAGGGCGCTCGGAGGGACGCGCCCGCCCCCGGGCACGGTTCGACTGCGGTCCGATTCGATCTGGGTCATAAGACACCAACGGTCGTCGATAGCCCCTGTGCGTAGCAAGAACAACAACGTGGGGAAATGTCTGTGCCTAACCTCACCGTCCCAGCATCGCGGGACCCTGTGACACGTCGCGTTGGGACCAGGCGCCGGGTGCGTCCCGACGCCTGGTCCCAACGGCGTGTGGCGAAGCTACTTGGGGACGACCTCGAGGGTCACGGTCGCGACCACCCCGTCGAAGAGCGTCGCGGTCACGGTGGCCGCGCCCAGCTCCTTCAGGTGCTCGTCCATGTGGATCGCGTTGCGTTCGAGCGAGATACCGGTCGCCGTGCGCAGCGCGTTGACGACGTCAGCCTCGGTCACGGAACCGAAGAGGCGTCCGTTCGCGCTGGCCCGGGCGGCCACGGTCACCGTGGCGGCCTCGATGACCGTTCGCTGGGTCATCGCCGCTTCGCGGCTCTGGGCGTCGCGCAGGTCGCGAGAGCGGCGCATCGCGGCGGCCTGGATCTCCATGGAGTCGGTCGCGGCCAGCGCGGTGCCGGTCGGCAGGAGGAAGTTTCGGGCGTAGCCGGCCTTCACGTCGACGATGTCGCCGCGTCGACCGACGCCCTGGACGTCACTTCGCAGCAGGACCTTCATTCCCCGACCTCCTCGGCCGTCGCGAAGACCGCCGCGGCCTCGCTGGCGTCCTCGAGCATCGCGTCGTCGATGCTCACTGGAGCCTCGTCCCCCTCGCCCTCGACCTCGACCTCGACCTTCGCGGCGTCACGGTCGGGACGTGGTCCGCGCGGCCCGCGGTCGTCACTACCGCGGCCGCCACGACGTTCGGTGACGGTCCGCTGCGTGTAGGGGAGCAAGGCCAACTCGCGAGCGGTCTTGATGGCGTCCGAGACGTCGCGCTGGTGCTGCTGGCAGTTGCCCGAGACCCGACGTCCGCGAATCTTGCCGCGGTCCGAGATGTACTTGCGCAGCTGCGCGAGGTCCTTGTAGTCGACGGTGTCGACGCCGTGCTGGCAGAAGGCGCAGGGCTTCTTCTTGACCCCGCGACGGTTGTCGATCTTCGGCGCGCGCTTAGGGGGCTTGGGGTTGTTGATACGTGGCATTAGAAGGGCTCCTCGTCGAAGGCGTAGGTGCGGGGCTCGCTGGATCGCGGCGCGGCGGGCCGCTCGGCGTCGCGGAACGGCGCGTCGGGACGCGGTGTCCGGGTGACCACCGCCGTCGCGAATCGCAGCGACGGCGCGATCTCGTCGGCGTTGATCTCCACAATCGAACGCTTGTCGCCGTTCTCGGTCTCCCAGCTGCGCTGCTCGAGGCGACCGTTCACGACGACCCGGGTCCCCTTGGACAGCGAGTTCGCGGCGTTCTCCGCCATGGATCCGTACCCCGTGACCTCGAAGTACGAGACCCGCTCCTCCCACTCCTGGGTCTGGCGGTTCTGCCAACGTCGGTTCACCGCGACCGACAGCCGCACCGCCGCCTGTCCGCTGTTCAAGAACTTCAGTTCGGGGTCACGGGTGATGTTCCCGACGATCGTGATCGTGTTATCTGGCATCTCTTCTCCTCCAACCTTCTTCGTGACGGCCTACGCCTGCGTCGCAGCGCGACGAGCGGGCCGTTCGTTTCGACGAAGAATCTTGAAGCGCAGGACTTCGTCCGACAACGTCAGAATCCGGTGGAGCTCATCGACGGTGGCGGTGGTTCCAGCGAACTCAACGAGTACGTAGTAACCCTCCTTGCGCTTCTTGATCTCGTACGCCAGGGGGCGCTTCCCCCAACGGTCGATGGTTCCCGGGGTCCCTTCGTGGGTCCGGAGGGTCTCGAGCGCTCGGTCGAGCGCGACCTGGATCGATTGGGCGTCAATGGTCGTGTCGAACACGATCATGGTCTCATACGGCCTCATGGCCACTTTCCTTTCCCTCTGGTCCGGACTGGCCGGGCTCCGCGGATAACGGAGCAGGGTTCTTCCCATCAGCGATGGGACCGTTGAGTTTAACCCAGAGGAGCGTCGTTGGCTAGTCGAGCAGGTCCGGGGGGGTCGGGTAGGTCTCCGACGCGTCGGGGAAGGCCCCCGAGCGCACGTCGTCGCGGTACCTCGCGACGGCCTCGGTGATCGCGCCACCGAGGTCCGCGTACTGACGAACGAACTTCGCCGGCGTGCGCCCCGAGAGGCCCAACAGGTCGTGGAAGACCAGGACCTGGCCGTCGGTGTCGCCGCCGGCCCCGATACCGATCGTCGGGATGTCGAGCGCCTCGGTGACCATCGTGCCGACGACCGCCGGCACGCCCTCGACGACGACGGCGTAGACGCCGGCCTCCTGGAGCCCCAGCGCGTCGTCGATCAGCATCCTGGCGGCCTCGCGCGTCTTGGACTGGACCTTGAAGCCGCCGAAGGCGAGGACGCTCTGGGGCGTGAGACCCAGGTGGCCCATCACCGGTATCTCGGCGTCGAGGACCGCGTGCACCACCTCGAGGCGGTTGCGTCCGCCCTCGAGCTTGACGCTCTGGGCCCCGGCGCGAACGAGCGCCGCCGCGTTGCGCACGGCGTCGGTCACGCCGAGGTGGTAGCTCAGCCAGGGCATGTCAGCGACCACGTGGGCCGACGGTCGCGCGGCGGCGACGGCGGCGACGTGGTGCACCATGTCATCCATCGTCACGTGCAGGGTGTCGGCCTGTCCCAGCACGACGTTGGCCAGGGAGTCGCCGACGAGTATCACGTCCACGCCGGCCGCGTCGACGTACCGGGCCCCCGGCTCGTCGTAGGCGGTCACCATCACGATCGGCGCCTCGCCGTTTCGGCGTTTACGGGCCCGCAGGGCGGGTGCGCTGAGACTCACGCCTCGACTCTACCGGGGATGGAAAATCTGACCGGGGGAACGCTTGACCGGTGAGGGCTCGTTGACTAGGCCCGGCCCCGCAC
>VFSW01004746.1_pt1 | contig 20231 bp, 15 predicted proteins | sample 5358111 | NCBI WGS metagenome assembly VFSW01 (sample SAMN11554181, study PRJNA540505) | mine drainage metagenome | isolation source: sediment from site ElyBrook_90M | place: USA: Ely Copper Mine, Vershire, VT | collected 2017 | reverse complement strand
CGGGTACTGGGCGTCGACCGAGCACGGCAAGTGCCGCCGGGACACCAACCTCTTTAATCCCGGCACCATGGGCGAGGAGACCGCCGTCGGCCCGGCGGCGCGCGCCGCGGCGCGCGGCCAGACGCTCAAGACCGAGATCGGGCCGGGGCTGCCGGCGCTCAGCGCCGACAAGAAGCGGCTGGTCCAGGTGCTCAATAATCTCCTGGAGAACGCGATCCGCCACACGCCGAAGGGCGGGGCGATCACGGTGCGCGTCGAGCGCGACGGCGGCGCGGTGCGCTTCGCGGTCGTCGACACCGGCGACGGCATCGCGCCGGGCGAGGTCGGCAAGATCTTCGAGAGCTTCTATCAAGGCGCCGGAGGCGCCGGCGGGCGTTTGGGCCTGGGGCTTTCGATCTCGCGCGAGATCGTCCACAGCCACAAGGGACGCATCTGGGTGGAAAGCCCGGGACTGGGGAAGGGGGCGTCGTTTCTTTTCACGCTGCCCGCCTCCTCTTGACAGGAACCGGAAAAACCGTTAATAATGCCGGGATTTGCTAGACTCGGCAGACTCCGAGGAGGAATCGCATGGCTGCAAAAGCTGCGCCGAAGAAGAAGGTGAAGGTCCTCATCGCCGACGACCAGACCCTCTTCCGCGAAGGCATCAAGGACCTGCTCGACAACGAGAAGTCGATCGAGGTGATCGGCGAGGCCGCCGATGGAAACGAGGTCGTGCGCCTGGCCAAGAAGCTGCGGCCGGACGTCATCCTCATGGACATCAAGCTCCCGCACCTGGACGGAGTCTCCGCGACCCGCCTGATCCGCAAGGAGCTCCCCAACACGAACGTCCTGATCCTCTCCAGCTACGAGGACGAGGCGCACGTGATGGAATCCATCCAGGCCGGCGCCAACGGCTACTTGTCCAAGATGCTCCCCGCCGCCGAGCTGGTCAACGCGCTGAAGGCGTTCGCCAACGACGGCGTGATGATCCCCCAGCAGGTCATGGGCAAGCTCCTGCAGGGCCTGCGCCAGATGTCCTCCGGCGAGGGCTCTCCGGTCGCGCTCACGAAGACCGAGATCCGGGTGCTCGTCCTCCTCGGCTCGGGGATGTCCAACAAGGAGATCGCGGCGAAGATGGAGTGCTCGGTCAAGACCATCAAGAACCACCTCAACGCGATCTTCCAAAAGCTCGAGGTGAGCAACCGGACCGAGGCCGTCGTCAAGGGCATCGAGATGGGGCTGATCTCGCCCGAAGAGCCGAACTGACGCGGCCGGCGTTCGGGGATTCTTGACGAAAGAAGAATTCGTCGCGCAGCTCGAGCGCGGGGCCGGGCAGGCCGCGGGCCTTCCCGTCACCGCGGCCGTCCTGCGCACGACCGCCGAACAGCTCAAGCGCGGGGATCCGCCTTGGTGGAAGGCCGCCGCCAAGGCGTGGGAGAAGCGGGCGTTCGTCGCGTGGAGCGAGGCGTGGAGCCTCTACCTGACGGCCCTCCACTTCGAGGCGCTCAACGACGCCGAGTCCCCGCTCGTCCCGTTCTTCCCGTCGTGCGGCGGGACGGCCGAGGCGGACCCGTCGCCGGGGCTGCTGAAGTTCCTGGCGGCGCCGCCGCCGTCCTTCTTCGAGAACCTGCGCGTCCGCCACCGCCGCACCTACGTCGCGGCGCGCTCGCTGCTCTGGATCAGCCCGGCGCTCCTGTTCTTCCAGCGCAAGCGCGGCCTGCCGTTCTACCTCGTCGAGACGAACGCGGGCGCGGGGCTCAATCTGGCGGCCGACGCCGTGATGCGGCAGAAGGACTTCGACTCGAGCCTCGTCGCCGCGCGCATCGGGCTCGATCCTCAGCCGCTGGAGCTCTCCGACATCGTGCAGCGCCGCTGGCTGACCGCCGGCGTTTGGCCGGACAACCTCAAGGGCATCGCCCAGCTCGACGCGGCGATCGACGCCGTCCAGAAGCGCGCGAAGGACGAGGCCGCCTTCCTCCAGCTCGCGGCCTGCGCTCCCGAGAAGGCGGCGGCCTTCGTGGCCAAGAACGTCCCCGCCGACGATCCCGACGTGGGCCTGCTGATGTTCAACATGGGAACGACGGTGCGCATGACCGACGCCGATTACGCGGCGTACGCGGCGGGGATCGCCGCGACGCTGAAGGCGTGGGGCGACCGCGGCCTTTGGGTCGAGGTCGAGAACGTGCGCGGCGAGACCTATTCGACGACCCTCCAGCTGCGCGTCCACCGCATCGTGGGCGGGGCGCTGCGCAGCTTCACGATGGCGAGCTTCGACGTGGAAGCGTCCAAGCACGCCTACAGCGAGGCCAGCCCGAAGTTCCTCGAAGTCTAGCCGCCTTCGCGCCTTATTGAAATCACCGAATTTTAACCGCGCCGACCTTGATTTTTCATCGGCGGGGGCTATAATCCGGGTATGCCGAAGAAAGCTCCTCGTGCGGCGAGGCCCGCCGCATGAGATCTCTGCGCTCCCGCCGCGGGCAGATCGTCATCCCGGCGATGCTGATGTTCCCGATGCTCTTCCTTTTCGTCTACCTCATCTATGAGACGGCGAAGCTTTCGCGCGAGAAGATCCGCCACCAGTTCGCGATGGACGCCGCCGCCTTCGTCGAGATGACCAACTACTCCGATTTCCTGAACCGCACCGCCTACGTCAACGGCGCCTTCCCGATGCGCATCTTCGAGGAAGGCTACTACGACTTCAAGGCGGAGTGCGAGGGCAAGGTCGCCAACTGCAGCCAGAAGACCTACGCCTCGCTCCTGTTTTATAACGGCGCCTTCCCTCACGTCGGGGGGGCGTACCAGGACGGCCATTCCCCGGAGACCACCATTCCCGGCGGCCAGTGGAGCATCGAGTACGACAACTCCAATCCGCTCGCGTCCGGCAAGAACCAGTCGCCTCCGCAGCTGACGGAGCCGTGGGAGCTGTTCACGCTGAACGACGCGGACCACTACTGGCACCCGATCGACCTGGCCAACGAGATCTACAAGCTGTACGTGCAGATCTACTCCCTGCTCGGCTCCGTCGAGGACGCGCAGTTCTCCGTGCTCAAGCGCCTGACGACGACGGGCACGCCGCACAGCTTCCTGCAGAAGTCGTACTGGCTCAACACCGGAGATCCGGTCGGCGACGCCGCCCTGCTCGCGCGCACCTTCGACACCCAGCTTGGCGACTTCACTCATGCCGTGACCCCGTACTGCCAGGCCACGATGAACTACTGGGGCAACAAGCACCTCAACGGCGGCATCCAGCCCTACGTTCCGCAGAAGACGACTCCGACCATCCAGCTGCAGACGTCGGCGGGCTGCGCCCAGGGCCTGTTCCAGATCGAGTACGTCGATCCGAACATGATCAAGAAGCTCAAGGATCCGAGCAGCGGCTATCCCGGGCTGGCGCTGACGATGAATTGGTCGATCCCGCAGAAGAACTACTGGAACGTGGACTTCGTTTCGCTGATGGCCCAGCAGTTCCCCCAGGGCGGCCTGCACACGACCATCTCCCTGATGGGCGACCCGGCCAACAAGCCCGCGGTCTGGCCGGACCCGACGCCGAAGTTCCAGGTGAGAGAGTTTCCTTGAAGGGCCGACCGAGCCATATGGCGAGGAAGTGCCCCTTCCTCAAAATCCGTCGGGAAAGGGGCCAAGCCACCACGGAGGTGGTGCTCCTCTTCCCGGTCTTCATGTTCTTCCTCTTCGCCTTCGCGAAGGTGTTCGCGCTGCTGATCCTGGTGCAGAAGCTCCAGATCGCCTCGTTCTACGCGGCGCGGCGCTGGCAGCTGGAGTCGCACCGCAACGCCAGCTACGAGGGCTTCGACAACGGGGCGCTGCGCTCGGACATCGAGCAGAAGACGCTGGCCTACCTCGGCTACGGCTCGAGCGTCGGCAATTTTCTCGACCTCGGAAACAGGTGCGTCCCGTCGAGCGGCTGCCCCAACTCCAGCTCTCCGGGCGTGTCGGTGCAGCGCACGCAGGTGTGGAACGTGGTCACCACGACGGTATGCACCAATCCTCTCAACATGGCGTTCTACAAGACCCAGGGCTTCACCTTCTGCGACACCAAGTACGTGCCCAACCGCGACCGGCCGATCGCCTTCGTCCTGCCGGGCCTGAACCCGGGCGGGCCGTGAGCGTGGCCGCCGCGCGGGAACAAAAGCTATGATGGCGGTTCTCAGTCCCGCCGATTTTTGGAGGATTCATGTTTTGGGCTAAGTTCAAGCTGTTCATGTCGCGCTGGTGGGTGCCGCTGCTCATCGTCGTCGGCGTCGTCATCTCCATCATCATCCCGATCTGGTACATGTCGGGGATGGAGGAGAGCGTGCGGCGCTACATCATCGGCATCAACGTCGCCTCCCTGCCCTGGGGCATCCTCCAGACCCTCGTCTTCGTCGGCTTCCTTTATCTCCTGCAGTACGGCGGCGGGTTCGCCATGTTCCGCAAGTCGAAGATCGACTCGGGCATGGTCAACATCCGCTTCTCCGACGTGATCGGCAACGAGGAGGCCAAGCGCGAGGCCTGGGAGGTCGTCCAGCTCCTGAAGGACCGCGCGATGCTCAAGCGCGTCGGCGGCAAGATCCTGCACGGCCTGCTCATGATCGGCCCGCCCGGCTGCGGGAAGACCATGCTCGCCAAGGCCATCGCGACGGAGGCCGGCGTGCCTTTCCTGTCCACCTCCGGCTCCGAGTTCGTCGAGATCTTCGTCGGCGTGGGCGCCTCGCGCGTGCGCAAGCTCTTCAGCCAGGCCCGACAGTACGCGAAGGCCTACGGCGCGTGCATCATCTTCATCGACGAGGTCGAGGTCCTGGGCCGCACGCGCGTGGTCTACGACGCGTTCGGCGGCGGCCAGGAGGGCAATTCCACCTTAAACCAACTTCTCGTCGAGATGGACGGCCTGACCGACAACGACGCGCCGGTCGTCGTCATCGGCGCGATGAACATGCAGGAAAGCGTGCTCGACCCCGCGCTGACGCGCCCGGGCCGCTTCGACCGCAAGATCAAGATCTCGCTGCCGAACCTGACCGAGCGCCAGCAGATCTTCGAGTACTACGCCAAGAAGATCAAGATCGACCCGGGCGTGGACTTGGCGCGCCTGGCGCGCAAGGCCATCATGAAGTCCCCGGCCGAGATCGAGAACATCCTCAAGGAGGCCGCGCTGATCGCCGCGCGCGACCGCCGCGAGATCCTGAGCTACAAGGACGTGTCCGCCGCCATCGAGCGCATCGAGCTGGGCGTGGCGCACCGCGTGTCGATGACGCCCAAGGAGCGCCAGATGACGGCCTACCACGAGGCCGGCCACCTGATCATCACCTACCTCTGCCACCCGCTCAACGACGTGTTCAAGGCGTCGATCATCGAGCGCGGCGACATTCTCGGCGTGGTCCATTTCACGCCGCGCGAGGAGGTCCACTCGTACGACTTCGAGTCGATGTTCGCGACGATCAAGTCGGCGCTCGCGGGCTATGCGGCGGAGCGTCTCAAGTTCGGCACCAGCACGCAGGGCGTCAGCTCCGACTTCGCGGCCGCCATGAGCAACGCCCACGTCATGGTCTGGCGCATCGGCATGGGCGAGAGCGGCCTGGTCGGCGACTTCACGCAGATACCGGATCAGCAGCTGTCCGACGACATGAAGAAGAAGCTCAACGACGATACCCAGAAGCTCTTGAACCGGGCCATGAAGGAAGTCGAGCAGACCCTCAAGGCCGAGGAGCTGATCCTGGACCGCTTCGCCGCCGAGCTGCTCAAGCGCGACGAGCTGGATTACGACGAGATCGTCGCGATCTTCGCCGAGTACGGCAAGCCGGCGCGCTCGCTGGCCACGGGACCGCTCGCCCATTCGCTGACGTCACCGGACCCGCTCCCGATCCCGGCGAACGCGAGCTCGGCGCTGCCGCCGTACGCGCCGCCGCCCCCGGCCGGCCCGACCGCCTGAGGGCGCGGACCTTCGCCGTTCTCCTGGCGATCCTCTGCCTGGATTTGGCTCGGGTCGCGTTCGTCGAATCCCATTTGGACGAGGACGCGTGCGTGACGATCGGCTGGCTTCTCGCGAAGGGCTGGAAGCTTTACGGCGACGTCTTCTCCCACCACATGCCGCTGGACTATATTCCCAGTTGGGCGCTGGCCTGCGTCTTCGGCAACCGCTTCGAGGTCTTCCGGGGCTTCATGATCGTCTTGTGGGCGTCCGTCTGCGCGGCGCTCTTCCGGATTTTTCGATCCCGCGAGCCGAAGGCGGCCGGCTTCGTCCCCGTCTTGTTCGCCGTTTTGACCTCGCAATGGCTGACTTATTGGATGGGGCAGATGATGCTCGTCGAATCCTACTGGGGCTACGCCGTCGTGATTCTTCTGGCGCTCTTGGGGACGCCTCTGCGGCTTTCCGCCTCCCGAGTCTCGCGCGGGGAAGGCTTGTCGGCGGGCGCGCTGCTGGGGCTTCTTCTGAGCGCCTCGCCGACCTGCGCGCCCGTGGCCGCGTGCTTGGCCCTTTGGATCCTTCGGGATCCTCCGTGGCGGAGCCGATGGCGCGATCTCGCCGCGGGATTCGGCGGCTGGATGATGCTGTTCTTGATCTGGTGCGGAGGACACGCCGATCTCGGGCAATGGTATGTCCATGCGGTGTGGTTCAACGCCGTCATTTACGCCAAATTCAACGGACTTAGAGGTTCGCCGGCCGCGGCGTTTGCGGCCTCGGCCCTCCGCGACAATGCCTCCTATTTCGCGAGCGCCTTGGCGTGGGGGAATCCCGAGCAGTATTTCGAGGGCCTTCTGAAGCTGTCGGTCTTGGGGTGGATCGGGTGGAATTTGACCCGCCGGCGATTCTTCGACGCGGCCTGGTGGATCGTCTTCATCGTCGCCCTGAAGGCGCGCGTGGAACGCCTCGCCGGCGCCGTGCCTTTCCACGGCGCGCCGTTTTATCTCGTCGCGGCGCTGCTGCTGTGCCGGGAGCTCTCCATGCTGTGGACGGAGGTCCGGCGCCGTCCGGGGCGGGGGCGGGCGCTCGCGTTCGCGGCTTTGACGGCCTTCTTTCTTTTTCCGACGCTGATCGCGACCTCCTTCGCCGCTTCCGCGCTGAAGCCTTACGCCAAGAGAAGCGTCCAGTACGAGACGCTGCTTTCCGCGCTCAAGAATTGCACCGAACCCGCCGACCGCATCGCCGCGTTCCCCTTCGAGCCGAGATTCTATCTGGACAGCGGAAGGCTTCCGGCGGTTCCCGATGTCTTCTATCTGCCTTGGCAGGCGGCGTGGCCGCCCGAGCGGGAGGCCACGATGGCGGCTCTCGCGCGCAACCGGCCGAAGGTCGTCGTGATCCAGGACATGACGGTCTGGGGTTCGCCGTGGAGCGAGTACGGCAAGAACGTCGACTCCTGGGTTCGAGAAAATTATTCGTCCGTGGCGAGAAGCTCGGATCCCGGCCAGGAACTCGGCATTCGCCTCTGGGTCAGAAGGGACGCGGCGGCCGCGTTCGTCGTTTGCGCGCAAAAGCAGGGATCCGCCGCCCCTTCTTCCCGATCACGGTAAAAAGAGGGTAAACGGGGGCGTTTCCCTTGACAGATTCGCGCGGCGGGGGCTACACTTCGGACAAGGCTATGGGCATCAATCTGAGTCCGATTTCGGCGCGGAGCGCGTCCGTGGGCGGCGCCGACGATCCTTTTAAGAAGTACTGGTGGGCGATCCTCGCGGGATTCGCCGCGACCGGCGTTTGGATGTTCGCGCCGATGATGGGGACGCAGATCGGCTCCGTGCGCGTCGACACGGCGCCCAAGCCCGCCGTGGACGCCTCCGCCGTGGAGCAGAACCTGGACTCCGCGGCCAACCCGAGCGGGGCGCCGGGCGGGGCGCTCGACCTCTCGATGGACGGCCTCAAGCGCAAGAGCCGCGAGGACGAGGCGACGGCGTCCATGCTCTATCAGGCGCCTCCCGAGGCCGGCGTTGCGGCCGCGGCGGGAGCGCCGCTGGGCACCGCGACCGCCTCCTCCTCGGCCAGCTTGGCGCAGCAGCTCAAGGAGGCGGGCAAGGCGAAGGGCGCCGGGGGCTGGAGCGAGAAGGCCCAGAGCGGATTTTCCGCCCCGCATCTCGGCGGGTCCGGGCTTTCCGGCGTCGGTTCGGCCGGCGGGAGCTCGAGCGCCTCGGCGGGCGGCGCCGGCTCCTTCGGCTTTCATAACGCTCAGACGGGATCGGCCTCGACGGTCGGCCTCCGCGACGACGGCAGCGCGAACGCGGCGGGGCCGGCCGGCTTCCAGGCCCTGCGCAACTCGGCCGCCGCCGGCGGCCCCGGCCTGGGCGGGCTCAAGGGCAGCGCCGAGGGGGTGCACGCCAGCATGAGCGGCGTCTTCGACGGCGCCAAAGGCAAAGGAAACGCGATCGGCGGCGACCCCGCGAACGCGATGGCCAGCGCCCGGTCCGCCTACGACGCGGCCCCCGCCAATCTCAAGGCCAACGACCCGCAGCTCAATTCCACGCAGCTGCCGACGCCTCCGATGGCGACCCCGCCCGCCGCGTCGGGCTCGAACATGGGCCAGCAGCTGGCGATGATGGCGGCGACCGCCTTGATCGGCGGCATGATTCCCGGCGTCGGCGGTCAGATGGTGATGATGATGGGCATGATGATGATGCAGCAGCAGCAGCAGCAGCAGGCCGCCGCGAGCGCGGCGGCGCAGCAGAACACGGTCTATAATCGATATGGACATCCCTAACGTCGACAAATAATCTTATGGCGACATCCGACACCCGATCCAGGACCGAAGCGGCTCCCGAGCGCGAGAAGAAGAAAGGCGGCTTTTTGGCGCGCCTGTTCGGCCGCGGGGCCGCGGGCGGCGGCGCCGGCGCCGAGGGCTTCGGCGGGGCGTGGAACGGGTTCGGCGGAGCGGCGGGCGGCGGCCTCCTGGCGACGAAGTCCGGCCTCCTGGTCCTGGCCCTTCTCGGCGCCGCGGCGGCGGGGGGCATCGGCTACCGGCTCCTCGGCTCGGCTCCGAGTCAGGCCGGCGGCGAACCCCGGCTCTTCGCGCAGAAACCGAAGGATTCCCCGAGCGCGGCCGCGCCGGCGGCCCCGTACACCGGAGATTCCGAATCCCTCAAGTATCTCGCTCAGGCCAATCCCGCGCCGGGCGCCGCGGCTCCCGAAGCCGCCCCGTCCGCGCCGCCGGCCGACGCGGCGGCTTCCAACGCGGCGCCGGAGCCCGCCCCGGCCGCCGCCGCCGACGTTCCGATCAATCAGACCCCCGTCGCTTCCGACAACGGCGTCAATAAGGCTCTCCTCAAGAACGTCGGCCGGTTCGGCGAACTGACGAAGACCAGCGGCAGCAGCGGCTTCACGCCCCTCGGCGCGGGTCTCGGGGCCGGCGCCGCGAAGAGCGCCGACGCAGCGGCGGCGTCTGCGTCGCCCCACGGAACCGCGGGCGCCCGCGGCAAGGGAGTCGCCATGGCCGGCGGGCGCGCCCGCGGCCGCCGCAGCTTCGGCAGCACGAACGCGGCCCGCCAGGCCTTCGGCGTCCGGAGGGACAACAGCCAGGCGACCGCGAGCAGCGCGCAGGGCGGCACCACTTACGACGGCGCGGCTCCGAGCGCCGGCGGAAACTCCGGCGGCGGCACGGCGATCGGCCCGGCCGACGCGGCCTCCGCGGCCGCGCAGGCGACGTCGCTGCCCAACGGCGCGGCCCCGAGCGGGGCGATCGCTCCGCCGGCCACGCCGACGGTGCAGAACGCAGCGCCGTGGCAGAACGCCATCAAGACCGCGCAGAGCCTGATCGGGGTCTCGGTGATGCTGCTGCTGATCGCCAGCTGGGTCTCCAAGCTGAAGCCCTACGGCATGATCGTCGCCAAGGTCCTCGGCTTCATCGTCGCGGGCATCGGCGCGATGGTCATCGCTCTCGGCGCGCAGATCTCCGGAGGGCAGTACGGCCAGAAGCTCCAAGGCGGCGTGCTGGCCGCGGCCGGCACCGGCTTGATCATCGCGGGCGTGGCGGCCGGTCTGATGGACTCGTCGGGGGGCAACGCCAACGCGGATCCGGCCGCGGGCGACGGCGCGGGCGTGGACGCCGCAGGCGACGCCACCAGCGGCAGCGGCAGCAGCAGCGGAAGCTTCCTCAGCGGCATCAACCCGTTCGTCCTGCTCGGCGGCGGGGCGGCGCTGGTCGGCCTGGCGGGATCCATGATGGTTCCGCCCAAGCAGTATCCGTCGAGCGATTTCCAGAACGGCAAGCCGCCGGACTCCCATTGGTTCGGCTATCGCGAGCCGCCTTCACGGACGGCGTTGAAGAAAATGACGGCCTGAGCGAAAAGCCGGATCCAAAAAGACTAAGAGCGCAGGAGAATTTTATGGCGATGCCCGAGATCAAGGCCGACGTCAACAAAGAGCCCGAGCGGGACAAGAAGAAGGCCGGTCTTCTCGCGCGCCTGTTCGGCGGCGGGGGCTCGGGCGGCTTCGGCGGGGCGAGCGGCGGCTTCGGAAGCGCCGCCCCCCGCGGCGGCCTGCTGGCGACGAAGGCGGGCCTTCTGGCGCTGATCCTGGTCGGCACGACGGTGGCCGGAGGAATCGGCTTGGTCGGCTATCGCGTGTTCGGGCCCGGACAGGACCAGGGCGGCGGCGACAATCTCCAGCTCTTCGCCCCGAAGCCGAAGGCCGACCCGAACGCCGCCAAGGCGCAGGGCGCGTCGAGCGACGGAAGCTCTCAGTCTCTCGATTATCTCGCGAAGGCCAACAGCTCTCCGGCGGGCGCGTCGAACCCGTCGGACGCGGCGCCGAAGGACGCGACGGCCGCCAGTGCGGCGTCCGACGCCTCGGGGGGCGGGACTGGAGGCGCGATCAACAAGACCGACGCCTCTTCCGGCAACGGAGTCAGCAAGAATCTGCTGAAGCCGGGCAAGTTCGGCGCGCTCTCGGGACCCGGCGGTTCCGGCGGCGGCAGCAGCGCGGTCGCCTCCGCCGCTCCGGCCAAGCCGGCCGCGCCCGACGCGGCGGCCCAGGCTCACAAGGGGACCCTGAGCAACATGGGCAAGGGCAGCGCCGTGGCCGGCGGCTCCTCGCGCGCCATCGCCAGCCGGCGCATCGGCGGAGCCATCGGCCAGGCCTTCGGCGCGCGGTCGGACAATCGCGGCGCCGTGAGCAGCGCCGCCGGAGGCCGCACGTACGACGGCTCCGCGGCCACCACGGGCGGCAACATCGGCGGAGGGACCCCCATCGGGGGACCGGGCGCCGGCCCCGGCGGGAGCGCTCCGCAGGCCAAGAGCATGCCCAACACGGCCGCCAACAACCAGCCGATCCAGGCGCCGCCCACTCCGACCATGCAGGACGCCGCGCCGTGGCAGAATGCGATCAAAACCGCGCAGGTGCTGCTGGCTCTCGGCGGCATCATCCTTTACGCGATGAGCAAGCTCTCGAAAGCGTATGCACCGCTTTTCTTGGTGATGAATGCCATCGTGGCGGTTATCGCCGCGGCGATAATCGCTCTTGGTGCGCAGATCGCGGGCGGCCAGTATGGACAGAAACTCCAAGGAGGCGTTCTCGCTGCCGCCGGAGCGGGTCTTATGGTTGCGGCTGCCTTGGCGTATTCCGAGGGTGCAGACGCCAGTGATGGAACGACCTCACAGACGACCACGAATGTCACGCAGACGGGAAGCCCAACGGCCCCCGGCGGGCAGAACACCGTCACGACGACGACCAATCCGAGCGCGGCGAACTCCGGACCGTTCGGCATGAATATGTATGTGCTCGTCGGCGGCGGGGCCGCGCTGGTCGGCGTGGCGGGAACGATGATGGTCCCGCCCCAGAAATACCCGTCGTCGACTTTCAACAACGGGAATCCTCCGGACACGCACTGGTTCGGATACCAGGAACTGCCGTCGGAGACCGCGCTGAAGAAAATGATCGCCTGAGCGCGGCGTCCGCCTCGTCCGACATCGCCGGCTCGCGCAGCGGCGATGTCCGTTTTCCGGCGATGACCGCCGCGGGGTCCCTTGACAGAGATCGTCGTCGAGTTTACTCTTTCGCTATGAGACAAACACCCCTCGGTCTCATCCTCGCAGCCGTGCTCGCGGCTCCGGCCCTCGCCGCGAATTTTCCCGCGCTGGTCCGCCTCGACGGAGAGCTGGCCAAAGCCCAAGACGCCCGCGAGCGCGGAGTCCTTTCGCCGAAGGACTACAAGGAGCTCGCGTCCCGCTTCCGCGCGGAACTCGCCGCGGCGGAGGCCGCCGCGCCGCCGTCGCCCGAGAACGCCTCTCTCGAGGCCCGCATCTTGTCGCGCTTGGGCGCGAGCGGCGAAGCCGCGGCGGATTTGGAACGGGCGCTGAAGACGCGGCCCGACGCGCCCGCGCTGCACGCGGCGCTGAGCCAGGTCCGCTACGACGAGCGCAATTATCCCGCCGCGCTGGCCGAGGCGGACGCGGCGCTGACGCTCGACCCGTCGAACCGGGAGGCTCTGACGCTGAAGCACTTCAGCGAGGGGCGCGCCGACATGGGCGGCGCCGGGGCCGAGCCGGCGACGGCGCGAAGAGCCGGCTCGAGGAAAATCCGCGTCGCGCGCCTGGACCCGGCGAAGATGCCCTACAGGCTCCCGATCAAGGTCTCGCGCGCAGAGCCTCCTCCCGAGCTCATCGCCGCCGGCCGCGCCGCCGCGCCGCAAGGGCCCGGGCCTTTGCCCCTGCTGTCCCTGGCCGGCGCGGCGACCTTGGGCTTCGCGGCGTTCGGGGTGGCGCGCAGCCGCGGGACCTACGAGTCCGCGGACGGCCTCGACGAGGCGCACCCGGCCCCGTCGGGACCGGGCCAGCGCTTCGTCGCCGGCGCCTTGCTGACGGCGATGGCGGCGGCGTCCATCTACACGCTCGGCTCGATGGCCGCGAGCGCCGCTCCCGCCGCGCTCTCTCTCGCGGCGAACTTCGGCGGCCAGGCCGTGAGGCTGGCGGGATCCGAGGCGGGAGCGATCAATCCCGGGGAAGCGCGGGCGGCCAACGAAATCCCGCGCATGCTGGCGCGGGTGATACCGCTGAACGACGGCGTCCGCGTGTCGGGGATGGTCGGCCCGTTCGGGCAGTCGTCCACGTTCGTCACCGCGGCGGAGGACATCGCCGGCACCCCCGCGGCGCAGCTGTCCGAGCGGCTGGGCATCGAAAGCGCGCCGCGCTACGCGATCATCCGTTTTCCGGTCTCGTCGCTCAACGTCGCTTCGCGCATCACTTACGGCGACAGCGCCCTCTTCATCGGGCGCGGGCTGACGTCCGGAGGCGCGCGGGAGTATCAGATTCCGAACATCGCGATCCCGGAAGGCGCGACCATCGAGATCGTGAAGGCGGGCAAATGAGAAAACTCGATCCAGGAGAGACGGCGCTGATTTCGGGCCGCGTGAACGGCGCTTTGCCCGCCGCGCCGGCCGACCCGAAGGAAAAGCTCTACTGGCTTTCCCGGAACAAGGTCGACGCCGACCGCGAGGTCCTGGCCCGCATTCATTGGCTGACGGGCGAGGTCCTCGCCCTGATCGGCGTCGAGAAGACGGGCGGCTGGGAGAAGCTGTACCGCGATCCGGCGGACGGCCGTTACTGGCTGCTGACCTATCCTTTCGGCGAGCTTCAGGCCGGAGGACCGCCTTCGCTGATCTGCCGGAAGCTCGGCGAGGCGGAGATCAAAGCGGGCTATCTCTCGCCGGCCGAGTGGGACGAGCACATGGAGAAATTCATGCGCGAGAGGAACATCCGCGTCGTCTCCTCGAAGGATTCGACGGAAGAGTCCAAATAGAAGCCCGGCCCGGGCCTCAGCGCGTCTCTTGAGACGGCGGCGTCTTAGGCAGCTTTTCGGAGCCGGTCTTGACCCCGCCTTGCTTCTTGAGCCAAACCTTCAGCCAATACGTCATTTCGGTTTTGAAGGCCTTCTGGATGTCGGGCCTTTCGATGTCTTCCTCGAATCGAGCGCGCCCTTCTCTGATTAGATTCCCGTTGTCGTCGAGCTTGTTCGATAGAGTGATGGATTTTTCGAGGCGGCCGTCGAGGCTGACGCGGAAATATCGATTGCTGAGGTCGTGCGCTGATCCGTGTCCCTTCCTGAAATAGAGACAAAAAGGTCGGTGCTGGCTGTTCATTGCATCCGCCGAATAGACGACGTCGATGTCACGGTCGTCTCCATGGTGCCCGTGTCCGCTGAGGGCAACATGGCATCGTTTCGAGGGCATAGGCTCAGAAAGTCCGATGGCTTGCGCGGCTCCGTTTGGAAAATTATTATCCTCGCCAGAATCCAGCACGGCCTGGATTAGTTGCGATAAATCCTCTTTGGAGTTGCTGGCAGAATCATTGAGACCTGATTTCTCTTGGTTACGGGACGGTAAACTTTCGGCGTAAGTCTTGACAGTGCCTGGGAGGAGGGCCATACTTGCGAGGATTATTGTGTGGGTGGTAGCGCGCATCGAACCTCTGGCGGAGAAATTTATCTCTTAACTGTCGTCCATTGTAACATGCTGAAAAACATCGTCAAGACCCACGGCCGATCTATCCTGGTGATTTCATTTTTTATTGGCGCTCTAGGGATTGCAGTGCAATCGGTTGAGGCTAAGCCGAAAGAGCCAAAGTCAACTGCACCGGTAGCTGATGCTAACGGTGGTGATGCGCTAACAATGTGGGTTGTGGAAAACACCCCCAAAATCGTGAACGCGCAGAAGCAGCTCGCCGCGTTGCCCCCCAATGATCCGCAAAGGCCAGTGATCGAGAAAAATATCCAGAAGACGCTCGATCAAACTGAAACTTACGTGCAAAGCGCGCCGACGAACGCGCCGTTGTTGACGGCCGCCGCCGATCAATCTCTCCAAACGGGAGATATTCAGAAGGCGCAGAGCCGCACCGCGCAAGCGCTGAGCAACGCTCAGCCCGGTTCCGGCGAATGGGCGTCCGCGACGAACGAGCACGCCAAGATCTCGGAGCAGCTCGGCGATTATAAGACGGCCGCGGCGGACTCGCTGCAGGTCTTGAAGGCGTTTCCGAACGACCAGGACGCGATCGCGCGGTACCATATCAATGCGGAGCGCCTCGCCGCGGCCGCGCCGTCCGCGAAGGCGGGCGCCGCCGCCAAGAAGCTGGCCGCGGCGATGGAAGAGCCGCAGTACCAGCCGGGGGGCTTTCGCTCCGCGGTCAACAACGAGGACCCGCGCCTGAAGCTGACGGCGCAGAACATCGCGGCGGCGAGGCACATGAAGGACGCCAAGCGGCTTCTGGACATGGGGGACGCGGAGGGCGCCCTGCGCGCGGCCTCGGCGGCGCAGGCCGCGAGCCCGGCCTACACGGCGGACGCGGACGTGCTGCAGGCTCAGGCGTGGTCGGTGCTCAAGGATTTGACGAAGGCTCTCGTGCAGATCACCGAGGCCGTCAAGCTGTTCGCCCAGCAGGGACGCTCGGGCGACTTGGCCAAGGCGTACAGCCAGCGCGCCGCGTTTCAGAACGATCTCAAGAACCCGGGCGCGGCCGTTTCGGACGCGGACAAGGCGCTGGAGTCCAATCCCAAGCTCTCGACGGCCTACTTCGAGCGCGCGCGCGGTCAGGAGGCGCTGGGCAGGACGGACCTGGCCCAGGCCGATATCGATCAGGCCGCGGCGCTCGACCCCTCGTTCATGAGCGACCGCGACGATTTCCACAAGCGCCATCGCTCCGGCGCTCCGGCCGCCGCGGCCGAGGCCGCGCGGCCGGGCGCGGGCTTGGTCCGCCTCAAGTCGGCCGGGCGTTTAAACGTCGGCGTGGCCGTAGCCGGGCTTCTGCTTCTGAGCCTGGCCGGCTATGTCGCGTGGCTGATCCGGAAAGGCTCGCCCGTCAAGCGCATCACATGGGCGCGCGCGGTGGGCGGAGCGCGGGACGACGGTCCCCGGGACCTGAACGACCAGTACCGGATCGTCAAGAAAATCGGCGAAGGCGGCATGGGCACGGTGTACGAGGGCTACGACAAGAGCCTCAAGCGCCCGGTGGCGATCAAGCGCCTCCGGCCGGAGCTGCAGAAGAACCCGCGCGAGCGCGCGCGCTTTATAAAGGAGGCCGAGATGGTGGCGGCGCTCCAGCACCCCCACACCGTTCAGATCTACACCATCCTCCACGACGACGAGGACACGCACATCGTCTTTGAGTACATCGAAGGACGGACCCTCCACGAGCTGCTCAACGCCAGCTCCGGCCGGCACCTCGAGCCGCGGCGCGCGCTGGAGCTCCTGCGCCAGATCGCCGAGGCGGTGGACCACGCCCACGACCGCCGCGTCATCCACCGCGACTTGAAGCCCGCCAACGTGATGGTCGACGAGCGCGGCTGGGCGAAGGTGATGGATTTCGGCATCGCGCGGCAGGTGGCTGATTCCCTCGTCCATACCACCACCAACACCATCGTGGGCACCCCCACCTACATGGCCCCCGAGCAGTCGATGGGAGAAGTGAAACGGGAGTCGGATGTTTACGCCCTGGGCATCAGCCTGTACGAGATGCTGACCGGCGGGCTGCCGTTCAAGGGCGCCGAGGACATGGACGACAAGCTGCGCGGCCGCTTCCTGGCGCCGTCGCTCCTGCTGCCCGGACTGCCGTCCTCCATCGACGCCGTGATCGCGAGAGCCCTCGCGCCGCGCGCGGAGGACCGCTTCCACTCCTGCCTGGACCTCTACCGCGCGGCGGAGAGCGCCTTGGGCCAGATGACGCCCATTTGAGCCGTTTCTCGCGAGATCCGCCAGGATGGGCCTTCGGGTAAAAAGTTGGTAATTGAGTCCGGTTTCCTTGACAAAGAATTGGCCGGGGGCTACACTGAGCCCAGACGGGAAACGCCGTTCGCAACCGATTTTTAAGACAGGAAAGTGGAGCGAGCCATGGATACGCAGAATTCTGCGGTGGTCGATGTTCCCGATTTCAAGCTGGCGAAAGTCGGCAAGGATCGCGAGCGCAAGCGCGGCGGCGCGGGCTGGATGGGCGCGCGCGGCGCGGGCTCCGCTTTCAGCGGCGCGGCGGGCGGCGCGGGCGGCGGAGTTCTCGGCACCAGCATGTCGCTGGGAAAGCTCTTGATGACGCTGCTCGTGGCGGGCGGAGTGAGCGCCGGCGCTTGGCAGATGGGAACCCTGTTCTCAGCGAATAACGCGGCCGGAAGGAAGCCGGATCAGAAAAAGATTTTTTCCGACAAGGACACGCCGAAATATTCAGATACGTCCGGCGTGATCAAGGCGGACAACTCCATTCCCAATTCGCTCGGCTATGTTTCCGGCAGCACCGACGGCCTGACTCCGGAAGAGCGCGCCAAGAAGGCGGAGGCCGACGCGGCCGCGGCCAAGGCCGCGGAAGACGCGCAGAAGAAGGCCGACGAGGAAGCGCAGAAGAAGGCCGACGAGGACGCGAGCAAGGCTCCTCCGACGGCGGACCCTGCCGCCGCGCTGTCGGCGGCGGGAGACGCCGCGAAGAAGGGGCTGGGGTCGGGAAAGTTCGGCAAGTTGAACTCCAGTTTCGGCGGGGGCGGCGGGCTTTCCGGCGGCGCCGGCCTGTCGGGCGGCATCAACCGCAATTTCGGAGCGATGGACTCTTTCGGCAAGAAGGGCGTCCCCGGCGCGCTGACGGCCATGCGCTCTCCGTCCCGGCCGAGTTCCTCGGCCGCGCCCCATCAAGCGCTGGGGAAGTCGAACGCGAAAGGCTTCGCCCGGCAGCAGCTCGACACCGCATTCGCGGCTTCCCGCGCGGCCACCGGAGCCAGCAAGAGCGAGAGCGCGCAATCCAGCGCGGCGGCGCCCTTCGACAACAACCAGGCGGGAGGCAGCGTCATCTCCGGCCCCGGCGTCGGTGCCGGGGCCACGACGGGCCCGGCCGACAGCGCGCCGAACGCCGCGAGCAGCAGCGGCGGACCGATCGGCTCGTCCGCCGGCTGCCCCCGCGGCTACTCGGCGGATTCCAGCGGCAACTGCAACCCGATTTCGACTCCAAACGCGAAGAACGCCGCGCCTTACCAGTGGATGATCGACGCGGTCAAGATTCTCATGGCAATCGTCGCGCTCGTCGCGCTTTATCTTCTGTACATCCAATATGTGGCTATTCCCGCGGCGATCGCGGCCGCGGCGGCGAGCTTTGGCGCGGGGTCTGCGGCCGTCGAAGCGCTGCTTGCTCAGGCGAAAGTCCTGGATGGGATCATCTTGGGTCTCGGCCTCGCGATCTCGGCGCTGGGGCTGATGATTATTGGCGCTTCGGGCGACATTATGATGGGCGGCATCATCACGGCTATCGGGGGTTTCATCGCGGCCTCCGAGCTCGTTCCGGGGATGATTTCTTCCACGACGACGATTCCTGAAGTCGCTGCCGGCGGACTGATCATGGCCGCGGGCGGCTATATGGCGGCCGCGAATGTGAAGCCGCCGATGGCGCAGTAGGTCTGTCGAGGTAAACTTTATGGCGAAAGAAGAAGACGTCCTTCAAGCCAACGCGGGCGCTCCGGCGGCGGACATCCCGGACCTCAAGAAGAAGGACAAGGAGCGCAAGAAGGCGGGCGCGGCGTGGAGCGGCGCGCGCGGCGGCGCCGGCGATTTCGCGGGCGCGACGGGCGGCGGCGGAGCCCGGGCCGCGGCCAGCGCCGCGAGCGCGAGCGCGTCCAGCGCGGCGGCGGAGGCGGCGCTCCTCGGGGCGGAGGATTTGGGCGGCGGCGGTCTGTGGGCGGCGCTGTCCCGGTTTTTCGCGGGATTGACCGGCACGCTTCTGGGCAAGATGGCGGTCGCGGCCGCGGCGTTCCTGCTGGTCGGGGCCGCGGGCCTGCTCGGCTACTCGCTGATGAAGGGCGGCGGCGGCGCGAGCCTGGGCTCGCCGAACCTCGGCGGGATCACGGATTCCATGCGCGTCCGCGCGGGCGGCGACGACCGCCTGGGCGTGGCCAGCAAGGGCGAGCTCCGCTTCGATCCGCTGTCCGCGTCGAAGCCGGCGCCGACGCCTCCCGAGGCGAAGAAGGCCGAGGAGAAGCCGGCCCCCGACGTCAAGGAGAAGGTCGACGCGGCCGCGGACAAGCCGGTGCCGGCGGGAGAGCTTGCTCATAACCTGAGCGGGGCGAAGCTGTCCAGCAGCCTGGGCGGCGATTTCGGCAACAAGAACATTTTCGCGGGCAACAGCGCGGCGCCGAAGTTCGGCCAGGGGATCGGCGCGGCCGGGCTGAAGAAGTTCCAGGGGTCGAAAGGCCAGTTGGGCGCCATGAAGGCCAGCACCGTCCGCGGGACCCCGTCCCAGCGCAGCATCGGCAAGGCGTCCTCTCAAAGGGCGATCGGCCAGCTCAAGATGGCGAAGGGCATGTCCATGCTCGGCGCCCAGGCGACCAGCAACGAGGCCGCGTCCTCGGCGGCGCAGGGCGCTTTCGACCAGCAGCAGACGACCGGCGGGAATCTGGCGACGAGCGGAGCTCCCGGCGGCGACACTCCCAACGCCTTGGGCGGCGGGGCCCCGAACACCAGCATGCCGGGGGCGCCGGCGACTCCCACCACCGGAGGCACGGATGCGGGCCTTCAGAGCGCCCTGTCCCAGATCAGCTCGCTGGCCAACCAGGCGATGAGCGACATGCAGACCGGCATGATGGAACTCGTTTTGGGCGCGGTCCTGTTCGCCATCGGCTGCTGCGGCATTTGGACGGCGTATTTGATCCCGATCGGCCTTGCGCTGATGGCGATGGGCTACATGGAAATCCAGAAAGCCAAGCAGGAGGAAGCCCAGGCCATGCAGATGGGCCAGCAGCTGGCTCAATCGATCGGCAACCAGCAGCAGGGCGCGGCCGTCAACTACTGCACGCAGCAGGCGGTGAACAGCGGCACGCCGGTCTCTTCCTGCAATCCGCCCGACAGCGTCACCAACGCGAACGCTCAGTCCGCGCAGCAGCAGACCGACATCCAGCGGGTTCAGGCGATTCCCAAGGACACGCCGGTGCTCACCAAGTAGAACTTCCGAGAAAACCATGAAGGCCAAAGAGACGTTTCTCGATCGGAACAAGAAGAAGAGCCTCTTGGCGGCGCTGCTGCTGTTTCTGCGCCAGCGCAAGATCCTCGTGCTGCTTCTGTTCCTCGTCCTCGCCGCCTCGACGGTCTTCGTGAGCCCGAGCTCGTGGATCACCCGCTGGCCCGGCGGCGCGCGCTTCGCGGCGAGCGTGGCGTGGATCGCGGGCAAGCTGGGCGTCGACGTCTCGCGTTGGGGCTTGGGCCCGGCCGGCGGGAAGCGCTCGTACGCCGACCTGCTGGAGGCTTTTCGCGAGGCGAAAGCCAACTCGGGACGGGGCAGCGTCGTGGGCGTGGGCTCGGGGATTGGCCGCCAACCGGCCGGGGCCGCGAGGG
>VFSW01004745.1_pt1 | contig 20235 bp, 13 predicted proteins | sample 5358111 | NCBI WGS metagenome assembly VFSW01 (sample SAMN11554181, study PRJNA540505) | mine drainage metagenome | isolation source: sediment from site ElyBrook_90M | place: USA: Ely Copper Mine, Vershire, VT | collected 2017 | reverse complement strand
TGGAACTGCTCGTACCTGCTGAAATTGCTGGGGGTTTGATATGCGTCGGCCCTGCCGATATGCTGCTCAGTATTCTTTGGATCGTTTGTCTTGAGGAGAAAGGAGAGGAAGAACATGGCCGCCGATCCAACACCCAAAACAACATAGGTGTCGATAAACGATAATCCGGCCGCCTGTCCAATCAAATACCGGAAGATCAGGGACAGTCCCATCGTCTGACCTCCCGCGCCGTGTGCCCGTGAAGCCAGAGCCTGAAAAGTAATCGCCAGAGCTGGCGATCCTGGACCAAGGTGTTCGGTGAGTCGGGCCAAGTGGAACTGCTGCCGGCGCATCAGGACAGTTGTGACCACCGAAGCGCCAAAGCTGCTTCCTATGTTGCGTGTGAAGTTAGTGAGGCCAGTGACTGCGTCTGTCTTGTCTTGCGCAACTCCAAAAAAAGAGGCAGTCATAGCAGGAACAAAAATGAAGCTGATGGGCGCGTACTGCAAGACCATGATTCCGCACGCAGTCCCAAAGCTAACTTCCAAAGTGAGAAGCTGAGTGGACAAATATAATCCAGCAGCGGAGAGAAACCAGCCAAAGGCGATAAGGAACTTCACCGGCACTTTGGTAGTAAGCGCTGCCACAATGGGCATGGAAACAAAGAGAATTGCTGCCCCTGCAGAGACAACCAGACCCGCCTGTTGTGCCGAGTAGCCTGCCAGCGACTGCAAAAACTGGGGCATGAGAACGGTGGAGGAAAATGCCACCGCGCCGGCCAGGAACAGCATCAAGCAGATACCTGCAAAGTTAAAGTTTCTGAATAATTTGACGTCGATGAGTGGCTCCTTGTGCCGCCACTCCCAAACGACTAAACCGCTGAGGCAGACAAGCGAGATAACGACCAAGGTGGAGATAAAGTTGGAACCAAACCAGTCGTCTTCCTGTCCCTTATCTAGAAAAATCTGGAGCGCTGACACTCCCAGAACTAACAAGGAGAGGCCAACATAATCCAGGAGCATTTCTCCATGTTTGAAGCGACGGAGAAAGGGAGGGTCTTCCACCAGTTTGAAGACCAACCCTAGAGCCAGAAGTCCAACCGGCAGGTTAATCAGGAAGATCCAGCGCCAGGAATAGTTGTCGGTGATCCACCCGCCCAATGTGGGGCCCAAGGCGGGAGCGACCATGACCGTTACGCCATACAGCGCAAAAGCAGCAGCCCGCAGGCGCGGCGGGAAGGAGTCAGCCATAATGGCCTGCGACATCGGCTGCATACCGCCCCCGCCTGCTCCCTGGAGCGCCCTGGCCAGCAGCAGGATGGGCATGCTTGGGGCCAAGCCACAAAGCAGAGAGCTAGCTCCAAAAAGAGCAATGCAGATGATGAAAAAGCGTTTGCGGCCTATTGTGCTTGCAATCCATCCGGTAATGGGCAGGACGATAGCATTGGCTACCAGGTAGGTGGTCAACACCCAGGTGGCTTCGTCCTGACTAGCCCCCAGGTTGCCAGAAATATGCGGAAGCGCCACATTGGCGATGCTGGTATCCAACACTTCCATGAACGAGGCTATAGCGACCGCCACGGCTACTAGCCAGGGGTTGTACTTCGGTCTCCACTCCTGAATTGGCAGGCCGCCGGACAAAGTGCTCTCCCGATCCTGGGTAATTGTAAAACGAAATGAATTGTTTCGTATATGAATCAATACTACACTGGAGAAGAGGAAACGATGCCGGAAAAGTTGGCGATGAACGTATTTGAAACGAAGCGCTCTTCCGGCAGACCGCGGAGTGAGTCATCACGTGTAGCCATATTGGATGCAGCCTACAGTTTTCTGCGCAGCGGGCCGGTTTCAAGCATATCTACGGTTCACATTGCCAGAAAAGCGGGAGTAAGCACCGCAACGGTATACCGGTGGTGGGCTACAAAAGAGGCGCTGCTTCTGGACGCTTTTCTATACAAGACAGACAGAGAGTTTATGCCCAAGACCGAGGGTGTTCCCCTGGAGCGCTTGAAGGACTATGTACTTCAGGCAGGGCACGTTTTCACTGGCAAAAATGGCATTGTCGTAGCTCGCTTGCTAACAGCCATCCAGGACAACCCGATTTTGCGCAAGGAATTTCAAGAGCGAATATACATGCCGCGCGACAAGGAGATTCGCGCCATTGTGAGTGATGCTATCCGGGAGCGCCAACTGCCTGTAAGCACCGATGTGAGCGTATTTCTGGATACGATTATCGGGGCTCTGCTCGTCCGCTTGCTTATCCGCCATAAACAGATCGACGAAGAGTTTGTAATCTCTGTATTCGATCACGTCGTGGCTGGAACAATCGCTCCGCAAATGCAGAAACGCAATCCAATCTCTCTTTGATCTCTGCGTATCGGAAGCAGCCGCTCCACACACGGAAGGCGTCGTCTGATAGAGTTTTTTTGCGATGAAAATCTGTAATAGCCATCTCCCGCGCAGAAGCTCCTATCTACTCTTGCCCTTCCTTCTATGTCTTTGTGGCGCACCACATAGGACGTTTGCGCAAGCACCGGCGGCAGCAAAGCCTGCCGTGCCAGATTGGGCGCTGCCAAGTTCTCCTACGCACGTTCAGGTTCCGCCGCCGGCAGATTTTCACCGGCCAAGCAGGAACTTCGATACGCCGATCGGCATTTTTCAGGGCCAATCCGATATTGGAGCTGCCCTTGCGCCAGGCAGCTCCAGCTACGATGCTGGCACGAAACAATACACCGTCACCTCCGCTGGCTATAACATCTGGTACTCGCGCGATGAGTTCCGCTTCCTGTGGAAGAAGATGTCAGGAGACGTCTCATTGGCGGCCAGCGTTACCTTCCCAAACACAAATGGCTATGGAGACAGCAAGGCGGTTCTGGTGATTCGTCAAGACCTGAAAGACGATTCCAAGGAAGCCGTAGTCGGCGAACACCATGTGGGCATGATCCACTTGGCGCAGCGTCCGCAGCGAGGCGCGATGATGACGGATATGACCTATCGGTTCGGTGGTGTCCTCGACGGTGTCCATGCCAAGCGTATCGGAATCGAGAAGCATGGCGATGAGGTTGCGCTCTACATCAGTCTTGAAGGTGAGCCGATGCACCAGTTTGGCCCGCCGATTGCGTTGCACTTCGATGGGTCTTTCTATGTGGGCATCGGCTTCTGCTCGCATTTGCCTGACACCACAGACACGGCAGTACTCTCAAATGTCGTTCTAGAAAACGCGGCGGGAGAGGTGCATTAGAGTTTGCGCACACTTATAGTGTGAAAGGTCAACTGCACAGCGAAGCGCTAAGCGGTGTAGGATGGCTAGTCGTAGCCATTAAAGCGATACCATGCCGCCATTGATGAGTGGCCTTGTGATCCATACCGCGAAAAGGAGCTCCACACACATGAAGACTTCATCGTCGAAGATGCGATCCTGCGTCAGAATCATAGCGGTCGCGCTCTGCCTGACAGCATCCACACTCTACGCGCAAACCACTCCGGCCCATGCCAAAGCAGCATACTTCGAGAAGCAACTACGCAGTCACATTTATGTCTATGACCTGCGCACTGGCATGTCTCACCAGATATTTACCGCAGACAAAATTTGGGAGGCGCCCAACTGGTCGGCCGACGGAAAATACCTCATCGCAAATTCCCAGGGGCATATCTACAAGCTTGTCTTCACTAAAGACGGCAGCGTCGTTCCACAGAAACTTGCCATCCCTGAAAACTACATGTGCAACAACGACAAGGGACTCTCTCCCGACGGCAAGAAACTAGCGTTTTCAGCCGGTATTCTCCCCAAAATGGAGTCGCAGGTGTTTCTTGCCGATGCCGACGGCGCCAACGCCAAGCAGATGACTACCATTTCGCCCAGCTTCTTCCATGGCTGGTCGCCGGACAGTAAGACTCTGGCTTTTGTGGCCCAGCGCAACAACAGCCACCAATACGACATCTACGACATACCCGCTGCTGGCGGTGCGGAGCGGCGGCTTGATATGAATATCCATCACGACGACGGCCCCGATTACTCGCCCGACGGCAAGTGGATCTACATCAACTCCGACCGCTCAGGCAAAGAAGTTGTCTGGCGTTTTCCTGCCGACGGCGCAGGCCCCGACGATGTAAAGGCTGAAATGGTGGTTAGCGATAGCTATGAGGACTGGTTCCCTCACATCTCGCCCGACGGCACAAAAATGGTCTATATCTGCTATCCCGCCGGAACGCCCACGCATGACCCGCGCAACGTCCACATCGTGTTCAAGCTGGTCGCAATCGACAACGACACCGTAGCCACAACTCAGAAGACTCTGGTAGAAGCTACCGGTGGCCAGGGGAGCATGAATGTGAACTCCTGGGCTCCGGACTCCATGCGTTTTGCGTATGTGACCTATGAACCGCTGAAGTAAGAAACGCGGCAGAAGAGGAAGCACAACGAAAGAGGGGCCGCGGCCCCTCTTTTTAGGGTCTGTTCACACTACTGAGGCGGTGACGCCGGGAGCCAGTTTTTTCGAGTTCAAGGAGTGAGGAGTGACGCATACCGGGTGTCTGCTAGCGACGATCGACGCAGAAATCGGTAAAACTGGCCCCGGCCCGAAGGGTTGCGGCAAAAAAACGCGCCATACTTCATTCTCGCCCTCGACCTTGGAGCCACCAAAGCCTCCGGGCTCGGCTTCGTCTGGCGCGTTTTTTTGTTCGCAACGCCATCCACCCCAGTAGTGTGAACAGACCCTTACTCAGCCCGTATTTCGGAGTCCAGAGGAGATGCCGCTGATGGTGGCGGCAATGGCGCGGTTCACTTCCGGAGTATCTTCTCCGGCGCGCTTGCGGCGCAGCATATCTACCTGGATCAGGTGCATGGGATCGACGTAAGGGTTGCGCAGCTTGATGGAGTGGGCCAGCACCTGGTTCGACTCAAGCACTTCTGTTTGCTGGGTAACGGCCAGGAGCGACTGTACCGTCCGATGGAACTCGGCCTCCAGCATGTCGAAGATACGCTCGCGCAGCAGCCGGTCCTCCACCAGGGACGAATAAAGCCGCGCGGTTGCCAAATCAACCTTGCCAAGAGCCAGCTCTACATTGCGCAGCAAGTCGATGAAGAGCGGAAATTCCGCCGCCATGGTTTGCAAAAGTTCAAGCGAGCCAGGCTTCTCAAGATATTGGCTGAGCGCAAAGCCCACGCCAAACCAGGCTGGCACCAGCAACCGCGACTGCGTCCAGCCGAAGACCCAGGGAATGGCTCGCAGGTCAGTCAGCTTCGGCGAGGCGTTGCGGCGCGAAGGTCGGGAGCCGATCTTTGCGTGCTCCAACTCTCCTACCGGGGTGGAGTGCTCAAAGTAGACGACTACGCCGGGGTCGTCGAGAATATGGCAGCGGTAAAACTCGAAGGCAGTCTCAGACAGCTCATTGAATGCAACCTCCCACTCAGGCTTCAGCACACCGGTAAAGTGACCCTCCGGGTCGCGTGCGTTGGGCCGGGCAAGAGCATCGAGCGAGGCAGCGATCATCAGTTCCAGGTTGCGCTCGGCCAACACCTCGTCAGCGTACTTGAAGTTCAGCACCTCGCCCTGCTCCGTAATGCGCAACTGCCCGTCGAAGGAATCCATGGGCTGGGCAAAGATGGCGCGATGGGTAGGTCCGCCGCCACGGCCCACGGTGCCGCCGCGCCCGTGGAAGAGGCGCAGCTTGACTCCTGCCTCGCGCGCTACCACATGCAGGTCGCGATGGGCGCGGAAGATCTCCCATGTGCTGGTCAACATGCCGCCATCCTTGTTCGAGTCGGAGTAGCCGAGCATGACCTCCTGCCAGTTGTCCCAGGTTGCCATCAACTTGCGATAGTCGGGGCGGCTCCACAGCTCACGGCAGACGGCCGGGGCCTGGCGCAGATCCTCTATGGACTCAAAGAGCGGCACCGGCATAAGGCCCGGGTCGCGGCCAGAACCCTCGACCTTAACTCCGCCCAGCCTGGCCAGGCGCACCACCGAGAGTACATCTTCCACCGTGGAGGCGCCGCTGATGACGTATTGGCGGATGGCTTCGGGTGAGCAGCCGCTCTTGATTTCGCCCACTACGCGGAAGGTCTCAAGCACAGAGGCCGTCTGCTGAGAGAGTCCGCCGGGCAGTGATGGCGCGATGGTGTCTGCAATGGCCTCTTGCAGGGCGGCGGCATGGATTTTGGCGTGCTGGCGGATATCGAGAGTGTGCAAATGCAGACCGAAAGTGCGGACCTGTAGGATGAGCGGATCGAGGAGCGTGCGCGCGATGCGGAGGCCGCAATTCTCGGCCAGAGAGGCGCGCAGCGTCTCAAGATCGCCTAGGAACTCAGTCACGGAGCAATAGGCAGGTAAGACCTGTGCAAGCTTGTTCTGCTCCTGGGCCAATGTATAGGACGTGACCGGCAATGCCGCGCCCGTAGCGCCGGGATGCTCCATCTGCTCCAGTGTGCGCTGAATGCGGGCCTTGAGGCAGATGATGAAGCGGCGGTAGTACTCAAATTCGTACTGCTCCCCAAAGACTTGTGCCTCCGGCGTATGCACCTGAGCGACGTAGGCGTCGAGTTGCTGCATCAGCGTCGGGCTAACGGCGCGCTGCTGGGCACTGGTGGTCAGCAGATCAGTAATGTGCTCAAGCTGCCTTTGGTAGTAGAGCAGCAAGTGGCCGCGCGCCAACTGAATGGCTTCGCGCGTGACCTCTGGCGTGACAAAGGGATTGCCGTCGCGGTCGCCGCCAATCCAGGAGCCGAAGCAAAGCACCTGGGGCAAGGCGTGGGCCTCAATATCAAGTCCGTAGGAAACATGCAGGGCGTGGGATATCTCGCGGTAAAGGCCGGGCAGCGTCTCGAAGATGGAGACGTCGTAGTAGTCCAGGCCCATCTTGATCTCGTCGAAGACAGTCGGTCGGCGGGAGCGCACTTCGTCGGTCTGCCAGAGGCTGGTAATCTCCGCCAGCACCAGCTCTTCCAGGCGGGCCATATCCTGCGCGGGCACGGGAATGCGGTCAAGCATGGCCAGGAACTCGCCAATGCGGCGGCGCTTGAACATAACGGTGCGGCGGGCCACCTCAGTTGGGTGCGCGGTAAAAACGGGGATAACCAACACGCGCTTGAGCCAGTCCAAAGCCTCGTCCGCACTTATGCCCACGCGGCGCATCTCTGCCAGCGTGCCGGCCAGCGAACCGCGCTGGCGGCCAGTATCGCCGCTCAATTGGAGGGCGATGCGGCGGCGCTTGCGGTGGTTGGTTTCGGCCAGATTGATGAGCTCAAAGTAGAAGGCAAACGCGCGCGTGAGCAGAATGGCGCGTTCAACGGGAAGAGAGTGAATCAGGTCGAGGGCTGAGGCGGCAAGGCTGGCAGCCTCAGCTTCATGGCCGCGCGCCTCGGCATCGCGGCGGCGGGTGGTGCTCTGGCGCAGCGCCTCGACATTGGCAAAAAGCTCTTCGCCGGCCTGCTCGCGCAAGACATCGCCGAGCAAGGTGCCCAGTGAGCGCACGTCGCGGCGGAGAGGAGCTTCTTTCAGGTCGCCGGATTGCGCTTCCAGTTCCGCCAGGCGACCAGTCCAGCTTTCAGGATTCCACAAGAGGGCCATCGTCTTTTGATTATGCACGATAGACACGGACGTTCCGGCTGCTGCTGCGGGCAGTAAATCTATGTGAAATGCTGCGAAAAGGGGGCTAAAACAGGCGATATCGAGGCAGATGCGACCTCAAATGAGGCCTAAATTGGGGTCTATATTTACTGATGATTCTACAAGGCTAAATACTATGTGATTGATTCCTGGTTGGTTACGTGATTCAGACGGCCTCAAAACTTCGGGTTAGGAGGGGGGAGGGAGTGTAGGGTTACTACTTCAAGGAATCAGTGTTGAAGAATGGCCTTCGCTCTGCCCTCTGTTAGACTCCCGGGTTTTGATGGCCGTATACCCGGCGCTGAAGCGCTGGGCGAACAAAGATTGCACCAACGGCGCGGGCGTTCGGCCCACGGAAGCCGCATGGGCGATTCTCAGGGTACTCAAGCAGACGCTGAAGCACCCTGCTCCCTCTGCAAACGTAATCTACACCTGGAGTATCAAGCGCCTTCGAGTTGGAGCATGAGGTCTTCCCACTCGGCGGTGAGGGAGGATAACTGCTGGCGCAGATCTATCGCCAGGGTGGAGAGGCGCTGGGTTTCTTCGGCAGAGATGTAGACGCTCAACTGCTCTTCGGTGTGTGCAATGGCGGCTTCAATGCGCGGAGTTTCTTCTTCAAGGAAGGCGCAGCGCTCTTCCATCTGCTTCTGCTTGATGGGATTGAGGCGGCGGGTGCGGCTGATGGCAACCTGTTGGCTTGTTGGGGCTAAAGCCCCATCTTCACTTTGGCCATTTTGTGGCGCTAATGAAGATGTGTCCTGATACGAGGCCGAGGTGCTTTGCGGCTGCGTGGAGTTTTCGGCTGCCCACCCATTCGCCAAAGTACGGCGAATAGATGGGGCACCTGCACCTGGCGTTGCAGCCTGAAGAACTGCGGGGCTTTCGTTGCGCACAGGATGAGAGTCCTGGGGAACGGCCGCCTGCGCTTCTTTCCAGCGGAGGTAGTCCTCATAGTTGCCCTCATGGGTGGTGACCGTGCCGCCTTCCACCTCAAGAACGCGAGTGGCCAGACGATCAATGAAGTAGCGGTCGTGAGAGACGAAGACAACGGTGCCGCTGAAGGCTGCGAGGGCGTCGAGCAGCACGTCTTTGGCGCGCATGTCGAGGTGGTTGGTGGGCTCGTCGAGGAGGAGAAAGTTAGAGGGAGAAACGAGAATTCGGGCCAGAGCATAGCGGTTGCGCTCACCGCCGCTGAGTACGCCGAGGGGCTTGAAGACGTCGTCGCCACGGAAGAGAAAACAGCCGAGGAGGGAGCGTAGCTCAACCTCTGGAACGCGAAGGGCGGCGCGGCTGATGTCGTCTAACATGCGCGAGTCGCTGTCGAGGACTTTGTACTGGTCCTGTGCGAAGTACTCGCTGAGGACGTTGTGGCCTAGCTTGACGCGGCCCGAGGTGGGCGCTTCATCGCCGGTGAGCAGACGAATGAGCGTGGATTTGCCCGCGCCATTTACGCCGACCAGAGCCATGCGGTCGCCACGCTCGATGGTGAAGTTGGCCTGGCTGAAAACATGCTTGGGGCCGTAGCTCTTGGCGAGCCCCTCGGCCTCGACTACGGTGCGGCCGGAGGGCGGCGGCTGAGGAAATTTGAAGTGGATGACGGGCTCCTCTTCAGGAACCTCGATGCGGACAATCTTCTCCAGCTCCTTGATGCGCGACTGGACCTGCTTGGCCTTGGTGGCCTGGGCGCGGAAACGATTGATGAAGGCTTCAAGGTGCTCGATCTGCAAGCGCTGGTTGCGATAAGCGGAGTCAAGCAGGGCGCGGCGCTCGTCTTTCTCCTTGAGGTATTTGGTGTAATTGCCTTGGTAGATGTTGAGCCGCTTGTTCCATATCTCCACGGTGCGGTCGATGGTGACGTCGAGGAAGTAGCGGTCGTGGGAGATAAGAATGTAGCCGAAGGGATAGTTTTTGAGATAGCTTTCTAGCCAGTTGCGGGTTTCAAGGTCGAGGTGGTTAGTGGGTTCGTCAAGGAGGAGCAGATTCGGCTTGGCCAGCAGCAGCTTGGCGAGGGCGATGCGCATCTGCCAGCCGCCGCTGAACTCATCGGTCTGGCGGGTCCAATCCTCCTTGGAGAAGCCGAGGCCGGTGAGCACTCCGCCGACCTGGGCATCGAGCGCGTAGCCGTCGAGGGCGTGAAAGCGCTCTTGAAGCATGGAATAGCGTTCTGCGGCGGAGTCGTACTCGGGGCTGGCGTGGTCAAGCTCGGCCAGTTGCCCGGCGAGCCGCTCCATCTCCGGCTCCATCTCGCGCAGCTCGTCAAAGACGGTGAGGCACTCTTCAAAGACCGATCGGCCGGTGAGCTGAAGGCCCTCTTGCGGCAGATAGCCGATGCTCATGCCGCGGGTCTGCTGCACCTGCCCGTAATCAAGGGTTTCAAGGCCGGCAAGAACCTTCATCAGCGTGGACTTGCCGGTGCCGTTGGCGCCTACCAGCGCGGTCTTCTCATTGCTTCGGATGAGCCAGTTGGCCTCGAGGAAGAGAATCCGCGGTCCAAAGCGTTTGCCGGCATTTTGCAGTGAGAGCATCGATCTCTATTTTCGCAGAGCGACGGGCGCGGGCCTGAATGTGTGCATTTGGGATGGGTGCGGGGAACAAAGATGCCGGTCAATCGTTCCATGATGCAGGACGAAGTACCGCTGCGCTTGACCCGCAGCGCAATGGTGGCCGACCATCGTAGATAGAAGAGTGTGAAGATTTCCAATGTACTGATGCGTGTGTTGCCACGCTCAACCCCAGCGAGCGTTTGGAAGATAGAGCATTCCGCATAGAAAAGGACAAAAGAATGAACGGGATCGACCCACAAGAGCTTCTACAGCAGTTTGCAAGCGATAACTACGCAGGCGTGTGTCCCGAGGCATGGAGCGCGAGCGAGGCCGCCAATCGCGGGCACGCCACGTCTTATGGAGACGACCCATGGACGGCAAAAGCATCCGATGCATTCCGCGAACTGTTTGAGACAAAGTGCGAGGTTTTTCTGGTTTTCAACGGCACGGCGGCCAACTCGCTTGCGCTGGCGTCGCTTTCCCAGTCGTATCATGGCGTGATTTGCTGCGATCAGGCGCATGTTGAGACGGATGAATGCGGCGCGCCGGAGTTTTTCTCGAACGGATCGAAGCTGCTGGTGGCCCAGAGCGTAGGCGGCAAGCTGACCCCTGGATGGATTCGAGAACTGGCGACAAAACGCAAGGACATCCACTACCCAAAGCCGCGCGTCGTCACCATTACGCAATCCACCGAGACAGGCAATGTTTATAGCCTGGCGGAGCTGCGCGCAATCTCAGAGGAATGCAAGGCGCACGATCTTAATCTACACATGGACGGCGCGCGTTTTGCGAATGCCTGTGCGAGTTTGGGCTGCACACCTGCGGAACTGTCATGGAAGAGCGGAGTGGACGTGCTTTGCTTCGGCGGCACGAAAAACGGAATGGCGGTAGGGGAAGCCGTTCTATTCTTCGATCGCAAGCTGGCAACCGACTTTGATTACCGGTGCAAGCAGGCTGGGCAACTGGCATCCAAGATGCGCTTTCTGGCAGCGCCGTGGGTGGGATTGCTGGAGAGTGGGGCGTGGCTGCGCAATGCCGAGCACGCAAACCGCTGCGCGAGCTACTTTGCGGAGCAGGTCGCGACGATTCCGGGCGTTGAGCTGGCAGCGCCGGTTGAGGCCAATGCCGCATTCCTTCAGGCGCCTGACAGTATTCTTAATGCGCTTCGAGCGCGCGGATGGAAGTTCTATACCTTTATCGGCGGCGCGGCGCGGTTCATGTTTTCCTGGGACGCGGACTTGGCGCGCGTAGACGTACTCTGCCGCGACCTGAGGGAGTGTGCGGCTGCGACACAGCAGACAAAAGCAAATCGCTAGCGGCGAAGAGCGTAAATAGACTCAGACCAAGACTGGGATTGGCGAACCGTCAGAGAGGGGGGCAGGGCGTTAGACATTCTGTCTCTTGGAGTTTTTTGCCTTGTACATGGCCGCATCGGCGGCGCTCAGCAGGCTGTCTTTGGTGGTGCCGTCTTCCGGATAGAGGGCAAGACCAACGCTTGCCGAGCCTTGCAAAACAATCTCGTTAACTGAAAAGGGCTGGTCGAAGCAGCGTTCCAGGCGTTGAGCAATTTCCTCGGCGCCGGCGCGGTTGCGGACGGTCGTGATCAGCGCGGCAAATTCATCGCCGCCCAGCCGCGCCAGGATGTCGCCGGAGCGCATCTGGCTCTTCATGCGCAGCGACATTTCCTGCAGATACAGGTCACCGGCCTGGTGGCCGTAAAGGTCGTTCACCTGCTTGAATTTGTCCAGGTCAATGTAAATCAAGCCAAACATGCCGGCGTTTTGGCGTGCCTCGTCAATCAGGGAGTCCAAATGCTTGTCCAGCGAGAATCGATTGTTGATGTCGGTTAAGAGGTCAAACTCGGAACGGTGCAAGAGGTCGGAATAGAGCTTTCTGGTTTCAATAGCGAGGGAGGCGAGCCGCGCTCCCATGGAGAGCGCATCGAGCTTGCCGGCATCCGCCGGAATGAGTGGATTGAGTCCCGCAAAGAGAACACCCAACGCCGGACCGGAGCGAGCAGGAATCTGCTCAAGCACGATGCGGTAGGCATGCTTGTCTTGCGGGCAATCGCCTAACTGAGCACCATCGGTTACTTGACACCAGCAAGGCGCTCCATTGAGGCCGAAGGAGACCATCTCTGTGATTTCTTCAAGAATCTCAGTCAGAGGGCGCGAACCGTTGATGTCCTCAAGGATATGGCTGCGCTGCTGCTCCATTTGCGCCATGCGCCGTTCCAGTGCGGCCTCGGAGTCGATGCGGGCGGATATATCAGCGGTTTGGCGGCGCACCTTGATTTTGAGGATGGCGCCCCAGACTCCGACCGCAGCCATAATCAACAGCAAGATGCTGACAACACGGGAAAGATTGCGCACGGTGAGCCATGAGGGCTCTGCGACCACTGCAATGTCGTTAAATGATCGCAATAAGACGTTGAACGGTACATCGCCGTTGAATGGATTTGCATCCTCAGCCATGCAGATGCCTGAGACGCGAATCCTGGAGCCGAGCAAAACCCTTTTCATCTCCGGCACCAGAGCAGCGCCGTTCAAGGGAGGATGGCGGTAAATGGCTGTGAACAAGTGTCCTTCTGCGGTAAGAACATACTCATCTTGCGTGGCTTCTCTGACTTCAGCGACTACTTTTCCTTCTACGGAGACCAGGTCGAAGATCCTCTGGCTTCCGGACAGCTCGTGCCAAGTGGAAGGATATGGCACGATAGGCGCATGTGCGTTGCTATCGTGGATTTCGCCATCTGCGAGAGCAAGAAAGCCATCATGAACGCTAGGGAAGCCAGTGGCATCGGCGAGGTCGCCAATTCGTAGGGGTGTGCTGGTCTTGGTCTGAATCCACAGGCTCCTCTTGCCACTTTGAAGTACGGCGGCATAGCCGGGCTGATAGTAAGTAATGGTTCCACGAACACGGACTCGTTGGCTGAAATTCCTCACATGATAGCTGGTCAAAATCTCATCCATGGGCGTGATCGCCAGGCTCCAGGGGCTGGTGGCGGCACGCTTGAGTATCGTGATGTCAGACATGGAAGAGACATGGAGCATGATCCCCGTCTGCTGCATTTTACCGTCGAATATTCCAGAGGATGCGCCAGTGACTTCTACGTGTGCGTCCAGCAGATCTGCAAGCTTGCTGGCATCGTCGCTGTCCACGACAGCGTCGATTTCACCACCGCTGGTGAGCATATGCAAGGACGTGCTGAGTGTATCCGAGCTTGACACCACGTCCGCGGCAAAAACCTGGGCACGCACGGTAACAAGCGCACAGTCATATTGTGAGCGCTCCAACTGGTCAAAATTGGCAGGTGCGGGCGTAGGCAGGGCGCCATGGCGGAGCAGGGTAATGTCGTTGCTGAGAACAAATGGACGGAAGCTTTCATGCGTGGTTCCACGAATGAGGACACGATCTCCTGGAACCAGCTTTGCATCCGTGGTGGCTTGGATATAAATGGCAAGGACGCCATCCTGGACAAACATTGTTTTTTCATAGCTGCGGAAGTAAACCACAGTTGCTTCAAAGACAGCAGGAATTCTGCGGCTGGCCTCCAGATTGGTCAACGCGTGAACTGCAGCCAGAGTCCTCAGGGTAGCGGGTTCAGCCGTCCAGCCCTGCACGGAACAGCCAAAAAGGATCGCGACAGCGAGAACAAGCTTGTTCAGCCCGAATATATGTAAACGCAGCAAGAGTAGAGATGGCCCTACTAAAGGTTATCGACAAGAAATAGTTTGGCGCTATCCCTCCTAGGGGGAGAACAAGATTAAAGGGTTAGCGGTGTTCCACAACAAAGCGGCTCTGAATCTTCCCAATCATAGTCTCGCCTGCTTGAAGAGGGAACAAACGTCACTGATAGCGCGATTATGCGGAACAAATCAAGGAATGTTCACATAAATGCAAAATCAAATAAAGGGACTGATCGAGCTCAACCGGCCAGAGATTAAAGAAACATTATGGCGTGAAATCCAACGGTGCTACCAGTAGCAGGCAGAGCAAACAAATTGTAGCCGGAATCTGATTTAATGGCCCTTTGAGGGAGTGGAGTGTATATCCTGCCACTTCCGAATTAACGGTGGATACAGCCTGCGTCGCGGGGAGCGGATTTATACGCGGCACTTGGACAGAGCGGAATTCCACCGCAGGGAGCCATTGGTATGCAGAATCAAGAAGAAAAACCCTCCACAGTTGCCAAACCCTCTCAACACAGCGGAGCACAAGTGCTGCCAACGCGCGATATTCGAGTGTTGGGCGTTCCTCTGGACATGGGCGCCAGCCGCCGCGGGGTGGATATGGGGCCCTCCGCAATGCGGGTGGCGGGGCTGGAGACGCGGCTGGAAGCGCTGGGCCACCATGTGACCGACGGCGGAAACATTCGCGTGGAGATTGCCGAAACACAGTCTCTGGGCAACGAAAAGGCGCGCTATCTGAAGGAAATTGCCGAGACCTGTACTCGCACGGCGGAAGCTGTGGTGAAGACCCTGGAAGAGGGAAAGGTTCCGCTGCTGTTGGGCGGGGACCACTCGGTCGCAGTGGGTTCTGTGTCGGGCGTGGCGGAATACTACCGCAGGCAGGGCCAGAAGATCGGCCTGATCTGGATTGACGCACATGGAGACATCAACACTCCAGAGACCTCGCCCTCAGGGAATGTGCATGGGATGCCCCTGGCGGCGCTGCTTGGCATGGGGCCGGAGGCGCTGACCAATATCTTTGGCTACGCGCCTAAGGTTGCCGCCGAGAATGCAGTGTTGATTGGGGTGCGCGACATTGACTCGGGCGAGCGGGAGAACCTGCGCCGGGCCGGTATGACGGCGGTCTACACCATGCGCGAAATCGACGAGCGCGGCATGAGAGCGGTGATGGAAGAGGCGCTGCGCGCGGCCGGAGACGGCACGGCGGGTTACCATGTTTCGCTGGACATGGACTGGATTGACCCCGAAGATGCGCCTGGGGTGGGTACGCCGGTTCGCGGAGGCGCAACCTACCGGGAAGCGCACCTGGCGATGGAGATCCTGGCCGACCACGACCGGATATTGAGCTTTGAACTTGTGGAGGTGAACCCGGTGATCGACGAGCACAACCGGACGGCGGACCTAGCGGTGGAGCTGGCCTGCTCGGCATTTGGGAAGAAGATACTGTAGAAGTTCTACACTGAATGAGTGTGGCAATTCGCGCACTGAAAGCGGCGATACAAGACAAAATGGCAAAAAAACTGCGTGTAGGGATTCTGTTTGGCGGGCGGAGCGGCGAGCATGAGGTTTCTCTGCTGTCGGCTGCTTCGATATTGAAGGCGATCGATCGCAAAAAGTTCGACGTGGTGCCGATTGGGATCAACAAGTCAGGACACTGGCTGACCTCAGGGGCGGCGCAGGGACTGCTGGAGGGCTCTGGACCTGCGGAATTAAGCGCCGGCGAGGCTGGCCAGGCGCAAACGAAGACCGGGGCTGGGAAGAAACTGCGGGCGGGCGATCCGGCGGCGACACTGGGGGCGCGGGTGCTGGCCGAAGGGCAGCCTACGCTGCTGGCGCCGGAACCGGCTGAGCAGTCAGCGGCCTTGAGCCTGGCGGGCGAGAACACGACAACGCTGGACGGGCAGTCCTGCCTGGGTGGCCAGTCATTGGACGTGGTTTTCCCGGTGCTGCACGGTACCTTTGGCGAGGATGGAACGATCCAAGGGCTGTTTGAGCTGGCGGGCATGGCGTATGTGGGCGCGGGCGTGCTGGGCTCCTCGGCGGGCATGGACAAGGACGTGATGAAGCGGCTCTTTGCCCAGGCCAAACTGCCGCTCGTGAAGCACGTAACGCTACTACGGGTGGAGTGGGAGAAGTCTCCGCGCAAGGCAGTTGCGCAGATTGAGGCTGCTCTGAAGTATCCGGTGTTTGTAAAGCCGGCGAACCTGGGCTCGTCGGTTGGCATCAGCAAGGCGCATAACCGCAAGGAACTGGGGCCTGCGCTCAAGCTGGCCGCAAAATACGATCGCAAACTGGTGGTGGAGCAAGGAGTGGGTGGCAAAAAGGCCAAGGCGCGCGAGTTTGAGGTTGCAGTGCTGGGTAACGATGTACCCGAGGCCAGCGTTGTGGGTGAGATTGTGCCAGGCAAGGAGTTCTACGACTACGAGGCGAAATATTTGACGGAGGGTTCGGTCCCCGTGATTCCGGCCAAATTGAGCCGCGCCGAAAGCAAGCAGATCAGGGAGATGGCCGTGGAGGCCTTCAAGGCCTGCGACCTATCGGGGCTGGCGCGCGTGGACTTCTTGATGGAGCCGGAAGGCAAGCGCCGAATTTATTTGAACGAAGTGAATACGATGCCAGGCTTTACCAGCATCAGCATGTATCCCAAGCTGTGGGAGGCAACGGGGCTCAAGTACAAGGAGCTGATTACCCGGCTGATCGAGCTGGCCCTGGAACGCCACAGCGAGAAGAGCCGGACGACGTATAGCCGGGAAGAGTAGAAGAGCAGGAACCAGGAAAAACGCTCCCGGCTGGGCACCGGAAAGTTGCGGCCGGTGTCTAACCCTGCAGGGGGAGAGATTCAAGATAGGCCTGAGTCGCTGCAAGGTTCCAGGTCTTCTATCTTTCTCTTGCCGTATTCTAGATTCGAGGAAGTTTATCTATGACTCTGCTCGATGCTCCTGCCTTTGACGAAGTCCGCGACCGCCGCCATCGCACGATTTTCATGAGCGCAGGGCTGCTGCTGCTGCTGTTGTTCATTGGCTGGTGGCTGGTGGCCGGCAGACCTGTGGATTGGCCCTGGACCTGGAACACCCATATGATGGGCCGGATTACCATCAACCGGTTTATGACAGCCGTGGAGAAGAACGATCTGCCGACGGCATACGGCATCTGGACGCACGACAAGGATTGGCGGCAGCATCCCGCGCAGACAGGCCCCTACCCCTTTGCGCGTTTCCAGGGTGACTGGAGTCCGACCAGCCCGGACAATGAATACGGCGTGATCAAGAGCCATAAAATTGTTGCGGCGCGAAGTTACGGGAACGGACTGCTGGTAGCGATGCTGATCAACGGTCGGAAAAGCGGTGCACTGGACCTGGTGTACAACCCCAGGTTGCACACACTCGACTTTGCGCCTCCGGGGGTGGAGCTGTACCTGGGGCCGTAGAAACGGGCAAGCGTTATCCCCGAGTTTTTGTGGCCTTCCTTCGCTGCTTCATTCTGAAGTACGGAGGAAGGCCACAGGTTTATGCGGCGGACTCCGGGGCGGCCAAGGCTGCCAATGTTGCTTCCAGACTAGCGTCATCCTCTACATTCAGAGATTTTTGCGCCGGGTCAATCTGCTTCAACAAACCGCAGAGTACCTTGCCGGGACCTACCTCGATAAAGAGGTCAGCACCCGTACCCACCAGCGACTGCATACAATCTACCCAGCGAACCGCGCCGGTTACCTGGCGGATGAGGGCATCGCTGACGGCGATGGCCGTGGCGACCAGACTGCCGGTGACGTTGGCGGCCACGGGAATGCGCGGATCGGACAATGTGAGAGCCGCAAGCACGCGCGCCACTTCTTCTTGGGCGGGCTGCATCAGCGCGCAATGGAATGGAGCGCTGACCGGGAGCATAACGGCGCGCCGCGCACCTTTAGCCTTGCAGAGCGCCGAGGCTCTCTCAACCGCGGCCAATGTGCCGGAGATAACCGTCTGGTTGGGCGAGTTGAGGTTGGCGGCGGCCACGGGCTGGCCGGTTTCCTGGGCGGCTTCCGCGCAGGCCTCAGCAACTTGCTCGGCAGGCAAAGAAAGAACGGCTGCCATGGCTCCCAGCCCTGCGGGAACAGCTAACTGCATGGCGCGGCCACGGGCTTTAACGGAGCGGACGGCATCGGCAAAGCTGAGGGTTCCGGCGGCAACGTGGGCAGACCACTCGCCAAGCGAGTGCCCGGCGGCCAGCGATGGTGTAACGCCGTACTCGGCGAGTACGCGCCAAGCCGCTACGCTAACCGTGAGAATGGCAGGCTGGGTGTTCTCCGTGAGGCGCAGGTCTGCCTCCGGCCCCTCGAAACATAGCCTGGAAAGCGGGAAGCCAAGAGCCTCATCGGCCTCGGCAAAGGTCTGGGCGGCAACGGGAAAACGCTCGGCAAGCTCGCGGCCCATGCCTACGGCCTGTGAACCCTGCCCCGGAAAGAGAAAAGCGATTGTCTTGGACATTTCAGAGAGGATTGTAAATTGCCAGGGCGGATCCCTCCACTTGTTGCCGTCCGGCCGGCAGGGTAAGGCGGAGCTAGCCAGCTAGAGCGGCTGCGCCGCAAGCGAGTCAGTGAAAAACGGAAAAACAGAGGAGATGGTGGGGTTAGCGGGGTTGGGTGGAGCACAGTCTATCGGGGCTCAGGGTGATTTCGCGGAGGAGCGAACTATTTGCTTGAGTGGCGGCTCATCCGCCACTACCCGCTATGCGTTACCTTTTTTAATGTGTAACTTGTGAGAGGCGTACAGCCATACAGCCGCTGTAAACGCACCGCGGCGGCGTCTGCCGCAACATCAATCGCTATCTCAAGTGGGCATTTGTCGAAGCCGCCAACTGCGCCATTCGCATCAAGGCTCACCGCCAAAATCACATCGGCCTGCTCTATCAACGCCTCGCGCCCAACAAAGGCCACAGACGCGCCATCGTCGCCGTCGCCCGCCACCTGGCCGAGGCAAGTTATTGGATGCTGCGCAAGCGCGAACCCTACCGGCCGCCGCGCATCCACGACCCTTCGTCCAAGTTCGGGCCAGCGCAAGACACTTCTGACTGCACCGAAGTCTCGGGGTGAATGCGAAGCCCGATTCAAAGAATGCTCATGCCGGATGCCACGGCGTATATATGGCTTGCGGACGAACCCGATTCGCACGAGCAAAGCTGGACGAAAAGCAAACCAAGGAGGATTCCCCAAGCTGCATGGCGACCACGAACAAAAAACACAGCTAAAGAAAAAACTTGATTCCGTGACTCGTCGAAGCTCCTCGCCCCACACGGCCATCCCGCGTGCACGCTGAAGTATTGTTCCTCAAACCCACCAACCGCAGCTAGGCTAAGCAAAAAAGAACGAAAAACAGGCTTGACTCAGTGCGCGCTTTCATACATGACGTGTCCCTATACTCCCGGTGCAAAGCACCGGCCGTACTTCGCCCATGTCCAGCAGGACACCCGACGGACGCCCAGACGCTAGCAAGCCGCCCTGGAGGACGGCTTGCACTGTGATCAGGGACCCTACCCTACAGCTCGTACTTCCTCAGAGCCCGCACTAAGAACCACGAGTTGATGGCTATCCCCACGCAGATTCCGAAGGGGATCAGCAGGGCCATTGAGAGAAGCACTAAATACTTGCCGAACGATTCCCAGTATGCGTGGAGCGGATGCCCGTACAAGAAGGGGGACACTGACGCGCAACTCAGAAAGAACGCTGCTGTTGCATAGAGCGCCCGCTTCTTCCACACGCGCAGGTGTTCCTCAGCATCTTGTCTAGCCCCCTCCAGGTCCTCTTTAGTTGGAGAGGGCTCGTCCATGTTAAAGACTGAACTCATTGGCAAGGATGTCCTTCCATGTCAGTGCACCCAACGATCCTCATCTGGGGCGGTGGTGGAGGAGGCGGCTGGTTGAAGAACCACTCCTCTAGCCAGTTCTGGAGACCGTTCGACGTGTGAGTGGAAAGGGAGGACGATACACCCGCCCTTCCGAATTGATTCACGATGGCCTGGTTTTGCCCCCCGTACTTTTGAAAATAGTCGGAGTTCCTGGAGTAAATCTTGAATTGCCTCCGGCTTGTCATTCGCAGGGTCGGTTCCTCTGGTACGTGCACGAAACTACCCGCGACATGGCCACCGACACCTCCCACAAATCCGGCAAGGGCGTCGTTCGAAACATTCGAGCCGGAAAGCGTATCGTCTGATGAAGAATTTGGATCGAGAGAACGGGTCACCACACCTCCAACAAGGTTGCCCGTTACTCCAGCCGCAGCATCACCGATTAGAGCATTTGCAACTATCGATGCTCCGCCGGTCGCACCTGCAATGGCACCCGCAACTGCGCCTCCGGCAGCATTGGCTCCAACTTCACCCCAGCTAGAGCGTTTTAGCAAATAGTGTAGACTGTGTTTGGCGAGAGTCCGCGACGAACA
>VFSW01004744.1_pt1 | contig 20236 bp, 20 predicted proteins | sample 5358111 | NCBI WGS metagenome assembly VFSW01 (sample SAMN11554181, study PRJNA540505) | mine drainage metagenome | isolation source: sediment from site ElyBrook_90M | place: USA: Ely Copper Mine, Vershire, VT | collected 2017 | reverse complement strand
TGATGGGCAACTTCTCCTTCGGCGACTACTTCAAGGAAGGGGCCATCCGCTACGCCTGGGGACTGATCACCGAGGGTTTCGGCCTCGATCCCGAGCGCCTGTGGGTGACGGTCCACCACTCCGACGATCAAGCAGAAGAACTCTGGCGCGACCTCATTGGCGTGCGACCGGAGCGTATCCAGCGATTGGGCGAGGACAATTTCTGGGACATGGGAGAGACGGGCCCCTGCGGACCGTGTTCGGAGATCTTCTTCGACAAGGGACCGACCTTCGGCGAGGACGGCGGTCCCGCGCACGGCGGCGAGGATCGATTCATCGAGTTTTGGAACCTGGTGTTCATGCAGTTCGAGAAGGGACCGGGCGGTTCGATGATCGACTTGCCCCAGCAGAACATCGATACCGGCGCGGGTTTCGAACGGGTGTTGTCAATTCTCAACGGGGTCGAATCGGTCTTCGCCACTGACTTGTTTACTCCGTTGCTCGAGACCGCGTCGCGCGCACTCAACGCTCCCTACGGCCGTGACGAGACGACCGACATCGCCATTCGACGCATCGCCGAGCACGGTCGAGCGATGACGATGCTGGTCTCCGATGGCGTGCTGCCCTCGAACGAGGGTCGCGGCTACGTCCTACGACGGATCATCCGGCGCGCGATCCTCGCCGCGCGCCGGTCGGGATCGGACGCGGCCCTGACCACTCACCTGGTGGACGCGACGATCGAGAAGATGGGCGGGGCGTACCCGGTGTTGGTGAAGGATCGCGACCTGATCGTCTCGGTTCTCGAACGTGAGGAGGCGGGATTCGCGCGCACCTTGCGCACCGGGATGTCCCTGCTCGACGAGGCGCGCGCCGCTGTGGTGGGCTCGGGTGCGAGTGTTTTTCCCGGCGACGTGGCGTTTCGACTCCACGACACCCACGGATTTCCTATCGAGCTCACCAGTGAGATCGTGGCGGAGTCGGGTCTCAACGTCGATCGTGACGCCTTCGACGTCGCCATGAACGAACAGCGAGAACGCGCACGTCGCTCCTCGAAAGCGCTGAATCTCGCTGACGACGCGCAATATCGCGAATTGATCGAACGTCACGGCACCACGGAGTTCTTGGGCCGCGGAGCGAATCACTACAGTCTCGAGACCACCGTCCTGGCGATTCTGGCGGGCGAGGACGGCACGAGTGAGCTCTTCTTGGAGGCCACGCCCTTCTACGCGGAGTCGGGTGGTCAAGTGGGTGACGTGGGAGCCTTCGTCACCGAGTCGGGGCGTTTCGAGATCGTCGATACCCAGAATGTGGCCGGTGGCCTCTTCGCGCATCGAGGGCGCCTCACGGGCGAAATCCTGCCCGGCCAGGTGGGAGTGGCCACGATTGACCCCCTACGACGCGAGGCGACCCGGTGTAATCACACCGCGACGCACTTGTTGCACTCAGGGTTGAGGTCGGTCTTGGGGGATCACGTGCGCCAGCAGGGGTCCTACGTCGGACCCGAACGGTTGCGCTTCGACTTCGCCCACGGAGCGGGAGTGCGCCGCGAGGAGCTCGACGAGATCCTCGCGCTGGTCAACACCGATGTCGTCGCCAACGAACCCGTCGAAACCATTCAGACCTCGAAGAGTGACGCCGAGCAGATGGGTGCCATTGCCTTCTTCGGTGACAAGTACGGCGATCAGGTGCGCGTCGTTCGTGCGGGTCGACACAGCCTCGAGTTCTGCGGTGGCACCCACGTGGACCGCCTGGGCGACATCGGCCAGATCCAGGTGGTCTCGGAGGCCTCGATTGGTTCGAACACTCGACGCATCGAAGCCGTGAGCGCTCTGGGGGCCTTTCGTCGCAGCGCCGAGATGGAGAAGACCTTGTCGTCGGTCGCGGCGTTGCTCAAGACCTCGCTCGATGATGTCGTGCCCTCGCTCGAGCGCGTCTTCGAGCGCCAGCGCGACGTCGACAAGGAGGTGGCCGCCCTGCGCCAGGCGCAGTTGTCGGCCTTCGCCGAGCAGTTGCACGCCCGTAGCGACGCGCCCGTCCTCGTAGCTCGGGTCGACGGCTATTCGGGTGAACAACTGCGCACCCTCGCACAGGATCTCCAGCGCCGCGGACGTCGCGCGGTCGTGCTCGCCGGGGCCAGCGACGACAAAGTGGCCATCGTGGTGGCAAGCGACGACACGCTGGACGCCCAGAGCACGGTCAAGACACTGGCGGCGCTGGTGGGGGGCGGCGGCGGCGGTTCGGCGCGCCTGGCTCTGGCGGGCGGTCGCGACATCGACGGTATCGACCGCGTGCTCGAAGCCGCCGTGGCGCTCTAGGCCATTATGGTTCGCATCCTCGGCATCGATCCGGGTACCAAAAGGTGCGGGATCGCCATCACCGACTCGGCCGAGACACTGGCGTTCCCGCGCGAAGCATTGGCCTACGACACTGAGTTCGTGGCGCACGTCACTCGTCTGGTCCAAGACGAGCACGTCGAACTCGTCGTTCTGGGCCGGCCGGTCTCGCTCGCGGGTTCGCGCACGTCGAGCACCGACTTCGCCGACCAGATGTTCCAGCAACTGAGCGACAACCTGGAGTTGCCGGTCGTGCAACACGACGAGCGACTCACCACGACCGCCGCCCAGCGCTCGCTGAGCAGTGCGGGGCTCAAGGTCCGGGACCATCGCGCACGCATTGACTCGGCCGCCGCAGTCGTGCTCCTGCAGCACTTCGTGGACTCTCGCAATGCCCCGTAGGCCCCTTCGGCGCCTGTTCGTCGCCGCAGCCGGTGCGGCCCTCGTCGCCGTCATCTGGTTCGCCCTGCAGTACTTCCCCCTCGGTGGATCCGGGCGAGTCGTCATGATCGACGTGCACCAAGGAGATTCGATGTCCTCCATCGCCGGGGAACTTCATCAGGCGGGGGTGCTGGCGTCACCCTTCACCTTTCGTGTCGACAGCTTCCTCGAGGGTGCACCGCTCGTGATTCCCGGCGTGTACGAATTCGCCCAGGGAGCCGACTACTCGAACATCCGCTCCATCTTGGGCGGGGGGCCCAACGTGCCCCAGGTGAACGTGACACCGGGTCTCACCGTCAAGGAGATAGCCCTCGAATTGGCCCACCAGGTCGGTAACACTTTCGCATCGAGCTTCCTCACCGACGCCGATCAGGCGGCCACCACCAGTCCGTATCACCCCCAAGGCAGCCTCGATGGACTGATCGGACCCGGTCTCTACCTCATCACGCCCACCGAGACCCCCGCCCAGTTACTGTCCCTGATGCAGGCGGCCTTCGATCGTGAGGCGGCCCAGGCAGGTCTGAGCCCCACGACGAGCGTTCTGGGTCTCGACGCCTACCAAGTGCTGACCGCGGCGTCGATCGTGGACAAGGAGGGATACTTCGCCTTCAATATGCCCAAGACCGCGCGCGTCATCTACAACCGTCTCGCGGCGCACATGCCCCTGCAGATGGACTCCACGGTGTTGTACGCACTGGGTCTCGACGGCGGCAAAGTGACCGCCTCGATGTTACGCACTCCCACCCCCTACAACACCTACTTGCACCGAGGGTTGACCCCGACGCCGATTTGTGTGGTGTCGCCCCAGGCTCTGGCGGCGGTCTTGCGTCCGGCGCCGGGCCCCTGGCTCTACTTCGTCCTCGTCAAGAAGGATGGTCATATGGCGTTTTCGACCACGTACCGCCAACAACTGCACCAAGAGGCCATCGCGGCCAAGGCCGGACTATGACGTCCTGGCGTCTAGGGGTGATTGGTTCGCCCATCCAGCACTCGCTGTCACCGCAACTGCACTTGGCGGGACTGCGGCATCTGGGTCTGGAGGGCACCTCCGTGCGACTCGAGGTCGACCAGCAGCACGCCGATCGGATCCGCGAAATGATGGGTGCGCAATTCGATGCCCTGTCAGTGACCATGCCGCTCAAGGAGGTCGCCGCGTCGTCGTGCGACGAACTCGATGAACGCGCCACGGCGCTGGGCGTGGTCAACTCCCTCGTGTGGCGAGAGGGCCGTCTCTTGGGGGCCAGCACCGATGGGGCGGGTTTCATCGACTCGCTTCGCGGAGAATTCGCGATCTCGGTCGCCGACATGCACGTGGTGATTCTGGGTTCCGGCGGCGCCGCTCGCGCGATCGTTGATTCGCTCGTCCTCGAGGGTGCCGGGTCGGTGACCGTACTCGGACGAAATCCATTCAGCGTGGCGCGCATCGTCAGCGCTCACCCCTCGATCGTTGACCACAGCCTGATCTATCGACCGATCGACCTCATCGTCAACACGACCCCCACCTCATCACGCGACGTCCACTCCGCGGTCCTCCAGGGCGTGTCGCGCGAGACGATCGCCGTCGACATCACCTACGAGCCTCGGATCTCGCCCTGGCTGGCGCTGCACGACGAATTGGGTTGTGCGCATCGCAACGGACTGGCGATGTTGGCGTACACGGTGGCACGTCAGATGAATTGGTGGTGGAATAGTGACATACCCGGTTCGCTCTTGTTGCCAGTCCTCCACGAGGCGTTGACGTGACCGAGACGCTGAACGCCCGCTCGGTGTCGTTGCACCGTCCAAGTTCGCACGTCGACTACGGCTTGGCAATCGGACTAATCGTCCTCGGGATGTTCGGTGCATTCATGTCGTACAGTGCGACGCGAGTGGCCCTGGCCAACGCCGGGTACAACCCCCACTACTACTTGGAGCGACAAGGTTTCTTCGTCGTGTTGGGAATCGCGGCGATGGGCATCGTCTCACTCATCGACTACCGACGCCTGGAGATTTTGGCGACACCGCTCTACATCGGCTCATTCTTCGCCCTCGCGGGCGTGTTCGTCATTGGTAAGAGCGCGCTCGGAGCTCAGCGATGGTACAGCTTGGGTTTCGTGCAGATTCAGCCCAGTGAGTTCACCGTGCTCTTCATCATCCTGGCCGTGGCCACCTTCTGCGGCCGCCGCAGCGAGGGACTGCGTATGTACGACGTCGTTCGCCTGCTCATCATGGCCGGCGCCCCCCTCGGGCTCATCGTGCTCCAGCCCGACCTCGGCACGTCGATCATCATTGTCCTCGTCGTCGCAGGCATGATGGTGGTCGCGGGCATCCCTCCTCGGTTCATGACCTTCCTGACGATTGTGGGCACCGCGGGACTAGTAGCGGCGGTGTACCTCGACCTGTTGAAGAAGTACCAGGTGGAACGCTTCACCTCCTTCGTGAACCAGAATTCCAATAACCCCGCCATTGCCGCGCTCCTCTACGAGGTCCACAACGCCAAGAGCGCGATCGGAGCGGGCGGTTTGTGGGGTGCGGGCGTCTTCAATGGCCTACAGACCGTCTTGGGCTTCGTACCCGAGCAACGAACGGACTTCATCTTCACCGCCATCGGTGAGCAACTGGGCTTCGTGGGATCCGCGTCGGTGATCTTGCTGTTGGCCTTCATCGCGTGGCGTATGTGGGTGATCGGTCGTCACGCCAAGGACACGATGGGGCGACTGCTGAGTATCGGAATCTTCATCTTCTTCTCCTTCAGCGTCTTCGAGAACATCGGCATGACCATGGGTATCATGCCCGTCACCGGCATCCCGCTGCCACTACTGAGCTACGGCGGCTCGGCGGCGCTGGTGTTCTACTCCGCGGGGGGACTCGTCCTGTCGGTGTCGCGACGGCTGGGCAATTGAACATGGACGGGGTCGAGAGTGCCGCGTTCGACGTGGTGTACCGCGTCGTTCAGGTCGATGAGGTTTCCTACGACTTCTCCAACTCAGCGGCGGTGGTGGTACTGCGAGAGGCGGAGGGGTATCGACGAAGTCTTTGGCTTCCCGTTGCGTTACACGATGCCACTGCAATCCACCACGCCGCGCGTCACGCCCCGAGCCGTCGCCCGGCCACCAACGAATTGGTGGTGTTCATCCTCCAAGAACTCCAGGCCGACATCATCGCCGCACGCGTCGTGCGGGAGGAGCAGGGCGTCTACTTCGGGGAACTCGATCTCATGACGACCCGGGGACGACGCGTTTTCGACTGTCGACCCAGCGACGCCATCGCGTTGGCCCTTCGACAGGTAGTGCCGGCCCCACTACTAGTGTCCGACACTCTGTTGCGACGCGACTAATCGAAGGCCACCGCGACAACCTCACCACCACGTTTCTCCTCAGAATTCTCGTGACTAATCCGCAACAGGAGCGCCACGATGAGGTAGTTCGCGAAAAGGGAACTGCCACCGTAGGCCATGAAGGGCAGGGTAATTCCGGTGAAGGGCACGATGCGCAATATCCCCGCCATGATGAAGAACGACTGCAGCCCCAGAGTGGCCGTGAGGCCCGTGGCGGTGAGGCGCACGAAGTCCGAGTGCGAACTCTGGGCGATACGGAATCCTTCGCCGACGAAGACGGCGAAGAGGCTCAGGATCAAAATCACGCCGATGAAGCCCAATTCCTCGCCCAGCGCGGCGAAGATCATGTCGGACGTGGTCTCGGAGACGTTGCGGCCCGCTTGGCCGAGCCCCAGCCCGGTGCCGGCCACTCCGCCTGACGCGAGGGCGAACCATCCATTGGCCAACTGGCTCGAGTGGTAGTAGTTGACGGCCGACCACGGGTCCAACCAGTAACTCACCCGTGCTTGGACTTGGTGAAAGAGCTTGTCCGCCGCGAGCGCACCGCCCACGAAGAGGACGAGACCGAGACCCACGTAAGACTTGAGGCCCGTCGTCACCCACAGCAGGGCGAAGAACAGCACGAAGAGCAACATGGCGAAACCGATGTCATTCTCGCCACCCAAGATCATCAAGGCGATCCCCCACGCCACCAGAATCGGAACCAGAACCTTGGGCGAGACGAACAGTCGACCCGCAAATCGTTCCGTGGGAGTCGAGAGCAGTTCTCGGTTCGCGGCGAAGTAGGACGCGAAGAAGAAAACGAGCAGAATCTTTGCGATCTCGATGGGCTGGAAGGAGAGCGGGCCAATCGCCACCCAGAGACGCGCCCCGTTGATATTTCTACCGAAATGTGGAATCAGCGGAGCCAACATCAAAAAGAGGGCGCCGCTCAACGTGAGGTAGCGGTATCGGTCGAGATCGCGAATGGACTTGACGTATTTGAGCGTCAGCACCACGATGACTGCGCTCACCACGAACCAGAAGGCCTGATAGCCCGCGCGCGCGGGGTTCCATCGAGCGATCTCCACGTAACCAATGCCGTTGAGCAGAGTCGCCACCGGCAACAGGACCTGTGAGGCCCGGGGCGCGTAGCGTCGGATGGCGACGTGCATGAGCAGTGAGACGGCGATCAGGACCGCCAGAAAGGCGTCCAGTCGAGCGGGCAACTGCCCCTTGGTGGCCAGCGACATCAGAATATAGAAACCGGTCACGATGATCCACGCCACGAACATCAGTCCCAACTCGGTGGAACGCGAGCGCGACACCTTGGCGGCGACGGGTCGCGACGCGCTGATCACTTCGCCACGTGCATGTCTCGCCACGATGACAGAGTAGTCGTAGCATTAGGCGTATCGTCGCCCTCTCGTAGAAAGCTTCATACCCCGTGACATTGGATCTCTCGTCGTTCGGCCCCGAGCGATTCTCGAGCCGCGAACTGTCCCGCCTCGAGTTCGGCTCGCGACTACTCGACTTGGCGGACGACCAGAGCCTGCCGATCCTGGAGCGCTGCAAATTCATCGCCATCTTCGCCGACATGATCGACGAATTCTTTCAGGTGCGCGTGGTGAGCCTCGAGGACAAGGTCGCAGCCGGTGTCCAGACCCCCTCGGTCGACGGAGTGCGACCGCGCCAGCAACTCGCCGATATTCGCGAGCGCGTCCTCTCGCTCGTCGAACGTCAGGACCGCCTGGTACTCGACGTGTTGATGCCGGCTTTGGCCAGTTGTGACATCGAGATCGTCAAGTACGCCGATGTCGACACTGACGAACGTCAGGATCTGATCACTTACTTCGAGAATCACGTGTATCCGGTGTTGACCCCGCTCGCGGTGGATCCGGGCCACCCCTTTCCCATGATCTCCAACCTCTCGCTCAATATCGCAGTGACGGTGAGCGACGCGTCCACTGGCGAGGAGCGTAACGCGCGCATCAAAGTACCCAGCTCCCTGCCGCGTTTCTTGCGAGTGGGCCGCAGTCGCTGGGTGCTGCTCGAGGACCTGATCATGTCGAGCCTGCAGCGTCTCTTCCCCGGAATGAGCGTCGGACGGGCTGATTTGTTTCGCGTCACGCGCAATGCCGATCTCTCACTCGAGGAGGATGAGGCCGACGACCTACTCGTCGCGCTAGAGGTGGAACTTCGTCGACGTCGCTTCGGCGAGGCCCTCCGCGTCGAGATCCAGAGCGGTATGTCGCCGGATTTCTTGGACCTGCTGGTGGCCCAACTCGATCTCGAGCGTTCCAACGTGTACATCACCGATGCCCCACTCGGTCTTCACGACTTTTGGAGTCTCTACGCCATCGACCGACCCGAACTCAAGGGGGAGGGTTGGTCGCCACTGACGCCTAAGCGATTGCTCGACGGCGACCACGTGGGTGACATATTCACCGCCGTTCGTGAGGGCGATATCTTGTTGCACCATCCCTACGAGTCCTTCAGCGACTCCGTGGAGATCTTCATCGACCAAGCGGCGCGCGACGGCGACGTCGTGGCGATCAAGCAGACGCTCTATCGCACCTCGGGTGACTCACCCATCGTGGCCTCGCTGATTCACGCCGCCGAGCAGGGTAAGCAGGTCGTGGCCCTCGTCGAACTCAAGGCTCGTTTCGACGAGGCGGCCAACATCGAGTGGGCCAAAGCGCTCGAGGACTCGGGCGTGCACGTCGTCTACGGCATCGTCGGACTCAAGACGCACTGCAAGACGGCGCTCGTGGTGCGCAACGAGGGTGAAATCACGACCCGCTACGTCCACATCGCCTCGGGGAACTACAACTCCAAGACCGCTCGCAACTACGAGGATTTTGGCCTGCTCACCTGTAATTCCGGCGTGACACGCGACGTGGGGGAACTCTTCAATTTCCTCACCGGATTCTCGAAGAACGGCAATTACGACAAGATCGTCGTCAGCCCCTTCTTCGTTCGTGAACGAATGGTGGAGCTCATCGCTCGACAGCGTGACCGCGCCAGCGAGGGCCGCATCTTGATGAAGACCAATGGTCTCACCGATCCCACAATCATCGACGCGCTCTACGAAGCGTCCAACGCCGGCGTGGAAATTCGATTGGAGGTGCGCACCCTGTGTTGCCTACGTCCGGGGGTCGCGGGACTGTCGGAGAACATCACCGTTCATAGCCTGGTGGGGGAGTTCCTGGAGCATTCACGACTCTTCATCTTCGGACGTCCCGGCGAGGATGACTTCTCGATCTACATGGGTTCGGCGGATTTGATGGAACGCAATCTCGACCGCCGTGTCGAGGTGCTGGTGCCGATCGAGATCCCGGCGCTCCAAGGCGAAGTGCTCGAAGCGTTCGAAATCACCTGGCGCGACGACCGATTCACCTGGGTCCTCGGCACCGACCGACGCTGGCGACGATTGCAGTCGGTCAACGACTTCTCCGCCCAATCGGAATTCAAGCGTCTGGCGACGCAGCGCTCCCGTTCGCTGACCCTGCGCCCTTGATCGGACCACGACGGAACTGCAGCGAGGCGTAGGCGGCGCCCCCGATCGGGATCGGGATCCAGAAGTTCACTAGTCGATAGGCCAGCACCGCGAGGATTGCTTGGCTATGCGGGACACCGAAACCCACCAGTGTGGGGATGAGGACGCCCTCGACGACGCCGAGACCGGCGGGGGTGACCGGAATTGCCGCGAGGACGTTGGCCAGGCCGTACGCGACGAGTAGGTCGACGGGTGAAATCACCGTTCCGAAGGCCCAAATGAAGACCCACAAACACGCCGCGTCGAGAAGCCAGTTGAGACTCGCCCAGGTGAAGGCGGTCCACAGCGTGCGTCGCGACCCAATCAGGAGATTTATTCGGTCGGCCACCTTGACGAGAAGTTGAGAGATCTTGTCAGGGTTCAGTGCGGGCAGGTGGCGCGCGGCGACGCGCAACCACGCATCGGCGCGCCTTTGACCGCGCGTGATCAAGAAGACCGTGCCGAAGAAGGCCAGCAGCAAAAAGACACCAGCGAGGGCGGCGAAGCCGTATCCGGGGTTGATGCCGTTGAGGGGGATCGAAATCACCAGAGCAATCCAGAACAAAATGTTGAGGACCACCGCCGAACCAGCGCCCTGAGCCGCGAGGCCGAAGGCGCTGGTGTCCTTAGGGACGTCGAGCTCGGAGAAGATCCGATAGGCCAGAGCACCCGAGGGCGCCGCCCCTCCGGGCACGACGTGGCCAATGGCGAGACCGGCCAGATTGACGCGCAAGATATTGAAACGACTCGGCGCGTGAGGGTATAGCACCGCTCGCGTCAACTCAACGTAGGCGTAGATGGCAGCCATCTCGAACAACACCGCGAGGACCACGAGGACGGGATTGAGCAGAGCAAGCAGATGCAGCGAATGGCGCGCCGATGCGAACTGGGGGAGAACGAGATATTCGAAAACGAACACGAGCGAACCTACGCTGAGGATGATGCGAATCTCGCGCGGCATCGAAAATCGCCGTTTAGTGGTTTCGGTCATAAGAATCTCTCAACGAGTCGGAAAACGGCGCCCACACGCGCGGCACGAACGACTGCAGTCTACGCCACCTCAGTAGAATTCTGTGATGCGTCTTCTCGTAGTACTGCCCACGTACAACGAGGTTCTCAACGTCGAAAAGATGCTGCGGTCCTTGCGCTCGGTGGTGCCGGACGCGCACATTCTCGTCGTCGATGACGCCAGCCCCGACGGTACAGCGACATCGGCCCAGGGGTGCGCTGACGAATTGGGCAATATCTTCGTACTGCGTCGCGAGGGTAAAGGCGGACTCGGCGGCGCGTACCGCGCGGGCTTCGCGTGGGGACTCGATCGCGACTACGAAGCCTTCGTCGAGATTGACTGCGACTTCTCCCACGACCCCACGGCACTGCCCGCGTTGATTGTCGCGGCGACGGATCACGAAGTGGTCATCGGTTCACGATACGTTCCCGGCGGTCGAATTCCCCAATGGAAGCTCTCTCGGCGACTCCTCTCGCGCGGTGGCAATCAGTACGCGTCGCTCATGCTGGGCCTCGCCGTAGCCGACTCCACCGCGGGATATCGTGTGTACTCGCGCTCGGCGCTCGAGAAGATCGATTATCAGAGGGTGCGCGCCGACGGGTACGGCTTTCAGATTGAAATGACCTATCGCGCTCGACGAGGTGGCGCCAGCATTGTCGAAATCCCCATCTCCTTTAGCGACCGCGAATTGGGTGAATCCAAGATGAGTTCGTCCATCGTGTACGAGGCTCTGTGGCTCGTCACCAAATGGGCCCTGCAGCGACCTTTTAGTCGAACCTAGATCCGGTCCAGCAGGACTGAACTCAGCACGCTCGCCAGCTTGTCACGGGTCTCTTCGCGTTCGGCGATGGGATCGGACTCGCTGACGATGCCCGCACCGGCCCACGCCTCGAAATCAGCACCGTCGACCAACACCCCGCGGATACCAATCCAGAACTCGCCGTCGCCGTTCTGGTCGATCCAACCAACGGGTCCGGCGTAGTGGCCCCGATCGAAGGGTTCGAGACGCCGTAGGAGCTCGTAGGCGGGCACCCGGGGCAGCCCGCCGACGGCAGCGGTCGGATGGAGCACGTCGAGCAACGCCAACGCGTCGGGCGCCTTCGTCGCCTCACTCTGGTGCCCCCGAATCCAGGTGCCGAGGTGCGCCACCGTCCTGAGCGTCACGATCGAAGGGGTGGCGTCGGCGGAGATGTCGTCGTAGAAGCGACCCAGGGTGTTGACGACGTCATCAGTCAGCACCGCGTGTTCGTGGAGATTCTTCGCGCTCCCGAGCAACCAGGCGTGATAGTCCACGGGGTCGACATCGGGGGGTATGGCGATGGTGCCCGCCAGGGGGTGACACGTGACGTCACCCCCGAGTCGTCGCACCAGCAATTCGGGGCTCGCGCCGATGTAGCGGCGTCCGTCAGTGGTGGGCAGTCCATAAATTGTGCATGCGGGTTCACGCACCCGCAGTCGCTGCGCCACCGCACCGGAATCAATCGGGTGCTCCACCGTACCGACGATGGCGCGCGCCAAGACGACCTTGTCGATCTCTTTTCGTCGCAAGAGCTCCACCGCGGCGGCGACGTGATGTGCGTACTCCTCCGGCGAGGGCCGATAGGTGACGCTGCGAGCCACCTGGGGCTCCTGCACGGCGAGGGACTCGTCGTGGACGAAGTGCTCCCAGTCCCCTTCGTCCGCCGCGGTCAGCCAAGTCCCCTCGGCGCTCTGCGTGATGACGTAGCGCGGTACGTCGAGGCGACTGGGCGCTTCGCGATTGAAGGGCAGCGATCCCATGGCGACGATACCCGTCCCCGCGGGGCCGTCGACGCCGCGCAATTCGAGACGGGCGAGCTGCTCGCGTACCGAGTGGCTGTCACTTACCCCGTGGGGAAGATCCAACGATGCCACGGTCTCGCCAAAACCTACGCGTAGTTCGCTGGGCGAGTCGATGAGCCAACCGGTGCGCGCGCCGAGGGTCCGTAACTGCGAAGCGGGCTGGCGATCGATCAGACGGCGCGAGAACATCATTCACTCCTTGTTGCGACAAATTGCTGAGAGAGTCCGCCCATGACGCGGCGATGGTTGACGGCACAAAAGCCTGACGCGTTGAGCATGGCCACAATCTCATCAGTCGGTGGCAGGTACGCGGTCGAGCGCGGGAGATAGTGGTACGCCGCGCGGTCCGACACCAGCGAGCCAATGAAGGGCACCACTCGTCGGAACCAGATGCGAAATCCCATGCGCAAGAGTCCCTTTTCCGGCTCGGCGACTTCGAGTAGCGACAGCCGTCCGCCGGGGCGCACCACTCGGGCCATCTCGTCGAAAGTGGCGCCCAGATCCGTAAAGTTCCTCAGGGCGTAACCACAGGTCAATCCGTCAAAACTCGCGGTGGTGAAGGGCATCGCCGAGGCGTCGGCCTGGATCCGACGCGACATCTGACGCCCCGCGTGCAGCATCCCGTAGCTGAGGTCAGTGGCGATCGCGCGCTGGCCCTGTCGTTCGAGCTCCCGAGTGAAATCGCCGGTCCCCGCCGCCACGTCGAGAACCACACTTCGTGGGGGCAGGCGCAGGTCCGACACCGCTCGTCGCCGCCAACGCGCGTCCAGACCGAAGGTCATCATCTTGTTGACCAATTCGTAGCGACCCGCGATCGCATCGAACATCGCGCGCACCTGACGAGTCTTGTCCTCGCCCGTGGGAAGGGGGGTGTGACTCACGCGCCGTACCACCGATAGACCACTTGGGCGACGCACGCCGGCTTGTCGACGTCACGAATTTCCATCGTCACGTCGAGGACGATTTGCCACCCGCCGCCCACCGACTCGACACTGACGACGCTTGCGCCGAGGCGAACCTCGCTTCCCTCTGGCACGGGGGTGACGAAACGTACCCGGTTAAGGCCGTAGTTGATTCTCGTGCCCGCCTCCTCGACGATCAGCACCTCGTTGAGCAACGACGGGATCAGGGCGATGATGAGATAGCCGTGCGCGATGGTGGTGGCGAAGGGACCAGACTGCGCTCGCAACTCATCGACGTGGATCCACTGGTGGTCGCCCGTGACATCGGCGAAGGTCGAAATCATGGCTTGAGTGATCTTGACGAAGCGCGAATGGCCCAGGTGTTCACCTGCGAGCATACGTACGTCGTCGATTGAATGAATTCTTTGTGACAAGGGGGCCTCCCGGACAACCTTACTGGTCATCGCGACCCAATCACCTGACGTCGCCCCCCTAGAATCTTTGCCATGGTTGACCATTCCCCCAATGAACGTCATCGTCAAATCTCCGATGGCTGGATTCGCGCCGGCATCTTTGGAGTGAGCGACGGACTCGTCACTAACACTTCGTTCCTCCTCGGATTTGCGGGGGCGTCGCCCGGGCACAATGTCGTGCGCCTGGCCGGTGTCGCGACACTCATCGCGGGCGGGTTCTCGATGGCCAGTGGGGAGTGGCTATCGATGCGCGCCACCAAGGAGCTTCTCGAGTACGAGATCGGAGTGGAACGTCAATCGCTGAAGGATGACCCCGAGAATGAGCGTCGGGAACTCAGCGACATGTTCAAGGCGCGTGGCATCGATGACGAGCTCGCCGAGCGCCTCTCGGTCGACTTGATGCGTGATCCTGAATTGGCCCTGCAGACCCACGTTCGCGAAGAGATGGGTGTCGACCCGTCGGCGACTGGATCGCCCTGGGCCGCCGCCGGGTCGTCACTGGCCACGTTCTCCATCGGTGCCTTCATCCCGCTGGTGCCGTGGCTGTGGTCCGCAACTGGCAACGAAGTCTGGTGGTCGGTCGCCTTCGCCGCCGCTGGTTCGGCGGGGGTGGGTGGCGCCATTGGCATGTTCACCCGTCGGGGCGTCACTAAGTGGGCGTTGCGCCAAGTGATGGTGACCGGAATGGCGGCCCTGGTGACCTTCGGCGTGGGCCGACTGGTCGGCACTCACTAGTCGCGTTGGAATTGCAGGAGTTGGTCCTCACGTTCGAGAGTGAAACCAAAGTTGCGGTAGAGGCGTTGAGCGCTCTCGTTGTCCGCGTCCACGAAAAGGGTGGCGCGCTGCACTCCTCGTCGACGCAGTGACGCCAATCCCTGAGAGAGCATGACGCGGCCCAGGCCGTGACCCTGAAACCGAGGATCCACCGAGATGACGTAGATCTCCCCGAAGCGGTCGGGGTGCAGCTCATGGACCTTCGTCCAGCACGAGGCTGCAATGTGGCCATCGATCTCGAGGAGCAAGAATCCGGAAGGGTCGAACCAGGGTTCGCGAATACGCTCTGCGAGATCGTCGAGAAGCCACGCTCCCTGCTCGGGGTGATCGGCGAAGGCGGCGTTGTTCTGAGCGAGCCAGTCACCTTCGTCGTGGCCGGGAATGAAGGTGCGCAGCAGCGAGTCCGCGGGCACCGCCACTTCGGGTACCGGCAGCTGCAGACTCAAGAGCTGCAACGTACGCACCACGTTCTCCTGGGTTGCGTCGCAGTCGCGGGTCCACCACCTCACCACGTCGTGTCGTTGCAACACCAGGTCGAGTAGCTCACGGTCCAACCCCCCACCGCACATCTCCAGCGTGGCGTGAGACTGCCCCTGGACGAGGGCGTACTGCACCACGTCACCATCCTCGCGGCGCAGCCAGTGCTCACCGGGCCAACCGTGCACCACGGTGCGCTGGCGCGTCTCATCGAGGGCCTCGCGTCCCAACTGGACCTCGGTTCGATTAATCAGATTGAGGACCGCGAGACGTTCAGCCGCGCTCAACGCCAAGGTGCAATGCCACGTAGCGTCCATGCTTGAAGGTTAGTGTTCGCCCGGTTAGACGTTGCGCGCCGCCCGGTTGAGACGACGAAGAAGAGCGCCCACCGTCCGCTCGGCGGCCACCAATTCGCTGTAGACGTCGTTATCCATCTGCGGTCCCTCGGTCTCCACCAGGGCCGTGAGGCGGGTAGAGATCTCACCCAGTGTCGAGGTGATGGTGTTGAGTTCAGTTCTGGTGGACAACTTCTTCACTCTTTTCCGACGATACGTGAGGCCCCGTGCACGAATACAGTAATGGTCCATGAGCTCGACCCCCATCGTCACCGCTGATCACCACGTCGACTGGACCCTGGTGCGCGCGCGTGGTGTGGACGCCACCACGTTCTTGCAGGGGCAGCTCTCGTGTGATGTGTCGATCCTGGCCCCCCACGAGCTCGTCACGGGCCTAGTACTCACCCCCACGGGCGAGGTGGTCACGTCAGCGTGGTGCCAGCACGATCCAGAGGGCGTTGACCTCGTTGTGCGCAGTGAGAGCCTTGAGCCGATGCTCAGTACCCTTCGACGATTCCTCCTTCGCACTCGTTGCGTCTTCGAGGTAGCGGGTGCCGTGAGCGGACCCTACGCGACGGTGGGCGAACAGGTGCGCCGTGGCGCGCCGGGACCCGCCGAGTTCGCCCCCGGTCTCACCCCGCACAGCTTCGGCCGCTCCTTCGTCGCCCGCCACGTCTCGTTCACCAAGGGGTGCTTCACGGGGCAAGAACTCGTTGGTCGCCTCGACGCACGAGGCGGCAACGTTCCCTATCGCCTGGTGCGCATGGCGGGCGAGAGCGAGAGCGAGATGGATCGACTGGCCCGTTCGACTGGTCCCCAGGGCGAACGCTCCGTCCAAGGCGTCACCACTGCGGTGCGTAACGGTGACGTCACGGCACTGGCGTTGGTGCACCGCACTCTGCTGGGTGAGCACAGTCACGTGACGCTCGACGACATTGAGGTGGAGCTTCTCCACGACCGCGGTGCGCTCGACCGTTAACCTGACGGGCAGGAGGTGACGTGTGCTGCTCGACACTGAAGGTCTCTTCATCAAGATTTCGGGCCTCACCTCTGAGGCGGACGCCTTGTTCGCCGTGGCTCTGGGCGCTAACGCCGTGGGATTCGACTTTGGTCCGACGCCCCGGCAGATAGCGCCCACCTTGGCGCACGACATTGTGCGACGTCTTCCCGCGGGTGTCGCCACCGTCGGGGCGTTTCGCAACGAGATGCCCGAACGCATCGTCCACATCACTAACACCCTGGGACTCAGTGCCGCACAGGTAGAGGGCGCGATCTCCACGGCGTCGTTGCGCTACGTGGCCGAGCGAGTTCACACCGTCATCCGGGTAACCTCCCATCCTCAGGAGGCCTACGAGTACGAATCCGATCGGAGTGTCGACTACCTCCAGTTGCCGGCGACGGACCGTCACGAGGACATGTTGGCTTGCCTGAGCGTCTACGGAGATCCACTGGTGTTGCGCCCGTTGATTGCTGCAGGACTGGATGAATCGAGTGTCGTCGGACTCGTGCAGAACTACGACATCTGGGGTGTCGACACCTTGAGCGGCATCGAGAAGGAGCCCGGCGTCAAGGATGCGGTGAGGATGGGGGAGTTCATCGCGAACGCGCGCTGGGCCTTCGAGAACGCCTCGGTGACACGCCGGACGTGGCCCGACGAAGAGCTAGGTGGTCCGAACTAGGGCTGGTAGCGACGAAAAACCACGCTACCGTTGTGTCCACCGAAACCGAAAGAGTTCGACAGAACGGTTTCGAGGTCCGTCGACCGGGGCTCTCCCACGACCACGTCGAGTCCGATGGCGGGATCGATCACCGTGGTACCCGCGGTCGGCGGAATCGTTTGGTTCATGAGCGACAGCACCGAGACGACGCCCTCTAAGGCGCCCGCGGCGGCGAGGGAATGTCCGAGGTGGCCCTTGACCGAGGTCACTGGAGGCACGCGGTTTGAGAAGACGTGTCGCATCGCCACTGTCTCGGCTAAGTCATTGAGCGGTGTCGACGTGCCGTGAGCGTTGATGTGCGACACGTCGTCCGCGTCGATGCCGGCATCGGCGAGTGCGGTCTCCATGCAGCGTATTGCTCCGGAACCCTGGGGGTCGGGAGCAGTGATGTGATACGAGTCGGCCGTGGACGCGGCGCCAATGACCTCGGCGAGAATCGTGGCGCCACGCGCGAGCGCGTGCTCCCACTCCTCAAGGATCAAAACGCCCGCACCCTCACCCATGACGAAACCATCACGTTCGATGTCGAAGGGCCGCGAGAATTCGAGGCTTGACAGCGCCGTCATGTTGCGGAACCCCGACTCGGCGATCTGCACCATGACGGCTTCGGCGCCACCGGCCACCGCGACCGTGGACCGGCCGGAGGCCACCATGCGCGCGGCGTTGCCAATGGCGTGAGTGCCGGCGGCACACGCGGTGGTGACCGTCTCGCACGGACCACCCAGACCGAAGCGCATCGACACGGCGGCGGCGGCGGCATTGGGCATCATCATCGGAACCATGAACGGCGACACTCGTGCCGGACCCTTCTCGTTGAGCACGCGCACTTGTTCGAGCACGGTCTGCAAACCACCGATGCCGGTGGTGACGACACAGGCGGCATCGAGCAGCGGTCCCTCTAGTCCACTCTGTCGCCACGCTTCGTCGGCCGCCATCAGCCCGTAGAGGGAGAAGGGGTCGAGACGACGAAGTTCCTTGGGTCCGCCGATGTGGTCGGCGTTAAAGGGAGCGACGCGCTTGGATTCCGGCGCGGTGTCCTTCTGCAGCGCCTGCCAGAGCGCATCAACGCCCACACCCGCGCACGACAAAGCTCCCAGACCCACCACTGCGACCCGACGGCCCTGTAGCGGCCCCGACGAGGTGAGGGCGACTTGCACTACAGCTTGGCGTAGACGAGTTCGAAAGCTTCGCCGACGGTCTTGATGTCCTTGAGTTCGTCCTCACCCACTTCAATGTCGAACGTCTCTTCCAGAGCCATCACCAACTCGACGAGGTCGAGGCTGTCCGCACCGAGGTCGTCCGCGAAGGATGCCTCGAGGGTCACCTGGGATGGCTCAACAGCCAGTACCTCTACAGCGTTGTCTGTGAATTTCGCGAGCGCTTCGTTACGGTCCATGGTTCTACCCCTTTGTATGTCTCGGACAATGCTACTAAAAACCTCAGAGTTATCGAGGCTCACAGGCCCATCGCAAGCCCGCCATCGACGGCGATGACCTGTCCCGTGAGGTAGGCCGCGGAGTTACTGGCGAGGAACCCGACAACTCCAGCGATATCGTCGACGCCACCCATGTGCCCCATGGGGATCAAGGCGGTCATCTCCTCACTCGTCGCGCCCAGTTCCGACGTCATCTCGGTCTCAATGAATCCCGGAGCGACGACGTTGACAGTGATTGAGCGTGAGGCGACTTCGCGCGCCAGGGAACGAGCCAATCCAACGAGACCCGCCTTCGCGGCGGCATAGTTGGCCTGTCCAGGCACGCCGTAGAAGGGGCTCACTGATCCCATGAAGATCACACGACCCGAACGGGCTCGGATCATCGAAGACAGCACGGCGCGCGCACAGTAGAAGGCTCCGTCGAGATTCGTTCCGAGGACGTCGCGCCACTGCTCGTCGCTCATCCTCATCGCCAGACCATCACGTGTGACTCCCGCGTTCGCAACGAGCACGTCCACCGGACCGTGCTCGGCGATGGCGGCCTTCACCGCCTCGTTCACCGCCTGCGAGGATGCGACGTCCACCGCAAACGAGCCGGCGCAACCTTCTGGCGCATCCCCGGATCGTGACAGGGCGACGACGGTGTCACCCAAGGAGAGGAAGTGTCGTGCGACGGCGGCTCCGATTCCGCGACTCGCACCGGTGACGATGATGTGTCGGGTCATAGTGGCATCTCCTGAATCTCGAGGTGACTGTCGGGTGAATCCTGGCGGGTGAAGTCACGGATGCGTTTGGTGAGTCCGGTGAGCACTCCCGCGGGTGGCATCTCAACACTCCAGGTCACCTCCGCCGGCAACGACAGCGTGGCGTCGAGGAACTGGATGGGCGAGGTCAACTGTCGCGAGAGCAGAGCCCGCCATTCCGCCGACAGCGAATGCGGGGCCCCGTCGACATTGGCGATGACCACGTGATCGGTCTCACCCCAACGTACGGCGTGCAGAGCCTCATCGAGGGCCATCTGAGCTCCGGCCATGAGGGGCGAATGAAAGGCTCCACCCACCGCGAGAGGCGTTGCGCGTCGCCAACCAAGTTCGCGGTGATTGGCCAGAACGTAGTCGATGCCGCCGCGCGTCCCACTCAGCACAATCTGCGCGGCACCGTTGATATTGGCGACCCACGCGTTGTCGAGTCCGTCCAGATTGCGCCGGGCCTCATCGTCTCCACCCATGACCGCCACCATGGTGCCCTCAATATCCTGGGCCGCCGCCGCCATCGCCGCTCCGCGCACGGCGATGAGTCGTGCCCCGTCGTCCACGTCGAGGAGGCCCGCGGCCACGAGCGCCGAGAATTCACCGAGTGAGTGTCCCAGGAGATAACGCGGCCGCACGCCGCGATCGAGCAGTTCGTGATAGCCCACGAGCGACAGCGCGAATGTGGCGATCTGCGCTCGGTCGGTGCGCACCACGTCCTCGTCACTCGCCTCGAGGAGAAAGTACTCCACGTCCATCCCCGAGGCGGCAGAGATTCGCCCCACCAGGGACCAGTGGGCACTCGCACGCCAGGCGAGTCCGGCTCCGCCCGACAACGAACCTTGACCGGGGAAGAGAGCGACGAGGTCGTCGCGGAGGGGAAGTGAGTGTGTCATGTTGATAAAAGTAACAGCGTGCCCGGGGCGGGACTCGAACCCGCACGCCCTCTCGAGCAAA
>VFSW01004743.1_pt1 | contig 20237 bp, 10 predicted proteins | sample 5358111 | NCBI WGS metagenome assembly VFSW01 (sample SAMN11554181, study PRJNA540505) | mine drainage metagenome | isolation source: sediment from site ElyBrook_90M | place: USA: Ely Copper Mine, Vershire, VT | collected 2017 | reverse complement strand
ACATCGCCGAAGTCACCACGGCCGTGGCGCGCGGCGACCTGTCGCGCAAGATCACGGTCGACGTGAAGGGCGAGATCCTCGAGCTGAAGAACACGATCAACACGATGGTCGATCAGCTCAACGGCTTCGCCTCGGAGGTCTCGCGCGTCGCGCGCGAGGTGGGGACCGAAGGGAAGCTCGGCGGGCAGGCGCAGGTCCCCGGCGTGGCGGGCACGTGGAAGGACCTGACCGACAACGTCAACTCGATGGCCTCGAACCTGACCAACCAGGTGCGAAACATCGCCGACGTCACGATCGCCGTCGCCAAGGGCGACCTGTCCAAGAAGATCACCGTGGACGTGCGCGGCGAGATCCTCCAGCTCAAAGACACGATCAACACGATGGTCGATCAGCTCCGATCGTTCGCCTCGGAGGTCACGCGCGTGGCGCGCGAGGTGGGGACCGAGGGACGCCTCGGCGTTCAGGCCGTCGTCCCCGGCGTGGCGGGCACGTGGAAGGACCTGACCGACTCGGTGAACGCGATGGGGGCGAACCTCACCGCGCAGGTGCGCAACATTGCCGAGGTGACGACGGCGGTCGCCCGCGGGGACCTGTCGCGCAAGATAACCGTCGACGTAAAAGGCGAGATCCTCGAGCTGAAGAACACGATCAACACGATGGTCGATCAGCTCCGGTCGTTCGCCTCGGAGGTCACGCGCGTGGCGCGCGAGGTGGGGACCGAGGGAAAGCTCGGCGGGCAGGCGGACGTCCCCGGCGTCGCCGGCACGTGGAAGGACCTGACCGACTCCGTGAACTTCATGGCCGCGAACCTCACCAACCAGGTGCGCGGGATCGTGAAGGTCGTGACCGCCGTGGCCAACGGCAACCTCCGGCAGAAGCTGACGGTGGAGGCGAAGGGGGAGGTCGCGGCGCTCGCCGAGACGATCAACAGCATGACCGACACGCGGGCGACGTTCGCCGAGCAGGTCACGAACGTCGCGCGCGAGGTGGGGGTCGAGGGGCGCCTCGGCGGGCAGGCGAACGTCCCGGGGGCCGCCGGGACGTGGAAGGACCTCACCGGCAACGTCAACCTCCTGGCGGCGAACCTCACCAACCAGGTTCGTGCGATCGCCGACGTGGCGACGGCCGTGACCAAGGGCGACCTCACCCGGTCGATCCGCGTCGAGGCGCGCGGCGAGGTGGCGGAGCTCAAGGACAACATCAACACGATGATCGACAACCTGCGGGGGACCACCGATCGCAACCAGGAGCAGGACTGGTTGAAGACGAACCTCGCCAAGTTCACGCGGATGCTCCAAGGTCAGCGCGACCTCGTGACCGTCGGAAGGATGCTCCTCTCGGAGCTCGCGCCCCTCGTCGACGCGCAGCAGGGGACGATCTACCAGATGGAGCGGAGCGAGCCGGGCGAGAGCGCCTACCCCTCGCGGAAGACGCTGAGTCTGCTCGCGGCGTACGCCCCGCGCGTGAACCAGCCCGAGCGGATCCCCCTCGGCGCCGGTCTCGTCGGCCAAGCGGCGGCGGAGAAGGTTCGCATCCTTCTGCACGACGTGCCGCCGAACTACACGTCGATCCACTCGAGCCTCGGCGCGGCGCCGCCGACGAGCGTCATCGTCATCCCCGTGCTGTTCGAGGGCGAGACGATGGCGGTCATCGAGCTCGCCGCCCTCCGGCCGTTCACCAACACCCACCTCCAGTTCCTCGACCAGCTCACGCAGTCGATCGGCGTCGTGCTCAACACGATCGAAGCGACGATGCGCACGGAGAACCTCCTCCAGCAGTCGCAGCAGCTGACCACCGAGCTCCAGACGCGGCAGATCGAGCTGCAGCAGACGAACGAGGAGCTGGCGTCCAAGGCCAAGCAGCTGGCCGATCAGAACGCGGAGGTCGAGCGCAAGAACAAGGAGGTCGAGCAGGCGCGGCGCGCGCTGGAGGAGAAGGCCGCGGAGCTGGCCCTCACCTCCAAGTACAAGTCCGAATTTCTGGCGAACATGTCGCACGAGCTCCGCACGCCGCTGAACTCGATCCTCATCCTGGGCCAGCAGCTCGCCGAGAACGTCGGCGGCAACCTGACGGGCAAGCAGGTCGACTTCGCCAAGAACATCCATTCGGCGGGCACCGATCTCCTGATGCTCATCAACGACATCCTCGACCTCTCGAAGATCGAGTCCGGCACCGTCACCGTCGAGCCGGAGGAGATCACGTTCGCCAACCTGCGCGACACCGTCTACCGCATGTTCCACCACGTCGCGGAGACGAAACTGCTCGGCTTCACCGTCGACGTCGACCCGTCGCTCCCGCGGGCGCTCGTCAGCGATCCCAAGCGCCTGCAGCAGATCCTGAAGAACCTCCTGTCGAACGCCTTCAAGTTCACGGCGCAGGGCTCGGTGGCCATGTCGCTGCGCCTGGCGACGTCCGGCTGGAACGTCGACCACCCCGTCCTCGGTCCCGCCACGTCGGCGATCGCCTTCACGGTCACCGACACGGGGATCGGCATCGCCCCCGAAAAGCAGAAGCTCATCTTCGAGGCCTTCCAGCAGGCTGACGCAGGCACGAGCCGCAAGTACGGCGGCACCGGCCTGGGCCTCGCCATCAGCCGCGAGCTCGCGAACCTGCTGGGGGGCGAGATCCGGCTGCAGAGCCGGCTCGGCATCGGGAGCACGTTCACCCTGTACCTGCCGCTCACGTACGCCGGGCCGACGCAGCCTCAGCTCCCGTTCGCCGGCCAGCCGCCGCACGCACCGAGCCCCGTCCCGGTGCTCTCCGTCGCCAAGATCGACGAGGCGGTGCCCGACGACCGCGACGACATCCGCGAAGGCGACATGGTGCTCCTGATCATCGAGGACGACCCGCACTACGCACGCATCCTGCTCGGGATCGCCCAGGCGCGGGGCTTCAAGGCCATCGTCGCGAACCGCGGGCTGCAGGCGCTGTCGCTCGCCCGCGAGTACCTGCCGACCGCCATCACGCTCGACGTCTTCTTGCCGGACATGCTCGGCTGGACGGTCCTCAACGATCTGAAGGTCGACCCGCGGACGCGCCACATCCCGGTGCAGATGCTCTCCGTGGAGGAGGAACGGCAGCACGGCCTCTCGCACGGCGCGTTCGCGTACCTCGTCAAACCCGCGACCACCGGGGAGCTCGAGGTCGCGTTCGACAAGCTGAAAGTCTACGTCGCGCACTCCAAGCGCCTGCTGATCGTCGAAGACAACGGCGTGGAGCGCGCGAGCATCACCGAGCTCCTCGGCCAGGACGACATCGAAATCGTCGCGGTGGGCACGGGGGCCGAGGCGCTCGATGCGCTCCGCCGGAGCCGCTACGATTGCTGCGTCGTCGACCTGAGGCTTCCGGACATGACCGGCTTGGAGCTGCTCGAGAAGCTCCGGGTCGATCCGGAGCTGCGCGACATCCCGATCGTCGTATTCACGGGCAAGGAGCTGACCGCGGAAGAAGAGACGCAGCTCCGGACGGTCGCGAAGAGCATCGTGCTGAAGGACGTGCAGTCGCCGGAGCGCTTGCTCGACGAGACCAGCCTGTTCCTGCACCGCGTGATCGCGGATCTGCCCGAGGCCAAGCGCAAGATGATCGAACGGGTGCACGTCTCGGCGGAGGCGCTGCGCGGCCGCAAGGTGCTCATCGTCGACGACGACGCCCGCAACATCTTCGCGCTGACGACGGTGCTCGAGACCCAGGAGATGGAGGTGGTGAGCGCCACCAACGGGAGACAGGCGATCGAGATCGTCCGCCAGACGCCCGAGCTCAGCGTCGTCCTCATGGACATCATGATGCCCGAGATGGACGGCTACGAGACGATGCGCGAAATCCGCGCGGACCCCCGGTTCCGGAGGCTGCCCATCCTCGCGCTGACCGCAAAGGCGATGAAGGGCGACCGCGAGAAGTGCCTCCAGGCGGGCGCCTCCGACTACATCGCCAAGCCCGTGAACACCGAGCAGCTCCTTTCCCTCCTCCGCGTATGGCTGTACCGCTAGCTAGCTAAAGAGTCGATGCAGGAAACGACCACCATCCTCGTCGTCGACGACGAGCCTCGAAACCTCGACTCGCTCGAAGCGATCCTGAGCGACCCCGCGTACCGCCTGCTCCGCGCGGGCGACGCGGAAATGGCGCTGCGGATGCTGCTCGAGAACGACGTCGCTGCGATCGTCCTCGACATCAAGATGCCGACCGTGAGCGGCTTCGAGCTGGCGCGGCTCATCAAGGGGACGAAGAAGTTCCGGGAGGTCCCGATCGTGTTTTTGACTGCGTACCTCATGGACGACCACGACGTCCTCCGGGGCTACGGCACGGGAGCGGTGGACTTCCTGACGAAGCCCGTGAATCCGGAGATCCTCCGGCGCAAAGTGGGCGTCTTCGCGGACCTCTTTCGCAAGACACGCGCGCTCGCGGAGCTCAACAGGACCCTCGAGGACCGCGTTCGAGACCGCACCGCCGAGCTGGAGAGCTCGAAGGCGGCGCTGTCCGACGCGAACAAGAAGAAGGACCTTTTTCTCGCGACGCTCGCCCACGAGCTCCGCAATCCGCTCGCGCCGCTGCGCATCGGGCTCGACGTCTTGATGCAGCGGACCGAGCGGACGGCCCTCAGCGAGGGCACGCTCGGCTCGATGAACCGCCAGCTGGAGTACATGGTCCGGCTCATCGACGACCTCATGGATGTCTCGAGGATCAACTACGGGACGCTCGAGATCCGGAAAGAGCGCGCCGATCTCCGCGCCGTGATCGATCGCGCCATCGAGACCACGAATCCGTCGATCTTGCGCCGGAGCCAGTCGATCGCTTTGGATATCGAGGAGCAGGTCTCGGTGGACGTGGACGCTACGCGCGTCGCGCAAGTCATCGCCAACCTGCTCCAAAACGCCTCCAAGCACTCTCCGTCCGGTGCGCGCATCCGCGTCCTGGTGCGGCGCACCGCCAACCAGGCGATCGTCCAGGTCGTCGACGAAGGCGTCGGGATTCCCCCGGAGCAGCTCGCGAGGGTGTTCGACATGTTCACGAAGATCGAGCGCTCCACGGAGAGCCCGAACGACGGGCTCGGGATCGGCCTCGCGCTGTCGCGACAGCTCGCCGAGCTCCACGGCGGAGCGCTGACGGCGGAGAGCGCCGGGTACGGGAAGGGGGCGACGTTCTCGCTGACCCTGCCCGCGGGCCGCTCGGACCCGCCGGGCGATCGGCCCGCGGAGATCCCGCAGCCGAGCTCCAAGTCGGAGGCCGCCTCCCGCGCCGGGCTTCGCATCGTCGTGGTCGAGGACAACGAGGACTCGGCCGACGTGATGTCCGTGTGGCTCGAGCAGCTCGGTCACGAGGTGCGGGTCGCCCGCACGGGGCCGGACGGCGTCGCCCTCATCTTCGAGGCTCACCCCGACGTCGTGCTCTGCGACATCGGGCTGCCCGGGATGGACGGGAACGACGTGTGCCGGCGAGTCGTGCAAGGGATGCCCGAGCCGCCCGTGATGGTTGCGCTGACGGGCTGGGGGATGGAGGCGGACCGCCGCCGCACGGTCGAAGCGGGGTTCCGGCACCACATCGTCAAGCCCGTCGAGCCGGACAAACTCCGAACGGTCCTCGAGTCGCTCAGCGCGGACGGAGCGCCGCTGGCGTCCGTCCACGGGTAGGCGCCTCCGGCGCACGACGGCGAGCGCTTACCCTCGCCTCCCGCGGGCGCCCTGGGGTACCGTCTCAGCCGTGAAACAGCATCACGACACCGCCGAGAGCTCCACGCCCGTCATGGTCATCGAGGCGATCCCCGTCGGGGGCGAGCACGGGATCAAGCCCGAGGAAATCCGCGCCGAGGGCGTGCCCACGCCGCGTCACCTGCGCCTTTATCCCGAGTTCGCGCGCGGCGGCATGGGCCGCATCCACCCGGCGACCGACCGGAACCTCCTCCGCCACGTCGCGCTCAAGCGCCTCGACAAGGAGCTCGCGACCCAGCCCTTCTTCCGAGACGGGTTCGTCGCCGAGGCGCAGATCACCGGCCAGCTCGAGCACCCGAACATCGTCCCGGTCCACGAGCTCGCGGTCGACGAGCGCGGCGTGCCGTACTTCACGATGAAGCTCGTCCAGGGCGAGTCGCTCCACCAGTGGCTGTACGGAGGGGCGCACGTCGTCGGGTCGACCGAGCGGCTCGAGGAGGGGCTCGAGATCTTCGCGAAGGTCTGCGACGCCGTCGCCTACGCGCACCACCGCGGCGTCATCCACCGCGACATCAAGCCCGGCAACGTCATGGTCGCGGGGTTCGGGCAAGTGTACTTGATGGACTGGGGCCTCGCGCGCCTGTCCATCAAGCGCCCCGCGTCGGGCAGCGCGGCGGCCATGGAGGCTCCGGGGCCCGTCGGCACGCCCGGCTACATGGCGCCCGAGCAGGCGCGCGGCAACCCGCACGACATGGACGAGCGGACGGACATCTTCGGCCTGGGCGCGTTGCTCTGCGAGATCGTCACGGGCCAGACCCCGCTCGGCGACGTCGCCGACGCCGACGAGATCATCCGCCTTACCAAGCGCGGGCAGCTCGTGCCGATCGACGAGCTGTGCGCCGGCATCGGCGTCTCCAAGCGCCTGCGGAACATCATCGCCAAGGCGACCGCGCCCGACCCCGAAGAGCGCCACGCGAGCGTCATCGAGCTCCAGCGCGACGTCCTCTCCTTTCTCCGGGGAGGCTTTCACCTGCCGCGGAAGCTCTTCCGGCCCGGCGAGCGCATCATCGCCGAGGGGGACCCGGGCGACAGCGCGTACATGATCGTGAGCGGCAAGTGCCGGGCGTACCGAGCTCTCGCGGACGGGAACGAGACGCTGGCCGTGATGGGGCCGGGCGACGTGTTCGGCGAGATGGCGCTCCTCCTCGAGGAGCCCCGCGCCGCGACCGTCGAAGCGGTCGACACGGTCACGGTCCTGGTGCTCGACAAGGCGACGATGACCGAGGGGCTCGGGATCGACGGCTGGACGGGAGCGCTCGTACGCGCGCTCGCGCAGAGGTTCCGTGACCTGGAGCACCAGGTGAGGGTGTCGGGGATGCGGCGGTCTGGGTAGGGCGAGGCCCCGGCGCGCGCCGGGATGGATCTGTGCGCGGGTGCGCGATCCGTGCGAAGCGCTAGGCTCGCGGCTCGTGGACGACGGACTGCCCTTTCTCACGCGGATGTGGTTCGCGTGGCTCTCCTTCTTCAAGATCCTTCTCGACGGGCGGTTCGCAGCGCGCGTATGGGGGGTCCGGGACGTGCCCGCTCTTCCCGCGCCTCCGCGTCCCGCGACGCCGGACGGGCCGAGCACGCAGAGCGCGCTGCAGCTCCTGGCTATCCTTCAGCGGGAGGGGCGCTTCGTCGATTTCATGCAGCAGGACATCGCGTCGTTCCCTGACAGCGAGGTCGGCGCGGCGGCGCGCGTCGTCCACGAGGGTTGCCGCAAGGCCCTGCGGGCGCATGCCGAGATCGCGCCCCTGCGGGCGGAGGACGAAGGGCAGCCGGTGCGGCTCGAGGCGGGGTTCGCGGCGGACGAGGTGAAGCTCGTCGGAGACGTGCGCGGAGAGCCGCCCTATGCCGGCGTTCTGCGGCATCGGGGCTGGCGGGCGAGCCGACTCGAGCTCCCGCGGATCGTCGGCGATCACGACCCGCGCGTGCTCGCCCCGGCGGAGGTCGAGCTCGGATGAGCGGGCGCGAGGCGAGGTACGCCGTGGGGATCGATCTGGGCACGACGCACTCCGCCCTCGCGGTCGCGTCGACCGAAGCCGAGGGAGGCCGCCCCGAGGTCATCCCGATCCCGCAGCTCGTCGCGCACGGCCAGGTGGAGAGCCGAACGCTGCTCCAGTCGTTCCTGTATTTCGCCCACGGGAGCGAAGGTCCGCAGGCGCTGCCGTGGGATGACGACGCAAGGTCTCAGCCTTCGCCCGGCCGGCGCCCATTCGCCGTCGGAGAGCACGCTCGCGCACGAGGCGTCGAGGCGCCTGCGCGCGTGATCGCGAGCGCGAAGAGCTGGCTCTCGCACCCCACGCTCGACCGGCGCGCCGGGATCCTGCCCGTGGGCGCGCCGGACGACATCGAGAAGATCTCGCCGGTCGAGGCCTCGTGGCGCTACCTCGAGCACCTCTCGGAGGCCTTCGACGCGCGCTTCGGCGGGGGCGAGGCGGCGCTCGCCAAGCAAGACGTCGTCCTCGCCGTGCCCGCCTCGTTCGACGCGTCGGCGCGCGAGCTGACGGTCGAAGCGGCGATCGCCGCCGGGATCGAGAAGGTCACGCTCCTCGAGGAACCGCAGGCGGCGCTCTACGCCTGGGTTTCGGCCATGGGGGACGCGTGGCGCAAGCACGTCCGGCCCGGGGACGTGGTGCTCGTCGTCGACGTGGGCGGAGGGACGACGGACTTCAGCGCGATCGTCGCGGTGGAGAAGGGCGGGTCTCTCGAGCTCGTGCGCGTCGCGGTGGGAGACCACATCCTCCTCGGGGGCGACAACATGGACCTCGCGCTCGCCCACCTCCTCCGGCAGAAGCTCGAGGCCGGCGGCAAGAGCCCCGACCGCGCGCAGCAGGCGAGCCTCGTTTACGCGTGCCGCGTGGCCAAGGAGCGGCTCCTCGGGGACGCGTCGCTGCGAGAGGCCCCCATCGCGATCGCGTCGCGCGGGGCGGCGCTTCTCGGGGGAACGCTTCGCACCGAGCTGACGCGGGCGGAGGTGGAGCGCACGATCGTCGAAGGCTTCTTTCCCGCCGTCGACGCCGACGCCCGCCCCGTCGTACGCCCCCGCGCGGGCCTCACGCAGCTCGGCCTGCCTTACGCCTCCGCCCCTGCCGTCACGCGTCACCTCGCCGCCTTCCTGTCGCGCCAGGCCAATGCCCTCGACGCTCCCGAGCAGAAGCGCGCGCCGAAGCTCCTGCACCCCACGGCGATCCTCTTCAACGGCGGCGTCATGAAGGCCGACGCGCTCCGATCGCGCCTCGTCGAGACGATCGACGCGTGGCTCGTCGCCGACGGCGGCGCCCCCGTGCGGGTGCTCGTCGGGGCCGACCTCGATCTCGCCGTCGCCCGCGGCGCTTGCTCGTACGCGCTCGTCCGTCGAGGGCGCGGCCTGCGCATTCGAGGCGGCACGGCGCGGGCGTACTACGTCGGCATCGAGGGCGCCGTCCCCGCCGTGCCCGGCGTCGAGCCGCCCGTCAGCGCGATGTGCGTCGCGCCCTTCGGAATGGAGGAGGGGACGGAGGCGAGCCTCCCGCCGCACGAGCTCGGAGTCGTCGTCGGCGAGCCCGTGAGATTCCGCTTCTTCGGGTCGACGGTTCGTCGGGGGGATGCCGCTGGAGCCGTGCTCGAGGAGTGGAAGAGCGGCGAGCTCGAGGAGCTGCCCCCGATCGAGGTGACGCTTCCGGCGGAGTCGCGCCAGGAGGGCGACGTCGTGCCCGTGAGGCTTCGCTCGCAGGTGACGGAGGTCGGGACGCTGCTCCTCGAGGCGGAAGCGGCACGGCCGCTGGAGCCGGGTGAGCGATGGCGCGTCGAGCTGAGCGTCCGAGCGCAAGGGTGAGTCGTCGTGGCGGCGCCCGCTCGGTTCGCGGTCGGCATCGACCTGGGGACGACGAACACGGTCGTTGCCTTCGCGCCGATCGACGGCGGGGCGGCGCGTGTGCTCGAGATCCCGCAGTGGGTCGCCTTCGGGGAGGTCGGTCGTAGGCCCCTCTTTTCCTCGACCCTTTACGCGCCGCTCGAAGGGGAGCCGCGCGACGACCCGTTCGGCGACGCGCCGTGGCTGCTGGGAGAGATCGCAAAGCGCCGCGCGGCGGAGGTGCCTGGTCGCGGCGTCGCGTCGAGCAAGAGCTGGCTGGTCCACTCCGGGGTCGATCGCTCCGCGGCGATCCTTCCATGGGGAGGGGACGGCAGGTCTCAGGAGGGCTGCCCGCGTCTCTCCCCCGTGGAAGCCGCGGCGCGGATCCTCGGCCACGTGCGGGCCGTCTGGGATGCAAAGCACCCTCACGCGAAGCTCGCAGATCAAGACGTGGTCCTCACGGTTCCGGCGTCCTTCGACGAGGTCGCGCGCGAGCTCACGGTGGACGCTGCGCGGAGGGCGGGCCTGGCGCCCAAGCTGCTCGAGGAGCCCCAGGCGGCGTTCTACGATTGGATGGCGCGCGCCGGGCCGCCCGGGCTGGCGGGGCTGCTCGAGGGCACCGGCGGCGAGGCGCTCGTGCTGGTCGTCGACGTGGGCGGCGGGACGACGGACTTGTCGCTGGTCCTCGTCCGGGGAAAAGAGAGGGTCGATCGCGTGGCGGTCGGCCCGCACCTTCTCCTCGGCGGCGACAACATGGACTTGGCCCTGGCGCACGCCGTCGAGCCTCGCCTGATCGTCTCGCAAGACCAGCGCCTCGAGCCGGCGGCCTTCGCGCAGCTCGTCGGCGCCTGCCGGGCCGCCAAGGAGACACTGCTCGGCGACGCTCCTCCCGACGACGCGCCCGTCACGGTCGTCGGCTTCGGGGCCAAGCTCCTGGGAAACGCGCGCACGACGCGCGTCACGCGCGAGGAGGCCGAACGCATCGTCCTCGACGGCTTCTTTCCCGTCGTGCCGAACGACGCTCGACCGCAGCGCGCACGCGGCGCCTTCGTCGGCTTCGGGCTCCCCTACGAGCGCGATCCTGCCGTCACCCGCCACGTCGCCGCGTTCGTGGCGCGGCACGGCCAGCCCGGTGCCGTCCTCCTGAACGGTGGCGTCTTCCGCGCTGCGCGCGTCGCGGGGCGCTTGATGGAGTCGCTTTCAGGGTGGCAGAAGGGACGGGCGCCTGCCCGCCTGCCGGACGCCGACCCCGATCTCGCGGTCGCCAGGGGCGCCGTGGCGTACGCGCTCGCCCGAAGGGGGCGCGGGCTTCGCATCGGAGGCGGCTCGGCCCGCGGGTACTTCGTCGGCGTGGGAGAGGGGGACCGCGATCGGCTTCGCGCCGTGTGCGTCGTGCCTCGCGGCGCCGAGGAGGGCGTCACGCACACTGCGCACGGTCGGACGTTCGCGCTCGCGCTGGGAACGCCGGTTCGGTTCGAGCTCTTCGCGAGCGACGACGGCACCGCGCAGCCGGGGGACGTCGTCGACGTCGACGAGGCTCGCTTCGAGCGCCTTCCTCCCCTTGCGACGAGGGTGGAAGGACAAACGGGCGGCACCAGGCGCGTCGCGGTCGAAGGCGAGCTCACCCCCGTGGGGACGCTCGACCTCGCGTGCGTCTCGGTCGACGCGGAGCAAGGAGGCCCACCGGGGCGCTTCCGGCTCGCCTTCCAACTCCGGGAAGGCGCGTCGCCTCCCCCGGTTGCGACGCGTTCGAGCTCGCCCCCTCCCTCGAGGAGCATCGCGCCCGCGCTCGACCTCGTGGAGCGCACCTTCGGCAAACCTCGCGCGGACCACACGGGGCGCGAGGCCAAGGACCTCCTGCGCGAGCTCGAACGCCTGCTCGGCGAGCGCTCGCAGTGGACCATCGAGATCAATCGGGCGCTGTTCGACGCCGTCATCACCCACTGCCGCGGGCGCCGCCGCTCGCCCGACCACGAGCGCGTCTTCTGGCTCCTGGCGGGCTACGGCGCGCGGCCTGGTTTCGGCGACGCTCGCGACGGGGAGCGAGTGGCGTCCCTCGCGTCCTTGTTCGACGAGCGCCTCGCTTTTCCAAGCGAGGCGCGAGGGTGGCAGCAATTCTGGATCGCGTGGCGCCGCGTCGCGGGCGGGCTCGGGGAGGACGCCCAGACGCGCATCCGCGACTTCCTCGACCCCTCCCTGGCGCCCTCGGAGGCGGGCTTGAAGAAGCCCAAGAAGCCCGCCGCGTCGCTCGACGACGCGTGGGACATGGCCGCCTTCCTCGAGCGCGTTGCGCCTGCACGTCGGGCCGAGCTCGGCGGATGGGTGCTCGAGCGCACGTGGACCGAGCGTGATCCGCGCCTCTGGGCGGCCCTCGGCCGCATCGGCGCGCGCGTGCCGGCGTACGCGAGCGTGCATCACGTCGTGCCGCCGCACGTGGCCGAACGCTTCCTCGACCACCTGCTTCGCGAGAAGTGGGCCGCAGTCCCCACGGCGGCTTCGTGCGCGGTGCAGCTCGCGCGGCGAACGGGAGATCGCGCGCGCGACGTAGGCGACCGCGTGCGCCGCGAGGTCGAGCAGCGGCTCGTCTCGGTGGGGGCTGACGACTTGGCCGTGCGGGCCGTGCGCGAGGTCGTCGAGGTCGAGGAGAAAGAGCGGGCGGCGTTCTTCGGGGAGGCGCTCCCGCTCGGTTTGAAGCTGCTGCAATGAGAGCGGGCGCGGGCGAGCGCCCGACTTCGTCCATTCCGCCTCTCTGATTCGTTCCCAGTTGCAGTCGCGGGACGTCCGCTTCGCTGGTTGGGAAGCTTCGCGCTCGATCGAGTCGTCGCGCGAATCATGGAGGTGACTCATGTCGAAAACAAAGCTACTTGGACTCGTATCGGCGCTCGCGTTCGTGTCCGCGTGCAGCGGCGCCAACCCCGGCGCGGAGGAGGTCACCAAGGCGGGCGAGCCGATCGTCGTCGCCGGGTCCCAGCCCGTCGTTGGCGCCGCAGGTGCGTCGAGGGTGGTGCCCGAAGGCTATGTTCCCACCCCCAACGGGTGGTTTCACTCGTCGTGCATCGCGAGCATCGACGAAAACGAGCACATACGTGACGACGGAAAGATCGAACGCCGCCTCACCGGGGAAGTGCGCGACGTCCCGGTCTGCAAGTACCCGCCGCTCGACAAGAACGGCCGGCCCGTCGAGCCGGGCTCCAACCCCACGATCGACGGCTGGATTGAAGCGGGCCAGGAGGCGAATCTCGGCGCGCTGAGCAACCTCTCGGCCACCTGGGTGGTGCCGCCCGCGCCGGCGAGCACGGGGGACGGGCAGGTCATCTATCTCTTCCCCGGCATCACGCCTTATCCCTTGACCTCGTCCACCAATTTCATCATGCAGCCCGTGCTCGAGTGGGCGGGTGGACAGTGGACCGCGACGAGCTGGAACTGCTGCGTCTCGGGCACCACGTTCCACGGGCCGAGCGTCAACGTGAACGCGGGGGACACCATTTTCGGCTCCATCGCGGGGACGGGGTGCGACACGACGACGGGCATCTGCTCGACGTGGAACATCCTCACCGAGGACGCGACGACCGGAGCGTCCGCAACGCTCGCCACGTCGGCCCAGGGCAACGTCATGGGCTGGGCCTACGGCGGCGCCCTCGAGACGTACTACGTCAATACCTGCAGCGACCTGCCGAATGCCAGCTTCGTGACGTTCAGCAACATCGTGCTGGAGAACACCAGCCAACAGATCGTGAACCCGACCTGGCAGTCGGCCCTTTGGAGCGCGACTCCTGCCTGCGGCTACGGGGAATTCTCGGCGAGCCCCTCGGCTCTGACCGTCGAGACCGGTGCCAACGGTTCGTCGCGCCTACCGGCTTCGGACGCTACGGGCAGCCCCGGCGTCACCAACCAAGGGACGCAGCAGACGATCACCGCCGCCGGGCAATCGCTCTGCTGGAGCAACGTCAACATGACGGGCGTGACGGCCGTCGCCGCGACGGTCGGCAACGGAAACGCGCAGCAGACGGCGGACACGCTGCTCGTGACGTTCAACGGCGCTCAGATTGGCGACGTCCCCGCACCGGAGACCGACCAGGGATGGACCGCCGACACTGCCGAATGGAGCTCGGCCTCTCCGGCGAGCGGTTCGGGCACGTTGTGTCTCGTGGGCGCTGGCCCGGCCGGCTGGATCGCGGCCGTCAGCCAGCTCGTCCTCGTCGGCCCCGTCCGGTACGAGGCCGTAAACGCTGTGGCAAGCTCGATCGAGGACGGCAGCTTCCCCGCCGCCGACGCGATCGACGACAACTTCAGCACGCGCTGGTCGTCGGCCATTTCGGACCCTCAGTGGATTTACGTCGACCTCGGCTCGACCCAACCCATCGCCAAGGTGGTTCTGGCTTGGGAGACGGCCGCCGCCAAAGCGTACATGATCCAGACGTCCACGGACGCGGTCCACTGGACGACGATCTACGGCGAGAGCAACGGCCAGGGAGGCACCGAGACGCTCAACATCATGGGCAGTGGCCGCTACGTTCGGATGTACGGCACCCAGCGCACGACCCAGTACGGCTACTCGCTTTGGGAGGCCCAAATCTTCGCGCCGCCGAGCGGCCAGGTGCAAGAGACGCTTCTGGCCTCGAGCGCCACGGGCAGCAGCGGCGTCCTCAACCAGGGCAACCAGCAGATCCTCACGGCCACGGGGCAATCGCTCTGCTGGAGCAACGTCGGCATGTCGGGTGTGACGAGCGCCACCGTAACGCTCGGCAACGGAGAGCCGCCCGGCGATCAGCTGCTCGTGACGTTCGACGGAACTCAGATTGGCGCCGTGACCGTGCCCCACACCGATGACCCGTGGTGGGCAGACACCCCCGAGACGACGCCCGTGGCTCCGGAGTTGGGTTCGGGCACGCTGTGTCTCGTGGGCTCCGGCACGGATTGGATCGCGTCCGTCAGCCAAATCGTCCTCGTCGGAAACCCCTGAGGGAGAGTCCCTAGGCCGGCCCCCACGTGCTAAAGGGGAGGTCTCATGAACGGCGATCGCCCGGAGGAATCGTTCGCGGCGCTGTTCGAAAAGGCCGACCCTCGGACGGCCGCTCCGCGCCGCGGGGCGCGCGCTGGCGAGGTCCTCGAAGGCACGGTGGTGCAGGTCGGGCGCGAGGCCGTCTTTCTCGAGCTCGAAGGCAAGCGGCAAGCCTTCGTCGAAGCGATCGATCTCCGCTCCCCGGAAGGGACCGTCCAGGCGAAAGTCGGGGATCGGCTGCGCGTGCGGGTCGTCAGTGTCGATGCGCAGAGCGGTATCCGGGTCGTGCCTACGCGCGAGAGCGCGGTGGCGGCCGGCGTGAGCATCAGTCTCGGAAGTGCGGCCGAGCCCGACGCCGTGAAGGTGGCCGTCGGGCAGGTGGTCGCGACGGCCGTAGAGCGCGTCGAGAACTACGGCATCTTCTTGCAGATCGAGGGCACGAAGGGCAAATCGGGCCGGGGCCTCGCGCCGCTCGCGGAGCTCGGGGTGCCGCGGGGGGCCGACCTCCGGAAGGCCTTCCCTCTCGGGACGAAGATGAAGGCGAAGGTCGTCGACCTTTCGGAGGGCAAGATGCGCCTCTCGGTGCGCGCGCTGAAGGACGACGAAGAGCGCGCCGAGTTCGAGGGCTACCGGGAGAAAGAGAAAGTGGTCTCGGTGCCCCAGGGCTTCGGCACGCTGGGCGATTTGCTAAAGAAGAAGGGGAAATAAGGCGGGAGCTCTCGCGCGTACCGGTGGTGAGCATGCCCCGACAAAGGGCGCGACGGCATGGGCAAAGCGCGTCCTCAAGCGGTCGTCCTAGACGCCGGCCTCCGTGGCGGAGGGCGTCACGTAGCTGGCTGGCTCGCCTCATGCACTCCGAAGCCGTGAGCGCGACGCATAGGAGCCAGGCTGGCGGCAAGCGGACGCAACGAGTATGGGCCGAAACGGCGAGGTGCGCCTCCTCTTCCCCCGGATCCTCCTCGCCCTCGGCGGCCTCGGGGCTTTCGCGAGCACCGGGTGCGTCTACGCCCGCATTCTCTACTTCAATATCCCGACCCTCGAGGCTCCCCGCAGTTTCGACGATCGCTTAGTCCGTGCACCCGCTCTGTCCGTCCCCCTTCCGCGCGAGCGGCCCGATCCGGTGTTCCTCCGTCCCCCCTCGGACCACGGACGCTACCGCTCCTTCGACGACTTCCTCGAGAAGAACGACACACGCGCTTTCCTGGTCGTACGGGACGACAAAGTCGTCTACGAGCGCTACTTCGACGGTGCGAGCGCTGCGACGCTCTTCCCCGATTTCTCGGTCAGCAAGACGATAACGGCGCTGCTCGTCGGATGTGCGATCGCCGACGGCCTCGTCGAATCGGTCGACCGCCCGATCGCCGAATACGTGCCCGACCTTCGCGGCAGACCGCGCTACGACCGTATCACAGTCGAGCAACTCCTCCGCATGACGCCGGGGCTCGACTTCCGGGAGGACTCGGTGAGCGGCGCTGTCCTCTACTACACGACGGATTTCCCGAGTCTCCTTTACTCGTACGAGGCAAAGTGGCCCCCGGGTACGCACTACCTCTACGGCAGCCTCAGCACCGCGATCCTCTGGGACGTTCTTCACCGAAGGCTCGCCGGGCGGACCGTTTCGGACTACTTCGCCGCGCGCGTCTGGGCTCCGCTCGGCGCCGAGGCCCCCGCGACGTGGTCGCTCGACAGCGCGTCGAGCGGGGCGGAGAAGCTCTTCGGCGGCTTCAACGCGACGGCGCGCGATCACGCCCGGCTGGGTCTTCTCTACCTCCACGGCGGGGAGATCTCGGGCAAGCGGATCGTCCCGGAGCAGTGGGTCCGCGACTCTCTCGAGCCCGATCCGACCGCCGGGAGAGTCCACACGACCGACGGCTGGGTGAGGCGAGGCAAGTACGAATGGTTTCTCACGATGGATGGCCGCGCGTACTTCGCCAAGGGCTACCACGGCCAGTACGTCTTCGTCGTCCCCGACAGACGCACCGTCTTCGTCCGCTTCGGCGAGGGCTACGGGGACGTCGACTGGGCGGCGCTCTTTCTCCGCCTAGCCGATAGCCTGTCGCAGGCGCCCTAGTTTCGTAAGATGGTCCAGACGACGGTCAGACCTGGGGAAGGCTCAGCCAGGTCGCGTCGGAGGCCAGCCCGACACTCCGGGCCCGAGCGCCACGTCTCCCCATCGCAAGACGACTGCCGCAGCCGAAGACACCCCTCCCATCGAATAGAGGAGGACGCGGTCGCCGGGCCGGATCTTCCCGGCCTTCGCCGCGAGAAAGAGGTTGATCGGCATGAGCGCGGGACCGGCGTTTGCGACGAAGGGGTAGGTGTCGAGCGTGTGGGCGCGATCGAACCCGAGCACGCGAACGGCGAACTCGACGAACCATGCCATGGGGGTGTTGAAGACGAACCAGTCGATGTCCTCCAGCCGCAGGCCCGCATCCAGGAGGGCCCCTTCGGTGCATTCACGAAGGCAGACCTCCGAAGCATCACGCAGGAGCTTCCCCGCGTCGCTGTCGGCCCCCATGCGCACGACGGGCGCGCCTTCGTCCAGCGCGAGCTCGTAGAAGAACGCGCCGCAGGTGCTCGCCGTATGAAGGAGCTTCTTTCCGAGAAACCCCTCGTCCGGCGCCACGCGTCCGACCACGAACGCCCCCGCGCCGTCACCCACTTGCCACGCCATCGGGTTGGTCTCCGCGAGCACGCGCGAATACGTGCAGGACGCCGTGACGAGCACGTTCGCGTACTGGCCGCTTCGCACGAGGGCCGCGGCAGTTTCGAAGCCCACGATGGAGCTGGAGCACGCGGTCTCGAGGTTCCACGCGGCGCCCTTCATCCCGAGCTCGCGGGCGAGGAAGACCGCGTTGCCTACCCCGATCTGGTCGGGCAAGAACGAGCTTGCGACGAGGAGCTCGACGTCGCCGGGTGTTATCGCGGCGGCGCGGAGGGCGGCGCCGGCGGCGGTGAGCTCGAGATCGAGGGCCTTCCTGCCCGGCTCGAGGATGCGCCTCCGCACCGTGCCGCGGAAAGGGTCGGCCAAATAGGGTGTCATGGCCTCGCTGAAGGGGTCTCCGGCGCCCGCCGGCATCGCCCCGAACGACCTGGCTTTCTCTTCGAGAGCGCTCACGACATGGCCGGCGCGGGCGCGGTAGTACTCGTTGGTCCTGTCGTCGTCCGGAACGGAGATGGCGAGGCTCTTCATTCCCGCACCGAAGAGGGGCCGCCTGGACGGTACGGCACTCGGCGGTCGATCGCTCGGCTGCACGTTCATCGTGGTCCCTCCCTGTCGTCGCGCCTGCCGCCTTGCTGCAGCAGGTTGCGGTTGCGCCGCCCCGTCGGCGGAGTCTCGCCGCGGTCGATCCGCACGTCGACGATGAAGGGACCCGCGGCGCTCATGGCGGCGCGGAGGGCCTCCCCCAGGTCGACCTCGCGCTCCACGCGTACCCCGTCCCCGCCCATGGCGCGGACCATGGCCACGAAGTCGGTCGCGGGAATCGCCGTTCCGAATGGCTCCCATCCCATCATGCGCATCCCCTGGTCGCACATCGCGTAGAGACCATCGTTCAAGACGACCCACACCGCCTGCGCCCCGTACTGCACGGCGGTGCTCACCTCCATCACCATCAGCATCGCGCCGTCTCCCACGAGCGCCACGGCCTTGCCCCCTCGCGCAATCGCCGCGCCGACCACTCCGGTCGCCGCGTGCCCCATCGACCCGAAGCCCGTGCTGACTCGGTAGCGCCCGGGCGCACCGAAGCGTAGGAGGTGATTGGCCCAGAAGAATGCGTTCCCGCTCTCCGCCAGGACGATCGCGTCGCTGCCTTCGACCACCTCTCGCTGAACGGTCTCCATGAGCACCTGGGGCCGGACCGCGTTCGGCCCTCGGTCGTTCGCCGGGCGTGTCGCGAAGGTCGGGCGCGGCGGCCCGGTGACCGGCGTCGTGCGGAGCTTCTTGTCTGCAGGCCATCGGGCGAGCAGTTGCTCGAGGAATTCACCGAGCTCGGCCTGGATGCAGACCGTCCGCGCGGTGGGATACGCGCGGCCGAACGCGGAAGGAGACACGTCGACGTGCACGAAGGCTCGCGAGGGCACGAGCTCCGGCGCCCAGAACGAGGTCGACTCTCCGAGCCGGGACCCTAGGACGAGCACGTACGCGGGGCGCTCGCGTACCATGAACTCCTCCACGTGCTCGTGCCCGCCGATCCCGGTGACGCCCAGGAAGCTCGGATGCTCCTCGGGGAGTATCCCCTTTGCGCGCGGGGAGCACATGAGCGGCGCGCCGCTACGCTCCACGAGCTCGCGCACCTGCATGGCCGCCTGTCGCGCGCCGAAGCCCGCCCACACGACGAAGGCCTCCTCGGCGAGCATGCGCGCGCACTCGTCGGTGACCTCGGGCTCGCACGACGGAGAGCTTCGGGTGAGCCGCAGCCGGGGCGGGCGGACGACCGGCGCCCCCTGCGTGGCGATCGGAAGGCTTACGTGGGCGATGAATCCTCCCGGCGCCTGGAAGCCGACCGCCAGGCAGCCCGCGACGGCCTCGAGCTGGGTTGGGTCGTCGACGACGGCGGCGTAATGGAAGATCTCGCCCGAGGTGAAGAGGCCCGTATAAGGCATCCGATCCGGGCTCGTCTCCTGCGTGGAGCCGCGACCGCGCTGCGCCGCCGACGTGCACGCCGAGACGAGCAGGACGCGTGCGCCGTCCCACCGCCCCGCGAGCATCCCGGTCAGCGCGTTCGTGAGCCCGGGCCCCGCGGTGCAAAAGACGACGACCGGGCGATCGAGCGCCAGCGAGGCCTCCACGGCGGCGAAGGCCGCTCCGCTCTCGTGGCGGAAGTGGAGGTAGCGCACGTCGCTCTGGACGAGGGCTCGGCAGAACGGCGCGATGGCGCCGCCAACGACACCGAATGCGTAACGTACCCCGAGCTGCGCCAGAAGACGGGCGAACGCGCTCGCGACGCTGAGCGGTTCATTGCCCTCGACCGTGATTGGTGGAATCGTTTGCGGGATGAGGGGACTTCGCAGCACCTGTCTCTAGCTTTTGCTGAAACGGGCATTCGCGCTCGCGCCGTCGATGCGTTTTGTCGTCGCAGCGCCCACACCGCGTCGCGGGCTCAGCGGCGCCGGGCTTTCGGGTCCGATCCCGTCGTTTGGACTTCGTGTCCCCGTGCCGCGGCCATCAGAATCGAGTGCGAGGGGGCCGGGCGTATTTGCGCATCGCGCAACACGTCTTCGATTACCTGGATGAGCTCCTCGCCGCGGAAGGGCTTTTCGAGACACGGTCGGAGGGTTGTCGCGATCCGCTCGCGGGTCACTTGCCCGTGCGGTCCGCCCGTCATAAACACGAAACGATCGCGGAGTTCCGGCTGCGCCTGCTGGACTTCCGCGAAGAGGTCGACCCCGCCGCGCCCAGGCATCATGACGTCGGAGACCACGACGTCGTAGTCCTCCTCGGCGATCCGCCTGAGCGCCTCGTCGACGCTCGACGCCGTGGTCACGTCGTATCGCGCCAACGCTATGCGCAAGATGTCGAGCAGACGTTTCTCGTCGTCCACGAGAAGGACGCGAGTCGTCTCCGACCGCCTCTCCTCTCCCGCCCCGGCCGCGTGGCGGAATGGCGGCTTGTGCATGCTGTCCCCCACGTGCTGCCGCTCCTCTTCGTGGGTCGACCAGGTGAGGGCGTCCGCGACGGGGAGTTCGACGCGCAGTGTGGTGCCGACTCCGAGCG
>VFSW01004741.1_pt1 | contig 20240 bp, 20 predicted proteins | sample 5358111 | NCBI WGS metagenome assembly VFSW01 (sample SAMN11554181, study PRJNA540505) | mine drainage metagenome | isolation source: sediment from site ElyBrook_90M | place: USA: Ely Copper Mine, Vershire, VT | collected 2017 | reverse complement strand
CTTTGCCCGCGACTCGGCCGCATCAATGGTTGTGCGCTTTTACGTGCGGATGTTTGTGCTTGGGTTGTATCTCGTATGCGGAAATTGATTTCACCAGACGCCCATGCACTACCCCCTTCATTCCAATTAATCGATCTGCAAATTGCTCCACCTGATCGGAGCGGCCTCGCACGATGAGTATTTCTAGGCATGAGTCGTGATCGAGATGCGCGTGCGTCGTAGAGACCACAAGCTCGTGAAACTCATGCTGCAAGTCCATCAACTTGTCTGGCAATCCGGCGGCGTGATGGTCGTAGATCAGCGTCACCGACCCAACCACGCGCGCATCGCTCGCATTCGTCTGCTCGATCACAAGTTGCTCGCGCATGAGGTCGCGAAAAGCCTCCGAGCGGTTCGTGTATCCACGCTGCCTGCTCAAGCGGTCAAAGCGCGCAAGAAGATCTGTGTCAATTGCAATGCCGATGCGTGAGAGTGTGCTCATGCTGGTGATTATAGGGACATTCACAATGCTTTTCACACTCTTGGCGGATACTTTGAAAGTTTGCGTTGCAGCGAGCGGCGATGCAGCCCAAGCCTCTTTGCAGCCAGCGAGATGTTACCGCCGCAATCCGTGAGCACGCGCTGAATATGTTCCCACTCCACCCGCGCCAGGCTCGGAACTTCGGACTCAATATCCTTCACCGGAATCTGGCTCTTCAAATTCTCAAATGCCGCAAGAATCTGGTCGGCGTCAACAGGCTTGCTCATGTAATGATCAGCCCCTCCGCGCACAGCCTCGAGCGCCGTCGCGATACTTCCATATCCCGTGAGCATCAAAATGAACACGGTAGAATCCAGTGCTCGAAGTTGGCGCACAACATCGAGCCCGCTCTCGCCGGCCATGCGCAAGTCAACGATTGCGAGATCGGGAGCAGTTTCGCGCGCCACTGCAAGTGCTTCCTGTCCGTTAGCAGCCAGGCTCGCTTCCCACCCTCGTGTGTGGAAAGCGCGGCCTAATCTCGTACGAAAATTCTCATCATCATCAACGATGAGTACTGAGCGTGAATCAAATTCCATGCGCGAAGCATTTTCAAACTCACTCAAGTGGCAACTCCAGAATTACTGTTGTTCCTTTGCCGGGCACAGAATCAAAAATCAAGCTGCCGCCCATATTCTCCGCAAAGACGCGCGCCAGAAATGTGCCCAGTCCCATCCCTTTGCCCGGTGACTTGGTCGTGAAGAAAGGTTCGGCAATATGACGCAACGTCTCCGCGCTCATCCCTGCGCCGGAATCCTTGACTGTGAAGCGCAAATTCCCGTCAACGCGCTCGCACAAAAGCTCAACGGCATTTTCAGAATTTGCGTCAAACGAGTTTTGCACCAGCGCGGCGAGAACCTTGCGTGTTGAATCAACGGGAAGCATTGCAGTCAGAGCAGGCGCAGATTTTGTAAGCAACTTTTCGCTTATCACTTTCGGAAAACTCTTGCGTAGAGATTCAAGCAACTCGCTGATGCGAATTGCAGTGGGAGCTTCGCCGATCATCTCAGCACCCTGCGCGCTCATCGCCTTCAGAATCCCGCTGCAGCGGTCGACTTCACTGCGGATGAGCCGGGCCTCACTCGCCAGATGCTCATCGTGGGCATGATTCTCGGCGTAGAGGTCCAGCTCATGCGCAACAATGGCGATGGTGGTGAGTGGCGTACCGAGCTCATGCGCAGCGCCGGCTGCAAGTGTAGCAATGGAAGCGATCTTCTCATTGCGGCTGAGTTGAGTTTGCAGCCGCAGCACTTCAAGTTCGTGTCCGCGCAGTACCTCAGAGACTTTTCCGATAAAGATCGTGATCAGCAACGCAGCAGCAACAAAAGCCATCCACATCCCATACAAATGAATAGAAAATCCAGACGCCGGATGATGGCCTTCCAGCGCGAGTACGGGAACATGCGCCCAAAACAGAAACCCGAAACTCGCGACCGAGAGCGCGCCAAGCGACCACGTCCATGTTTTGCTCAACACCACGGCGGAGAACGTAATTTGCACAAGGTAGAGCAGGCTGAATGGATTGGCGGGGCCGCCGGAAAGTGCAAGCACCGCCGTCAGCGATAGCGTGTCGACGATGAGTGTGAGGCCAATCGCGCGGCGTGCACCGTAGCGGCGAATCAATTGGCGTTGCAGTAGATTTGAAATCAGCGAAATCGAAAGCGGAAGAGCCAGCCACGCAAGTGGTAGCTCTATCTGCGCAATGAACGCAGCAGCCAGCAGCAGTGCGATTTGTCCTAAGAGCACACCGTATCGCAGGCGCATCAGCCACGGAAGTGCGAGCGATGGCGCAAGCTCCGATGCGGGGCGCAGGTCGAGATCCGATAACTCATTTCGTTCGGTGACGGCGACACGCATCGTTGATTCCCCGAGCGGGATTGCGCTCTGTTCAGAATTGTAAGCTAGAGGTTCTGCGAGGATGCGACAAAACGCCGCAAAACTTTGGCTTTACGGAAATGATGCTGTAGTTTAATCTGTGAATCATAGGGCGTTGTAATTTATTCCACTCTGCGTTCTTTCAAAATGAAAATCCAGGGAGCGAAGATGCTCCCTGGATTTTTTATTGCGAAATATTTTTCTGATTTACATCACGATCGAAAGCGCTTCGAAGGCTCGTCCGAAGCTATCTGTCCATCTCGAATATGGACAACGCGATGCGCGTACTCGGCGATATCCGGCTCGTGCGTGACCAGCACAATCGTGTTTCCCTTCGAGTGCAGCTCGTCAAAAAGACTCATGATCTCTATGCCGGTCTTGGAGTCAAGGTTGCCTGTCGGCTCATCCGCCAAAATAATCGACGGGCTGTTGACCAGCGCGCGCGCAATGGCGACTCTCTGGCGCTGACCGCCCGAGAGTTCATTGGGCTTGTGGTGCATGCGGTCGGCAAGGCCAACGTTAGTCAGCGATTCAATCGCGCGCTCCATACGCGCCGCTGCGGGAGTTCCGTTGTAGATCAGCGGCAGCTCAACATTGTGCAGTGAACTTGCGCGGGCCAGCAAATTAAACGTCTGAAAGACAAACCCGATCTCCTTGTTGCGAATGCGTGCCAGCTCGTCGTCGTTGAGTTCGCTCACCAACTGATCGTTGAGCCAATAACGTCCCTGCGTCGGCGTATCCAGGCAGCCAATCAGATTCATCAGCGTCGATTTGCCTGATCCCGACGGTCCCATGATCGCTACGTATTCATTGTGCTTGATATTCAGCGAGACCCCGCGCAGAGCGTGAACCTGCTCGGAACCCATGTCATAAGTCCGCCAAAGATTCTCAACGACAATCACGTCGCCCGTTGAAAGATGCGGCTTCTGCTCCATCACTTCATTGCTGGTCGTTGCTGCCATCAGGTCAATTCCTTCAATTCTTTTTTGGTCCCGCTCGCAGTTGTTGCTGCACTTGCAACTCTGCCGCTTCGCTACTTCCACCATCGCACTACGAATCCGCAAAAATTCTCACCTTAGTTGCTCGGTGGCGGAGCGCTGTTCTGACCCTTGTCCTCATCACGTTTGATAAGCGCGTTGTCTTTGATGATGCGCAATGTTTTGAATGGCCCGATGACAACCTCATCGCCCTGGTTCAATCCGCTTGTCACTTCAATATCCGTTGCGCCGGTGATTCCTGTCGTCACAGGTACAAACTTCGCCCGCGGCTTCCCGCTCTTGTCTTTCTCAATCTTGAAGACGCCCTGCTGCGGAGGTGTCGGCTTCGCGCCCGCTGAAACTGTCCCCGCCGGCTTGTCCGCGTCAGGCGAGTGCATCGTCAGCGCCTGAATCGGCAACGAGAGCACTGCGGTCTTGTGCGCAGTCGTGATCTTTGCCGTCGTCGAAAGTCCTGGACGCAAATCATCCGATTTATCGTCAAGCGTAATCACTACCTTGAAGTCCTTCGCCTCTTCTGTGCCAGTGGTCGATTGCGAGGTCGCAATACCGGTCGAGCGGTTAATTGCCTGGTCGCCAACCAGCGTCACATGACCCTTGAAAACCTTGCCCGGAAGCGCATCAACCGTGACCTCTGCAGGCTGACCCACTTTCACGTTGACGATGTCCGTCTCGTCAACCTTCACCTCTGCCGTAATCACGCTCATATCGGCCAGCGTCATCAGCGTCGACCCGTTCGTGTTCTGAATTCCGATTACAACCGTTTCACCTTCGCGTACCGGTTCGTTGGTCACGATTCCGTCAAACGGTGCCACCGCATACGTCAGGTCAAGTGAATTCTGATTGGCTTTCAGATTTGCCTCTTGAGTATGCAAGTGACCGCGGGCCGAGTCGGTGTTCGCCTTGGCCTGATTCAACTGGGCAACCGCCTGCGCTACGGACGCCACGTCGGTGTCATATAAAGCCTTCTTTGCGTCATAATCCTGCTTCGATAGAATCCCTTCCTTCAGCATCGCATCGGCGCGCTCATAATCCAGCTTCTTCTGCACCAGGTCTGCCTTGGCGTGATCCAAATTCGCTTCCGCCGTCTTTTCAGCAGCAATGTAAGATGCAATGTCCGTCTTGGCCGCGTCTATTGTCGCCTTCTGGCCGTTCACCGCCGCTTCCTGTTGCACATTCTCAATGCTGGCCACCGTCTGGCCCTTCACCACGCGGTCTCCCTCTTTCACAAAAAGATGCGTCACGCGGCCCATCGCTGTTGCGCCCAGCACTACATATGTCTTCGGCTTGATCTGACCCGTTCCGCTGATGATCGTTGAAAGATCCTGCCGCGATACTTTGGTTGTCATCACATGCGTATAGCCGGATTGCTGAAAAATGATACCGGCTACAATCAGGCCCACCGCCGCCAAACACACGGCAACAATTATGAGAATCTTCTTCATGAGGTCTATAGGCTCCACATCTGCTGATACTGTTACTTAGTTTACGAAATGAAAACGCAATTTGTTCCCTTTACTCGCCTTTCATCACAAATTATCTTCATTTAATTCATTACGAGCAAGTTAATACCTGATATCAACTGCCATTTGTGCCGCTGACCCTCCCGCAATCTGTTGACTTTCCATTCAGGTCTTCGTCCAATCTGTAAGAAACCAGCAGCCTTTGTCTTGCCGGGGCCCTCCCGGGACCGTAGAATGGTTATACGCAGGGAGTCTTGAAGAAAATGAAGTTTTTCGGGTCTAAAGCAGATTTGTTGGTGGTGACAGCTAATGCCTTCATGGCATTCGGTTCCGTTCTGGCAGTTAGCCTCAGTTTACAGGCACAACAAACAGATACCTCGGCAACTCCGGTGAGTCAGCCCGCAGCCACGCAGAGTCAACCAGCCCCAACCACAGTCCAGTTACCTGCCCCAAAGCAGGTACAATCTTCTGCTACGGTTACTGAGAAGAAGTCCACCTCCGACGGCCAGGATGTTGACCCGCTCAACCGTCCTCTCACCGACAAGCAACGTTTTGAGCGCCGAAAAGCTCTCAAGGGTGAGTTAAAGGGAGCCTACAAAACATGGCTTGATCAGGACGCCGCTTACATCATCTCTGATGAAGAGCGCAAAGCCTTCAAGAGTCTCAGCAACGACGACGAGCGCGAGGCATTCATCGAGCAGTTCTGGCTCCGCCGCAATCCGAATCCCGATTCCCCCGACAACGAATACCGCGAAGAGCACTACCGCCGCATCGCTTACGCAAACGAGCACTTTGCCGCTGGCAAGCCCGGCTGGAAAACCGACCGCGGACACATCTATATCTCTTTCGGCAAGCCTGACTCCATCGACTCCCACCCCGCCGGAGGCAGCTATCAGCGACCCATGGAAGAAGGTGGAGGCGAAACCTCCACCTTCCCATTCGAGGTCTGGCACTATCGCTACCTTGAAGGCATCGGCGACAACATCGATCTCGAATTCGTCGATTCTTGCCAGTGCGGCGATTATCACTTCACCATCGACCGTAGCGAAAAGGACGCGCTCCTCCACGTTCCCGGCGCTGGCGCCACCCAGTGGGAACAAATGGGCCAGGCCAAAAAAGCCGACCGTTTCAAGGGCGGACTCGAAGACCTCGGAACAGGTCCTCTCTCCAGCCAGCAGAACTCAAAGCAATTTGACCGCATTGAAGTCGCAGCCAAGCTCTTCGCGCCCCCTGTCATCAAGTTCAAAGATCTTGAAAACTTCATGAGCGAGCACAAGATTCTCTCCGGCCCCATTTTCCCCTTTGATGTGCGCGTGGATTATGTGAAGGTCACAGAGAACACGGTGCTGGTGCCCGTCACCATTCAAATCAAGAACCGCGATGTCACATTCGTCACCAAGGACGGTGTTTCAAAAGGTGTAGTGAACATTCTCGGCAAGGTTACAAACATCAACCACCGCGTGGTCCAGACTTTTGAGGACACCGTCGAAATTACCCAGCCCTCTGAATTGCTTGAAAAAACCCTCGACCGTCAGTCAGTCTACTGGAAAGCTCTCCCGCTGGTTTCGCAACGTTACCGACTCGATATCGCCATCAAGGACGTAAACAACCCCGACCACATGGGCTACTTTGGGCAGGGAATTGAAGTTCCCACCTTCCACGACGACAAGCTCGAGACCTCAACTCTGATTCTCGCCGATCAAATGAATGCCGTCGATTCCCACTCAATCGGAACAGGTAACTTCATTATTGGCAACACTTACGTCCGTCCGCGTGTCAGCCCCAACGCGATGACTCCCGTCACTTTTAAGCGCGGCCAGCAGCTCAACTTCTGGATGCAGGTCTACAACCTCGGAATCGACGAGGCCACCAAAAGTAACTCGGCTACCGTCACTTACCAGATCAAAGACACCACCGCCGGTACCGTGCTTCTCGAGCAGCAGGTCGCCTCAAAGGATATTGAGGCGCACAGCGACCAGCTCACCATTGAAAAAGGCTTCAAGGTTGCCGGATTACAACCCGGCAAGTACAGCGTCACAATCAAAGTGAACGACGCAATTTCAAAACAAGAGATTGCGCAGTCAGCGCCTTTTGTAGTGGAATAATGAACATCCCATGCAGCAGCCCGACAGTCGAATCGGGCGCTTCGGGGATGGGTACTTATTTTGGGGAATGTCAGGGACGCTGCCAGCTCTAAGAATCAGGTTTTGATACCAACCAGAGTGATGAGCAGATTCCATCTCGCAGCCATAATCCTTGCAGGCAACATCTTGCTTGGCTCTCCCTGTCTATACGGGGCTGGCCCGGCTAGTGTAACTGGCAAGGTAACTGACTCGGCCGGAAAGCCCCAGATGGGCGCCGTCGTACAACTTCTGCGTCCGGATCTCTCCATCGCCGCAAGCGTTTTTACTGACGATCAGGGCCGCTATTCAATACCGCAAATCTTCCCCGGAAAATACTCCATCAAGGCCATCGGTCGTGAGTTTCTGCCGACCATGCGCGAGAATCTTCGCCTCCACTCGGCTACCATCGTTAATCTCACCCTCAACAGTCTCTATGAAGTTATGCAGTGGCTTCCCGCTCGCTCCAAAGGGGATGATGCCTCCGTCGACGATTGGAAGTGGACCCTCCGCTCCGATGAAAACCGCCCCCTCCTGCGCTGGCTTGAAGATGGTCCTCTGGTTGTCGTCAGCGATGGCAAAGGCCGCAACCCCCACCTAAAAGCACGCCTCATGGCAAGCGGCCAGAGCGGCACCTTCGGCGAGGATGGCGAATTCATCCGTGCAGAAATTGAAGAGACTCCCTCTGACAGCCGCACCCTGCTGGCTCGCGTCGACTTTGAGCCCGGCACCAATGGCGAAATCTCCTCCATGCTCGGCTTCCGCCAGGATCTTGGTCTGGCCGGCAATGTCGAATCACTTGCCGCCTTTTCTATGCATCCCGAAGTCACTGGCCCCGGCAGCGAAAACTCCGGCGTAGACGAAGCCATGATGGAATCACGCGAAAATATCGTCCTCGGCGACCTCCTCGAAGCCACCGTTGGTTCAAAGCAAGTAATGGCGAAAATGGTCGGTGCTTCGGGCGGCACGCTCCTCACCGCTCTGCCATTCGCAAGCGTTCTCTATCGTCGCGGCGAATCGTCCTTTGCATATCGCATGGCTACTGAACTCCCTCCATCCTCCGCCAACTCCGCTTCTGCTGAACTCCCCACACTCACCGCACGCAACGGCAGGATGGTTCTAGAGCGTGGCATGCATCAGGAGTTGGGCTGGGAGCGATTCACCAATCAATCCGGCATCCGGTTGTCAGTCTTTGCTGACAGCATAACCAACCCGAATCTTGAAGCACAGGCCAATTTCGCCGCCAACTCGCTCATAGCCAATCAAGGCTTCTACGATCCTCAAAGCGGTCTCCTTCACATTGCCGGTGCCAATTTCTCATCCACAGGTCTCTACGCATCCGTTCAGCGGCGTTTGCCGGGAGGCAACTCCGTGCGGCTCAGCTACGCCAATGGAGACGCGCTCGTTCTCACCCAAACCGCTTCCACTTCCAATCTCCCACTCACCCGCCCTCGCCACACACAGATGTACTCCCTCTCGCTCTCCGGCACTGTTGAGGGAACCAACACACACTGGCGCGCCACCTACCGCTGGCAACCCGAGGCCACGCTCACAGCCATTGCACCATTCGCTATGGACTCCACCTCGCCCTACCTCTGCTTGGGATTGCATCAAACTCTGCGTGCCAGCCGTCCCGGTTCCGTCGGCATTGAAGCCCTCCTCGACGTCAACAATCTTCTCGCCCAGGGCTACCGTCCATGGCTCTCCCCCGATGGCTCCTTGTTAATCTTCGCCCAGGACCAGCGCAACTTGAGAGCCGGCATCGCCTTCACCTTCTAAGCAGGCTGCACCCCCATTTGCGCCTGGCGCAAGCAAACTCGCTGCAGGGGCTCCTCCCAAACCTTTCTATCCACAACCCAATTTGTGTTATATTCAATGAGTGGAAAGCGTCCACTTTCGGTGCGCGCACTTTCCGGATTGCGCCTTCTCGGCCTCTCCCACCCCCATTTTGGACGCGTAGCTCAACTGGCAGAGCATTCGACTCTTAATCGACAGGTTGTAGGTTCGATTCCTACCGCGTCCACCAATCACTCCCAACTTTCCCGTTCATTATCCAGACAGCGTCTCCTTGAAATTTTTGCCCAAGAATATCTCAGAATTGAAACTGAGCATAGGAGAATCTCGTGACCATTCCTTATGAAGAATTCAAACTCAAAATGTTGGCTGATCCCAAAGTGCGCCACGAATACTAGGCCCTCGCTCCTGAATTCGAAATCGCCCTGCAATTGCCGCGTGCCCGAAAACTCTCCGGAAAAACTCTACACTTGACTAAAACTGGGAAGCTACGGCCTTTAGGCGGTACGCAAATGCTGCAAAATGAATCCGGCCTTTAGGCCCCGAGGTAGGATTTTCGTGCGGCATCGCGTCCATCATTCTGCTTATCCCGCACATCTTGTAGCCCTGATCCCTGACATCTGATTTCTGACATCTGTTTCCAAGATGGCTAATCAGACACTAAACACCCTCCATTTTCCGCACCAAAAACAGGCATTTCTGCATCGAATCTCCTTCAAAAATCCTCAACATCTAAGTACCGGTCTCACCTGCGGAGATTTCCTCCTGCGCAATGACTTAGAATTGAGAGCGCAAAGTTGGATGCAGATTCAAGTGATGTCTGTATCCTTGGAGTTTTTAAGCGATGAAAGCACTGGTCAAGCGCAAAGCCGAACCCGGCTTGTGGATTGAAGAGATTCCTGAGCCCGCCATTGGAATTAACGACGTTCTCATTCGCGTCCGCTACACCGGCATCTGCGGCACCGACGTACACATCTACGCATGGGATGAGTGGGCGCAGAAGACCATTCCTGTTCCCATGGCCATCGGCCATGAGTTTGTCGGCGAGATTGTCGCCGTCGGTTCCAACGTAAACGATTTTCACCCCGGAGATATCGTCAGCGGCGAAGGACACGTCGTCTGCGGTCGCTGCCGCAACTGTCTTGCCGGCCGACGTCATCTCTGCGCGTCTACGCAGGGCGTCGGCGTCAATCGCCCCGGCGCTTTTGCCGAGTACATTTCGCTGCCCATGACCAATGTCTGGCGCCACTCCCACGGCATCGATCAGGAAGTCGCAGCAATCTTCGATCCCTTCGGCAATGCAGTTCATACCGCCCTCACATTCCCCGTCCTCGGTGAAGACGTGCTCATCACCGGCGCTGGTCCCATCGGCATCATGGCTGCTGCAGTTGCAAAGCACGCCGGCGCGCGCTACGTCGTCATCACCGACGTCAATCCTCACCGCCTCGAACTCGCCCGCAAGCTTGGCGTCACCCTCGCCGTCAATCCGCGCGAGACCACGCTCGATGAAGTGCAGAAGAAGCTCGGCATGTCTGAAGGCTTCGATATCGGAATGGAAATGAGCGGCAACCCGAATGCCTTCCGCGATCTGCTCGCCAACATGAGCCACGGCGGAAAAATCGCCATGCTCGGCATTCCTTCGCCCTCGGAAATGTCCATCGATTGGAGCAAGGTTATCTTCAATCAGTACACAATTCACGGCATCTATGGACGTGAAATGTACGAAACCTGGTACAAGATGACGGTCATGCTCGAATCAGGACTTGATATCTCCCCAGTCATCACACACCGCTTCAACTGGCGCGATTACGAGAAAGGCTTCGAAGCCATGCGCTCCGGTAACTCCGGCAAAGTCGTTCTCGATTGGCGCGATGCAGGAAAATAATCCTGCGCTCTACTCGCCAGTTCACGCATCTAAAATTTGACTATGACCACAGCACGCAAATTACGCAAACTCGGCAACTCGGATATTGAACTCACGGCTATCGGTTTCGGCGCCTGGGCCATTGGCGGAGGTAACTGGGAATTCGCATGGGGACCGCAGGATGACCAGGAATCCATCCGCGCCATCCACAAGGCCCTCGACCTCGGCGTCAATTGGATTGATACCGCTGCCATCTACGGTCTAGGACACTCCGAAGAAATCGTCGCCCGCGCGCTCAAGACCACCTCGCACAAACCATACGTCTTCACCAAGTGCTCCATGCGCTGGCATCAGGACGGCTCCATCTATCGCTCGCTCACGGCCAAATCTCTCGCGGAAGAACTCGAAGCCTCGCTCCGGCGCCTGAATGTCGAGACGATTGACCTCTACCAGATCCACTGGCCCAATCCCGAGCCGGAGATTGAAGAGGCCTGGGCTGCGTTGACCCGCTTCAAAGAGCAAGGCAAGATTCGCTGGATCGGTGTCTCAAACTTCAACGTCGAGCAGATCAAGCGCGCTGAGGCCGTTGCGCCTGTAACCAGCCTGCAGCCACCCTACTCCATGTTGCGTCGCGCCAATGAAGCTGAAGTTCTGCCCTATTGCCTCAAGCAGGGAATTGGCGTCATCAACTATTCCCCCATGGTATCGGGGTTGTTAACCGGCAAAATGAGCGCCGAGCGCGTCGCCAACTTCCCCGCCGATGATTGGCGTCGCAAAGCTGTTGAATTCAACGAGCCGCGCTTAAGCCGCAATCTCAAACTTGTAGACTTGCTGCGCGAGATCGGCTCCGGCTCGGGCGTTGTGCCCGGCGTCGTTGCCGTCGCATGGACACTCCACAATCCAGCTATTACTGCGGCCATCGTCGGCGGACGCAGTGCCGAGCAGGTCGAAGGTCTCGCCGCTGCCCTCGAATTTCGACTCGACGTAGAAGGCTACAAGCGCATCAATCAATTTATTGAGCAGAACCCCGTCTGAGTTTTTTCCCAGCCTGGAGATAATTTCCGCAAGCACAAAAAAGCCCTCGCTTTCGCAAGGGCTTTTAAATTCCCAGGAGGAGAGGAGTTACATTGCGGCAACAAAATCGGGTAATATCAGCGCCGCGTGCTGTTGAAGCAGCGTGGTCATGGTAGCAGCCATCTCTGTGTAAAGTGCTGCGGCGCGATGGGTATTCGTGCGAACTCCTGCGGTTGCGTGCATGAACGCATATTGCGCCAGGGCGGCAATCACCAACAGGCGAATCTGCATCGCGTCGCTTCGCAGCGCGGCTATCACCATCGGATCAATTGGGTTTCGCTCGTCGCTGTTCTTTACCGCAAAATCGGCTAGCTCTAGCATCACGCGGGCATTTTGATACATGACCACGAGTCCACGCGGGCCTTGCATTTGCTTCCACGTTTCTTCAGGATCAAGAACCAGATCATTGCGCCAAAGAAAATGTTCACTCAGAGTATGCGCACTCCAATCGTGCCGCAGACGCATCAGAATCTGCTCCCAGCTCTGCGCATTGCGACGCCGCTGACTCCTGCGCCAGGCGACTAGGAAGCTTGCGATCAGTAGGACAACGCCTAATTGAAAGAGCGCAGAGATCATGACACTCACTTGTCATCGTGTTTGGTAACTACTGAATCAGTTACCGCAACGCGATACGATTTAACTGCTCCGCCCAATAGTAACAAAGTTTCATCCATTTGTGGAGCAATTATTTTACGTTCGGGCTCAGGTTTGAGGAACGATAGTAACCAATAGAAAAGAACGAAGATAAAGCTGATCACAGTGAGCTGGTCGTAAAAGTGATACCAGCTGTTTATTGGGCCGTAGGTGTGCAGAAGTGTAACAACCATAAAAACAAGTGAATAAAAGCCCAGGCCAGTTGCGATTTGCAATTCGCGGTTTTTCCACCCGATTGCCAGCAATCTGCTGAAGCCCGCGATGACGAGGAAAATGCAAATGCGCAGCGTGGCCGTGATTTTGAGAATGTGGAAGTAAATGTTGCTGAAGGTATCCAGCCTGGGGGGAATGGACGCCCCCACAATGGGCCATAGAACGGCACACGCCAGCAGCAGCATGATGCCCAATATGAGGCCGCTATACCGCGGCATGGAATTTTTTAAAGGCTTGAGTGAAGCCCACAACAACTCCATCAGCAGAGCAACCTGTAGGACGGAACTAAGAGAAAAATCAATAACGTATGCGTGATAATACTGATTCGTTGTCAGATGCTTGACGGAAATCATCATAATCAGGCCTGAGGCGAAGCTCTCGGCCATGAAGAGACAGAAAACTGGAAAGACACGATAGATTTTTCGCCGAATCAAGACAACGAAAACGGCAAATTCCAATACAATTCCGAGCGCTGAGTAAAGAAAATCAAGTGTCACAATGGTGTACCTTTATGCCTTCTGTTTGCATAAGGGTACACCATTCATGTTTAAATGAATGTTTTTTTAGGCACACGAAGACCCCAGCGTGGGGACTATTTCCCCCGCTGGGGCCGAGACGTCTCTATCTAAACGGATTCGGTTGTTGATTAAATCTTGTCAATGGCACTAAGTCGAAACACATCTCAATGCTTCACCACAGCTTAGGAACTTGCGTGGGAACCGGCATCTGGCTTGTCGGGTCAACGACTGCAAAAGCAGGCGGAACCTGCGTGGGAACCGGCATCTGGCTCGTCGGGTCAATCACTGCAAAAGCAGGCGGAACCTGCGTGGGAACCGGCATCTGGCTCGTAGGATCAATTGCAGAGGCGTGGGCAGACGCCGAAAACACCACAAAAGAGAGTGCGGTGAGCATGGCAAAACGTGCGCGGACAAGCATGGAGAGTTACCTCAGTTTCGAATTTGGCCACTAGAAAGTTACTACAATGTCTAAATTTCACACGATTCGGTTACTGCCGGACAGGTATTTTTGTGAATCCTTGCAGATTATTGCGCCAAATCTTTGCTCAATATTCGCCTAAATTTGGCCTTTACCACTTCCTTGGCTAATTTTGTTGAGCAAATTCAAACGAAATCACGTTTCTGTCAGGCGAAGTTGGTATGTTGGTGGCAGTCAGGAGGGTTTGGTCGTGATTCCTCATCTGCGTCAGAGCTTTAATAGGAGCTTTAATGAGAGCCAATACCAGAATCTTTTGAAGATTCTGGATCAGCGCGCTCACACAAATGTTCACTTTCGTGTTGCCGAGACTCCCATCTTTCTAACTCGCGAACTTCTCTCGGAGATGGCTGATGCCGGGGTACGGCTGTCCAAGCGATTGCTCGCCAATCCGGACTACCTCGCGGCTGCGCGAGATGCAATCCCTGCGGGTTGGTCTGCGGCGGGGCTTTCAGCCTATCCGAATTTTCTGACCGCCGACTTTGCACTGGTACGAGATTCCACCGGAGCCCTCACACCCAGGCTCGTTGAAATTCAGGCCTTCCCCTCGCTCTACGGCTATCAACTCGTGATGGCAGAGAGTTTCCGCGAAGCTTACTCACTGCCCGCATCGCTTTCGCTCACACTCAGCGGGCTCTCAGATAGCGCCTATTGGAAGCTCTTGCGGCAAACAGTACTGGGCTCTCATGCACCCAGGCAAGTGGTGCTGGCTGAGATCGACCCAGAGCATCAAAAGACGCTGCCCGATTTCAACGTCACAAGCGAGCGGCTGGGCATTCCGGTCGTCGACGTACGCACCATTGAAGCTGAAGGCCGCAAGCTCTACTATCGCGACCCGGCTGGCCAGCGCATTGAGATTCGACGCATCTACAACCGCGCCATTGCCGACGAACTCATTGTGCGCAAGATTCAGCTCCCATTTGATTGGACCGCTGATTGGGATGTGGAGTGGGCTGGTCATCCCAACTGGTACTTCCTGATCAGCAAATTCTCACTACCCTGGCTTACCGGCGATCCGGTTGTGCCGCCCTGCGTTTTTCTTCATGACTTTCTATCCGGCCCTGGTCGTAAACAATTGGAAATAGCTGGTGTGGCGCTGCCCAGGACTGCTCCTGATGCTGTCTATTCGGAACTGCTTCTCAAGCCGCTCTTCTCCTTTGCCGGAAAGGGAATTCAATTCAGCCCGACACAAGACGACCTTGAAGCAATTCCCCCCAACCGCCGCAGCCAGTATCTGCTCCAGCAGCGAATGCACTTTGAGCGCACCATTGACACGCCTGAAGGCCCTACTCAGGCCGAAATTCGTATCCTGTATCTATGGCCCGATGGCGGTGAGCTGACGCCCGTACTCCCCCTCATCCGTCTGGGGCGAGGCATGATGATGGGTGTAGACCACAACCGCGATCTCACTTGGGTGGGAGCATCTGCTGCTTTCATCGAATAGCTGCTGAGTTGCTAACTGCAACTTGCGAAGAGTACATTGGTTGCACCTTACTGGAACTTTGGTGCCCTATCCCTGTAAGTCAGTCACGAGTACAGTAATGCCAGCTAGTTATTGCAAAATTTCGCGCTCAACGGACTCAGCAGAAAGATTCTGTATGGATTTATTAACGACAATGGAACCAGTTGCTCCAGCTCGATTGAAGATCAATACCACCCGGCAAGAGGTGCGGTGCGCAGTGCGTTTCCCCCTCGCTCTCGCCGTTGTGGTTTCCACTGACGAAGGTGATTTCATCGCCAACACTCAAAATGTCTCCGCCAGCGGCGTGCTTTTTGAGATGGAGCACCTAATTCAAACTGGCACTCACGTTCGCTTTTCACTGCGAATGCCGGGAAGCGTGCTGGGAATGAGTCACGATGTGCTGGTTCAATGCAATGGCCGTGTGGTACGCTGCACCTTGATTCAGAAAAAGTTCCACACTGCGGCTACAATTGATGATTATCAGTTTGTTGAGCAGTAACATTACATTGAGGCGTATGTAAGCAACTATGGATTTTCTTGAAGACAATGGTGAAGATGAAGTAACGGAATCTTCGGCAAGGGCCGATGGAATTCGTATTATCCTTGCGGATTCGCAGGCGATCTATCGCGTCGGCATCCGCAAGATATTTGCGCTTGAGGACGACATTCGCGTCGTCGCTCAGGCCGATACTCTGGAAAATCTTCTCGCCGCCGTTCAGCGATACCCAACCGATGTTGTGCTCCTCGAAGGTGGTATTCTCACCGGCTCGGCCGATGCCATCCCCGAAATTCTACGCCTCGCGCCCGATGCCAAGTTGATTCTCCAAGCCACCCCAGCCGACGAGTCCAACACCGTCGAACTTTATCGCCGGGGCGTGCGCGGAATCATATCGCGATCCATCTCGCCTGACCTGCTGGTCAAATGCGTGCGCAAAATAGTCGCCGGAGAAACCTGGATTGACAACCAATCCGTCAACTGGGTTATTGAAGCTTATCGCGCGCAAGCTGCCGCCCTGGTCAGTCCGCGCTCGCAACCTCGGCTTTCTCCAAAGGAACTGCAGATCATCACCTGCATCACACAGGGCAAACGCAACAAGGAGATTGCTTACCAGCTCGGCACCACTGAACAGGTCATCAAGAATCATCTGCGTAAAATCTACGATAAGCTCGGTGTCTCTGACCGACTCGAACTTGCCCTCTACTGCCTGCACCACAAGATAATTCACGCAGATTCCGACGAAGTTATCATGAGCTAAGCTCAAATGTCTTTATAGCAATTTAAACGGAGGCCAATCTGGCCTCCGCTTTTTGTCATGCGAAATTCTATATTCCGAAAAACTACCCATTGCATTTGGGCGGGCTCGTTATACAACCAGGCTCTCCTGAACAAACCTTGCGTGCCTCTTCTACCAGGCGAATCATCCCCGCTAGCTCCTTCTGCGTGAGATGACCAAGCAGTGTCACCGGCAGTGTCTTCATCGCCGTATCCATCTCGGCAAGCAACTGAAGTCCCTTCTCGCGAATCTGGGTGCGCACGATGCGGCGGTCGTTCTTGTCCCGCTGCTGGCCAATGAAGCCAAGCTTCTTCAGCCGGTTCAGCAGACGCGTAATATCCGGATCCGCCGTAATCATGCGCTGGCCAATCTCGCTGCACGTTGCCCCCGTTGGCTGCGCGCCACGCAAAATGCGCAATACGTTGTACTGTGTTGAAGTTATTCCCCACGGACGAATAGTCCGTTGCACCGCGCGGCCCAGGCAATCTGACGTGCGCAGTAGATTCAGCAAAGCATCTTCTTCCAGGCTGGTCGTCGATTGTTTCTGCTGAATCTCTTGTTGTATCCTTGCCAACTGAAATCTCCGTTCGCCTCTTGAGCTGTTGTTTCGCTCATTCAATATCCATGCGGCGGCCCTTGCCTCCTACCGCCGCGCTTCGTGCTCTGCTTACTGCTGCACCGCTTCTACTTCAATCGTCAATTTAACCGCATAGCTCAAAAACGAATCTGGAAAATTTCCAACTCCAAAGTCAACGCGCGAGATCGTTGCTGTCGCTTCAAAGCCTGCGTGTTGCTTGTGATCCATCGGGTTGTTCACTGGTGCGCCCAGTGTCTCCACCGTCAACACCACTGGCTTGGTCACGCCGTGTAAAGTCAGGTTGCCGTTGATCTTGATTCCTGCTCCCTCTTTCTGCACGCTGGTGCTCACAAAGCTTGCAGTGGTGTACTTGCTCACATCAAAAAAATCAGGTGACTTCAAATGTGTATCGCGAGAGTCGTTGCCCGTATTCACTCCCACGACGTCGATCGTTGCACTGACGCTGGACTTGGTAATATCTGCCTGATTGAGGTTGATCGTGCCAGTCACTTTGCCAAAATGTCCATGCACGTTGGAGATACCCAGGTGGCGTATGCCGAACTCTACGCCGCTATGCGCAGGGTCAATGCTCCAGGTCGTGCTTTGTGCCAGCGCAAATGGTGCAAAAAAAGCGAGTATCGCTGTGACAATTGCCAAACGTGAGCTATGTGCAAATTTCTTCATAATTGAATACCTTTCGTGGCCAGTGGGCCGGTTAGGGAATGGATGGTTAGAACACCGGACACCTCTTGCAACGCCGGTTGGTTGATTTGATCTTGCTGCCCTTCACGGCTTCTTGATCGCCGGGGCATACCCTGCGTCAATTGCGCCATTTGGGACTCTCTTATAGGATGCACCAAAGTGGATAGTCGTTGCAACAAGTATTTTTCATTCTGTCCAATTTTGTGACCGCCGTCGCTCGCCATGTTCACCCTAAAATGGACCGTAAACATATGATTCGTTGACTCGCAAGAAATCTGCCAGCACGGTGCCTCTCATCTGTTATTCTCCCGCGTATGCAGGTCATTGATCATTTCAGGCAACTGAGTAGCCGTCAGTTCCACGCCTTCTCGGCGGCATTCCTCGGCTGGACGCTGGATTCATTCGATTACTTCTTGCTGATCTTCTGCGTTCCCGCAATTGCTGCCGAGTTCCACACCGTCCCTTCTGAGGTGTTCAAGGCCGTTCTGCTGACGCAACTGCTGCGTCCCGTCGGCGCGCTCCTCTTTGGATACCTCGCCGATCGCTACGGTCGCAAGCCCGTGCTCATCATCAACATTCTCGCCTTCTCGCTCATCGAGATCGCCAGCGCCTACGCGCCTTCGCTGCACTCGCTCCTCTTCTTGCGCGCCCTCTTCGGAATCGCCATGGGCGGAATCTGGGGCGTCGGCGCCGCGCTCGTCTTTGAGTCGCTGCCCAAGGAAGGCCGTGGTACCTTCTCAGGTATTCTGCAAGAGGGCTACGCTTTGGGACAAATTTTGACGGCACTAGCCTTCTGGTATATTTTCCCGGCTATCGGTTGGCGCGGACTTTTTCTCTTGGGCGCATTACCTTTGCTTCTCGTTCCTTATATCGCATTCATGGTTGAGGAATCTCCGCTCTGGCTCTCCGGTGTTGATAGTCGTGCAGCATGGCGCAAAATTCCTTGCACGCTCCCGAATCTCCTGCGCAAATTCCATTACATGCTCGGCTTCATGCCCACCTTTCTCTTCCTCGTTCTCTTGATGACCGTCTTCATGAGCTTCTCTCATGGCACCCAGGACGTTTACCCAACTTTCCTGCAAGTTGGCCATGGCTTCTCCTCTAGCCTGGTGGGCAAAATTGGCATCGTCTATGGCATTGGTTCAATCCTCGGCGGCTTTGTCTTCGGCACCCTCTCTGAAAAATGGGGACGCAAGCGCGCCATCTTCACCGCCGCGCTCCTCGCCATTCCCATCATCCCCCTCTACGCATACGGCCACTCCGCATTGAGCCTCGGCCTCGGCGCCTTCCTCATGTTCTTCATGGTGCAGGGCGCATGGGGCGTCATTCCCGCTTACCTCACCGAGCTCACTCCGGCACCCATGCGCGCCACCGCTCCTGGACTCGCTTACCAACTCGGCGGCTTGATCACCGCATGGAATGCCGTCATTCAAGCCAAAGCCGCTGAACATTGGGGCAGCTACTCTACCGTCCTGGCGCTCACGGTTCTCATCGTCGCACTCGCTCTCGCAGTTGTCGTGATGTTTGGCAGAGAGTCGAAAGGTGAAGAACTTCTCGCCGGATGATGCTCGTCAAATGCGCTAGCCTTTCGTAACGGATTTTAATCATGCTGAGGTAGACGCCTACCTCACTTTAATAAACAATTTAAATGTTGGTTCAAACGCTTTCTTGAAACCAGCCCGCACCAGAGAGTAATAAATCTGGTGCGGGCTCGTTAATTTACACATCCATTGCAACTTTTGTTGCACAATCGATAAAGTGTCGTCTCATCAGGCGCTGCGTCTAATGAGTGATGACTGAGACGTTTTTTTGCCGTAAGGAGTTTGCCCATGCCACGCATACATTTTCAACAGCAACTCGTCGACCTCAAGGACAAGCTTCTGGCCATGGCGGCGCTCACTCAGCAAACCGTCGAGCTCACTGTCGAAGCCTATCTCAAGCGTGACAAGGGACTCTGCAAGTACGTCCGTGAAAACGAAACCGCCATCGACCGCGCCCAGCGTGAACTCGACGAAATGGCTTACGAACTCCTCGCCAAAGAGCAGCCCATGGCGATTGATCTGCGCTTCATCCTCGCTGTCATCAAGATCAACGGAGACCTCGAGCGCATCGGCGATCAATCCGCCAACATCGCCAAACGCACAAAAGATGTTCTGAAGATGCCTGAAGTCATGCTGCCTGTCGACTTCGAAGCAATGGGCGAGTTTGCCGCGCGCATGATTCGCACCGCCGTTCAATCGCTCATTGAAGGCGATGCATTTCTCGCCGAGTCTGTCCTCGGCATGGACGACGAAATGGACCGCATGAACCGCCTCGCGCACGAAGATCTTCTCGAACTCATTCAGCAGCGCCCTCAATTCACCAACCAGGCCATGAACGGAATTCTCATCGCCCGAAACCTTGAGCGCATCGCCGACCACGCCACCAACATCGCCACCGATGTCATCTTCTGGGTCCGTGGCGCCGATGTCCGGCACCTCTATCTCGCCACTCTCGATTGAAATTGAATCCTCGATATTTGCGGATAATTTCCTTCAATTCCTGCACAATGGATTCAAGCACTAACTCTGGCAACTGAGAACCGAGAACCGAGAACCGAGAACTGAGAACCGAGAACCGGGATCTAAGAACTGGGAACTGAAAAAGGCACAGTTTCACAGTAC
>VFSW01004740.1_pt1 | contig 20241 bp, 43 predicted proteins | sample 5358111 | NCBI WGS metagenome assembly VFSW01 (sample SAMN11554181, study PRJNA540505) | mine drainage metagenome | isolation source: sediment from site ElyBrook_90M | place: USA: Ely Copper Mine, Vershire, VT | collected 2017 | reverse complement strand
ACTTGCTTGGTCTGGTATTTCGACCATGCCCCTACAAAACTGGCGGCCTGAGTTTTCTGAGCACGCCTGCCTGGCCGGGTCGGCAGGGTGCTTGTGGCGAGGCCGGTGTCTATGCCCTCGCCCTGTCCGGCTGAGACCCCGGGCAATGTGCGCTTGAGAAAGGACAACAGGCCCGATAGTTCCTCAGCGGTTACCGCGATCTGTTCGATCCCATCACTGTGCACATCCACCACGAAGCGCGCCACCTGATCGCCAGCGGTGAACTCCAGCACGTATCCGCCAGGGCCAAGCTCGTGCCACATCGCCGCAGTGTCTTCGGCTGAGATTGCCCCAGCGCCCCAGGCCAGCCAGGTTCTAACCATCGCCATTTCCGGCAGGCGAAATACTTTGGCCTGGCGGCTAGGCCCATTGATCTGCTCGAACATTCGGGCAGCGCCAGCGACGATCCGTTCCGCGCTTGCCCGTGCCCGCCACCTGCGATCCTCGCGACAGGCTGGGCAGATATTCCCGCCATCGCCCCAGCCGGCTGCTTCGGGATCTAGGACGCCTGGCTCACCGCATCGATAGCATGGCGGATGGGGCAGGACTCGAACCTGCACCGGCTGTTCGCCGAGTCCCTTAGCAGGCGACCGCCTTACCTTTCGGCCACCCATCCGCGAAGTCACGACAGAAACAGATCGCCGCGCTTGTCGCGCTCTCGATCCACTACAGCGGCGAGACCAAGAAACTCCGCATCGGTCATCTCGCGAACCCAGCCCTCCCAACGCCGAGCCGACTTGATACCCTCACGCAAGAGACGTTCCTCTCGCCGCTCGGTCCAAGCCGCGATTAAGGCATCTACAGGGCTTTCGCCGACCTTCTTCACGACACATCCCATTCCTGGACGCTGCGACAGAGGCTTTCCGACGATGTAAATCACTGAGGCTTCCAGATGCGCTCGGCTGGCGATGGCTGCGCCGTGCGACCGGTGACGATGTCCGAGAGCGCCACTACCAGCCGAACGACATCGACGGGTGTCAGCGGGATCGGCAGATCGAGAACGGCAACCTGGCCGGATAGCATCTGGACCTGAGCCTGCATGCGCGGCTGCTGGGCGGCTTGCGCCGCCTGCTGCTCCGTCCGCTTGACGGCGATGTCGATCGGGCCGCTCATTTTGGCGCCTGGCATTCGAGCGCGGTACCAGCAGGAAGCGTTTGAGCCAACGGATGAGCACTCACGAGTGGGCACACCCAGCAGTCATCGCGCGTGCCGGATGGCCGGACGAGGGCACGGCCACAGTCGTGGCAAGTTGGTGCAGTGATGAACATCGGGCCATCGACCGTCGCCGAGACCATGACCTCATGGCCGGTTGCCTGATGGGCCTTAACCGCTCGACCGGCGTTCGCTGACGCCTGCTCTTCTGTCGAGCCTTCGAGTCCATTGAGCTTGCAGCCTTGCAAACAGATTGCCGGGTGGCGATAGCCCAGCTGGCCGTGTTCCTGGTCGCAGACATGCGCCGGGACCGTACGCTCCCATTCGAGCTGATCCCAGACGTCCTGGATTCCATCGGCGATGCGATGAGCCTCAATCTCGGTCAACCGGCGAGGCAGATCCACCGAGACACTATGGCCGGCCTCCAATGGGACCATTTCGACCTGAAGTTCGCTCATCGCTTGCCTTCCGGCGGCACGCCAACTTCCCAGTTATGCTCACGGGCCCATTTGGTTTCGCGCTCGTGCCGCTTGGCCTCTTCCTTGGCGCGCGCGTCGGCCACGGCCTGGGCAAGAAGACTGCGCGGCGACGGCTTGCCAGCCTCACGCGCTTCGACTTCCTCAATACCATTGCTGAGCCGGAGCGCTAGAAGCGCGAGGTCGACTTCCGTGGCGAACGCCAATTCTGGCTCGACTGCGAGGGTACGAGCAGCATTTGCGAGCGCCCTTAGATGCCCTACCGCCTCGCGGGCAAGGTCGAGCTGCTCGCTCATGCTGTCGCTGCTTCCTCGACCTTGCGCGGCCGGCCGCCTGCGTGCTTCGCGGGCGCCTCAGTACGCGCGCGGTCCTGAGCTTCCTCGATCGCCGCACCATTGAGCGATGCCAGAAGGCGATCAGCTTCGATGTCAACCAGCTCGTCGAACGTCCGGCCGCAGCGCGTGCAGACCATGTAGACCTCGTGGCCCGCGATGCGCAAGAACATCAGCGGCGAGTTGCTCTGGCTGCTGTGAACTTCGCGCGAGCAAGGCGAGGTAGTTTCCGCGAGTTTTCTTGCCTCGACGATGCGGTCCCAGTTGATCTCGTTGCTCCAAGCCATGACTACTCCTTCACGAGTTCTTCGAGGTGCTCCAAGAAGCTGCTGTGATGCAGCGCGGAATCGCGCCAGGCTTCGATCTGATCGCGGATCCATGCGCGAGCCTCAGGAGCAAGGCCGGATGGATGCTGCTTGGCTGGCGCGGGGACTATGGTCTCAGCGCCGGTCTCGCCGACCAGCGCGGTCTTTTTGGTTGCCATGACACTCCCTTTTCGACATGCCAGACTGGCTATCAAGCCGGGTCCGGGGCGTTTTGCGCCTTAGGTTTTCGAGCGCCAGACTAGCGGCGCATGATCGGGTCGTAGAATTCCCACCAGAGGCAGCCGAGCGCATATAGGACGATGGCGTGGGCCTCTTCGGACGCGTACTTGCGACGATCCGCGACTGCCTGCCAGTCGCCACTTGCGCGTCCGACTTCGAGGCACCAGCGTGCCAGGAGCGGTTTATCCTTCTCGGCCATCCGCCGAAGTGCTGCGGCAAGGGGACGTGAGTAACTCGTCGGGCTCGTAAGATCAGCCGGGTTGCCGTTGATATAGCGCCGGAACTGGTCCGTCAGAACGGGTGAGCCAAGCGCGGAATCCGGTTCGATGTCCATGCGGTGCATCTTGGCTGGCGTCTCTTCGGCCATCTTGGCAAGGAGCCAAGAAATGCGCCCGTTGAGTGTTGCGGGAACTTGGTTTTTGCCCGCGGATGACCCGCCGCGGGCGCCGGGGACGGCCTCAGGGGTGAGCGGCATTACCCGGCGGTTGCGCACCGGGGTGTCCGCCAGTTGGGTGCCTGATGCCGTCGGCATGTGGTCAGGCCGCCTTGACGCCGAAGAAGTAGCCGGCCAGGGCGCGCCTCAGGGCGTTGATCGCGACGCTCCCGATGGATAGGCCGACCGCGACCGCCCAGTCCTTCCAATCCGAGGATGGAAACACGATCGTCATGCCGGCCAATCCGACGAGGAATGTCGTCCAGAAGTCCGCGATTGCCTTCTGGAGCTTGACGGGGAGCGAGTTGAAGAACTGCATGATGGCGTCTCCTACGAGGTGGCGACGGCCGTCACGTCGATGATGACGCGAGGGACCGACTGGGTGGAGTAGATGCGAAGCAGGTCGCCGGGATCGAGCGCAGCTGTGTGCTCAAGGTCGTTTCCGAGGAATCCCGCGTCGAAATCAAGCGTCGATGGTTCGCCACCCTTCTTGGGATCAATGCCGAGCGGCCGGGTGGGAGTCGGTCCCGCGTAGAGCCAGCCGCCCTTGGGCGGACCCGGCACGCGGGCAATGAAGCGGATCTCCTTGAGCCCGGTCGGCAGGCCCATGACGCCGCCGATCTGAATGGGGCTCAAGATGCCGGCGCCGAGTGGACCGTCGTAGACTCGCTGTGACTTGGAGAGGGTATTCATGGTGACCTCCGGAAGCAAAACGGGCGCAACCGGCGTCGGCAGCGGGACGGCGATCTGCGTATAGCCTTCGAGCGTTGGATCGAGCATCGAGTAGGGGAGCCAGAAGAAGCCGCCGATGCCCCAGTTGAGGCCCCAGCTGTTCTGGCAGTAGAGACCCTGCCGGGCGGTCGAGAAGCCCTTAATGCGGAAGATGTGACCGCCGGCGATGCCACCGGACTTCGCCGGCAGCGTGCCATCCGAGGCCGGGTTGAACCACGACTCCCACCAGTCCACCGCCAGGCCCGCGAAGCCTTCCGCGACGACCGCTGCCTGTAGGGCGTTGAGCGTCGAGAGGTTCGGGCAACTTGCGACCGGCCAGCGAATGCCCGAGCCCGGGCCGGAGTCGCAGAGCGCACCGGGGTTCAGCAGCATCCGCTCGATCGCCGCCGTGGTCGTGCCGTTCGCGGTCGTGTTCGACCGCTGGGCGATGTCGGCGAGGTCGAAGGTGTCCTGATAGACCGGCGGCTGAGTCAGCCAGCGCCCGGTCTCGGCGGTATAGGATTCGCACCACGGCAGATCGCCCTGGTTGAGGACCGGCGCAGTGTCCGGGGCGATGTACTCGGCCGGAACAGCGACCGTCAGCTCGTATTCGGCGGCAATCCGGCGCGGCCCGCGGATGTGCCCAAGGCCGAACTGTGCGTGCTCGTCGTGGGTGCAGATCCGCTCGACGGCGTGGCCGCAGTGATCGTTCATGGCTTGGCCTCTGGCGGATCCACGAAGCTGTAGCCCGGCGCCTCGTATTCCTGGAGCTCGAAGAGCGGATTTGTGATGCTATGGATGCCCTTGAACGGCGCGCGGTGATGGACGTCGCAGTTGTGGACCGTCAGCCCGCGGACGATGAACGAGCGCACACCTGCTATACTTATGTCATGCACAACGCCGACATACCTACGCCACTCGACGGACCGGACCGCACGCCATACGCCCACGGCAACCGCCGGATCGTTCTCCGGTGCGTCGTCTGCGGTGGCGCTTATCGCGTCGCGGCGGGCTATCTCAAAGCCATTACCACTTGCTCGCCGGAGTGCGGCATCGTGCGGCGCGAACGGCTCCATGTGCTTCCAAGCACGGTCTTGTGCGGGAGTTGTCAGCAGCCCTTCCGGCCCCGACTTGCTCGGACCCGCTATTGCTCCAACGAGTGTCGACTCGCGGCTCTCAACGCTGCGCCGCGCGAACGTCACGATGGCCGTTCCCGCGAGATCACGCCGAAGGGCTACGCCCGCGTCTGGGTCTGGACGGGCGTCCGCTGGACGGCTCGAATGGAACACCGTTGGGTCATGGAGAAGCATCTCGGCCGTGACCTCGATGCCGTCGAGCGCGTCCACCACATCAACGGGGATCGGGCAGACAACCGGCTGGGCAACCTGCGACTCTACGCCAGCCAGGGTGCCCATCTCCTGGCCGAGCATCCGGATCTCGTGGATAACTTGGCCCACCGAAAAGGCGCCCGCCGGCAACCAGCCGTGCTGGCTGAAGACGAGATGCTCGGCCGTCATGGCGACCCCATCGACCACGACTAGCTCGCCGTCGAACTCATTCGCCGATAGACCCGTCACCCTGTGCGGCCGAGCGTCGCCGCCGATCACCTGATCGCCGACGCGAATCGCTGAGATTCGCCGCTCCGTACCGTCAGCCATGAGAACCGGCTCGTCTGGCGCCACGCAGAGCACACGAAGTTGCTCGGCTGAGTCCTCGAATTGCGTCACGAGCGCCGGGTCAATCGGGTCGCCAGGCTTGCCGCCCGACATCAGATGGGCATGGTAGGCGCGAGCGACTGCAGCCAAGTTGGGCAGGGTCGGATTGTCGGCCGCGAGCTTGTCCCAGTCGATTTCGGTCTGCCCAGCCCACTCGATCAGGGAATGGTGGGTCTCCAGTGCCTTGGCACCGTGCGGGTTGCGGAGCGGATCGCCGAGCGTCGAGTTGCGAACACCGCAGACGCGGCACGGCTGATCCTGAACAACCACGAGCTCGTGGTGCTCGCGGGTGTAGAGCGCGCTGGCCGTGCGCGGAGCATGCGGCGGGTAGAACGCAGCTTCGGCGAGGGTGCGCTTTAGCTCGCTCATGCCGTCGCCTCATACAGCCATGCCGGACCGGCTGAGACCAGCGAGGCGCGCTCGACGGGCACTCGCGTCAGACCGCGCGGAATGCTCGCATCCACGCCGATGTCCGCGAGAACGATTTCGGCCAGGTGCCGATCGAACGGGCCTTCATCGAGCGAGACTTCGCGGCCGTCTTCACAGAGCCAGGAGCGGACGAACCACAGTTCGCTCATGGCAGCACCGTCACAGCGTCCGGCTCGACGGCCGTTTCATCGGGGTACAGATAGGCGTCGAAGCCACCGATGCTCACTGTCTCGGGCTTGACGGAACGCATCCGGCGCAGTCGCTCACGGGCTCGTGCGCTGTCACGCTGGTCCTGCCAGATGCCGGCAAGGCAGACCGCGATGCCCAGGCCGACGGCGAGTCCGCAGAGCCATTCGGCGGGAGTCATCCGTGCACCACGTGACCGATCCAGGTCAGGACCAAGATCCATGCCGAAACAATCGCCACGGCGACCAGCCAATGGTCCGTCGCCCATTCAGCGATCCGCACCAATGGGCGGACCTGAGCCTGACGGTCGAGCCTCGTGCGCTGACGGGTGGCGAGATCGTCCTGGAGCGGCGTCATCCGGGCGACGCAATAGCTTTGCTGCTCGCTGTGCTCGCGAGTGTGAGCCTCGCGGCCCTCGCGGATCACGCCCATGAGTCGGTCTTCGGTCTCGGCGAGGCGCTTATCGACGTGGTCGATGATCAGCATCACGTCGCCACCGTCCACGCCGCGACCTCCGTTCTTACGAGTAGAGGCCGGCACCGCGGCTGGCATGATCATCGATCCCGTCCGAAGGCGATCGCCCACCACAGGCGCGGCAACGTCCGGAGAACGAGCAGCCAGTGATGGCGCACGCGGTAGCTGTGGGTGGGGAGCGCAGCCGGGCCGTCCGTCACAGCGACCCGGCTCGCGCCGGAGGAGGGGAACCTATCAGAACGCCCGTCCGACACCGCAGGCCGACGGGCGGAACCGCCGGGGCCGTTCTTGTGCGGTGAGGAGACGGGCTTCACGGATCTGAGGATAGCTGCGAATACTCCGGAAAACTAGCCTGTCAAGGGCCTATTTTGGGGTATACCAGCCGACAATCTTGGGGTATGCCGGAGGTCGGGCCGCTTGCGGTAGAGATGCCGCAAGTGGACCTTGGCGGTCTCGTCGGTAATGCCCAATTCGGCGGCGGCGCGCTTGCGAGAACCCAGACGGCGGAAGGCCTCGAAGACCTCGAGCTGGCGGGCCGTCGGCTGGCTCATGCCGCTGAAACTGCGGTCATGGCTCGACGCACTCCACGGTGATCGCGGCACCGGGCGTGGCGTCATAGACCTTGCGAGCCCGCACGTCGGCGACCTGGGCGTCGTCGTGCCAGACGACGTTCGTCAGGGCGTCCATGAGCGCTCTCAGCAGCTTGTCACAGTCGGGCCGGCCAGTGTGGAAGTGCGGGGCATCGTCACGCAGGACCGGGGTCGGGCGGGACTTAGTGATCGGCAGGAAGTGGGACTTGGGCCGGGGGAAGACGAACGTCACGGCCACCCGGAGCGCGCCATCGAGCAGCGGGCGGTTGCCCATCTCGTCTCGGGCGTCGGTGGCGATCGCGGAACGCCAGGCACCCAGTGGCGAGCTCGTGCGGTTGGCCTCGGTGGTCACGATGGCGCGAGGCTTGCCGCCCTTGACCTGGGCGACGAAGGCGCGGGAGTTGCCCTGGGCGATTGGTAGGCCGCGCACCACGATGGAAAGCGGCTCGCTCATCGGGGATCACCGTCGAGCATCTCTGGCAAGCCTTCCGGGGCGAGGCAGATGACGAAGGTGGCAGTCGGGACCTCGCCGTCAGGCTTGACTCGTAGACCGCGGAGCAGGTGCGGCGATCCGAGACGCTCCCATGTCACCGGGTTCACTCGCACGCTGTCCACTTGGAGGGCAAGCCGCTCCATGCGGTAGACGGCCGCGGAGATGCCGGCCCACGCGGCGACCTGATCCTGTGTGGGTGCGAACGCGCTCACTTCGTCTCCTTCCCGAGCAGGGCGGCATCCGCGTAATCCTGCAAGTGCGCCACGGTGGCCCACCGATCCTCGCGTCCAGGGTCGTAACGGGCGATGTAGTCCAGCGCCGCCTCTAGTCGGGCCACCTCATCGAGCAGGGCGAGGATGCGGTCGGGTGAGGCTGCGGCGATGTAGGCGGCGTCGTCTGCATCGAACTCATCCCCGAGTGTCGGGACGTAGGCGACGGCCTCGCCTGAGTAGTCCGTGGGATCGTCCGGGCTCATCGGTGCCCACACGGTTGCGCCAGAATGGCGCCACGGTCCCGGTGTTGCCGCCTCGGCAAGTGCGCGGAGTTCTGCGTCAGTGGTCATCGGGGGCCTCCGTCGTTTGGAGTGCAGACTGAACAGATGCAGCCGGGGGCGTGCTCTTCCTTCGGGGTCGGAGCAGGCTCGGAGGAGGTGAGAAGGGCGGCGCGGACTTGTCGGGCGACCCAATCGAAGTTGTGGCCGTAGTCCCAGCCCTTCGGCCAGTTGACGCCCTTGCAGGAACGCATGGCCCCGGACAACGCCTCCACCGTCAGCGCCGCCCCGACTGCCTCATGCTCGATGGCCGTTCGGACCTGCGAGATGGCTGCGTTGAGGTAGTCGGCACTCATGGCGGGTTCGGGAAGCATTGCGCCGAGCATGGTTGCCATGCCGTCTAGGGTTTGCTGCGCGGCCTCACGTTCGATGGCCGTGATGTAATCCAGCGGGTCGCCCAATCGTCCCGAGTTGATATCGTCGAGCATCGCCTGCCCGGCGGTGGTTGCGGGCTTAGTCATCGGCGTGCGCCTCCGAGTAAAGGTCGTCCATAACTGCCAGGGCTAGGCGATCACAGAAGTCCTGCATCGTCCACTCGGGGTCCGCGAGTTCGTAAGACAGAAAGGCGGTACGTGGCAGCAACTCATTGAGTTTGTCGGCGAGCCACTTGACCGTCAGCGCCGCTTCCACGGCCTCTGCCCGGATACGCTCGTCGTGGGCCTTGGCGGTGGTGGCGGCGGCGATCAGCATCCGCTCGACTTCCGTGAGCACGTTGCGTAGCGAGCAGCCATGCCCGTTGGCCTTTTCGCAGTCTCCGGCGTGGTCGTCGGCCTCGGGAAAGAGGCGATCCATCGCGCGAGTTAGTGTCGCCAACTGTGAAGCCGTCGCGGCCTGCTCTGTTCGCAGTTGCGCCGCAGTTTCCGTCAGCCTGTCGATTTCGGCGAGCGCGAGGCGCGCCGTCTTGCGAACGGTCGCTGATGTTGGCAGGGCTGCGTGTTGGTTGTACTGCGTCAGCCGCTCCAGAGCGGCGCGGTCGAAGGTGATCTCCTCAGATCCAGGCATCGGGGTCCTCCTCTGCATCGGGTTGTGTGGCCGGCGGCATATCCACCGGCTTGGGTGTCGCTGCTCGTTTGGCGCAGGCTCGGCCGTCAACGCAGCGGGTGCCGGTCCACCAGCCGCGGGCCTCTGTCCAGCACGGTCGGATGGCGAGCTCCCAGTCGTCGCCGCAGACCTCGCAGGCGGCTTTTACGCTGTCGCCTCTGTCGCCGCGGACATCGACGTCGGGCTCGGCCTGGTTCCAGTACGGGCCGCTCATGACGCCTCCAACCCAAGTGGACTCTGGCGTTGCCAGGCGTCGAAAGCGCGGGTGACGGCCCCGGAGCCGCTGAACAGATCCACAAGTTCATCGTCGGCCCGTGCGTTGAGGCAGGCCAGCAGCCACCAGATCAGCGCCTCGGGCTTGGCTCCCTCGAAGCCGCGGCCGAAGGTGCTCGGCGTCAGGAAGAAGTCGGAGACGGTGGAGTGGTGCCGCCCATGATTGCGACCGCCGAACAGGATGACCGGCTCCCACGCATAGGCGGGGTTCACACCGGGCTTGAAGCTCACCCACGACTTGCACCACGCCAGAACCCGGACGGATGGGCACATCGGAAGGATCGTTTGCAGTGATGGTGTGGACAGGCTCAAGGCCCAACCATCGGGAAACTCGACGCATAGCCAGTCGATGAGGAGTCGATGTGTCTCCGGGTCATCCCAGCATTTGCCATCGAATGGTCGGTCGCCCGCGGGATGGGCATGCCCGTAGCGTTTGCACATCCCGAGATACGGCGGGTCGACGTAGGCGAATCTCATGCCGGACCCCAGTCGTCGGTGACGACGGGCTTGGCTGCCATCACGTCCTCGAAGTCGCCGAGCTTCGCCCGCAGGCCGTCTCCGTTTCGCGCTTCGCGCGCGTCTAACGTTCCTTTCCTTTCCTTACCGTTCCGTTCCTTACCCGTAGGGAATTCCGCGGAATGCAGCGGAGTTCCGGGGAAGTGGTGGGCCTTCCACTCATCCACGAGGGGACCAGGCGTCCCGGTATCTCCGCGGAGTTCCGCGGCGTTCCGCGGAGACCCTGTGCGACCGTCATTGCCTTTGGGATTCGCCCCAATTGGTGCCGCCGGCTTCGAATCTGCGGCCGAAATCGCACCAACCGGTGCCGGCGGCTTTGAATCTAAGTCGGATTTGGAGGGAATCAGCCGCCGACACTGTGTCTCGTGGAATTTCCAGTGCATTTCCACCCGCCGATCCTTGCTCACGCGCTGGTGTCGGGGAAGCGTCGGGATGCATCCGTGACCGCATGGCTCAACCACGAGATGACCGTCCTCCTGCAGCGCCAGCAGGTCAGCGATGATCCACCGCTCGCGCACTACGGCGGACTCGTAGCCGTACAGCAGGTGGCCGAGTTCCACCGCGTCGAGCTTCGGCAGCCAACCGGCGTCGTCCGCGATCGTCCAGAGTCCGATGTAGGTCAGGCGCGCCCGGATCGGGAGTCTTGCCACGTCAGGGTCAGAAAAGAAGTCCGGCTTGATCTGCCGAATGCGGCCGCTCATCGTGGGTACTCGCGGACGTTCAACTCGGCGGGGAGAGCGCCGCCCGGTCGGAGGCCACCCATCTGCTTGACAAACACGGCGGTTCCGGCGGCGCGCGCCTTGACGATCAGGTCGCGGACCCACTGCGGGTCCATCGGCCGCGCGTATGGGCCAGACTCGCCCCCGATGATGAGCCAGTCGATGCCGGTCAGATCGAGGCCGGTGAGGCCGGTGCCATGACAGCGGGGACATTCGGTATGGAAGGGCAGCACGTCGCCATGGCCCGCGCAGTGGTCACATTCCCGTACCAGCGGCCCCAGGAGCGGCTCGGCTGAGATGAACCGCGTTGCCTGCGGTGTCTCGCGTAGATCGTCTGCGCGTTCAACAAACCGGGCATTCTCGATCGACGTTCCGAGCCACACGTTCGCCGGCATTGGGCGAGCCAATGCCTTCATCCGTTCTGGCCGCTTCGTCAGGACTTGAAACGTGTGCTGTGGGCATCGATCGAACACGTCGAATACCCGGTCGATGAATTCCCATGGCACCTGCTCATGGAACAGGTCGGCCATCGAGCAGACGAACACCCGGCGTGGCTTCCGCCAGTGGGCCGGCTCGTCCAACCGCTCGGGGTGCAGGACGACGTTCTCTGCGGCGTTCTCGGGGAGCCACGGCAACTTCGAGTAGCCGAACCGCAGACTCAGCGCCTCCGCGTAGCAGTGGGCGCAGCCGGGGCTCACCTTCGAGCAGCCCGTCACGGGGTTCCACGTATCCGTGGCCCAGGCGATGTTTGTCTTACCCACGGCGCCGCAACTCCTCTCGGTTGTGGTGGCACGTCGAGCAGACGGGTTCCACGTCAAGGTGGTGTTCGGCCGCGTAGCCGAGGTGGTGGTCATACTCGTGGCGTCGCGGCCCGGTCAGGAATGTCTGATCGCCGCAGTCAGCGCACGGCTCGTCATCCGGGTCGGGCAGGCGCCCAATATCCACGAGGTGGTTCACGCGGTGTCGCGCCTGCAACTTGTCCCCGTCGCGAGCAGGGCGCGGAGCCGGACCGAACGGCCCAGGGCTGGACTTCCGCTCGTATCTCGCCCGCGCTCGGGCACTGCGACAGTCCAGGCACCTTCCCTCGGCCCCAAGGCGATGTCCACGGCACCGTGAGCATGTCGCGTCAGTCCACGCGATTCCGGTCTTGTCACTCATCGAGCTACTACCTCGATAGACGCAACGACGCCCGCGTCTCGGGTAGTAGCCGAAACACGGGCGTCAGTCGCAATGCTAGCCGATTCGCTGCTACTACCAGCACTGGAAGTATACAGCACGGCCGTTCTGTTTGCCGTCTTGAGGCACCGCGCCGCGTGCTGCTCCAGGCTTGCTGGATCGCGCCACGTCACCTGCCAACGGGATCGGGTGCGGCCGTAGGCGTAGACCACGGGCTCACCACAGCCGCGACACGGGCAAGGCCCCAGGACGATACCGGCGTTCACAGCCGCCCCTCCAGGAAGTAAACGGCGGTCTGGCCCGACTTCCGCTCCGTCCGGATGACGTACCCGGCCTGGCGCAGCTCCATCACGCGAGCCGATGCGCGGTAGCTGCCGACCTCGCGGAGGCAGTCGAGCGAGGACACCGGCCCCTTGCGCAGCATCTCCAGCAACGCCCGGGTCTGGGGCTTGAGTTGTGGCGTGTCGAGGGACAGGGATAGCTGGGCAGTCATCGGATATCCCTCGGCGTTCTAACTGAGCGGACCATGACGCCGCAGTTGACGGCCCTTGCAGCTTCGCGGGCCATGCCATCGGAGACGGTCTCGCCACAGAGCCACAATTCGTCGCAGACCTCGACGAACGCCTCGTCCAGTTGCAACCCGGTCTCGCGGTCCTCTGGCTCGTGCAGGATGCCTTCGGTCATGAGGTACGGCGCGACAGGGGCGTACCCGCAGTCGATGGCCGCTCGGACCCAGATCCGGGCGTCAGCGATGTTGGCGTCCCACTCTCCAGAAAGTCGGTGAGCGATGTAGACGAGTCTCATCCGGCGCCCTCCTGTTCGGTTTCCGGGGTGGGGCCGAGCGCCGCGTAGCGAGGCGGCCGCCGCTTGCCCGAGCAGTACCGGCGCCACTCGCATTCCTTGCACAGCGATCGCCGACCGTCTCGGACCTTTGAGGAGCGGTAGAACCACTCGGGCTCCAGCCAGCGCCAGCAGGTCAGGCATTGCAGCAGTCCGGGATGGCAAGCGGCCTCGGTCCGGTAGGCCACCGAGGCGCGCGTGGCGTATGCCGGCACGACCGGCAGGCTGTACGCCGCTTGCTGCCACGGCGGCGGCGTGCGATGGGGCGGAAGCGAGCCGGTTCTCATGCGATGGCCTTTGGTCGGCGTCGCGTCGGCGCCATGCAGTCGTAGGCGTGGACGTAGGCGTCTAGCGCGGAGTCGTAGACCGAAGATGTCAACGTCTTGCCGCACCGCGCGCACTTGGGCGGATGGAAGTAGTCAAGCCCGGGCCGGGTCATCGGCCGGTTCCACTTGCTACTCATGCGGCACTCTCCAGGGCTGCGCGGGTAGTCATCGCCACTCTCCCAATGTCTCGCGCCAGACCCACACGAGCCGCCCTCGCTGCCCACGCGCAGCGACGTAGGCCAGCGACACGCGATCCCCGTGGGCTTCGAGCAGCATCGCCGCCTCACCCTGGCTCAGACGCTCCGGGTGGGCCGCAACCGAGCCGTAGCGGTAAATGCACTCCTTGCAGACCGCCGCGCCCTCTCCGGTCACGGCAGGGCCACCACAATGGCGGCAGGCTGGAGGCGCGGCGGAGCCTGCGGGCAGGCGCTGAGGATGGCGAAGGTTCATCGGTCAGACGGCCTTCTTCGTCTGCTGACGAGCATGCTGCTCGGCAGACGAAAGAGCTGACCGGCGCCGGTTGAAGTCCGCGTCCAACTCGGCCACGCGAGGCCAGAACTCGCTCATGACGAGTCGCCCGGTGGTCTTGCCTTCGAGGTGGAGGTTTAGGGCGCGAACGAGGATCGTCCAGTCCTGGACTAGATTGCGGTGATGCTGTCGGTTGTCCTGCTTCCGAAAGCGGTCGGCGAGCAGACGAGCGGGGTCACCGGGCGGCAGATAGGATGGGTCCTTGACTCCCTCGACGAACGACTCAACCTGCTCCTGGTATCCCATCTCAAAAGCGAGGGCATAAGCCGCGAGTCCGACCGAGACGGGCAGGCTCGTGTATTGGTAGGTCGCGCGGGCACTCGGCACCATCGCGTCGAAGGCGGCAGATCGGCTCTCGACCTCTGCCATGATCTCGTGCAGATCGAAGTTGATGTGGCGAGGGCCCAGGGGCCGGTCAAATCGGTGTTCATACCAGAGCGTTACGCGGGCAGCCGAGGCGCGGGCCGATGCCTCAGACTCCGTGATGAACTGGTAGGCGCTTCTCTTCCGGCCGATGTCGATCAGGTCGAAAGTCGTCGGGTCGGCATCCCAACAGATCATTACCGGGATGGATCGGTGAGCCGCGATCACGGCCGCGCATCGGTGTCCACCGTTGAACATGCGACCGTCCGCGTCCACGAGGATTGCGTCTGCCACCAACCGCCAGCGGCCCTCCCTGATAGCGCGCGCGTACATGGACACGGTTTGCGGCGCCGGTCGGCGTTGGCTCGGGTGCGCCTTGGCGAGTAACTGCGCCGCCAGTTCCGGGGTAAGTTCGGTTTCGACGAGGTTCATGGTGACGGTCCTTTCAGTGCTCGCCGCGCTTGATCGCGGCCATGAGGCTCACGCGCTCTGCATCGGTGGGCAGGCGCTTCGGATTCGCTGCGACCCACTCGGGCAGCAGGCGACGCGCAAGGGCCTTGGCGTCGATGCCCGCGGTGTCGCCGGCCTCGACGATCTCTTCCATCGTGGGTGTGGGTGCGGCGTCGGCCCACTCGCCCTCGATCACGCCGTCCGCGTCGACCGGCGCGCCGGAGTCGGTCGTGGCGACCGGAGCGGGGGCCTTGACCTCCGCAGCCTTAGCGGCGGCGCGCTCGGCGAGGCTCGGGGTCGGCTTGATGACGCCATTGGAGTCCACGTCGGTCCGGGCTGCGCCGGGGATGGAGTCGACCTCGCTCTCGTCCGACCAGCCGAGGCCGGCCAGAGAGAGCGTCAGGCGGCGCTTGGCCTTCGTCTCGGCCTTCATCATGGCGTTGGCGAGCGCCTCGCCTCCGAGGCCCTTGACGTTGACGACGCCGGTCGAGCTGTCCTCCCGCCCATCGCGGTCGCGGCCGGTGGCGACGCACACGAGCAGGTCGCCGATCTGGCGAGGATCGAGGCTCGTGATGGTGATACCGCGGATCGTCCGCAGCTGGTCGGCGCACGAGCGATTGGCGTACAGCACGAGCTTGCCGTTGAGCGAGAGATAGTCGAACGGCCGGGTCAGCGGGTTGAGTCCGAGACTCGAACACGTCGCGCTGTAGTAGTCCATGCGCTGTTGTTCGGTGAGCTTGGACAGATCGCCCTTGATGGCGACCTGCTCGGCCAGGGCGGCGCCGCTGGTCGGGGCGACGGTGGCGAGTGCGGTGTCGGTCACGGTGCTAGTCCTCCTTGTCGAACACGAGCCGGAACGGGCGGAAGCCCGGCCGGACGCTCGTGTAGAGCCCGACGAGCGCGGTGCGCTCCGTCTCGGGCAGTTGTCGCAGTAGTCCATCGGCGCACGAGCGCCAGTCGATCTCCTCGCGGTCCTTGGTGCGCTTCCACGTGGCGTGGAACCCGGATCCGCGCAGCACGGCGAAGTCGCCCATGCGCGTCTTGATGGCCGACTCGGCGGCCTCTTCCTGGCCTTCGATCTCACGCTTGCGCTCGCGCAGTTCGGCGAGCCGGTGGACGGCCTCGGTGAGTGAGTAGTCCGCGACCATCTCGGTGCCGTTGTCGGCCGGGTGGTTGCGCTTGAGCGATTCGCTGTTCTGCGCGAACGGGCCGCCGGCCTGCCATCGGGCGTAGAAGTCGCCGGCCACCGTCACGAGGTTGTCGAAGGTCGCGTCGTCGTGGTCCACGTCGAAGCAGTCCAGCTCCGAGCCGTGACGCAGGACGGCGATGTGGGCCTTCGGGTAGCCCGCCACGCCCATCTGCCAACGCACCTGAGCCTCGACGTCCTGCGGTAGCCCGTCCTCCCAGCGGCGAGCTCGTGACGACTTGGCTTCCACGATGCACCGCTCACCGACGCGCTCAAAGTCGAGCGAGGTAGCGGCCCAGGGGATCGTGGCGCTGACGATGAAGCGATTGACCGAGCGGAGCTTGATGCCGTGCTCGATCTGGTCCTCTTCGCGGATGACGGCCTCGAGCAGGTGGCCGAGGCGGAACATGCGCTCGCGCTTGGCGTCGACCTCTTCGACCTTGCCGCTCATCTCGTCGACCAGGTCCTGCTCGCAGCGGTACGGCGACAGCCCGAGGATGACGGGGATCGCGCTCGACGTGATGTAGTGCCGGCGCTCCTCGAGCCAGGCATCGGTGTCCTTGCGGACGGCCAGCGCGCTCACTTCTGCTCCTTGGGTTGCCCGTCGCGGTTGTGGACGAACACGAGGCGCGACGGGGTTTCGAGGTCGTACGCCACCGTCGGCCGGCAGGGGCACTGGCTCGACGCGCGGTGGTTGAACGGGTCGAGCGGCGTGATGACGTGGACCGTGCGCGTGTCGCTCATCTCAGGCTCCGGGCCATCTCCGGCCGGATCCCGATCCAGTCGGCGACCGTCATGGGCGGGTTGGCGTCGCGCTCGGCGTCGTGTCGGACCCGCTCGGCGAGTTCGGCACGGCGGGCGACGGCGCGGACCGCGTGCAGGTGAGCCGGGCAGGCGGCGCGCGGCGTGCCGGTGAGGTCCGCCCAGCGCGTGACACCCACGGCCCGAGTGCAGCGGCGATCGACGATCTCGGGGTAGCCGAGTGCGGACACGCCGAGGTTGCGATGGGTTCGGGCCTGGCACTGCGTCATGCCTCTGCCTCTGCTTCCTGCGCCTCGACCGGCATGGCGTCGATGCGGCGCTGGGCGCGATCAGCGGCTTCGACGCAGGCGCGGCGCAACCGATCCCAGAGGTCAATGGCCTCCGTGTCCCCGCCGTTCGTGAAGATGACGAGTTCACCGATGTGGATGGTTTCAAACGCGCCGTTTACCGTGACAACGATGGGGCTCTCGTCCTCCCCGATGAACACCGATGCACTCAGACTGTTCACTGCTCTGCCTCGAATTCCTGCGCCACTTCGGCGCGCAGCTCCTCAAGCAGGTGCATGCGGGCTTGCATCGCCTGCGCGGCATCCACGGAGTGCCAGACCGGCCGATGCCGCTGGGGTGCGTGGTCGCGGGCCAGTTCGGCCAGCTCGTGGTTGCGCGGGCTACTGCGACGGCGACGCGTGACGGCGTGTGCGGTGGTCATTCGGGAAGCTCCAACCCGGCGTCGCGCCAAGACTTGGTGAGGGTGGCGAACTGCTCGGGCGTGATGAGGTCCTTGACGACCAGAGCCCACGCGGCATCCCACGCGGCATCCCCCGCGGCATCCCACGCGGCATCCCCCGCGGCATCCCACGCGGCATTCCACGCGGCATCCCACGCGGCATCCCTCGCGGCATTCCTCGCGGAAGCCCTCGCGGCATTCCACGCGGCATCCCTCGCGGAAGCCCTCGCGGCATTCCTCGCGGCATCCCCCGCGGCATCCCACGCGGCATTCCACGCGGCAGTCCACGCGGCAGTCCACGCGGCAGCCAGCCTTTCCAGTTCGTCCGCGTTCAGCGAGCGGCAGCGAGCGATGAACGCGGCGACCGCCTCGCCGTTGGGGCCGAGCGCCTCGGTGGCCGGTAACTCGTGGACGACGCGGAAGGCTTTGGCGGCGCGCTTGTGCGGGTAGTCCAGCCCATCGAGAACGTCGCCCACCGGCTCGACCTCGAAGAGACGGCACGGCCACACAAAGCCGGTGCAGTCAGCGGGCTCCGTGGAGGCGGACAGGTAGGTCGAGGCATCGTTGGGCACCATCGGCTTTGCGCTCGGATGGCGCGTGACTTTGCCCACGGCCAAGGTGATGGAGGGGTCGCGGAACGAGCGGCCCTCAACGTCGGTTGCTTTGTAGTAAGCCATGACGGAACCCCCTTGGGCGCTCTAGGCGGTGACGGATGGAATGGAGCCGCCGGCCTGGACGGCGGATGCCGTTCTGTCGCTGGCTGCCGTAGCAGGCTTGCCCACAGCCGGAAAGCCGTCGGCTCCGAGCAGATCCGGAGGGGGGAATCCGGACCTGCTCGCGGACGAAGGCTTGGCCTAATGGCGATCCCGCTCGACGGTGCGGGTGATGAGCTCGACATGACCGAACCCGCCACAAGCCGCAGGACGAATCGGGCATCCACACACCCGACAAATCAGGACGGGCTGCGCTGCGTGGCTCTGGCTGGCGCACGCGGGCTGCTGAAGCGGGGCCGAAGCTGATAGGACCGGTGATCCCGCGTCGTGGCTGCGGGTGCCGTACGGCCGAACACCCTTGCGGGCCGCTGCCGAGTACCTATTCGATCCGTCTTCGGCCCCTAATGGCATCGAGGAAGAGGCTCGGGCTGCCACCGAGGGGGTAGCGGCAGCCCGACCCGAGACGGAGACCAGCGGGGTTCCCCGTCGAGTGATTCGGCGGCTCATGCGAGCGCCGCCAGCCAGGCGATCAGGGTCGCCCAGCCAATGAGGCAGGCCAGGAAGGTCAGCCCGACGTAGATCAGCGCGCGGGCCGGATGAGGCTCGTTGCAATCGAGGTCGCGCCAGAGCGCGTGGTAGAGCTTCATCGGGCGATCCGCCCGGCAAGGATCAGCGCCGCAGTAATGTCGCCGCGCTTGACGGCGAGACGGTAGAGGCGGATCAGGACTTCGAGGTTGCGGTTCATGACGCAACCGGACAATACGCACGAGATCGGGGCGTATTCGTCAACTGCCACGTTTTGCCGGTGACGATGAAGTGAATGTTGACCTGAGTCACGCCATACTCGCGGGCGAGAGCGTGCTGCGATTCTCCTGCGGCCTGCCGGGCGCGGATGGCGCGGACGGCGTCCCACGTCAGCTTGTGGTTATGAACTGCCTCGCCGTTGCGGCCATCGGCCCAGCCGCGCAACCGGCCCTTGGAGGCGGCGTCGCGAAGGTTTTCTCTGGCGGTTCCTGCCCACAGATGAGCGGGATTGCAGCACGGCGGGTTATCGCACGTGTGGCAGATGTCGAGACCGTCCGGGATGGCGCCGTAGGCTTCCTCGTAAGCAACCCGGTGGGCGTAGCGATACGCGCCGTCCTGCCAGACGCGGCCGTAGCCGGTGCCATTCCGCGGCCCGGTCCAAGGCCAGCAGGCGTCCGGTCCGCCCGAGCGATCGACTCTGGCGTACAACTTCCGATAATGTTGGTTATGGGCTGTCACCTGTCAACCCCTCGGGCAGAGTCCGGCACGATGGATACCATTACCGCGAGCGCGCCGCGGTAGCGTTCGACCATCTCTTCGGTTAGCTTCTCCCGGCGCTCCAGTACGTCAAGGCGCTGACGTGACATGCCGAGTTGCCGGGCAAGCGCGCTTTGGTCGATGCGAAGGGCCAACCGCTCGAGGCGGAGGACGGCACCCGAGGGGCGCCCCGCAAGGGTGGCGGCAGCTAGAACACGGTCGAGTCGTCCAGAGGTTTCGCTCATGTCGCAGACATTACGCCTTGACTCCGCACCTGTCAACCGCTAAATTGGCAAACGAAAAACCCCCGCCGACTATTGGCGGGGGCAACAGGAGAGGATAGACCAATGAAGCGTATCGTCTTTCTCGCAGCCGCGGCGCTGCTCCTGGCGGCCTGTACGGCCCCGTCTGACACCGCTGCACCCAGTTCTGCGCCGACCCAGGCTCCGGCTGCCACAGCAGTGCCCACCGTTGCGCCGACCGCCGCGCCGACCATGGCCCCGTCACCCGTGACGCTGCTGACCCTCAAAGGCACCGGTATCAAGAATAGCGCGACGTTCGGCGCAAGCGGGGACAGTGTTAGCGTGGCCTACACCTTCGACTGCGCGACGTTCGGCGCAAGCGGCAACTTTATCGCTGACCTTGTGGGCTCAGATGGCTCCGACGAGTCCATCGCCAATGCCCTTTCAGCCTCCGGCTCAGACAGCACCGTGGTCTACCTCGCCAACACTGCCGGGCCGTACCACGTTGAAGTGAACTCCGAATGCTCCTGGACCGTCACCATCACCGGCACTCCGTAGATACAGAAAAGCCCTCCCCCGGAAGGCGGACGGCAGGAGCCAGGGATGAAGCGAGAACAGCGCAAAAGATTACGCGGGCGGCATACCGATGGCGGGCAAAGGGCTAAAACCCCGGGCCAGATCGCGCTTGCGCTGTGGTTCGCCTATTTCGCTTGGCGCTCGGTCTCCGGGATGTTCATGGATTGGCCGGCGCACCTTGATACGTTCGGGATCGACGGCCGTCTTTACTATCGCGCTGCGGCGACCTTTGTCGCGGGTGGCGATCCCTGGACGGCAGCCACCGCTCGGACGCTCACTAATACCTGGCCGCCAAGCGGGGCGTTCATTAGCTTCGACTTCACCGGGCCGCCGCCCACGGTCCTGGCTTTCGTGCCGTTCGTGTGGATGCCGGAATGGGCGTTCTTCCCGCTCTGGAT
>VFSW01004739.1_pt1 | contig 20242 bp, 21 predicted proteins | sample 5358111 | NCBI WGS metagenome assembly VFSW01 (sample SAMN11554181, study PRJNA540505) | mine drainage metagenome | isolation source: sediment from site ElyBrook_90M | place: USA: Ely Copper Mine, Vershire, VT | collected 2017 | reverse complement strand
TGTCGAGCTTTTCGACGACCGAACAGAAGTTCCCAATCCTCACGAAAGCAGTGACGCGGCTGGATGTTTTGAAATTCTTTTTGCAGATCGCTTGGGAAAACAAACTTCTTACAACCGAGCATTATTCTGCTTTGCTCTCCAGTATCGAGGAGGTCGGCAGGATGCTCTATGGCTGGAAGAAGGGCCTTGAAAGCAAAACTCCCACGAGAAAGGCGGGAGAACCACAGTAGTTACGAGAGAAGACGCGATTGTCGTCGTTCCACCTGTTGTCGTCCAAGGCATTGGCATTCGCGTTCCAGCCGTCGTCGTTCCAGTTGACGTTGACCGTGCGAAGCACGCACCACTCTCGTATACACGCCCATCCACACCACCACCCCTCGACGCATCTTGGAGTTGTATCGTATTCGGGACGTAGAAGTCCCAGAGGCGCATATACCAATTCCTGTTATGTTTTTTGGAAATGAGTTCCCGCACTCCCACGCAAGACGTGTCCGACGTGGCTCCCGCAAAGAACCATCTCAAAGTCGTGACGGAAAAGCCATAGCCGTTCCGTATCGCACGATTTCAAATTCAGTATAACAATTTATCCAAAGTATAAAAATAATGACCCCTCCTGCGATGCTTTGCAGAAAGGGGTCAAGGTGTCGAGGTTCCAAGGGGTCATTGAAGCCCCAAGGTTCCCAAGTTTCAGGAATTGCGAGAGAAGACGCGAATGACGTCGAACCACCTGTAGTCGTCCAAGGCATTGGCATTCGCGTACCAGCCGTCGTCGTTCCAGTAGACGCTGACCGCGCGAAGCACGCCATCGCGATCGCGAACGTAGAAAATGTTTGCGTACCCATTGGTAAGCAAAACACCTTCTCCGCCGTTTGCCTGACGCTCCATGAGCCGCCAGATTTCCGCGAGGGTAACTTCCGCAGTAGCTTCACCGCCGAGGTCAGCGATGATCTCACTGTCGTTTGCGCTCTGGGTGAGCGTGAGCGGCCGAAGCTCTCCATCGGGCGCATCATCCTCAACCTTGCCGCCGAACCAGCTTTTGAAATTCGAGCCGTGTTCGACCATCTTCACGCCAGATTTCTTGTTGAAGAAAGTTTCGTCCGCATTGAACGGGCGGTTACTCTCGACGGGTTTCGGCGTGATAGATTGCAGGATGCGATACGTGCGTTCGGTTTTCGGAACGCCGTTGTTGCGGTTCCTGATCGCCGTGATACAAAGTACCGCAGCATCCTTCGGGTTTTGGATTGCCCATTGAGCATCCTCGGTTGGAAGCGGGTTGAAATGACTCTGGTGTTCGACGAAGCGACCCAGCAAAATCGGTGTCTGTTTTGCAGCCATGACTGTTCTCCTTATTCTGACTGTGTTTACAGGTTTGCTGTTGGATTTGGCGTATTGGTTTCGCCACAGCCCACAAGGGCTTATTCAAGGCCACTCTGGGCTGTAGCGAAATCTCACTTTTTGTTATCAATGTGCTACGCCCATATTATATACCATAATAGTCAGCTCTGTCAAGGGCTTGGTTGTTTTTCGGTATTTGGATCAATCAGCAACTTTCGGACGCTGCCGCAGAACTGATTATTCTTCCCCTCTCATCGCGTTTGACGATCGTCCGTGAATAACGAGGGAATGGTAGCTTGATAAAAAATTCAAATGGAATTACTGGGTTCTCCGTGTTACCGATTGTGTTCCTACCGTGCCGAGAGAAAGTTTCATCGCGATTTGAAGTTTACTACACTTCCGGATTTCGGGAAATAGCAGACATGATATACTTATCCAAAGGCCGGCATCATATAAATTCCATCAAAGCAATGTGGAAACAGTGGATCAATGTTCTCCTCGGGCTTGCGGTGATCGTCATGTCCTACATGGGCGGAGACCACACCATCCGGTTCGTCATTGCGGGCGTTCTGGTGGCGATCCTTGCGCTCTGGTCGGCGCTGGAGAAAAAAGCATAGGAAGGTAGATAGCCGCCCCGCCCCGTAAAGATGCCGGTAACCTATGGGGTCCGGGCCCGTTTTATATATTATGAAGAACATGAAAAAAATAATGGCTATTGCGGTGATGGGGCAAATTCTGGCGATGGGGCTTGCGACGACGGTTGCGGGCGCGCAGACAGTCGACGCGGCGAATGCAGCAAGTGCAAGTGTAGGCGTGGGCGCGAGCGGACAAGGGCAGGCAGCGCCCGGCATTATTGTGGCGCCGCGGCCCATCGCCCCTCCTCCCGTGAACACGGACTCTGGCTTCATGCAGTTCAATAACCTTACCGTGCAGAGCGTTTCCGGAACAAACCCTCCCGCGGAGATCGTGGCGGTAAGCCCCGCCATCGTCCCCATGATCTATAACAGCACGAATGCGCCTTCAAACAGCGCCGCAAATGTGAAATCCGGAACGTGCTACCGGTTCAATGCGGAAAATGACAACGCGGGAATGTCCATCAGCTGTCCCACGCCATCTTCCGCCGCATCCACAACGGCGGCCGGCGCAGCACCAGCCATTTATCCCGCCCCCGCGCCGATGCCTGTGCAGATCCAGCCATATAAAATTGAGATTGACGCGTCTACAAAGCTTTATCTCCGCGACCGGACACCCGCAACCTTGGGCGATTTTTCCGCAGGCGATGAGATCAATGTTTTTGGTTACTACAACACGGACGGCAGTATCCAAGCGTATTTGGTGCGTGATATTTCAAAGCCGGTGCAAAGCCAGACCCTCCAGCTGAATAATGTTGACCTTGTTTCCCTTTCCGCATCCACCACGCCGGCCACGCTTGTGGTGGCTCAGCAAACCATTTACCCATGCTACGGTTTTGGCGCGAACGGAAACGGAAAACAGGCGATCGCGTGCCCTATGGGCATCTCTTCATCCGCCGCAAACTCAGCATTGCAAAACGCGCCCGTACCCTCCGCGCTCATGCCTACATGGGCAATGTCACGGAAATACCAGATCAACATTGATGCAAACACCATCATCCTGGACAGCAACCGGACCGCACTCCAGCTTTCTGATCTCCAGGTGGGCGACGAACTGAACGTGTACGGGGAAACCAACGACAACGGCCGGACGATCACGGCGGACATCGTTCGCGATCTTTCCATCCCGGCGACCGCACAGAACTATACCGGCACCGTGACGCAGGTGAACACAGATGGCTCCTTCAATATTCAAACATCGGACGGCCGGACACTCACCGTCCAAAGTCCCATCCAGGTTGGCGCCACGCTCCGGCTGGTGGGCATCCTGAACCGGCTCACAAACGTCCTCTCTCAGGTAACAAGCATCATAAGCGGGAACGGCGTCATGCCTCCCCTGCCTGCCTCCGCGCCTGGCCAGCTCCGTATACAGGGCGGCCCCGTATTGCCCCCGAACGCAAGCGGAACGCCGAACACGCAGAACTAGAGGGATACCAGAGACCGCACGTCCCGCGCAAGCTCGGGGAACCGTGCCTGGTTGAAATGGCCGCGGTTGCGGAACACGTGCGCAGTGGCGCCCGGCAGACGTCTGCAATATGCCTCAAAGTGGGCGAAGGGCACCACGCGGTCGTCCTTGCTTGCGTAGAGGAAAATCTTCCCGCCTTCACGCGCAAGCCGCGCCAAATTCCCCGGTGGACGGAAACTGCCGGCCGCGAGCACGGGCGCCACAAGGAACGTACCCCGAATCTTTTTTGGGAACTTGCGCTCCGCAAGATACTGCGCCAAAAACGTTGCACCGAGCGAATGGCCCACCAGGATCACGCCACGCCGCAGATGCGGAACGAATTTTTGAAACCAGATCTCCCACTCCTCATACTGCGCGTTCAGCTTGTTCGGCATGTCCGGCGCGATCACTTCAAACCGGCCGCCAAGCGCGGCGGCGAGCGTGCCCTTCCAATTCTTCCGCCGCGCGCCGCGGTACCGCGCAAGATCGATCCTCAGCTTTTTCAAAAAGGAAATGTATTCGCCGCGCGAACGGAACGATTCTCCGCCATGGACCACCACCACCTGTCGTTTCTGTTTCATTGCCTTTGCACCGCCGCTTATTGCGACTGCGATGATGAGGATGTATTGAAGTATGACGGGAACGTGCTGAGATCTATCCCCGCCGTGCCGTCAGAGTTAATAATGAACGTGAATCCGAACGGGTCCTGCGGGACGGCGGGGATAATTCCCTTTGCAACCAGCGCATTGGTGGAAGCGGGATACGAGCCATAGCGCTGTTTGTACGCCTTTGCCGCCGCTTCCAGATAATCAAAATCGTTCATGCGCTCCACGTACGCCGCCGCGCGCGCCTTCACGGCGGGATCGTTCGTACTCTCATAGACCGTTTCCCAAAGGTTGCGCACGCGGTCGCGCTCCTTTTGCTGAATGCCAAAGTTCAGCGCGAACCGCTCGGCGTAATCCGGCACGCCGGGCGTCCCTGCGGCAACATTGAAATAGTACGCGGCGTCCTTGAAGTCTTTTTCCTCAAGATAATAGTTGATGGCCATGTAGTACGGGATGCGCCAGTCGGGATCGGCGTTCGCGATGCCGTTGCGGCCGATGGCGAACGACTCCTGGAGCGCCTGGGGATATTCTGACGCCGGGATGACAGGCAGGGTGAGCACGGAGAACGCGTAGGGGTAGCTCATCCTGGGATCAACGCCATTCAGGAACGCGAGGTCGGAAATGTATTCCGTGTGCCCGTTCAGGAAAAGGTCCAGGATCTCCGGCATGGTGTTCGCCCACAGAAACGATGCGACCGCCGGATGGAACCCCATGTCCACCATCCGCACCATGAATGGATCGGCGGCTCCCGCGGCCGTTGCGGCAAGCGATCGCGCGCCCGCATCATATTCAAGCTGCAGCACAAAGATAAGGCCAAGGAGAAGCGCGCAAAAAACGATTTTTGCCCCCGCGCTGGATCTGACCCGCATGCGGAACGCATTCATGGTACCGTTCACAGTTCCTTTTTATTGAAAATCCAGACGGATGCGGAAAGGAGCAGGATCACGTACACGAGCGCGTAAGAGAACGCGAGCGCAAAGGAGAGGAATGGGAGCGGCACGTTGTGGATGGCAAGGTTGCGCGCGTCAAATTTTTCCAGGTTCGGGAAGACGTAATAGAACACTTCCACAAGGAAATATTTTATGCCGGTGATGCCAATCTGCTGCGCGTCCGTGAGGAGCGAACTCACCACATGCCCGAGGAAGAACACCGCGGAGGTGTAGACGATGGACAGGAGCGAACTGGAAAAGGTGGATACAAAGAGCGCGAACGCAATGAAGAGTGCCATCTCCAGGTACTGCATGAAGATGGCAAGGAGGCCGAGCGCGTCAAACCCGCCGTGCTCGTACGCAATAAGGCCAAGATAGGCCACGCCCAGGATCGCCGTTGTAAGAAGAAGCACCAGGCACAGCCCCACGAACTTCCCAAGCAGGAACTGCGCGCGGGATACGGGCTTGGACAGGATGAAATACACCACCTTGCGGTCCACGTCTTTGAAGAACGATGTGGTCCCCAGAAAGAGCGCGACCACCGCATTGAAAAGATAGATGCCCGTGAGGCCGAAGCTTTTCACCATCGGCAGTTCCTTGAGAACAAGGTCCGCCATGAAAAGTTCAAACAAAATGTAGAGCAGGGCGAACGCAATGATGCCGTAGAGGATCTTGTCGCGAACCTCCAGCTTCACTGTGCTTTTGGCGATGGTCCAGATATTCCTCATTGGTTGGTATTGGCATGCGGGTGCGCATGGGCTGTGCGTGCGTGCGCCTCATGCGCGGCGACCGTTTCCATAAAGCGTTCTTCCAGCGGTTTCCCCGCGCAAAACTCCTTCACCGGCCCCGCGTAGAGCAGTTTGCCCGCATGGACCACGCCCACTTCATTGCATACTTCTTCAACATCGTAGAGGATGTGCGTGTTCAGGAATATTTTCCGGCCTTCGCGCATAAGGCCCAGCATCACGTCTTTCATCTCGCGGCGGCCGATGGGATCAAGACCGTCCAGAGGTTCATCCAAAAAAAGATATTCCGGATCGTTCACCAACGCCTGACCAAAACCAAGCCGCTGGCGCATGCCTTTGGAATAGGTGCGGACTTCTCTGTTCCTGGCTTCAAAGATGCCTACGCGCCTCAAAATCGCCTCGTAATGAGCCTTGCGGGCGCCGACCGAGCCATCCAGCTCGTCGCAGAAACGAAGAAATTCCATTCCCGTCATGCGCTCATAAAAATACGGCGTCTCCGGCATATAGCCCATCCGCCGCTTTGACGCCGCGTTCGCCGAGGGTGCCCCGTCCAGCATGATCGTCCCCGCCGTGGGCTGCAAAAGTCCAACGATCATCTTCATAATGGTGGTTTTTCCCGCCCCGTTCTGCCCCAGGAACCCAAAGATCGGTACGTCTACGGTGAGCGAAAAATCGTCCACCACGTTGCGCTTCTTATAGGCCTTTGTGAGATGGGAAATCTCGAGCATCGATTGGATAGTGGTATTATAGCAAAAATTTGAATAAGAAAAAGCGGTGCCCCGGCATGGCACATTATAATTTGCCAGGGCACCGCTTTGCTAATTCTCCTCCCGCAAAATGTCTTTTTCGGAAGTCGTATGATGAAAACTCTTCGCCGCCCGATATTCCCCGAACGGCCGAAGGGCCTTCCGCAGAAACAAGATACTGCGGGGATCGCAATCACCACAAACGGGGCGCAATCCAAGGTCGTTTATCAGTTCAACATCTCCCCGACCCTTGCTGTGGGCCCTACCCGCCTGAGCTTGCCGCCTCACAAATCCTCGTTTACTCATTGTCCCCTCCTTTCTGTGCCAAATCTATATAATCATATTTCAGAAACTTCGTCAAATACACACGGATCCGCCTAATATTCCGCCGGGACGCCTTCGTACTTGTTCTTGGTAATTATCACGTGATCCAGAAGATGGATGCCCAAGATCTTGCCCGCCGCGACGATCTGCCGCGTGATCGCAATGTCCGCCTCGGAAGGTTTGGCAATGCCGGAGGGATGGTTGTGCGCAAGGATCACCGCGGAAACGGAATATTCTATGGCCGGGCGGAACACTTCGCGCGGGTGGATGATATTGGAGGTCAAGCTGCCGATGGAAATAACTTCGTCGTGGACGAGCTGGTAATGGTTATCCAGATAGAGGCCGCGCAGGTGCTCCTTGGGGAGATCGCGCATGTCCTTCAAATAATCAAACACCTGGCTCGCCGTGCGGATCACAAGGGGACGCTTGCCGTCCGCCTTGAAGAATCTTCGCCCCAATTCAAAACACGCCACCACCTGGCATGCCTTCACGAGCGGGATGCCAAGCGCCGCCTGGATCTTTTTAGGATCGCGCTGGCTCACAATGGCGCTGTCACCGTATTCCCTGAGCAGCCGCTTGGACATGGCAAGCACGCCTTCCTTCTTGGTGCCGGCATTCAGCACGATCGTCAAAAGTTCTGTCACGGAAAGCACCGCCACACCGTACTTCATCAATTTTTCCCGCGGCTTCTCTTCCTGCGGAAGGTCGCGCAGGCGCAAAACGTATTGCTTTTCCCCGCCGCCGTCCAGGACCAGGTCCTCCGCCTTCTGCACATAAAGGCCGCCGCGCATTCCCGTTGCCGTACTCATGTTTTTTTGTTTTGTTTTCATTATAGCAAATGGTTATGATTTTTTCCGCACCGCCGCGCTTCTCCCTACAGGAACGCGCGCGCCCGTTCCTTCACGCGCGGCAAAGAGCGGAAGCGTGACCGTAAACATACTCCCCTTTCCCGGCTCGCTCTCCGCCGCAATCGTCCCGCCGTGCATCTCCACGATCTGCCTGCAGATATCAAGGCCTAATCCGTTCCCCGGACAGCCGTCGGCGCGTATCCGGTAGAACCGTTCAAAAATATGCGGCAGGAACTCGGGCGCAATACCGGAACCGGAATCCGCCACGCTCATCGCCACGCGGGCATCCGTTCCTTCGCCGCGTACGGCGCCCTCCAGTTTTATTGTTCCTCCTTTCTCCGTATGTTTGAGCGCGTTGCTCACAAGGTTCAGAATTACTTCTTTCAATTTATCATTATCGCCGATGACGCATGCCGACGCACTCACATAAGACAACGTGATACCCTTATCCTCCGCAAGGATTATGCAGTCATTGTGCACTTCCTCCAAAAGATCTTCCACGGCGATCTCTTCTTTGCGAAGCTCTTCTTTGGAAAAATTCAATCTTGCGATCGCAAGCAAGTGGCCCGTCATCCGCACCATGCGGTCCACCGTCGCTGCAGCCACGGAGAGCGCAGTCCTGCGATCCCCTTTCCGATCGCCTTTCAGGATCTCCATATTGCCCTTCAAGACCGCCACCGGCGTCTGCAGTTCGTGGGAAATATCCGTCACGAACCTTGCCTGCGCTTCCTGCATGCCCCGGATCTCCTCCGTCCGTTCCTGCACGCGCACTTCAAGTTCCTCGCGGTGCCGCACCGATTCTGCATAGAGCCACGCATTCTCTATGGCCATGCCCGCGTGATGCGCCATGACAGATAAAAGCTCTTCATCTTTGGTCCTGAAAATATCGTCGGAAAGCTTTTTCCCAAGGAGCATAACGCCCACCGGCCCTTCACGACCGACCAACGGGACGATCGCCCGCACCACGCCCTCTTCTTTCAGCAACGGTGCGCGAAGATCACCCCTTGTCACTTCGCCTAACATTGACAACGCTTCTCTTGCCATACCGTCATTATCATGGAAGAACGACTGTATGAACGGCGCGGCGGCTGCATCACCGCGGCGCGTGAGGGCAAAGACCACGCACGCGGGCTTTATGGTCCGCATAAGAAATCCGTCCAGCGTCCGCAGAAGCGTTTGCAGGTCAATGGTGGACTGAAGAAGCGGGCCGAGCTCATGCACCGCATGCACATAGCGGTAATCGTTCCGGAAAAAAATGGGGTCGGTCACGCGCTCGAATATGCGGCGGAACCAGATGAAACCGAATGCGCCCAGAACCGCCGCAGCTACATCATCCGTCCATCCAGCAAGGTCCGTGAACCGGCGTATCATAAGGTCGGTGCCAAAAAACACGCACGCAATGAGGATGATGGAGGTTGCATAGAGAAGGCCGCGCTGAATCACAACGCGGATATCCATGAACTGGTGGCACACAATGGTATACGCGGCCGCGCCGACAAAGATCACGGAAAAGAGCGGCCCCCAGAGGTTGAACCGTATGATATGGAATACCGGAAGCAGCGCGTTCGTCAAAAATGCAAGCGCAAGGAACGTTCCGGCGCCCGCGGCGAAGTACCGCATCTGCACGCGGTGCACGCCCGCGAGCCGCCGGTATTTGCGGAAGAGGCGGACGATGCCCCACACAATATACACGCCCATGATCGCGCCGGAAATGGGGAATAAAGGGCCGTGCTCCGGCACAATAAAGCCGGCCGCGTTGAACCGGGCTGTGCGCACCACAAGATCCGAAGGCGTGAGGAGCACCATGATCGCCCACGGGATGAGGGTGCAAAGGAAGCATTTCCGGGAAATGACGCCGTCGGGAAATACCTCCGCAAGAAGAAAAAATCCAAGGACCATGATGTCCGACCCAAGGAACGGCAGCGTGACAAGCCATGCGCTCTCCGCACGCGTCAAAACAATGATGCCCGCACTCCACAGGATGATACCGAGCACGAACAGGAAGAACGCCCGGTGAATGATGTCCCGGGGATTTTTTACGAACACATATACGCCCACGGCAAGGTTAAGGGCGTCCACTATTGCATAGGCAGCGACGGTAAGGATCATCGCTATAAAAGTATCATAGTGGGCGGATGGCGGCCTCGGCAAGTGCAACATAACATGCCATGCCAAGGGCCGCCACCGCGCCTTTCAGCAACCAACGAACGCTATTCTCCGTTCCAGGACAAGCCGTGCGACCTTTCCCTGCAATGCCGCCGCCGCACGCGCAAGCTCCATCGCTGCAACCCGCGGCACGGGCACGCAATAATATGGCAATGCCCCGGGAGGGATGTTCGCAAAGATCGGCTTGCCTTCCAAGAACGTGATCGCGATCCCTATTTTTGCGTAACGGCGCGCCATACCCACCCTCACTTCGCCGATCCCCCACGCGCACCCGCGCTGCAGTGCGCACCGGATGCCTGCATACAATAACGCTTCGGCAAGTTCCGGCATCTTTGCAACGAAGCGGCCAAACTCGGCTATCTTCCTCCTTTCAAACACATCAGGAAATGTTTCATACCGGATTGCGTAGAGTTCCTCCACATGGAACGGCAAGCCCTTGCTCAATGACAGCCCAAAAGTGCCCACCGGTTCCTCTTCACGCCACGCGGTGACCGTAACCTCCGGCAGCGCATAAGCGTCGCTGCCGTAACGGTCCCGCATGGCAGTTTGTACGAATGTGCCAACCTGTTTTTGTTCGCTTTCATGCATGAGACGTATGATGACCATCACCACCACCTCCCTTTGATCACTTTTGCTTCCATCATTGCAGCATCAAGATAACAGTACCCCGGCATTTCCGGGATTTCCGCAATATTCCTCTTTACAGGAGAATCGCGCAATAAATAGAGCGCCACCCGATCCGCAAGGAAACCGCATGCAAACGGAATATTGGTGGCAATCGCCGCACCCGTCCCTTCCCAAAGCAACCGTTCTTCCGTGAACGGACGGTTCCTGATCGGCGAATGTTCGTCACAGTATTCCGGCCATTCGGAACAAAGCGTCCGCGCGGAAAGCGCCACGACGTTCATGACATCTTCCCGCGATGCGCGCTTTGCCTGGATCCGTTCCTGCAGCATCTTTGCGTCGCGGTAGCCCATCCCCAAACATTCCTCCATGGTCATGCTGGCAGGCGTAAAAAGGAAAAGCTGGCTGCCGAACCCGAGCGAATTGCATACAAAGACCGGAACATGGCGTTCCCGCGCCGTGCGATGCAGCAGGATGCGCGAACCGACGCACCAGAACTCTATCTCGTCGCACACCACATCGCATCCCTGCACAAAATCAAAAACTTCATCTTCACAAACGCCATGAGGATATATGGTTATTGCGGTATCATCCGCGATCGTGCGCATCATCATTGCCGTTGCATACGCTTTAGGCATGCCGATCGTGGCGCTCACCGCCGCAAACTGCCGGTTAAGGTTAGAAACGTCAAACGTTTCATTGTCGGCGATCCGTATCTCTCCCACGCCGAAGCGCAGGAGTTTCTCCGCAAGTTGCCCGCCCATGCCGCCGCAGCCGGCGATGCCGACCGTGGCATTACGGACGATCTCCTGTTCTTCCCGCGTGATCCAGCCAATGTTGCGGTCGGTACGTTCACGGTACCGCCCCTCACCGGTTTCCCGCGGCATCACCCTATATACTCCATCCCTATTGGACACAGAGGCCTCCTTATAGACACAAGAATGCACCGAATTCCATCAAGGTGCTCCAAATATCCTTGCATATTACCCATTAAAACTATCCCAAAAAAAGATTAAAAGAATATTAAAAGATTACCGCCCGATAAGCCCCTTGAACTCTTCCACCATCGGCACCTGTTCCGGGTCAACCGTATAAAGTTTGGCTGTGTGGTACGCCGTCCAGTCGGCAAGGTTCAGCGCATTGAAGATCTTATGGATCTCATTCTTGCCCTGGAGGAGGACTATCTCCGTCTTGAAGCCGCGGTCGCGGTAGAGCCGCTCCAGCACGCTCATACGCTTCGTGATGCGGCGATCGTCGCCGCCATCTTTCAGGAATATAAAATGGAAACGGCGGGAAAGCGACGCCGTCATCCCTTTTGCGTCAAATCCCGTCATCTCATTATGGTTCAGTTCAGGAACAACGTTATAAAACGCCGGAATTTTCCCCGTCTCATTGAACTTTATCTTCCAGTTATAGGCAATCGCGGCATTCCTTGCCGAGGCGTAGATCACGGGCACCGATTCGCGGAGCCGCTTTGCAAGGTCGCGGCCGCGATGCTCTTCCCGTGCCGTATGCAAAATTTCAGCGAGCTCCCTTGCTTCGTCCAACCATGCCTTCTCCCCCATCACCGCAAGGAGCGCCATCAGGCTCAAACCCGTGGCCATCCGCGGCTGCATGTGGAAATCCGGCATCTGCACGTACGGCACATTGAACTTCTGCGCGAGCGCGATCAATTTGCCCCGCGCAGCGACCACCGCAATCTTACAGTGCTTTGCCCGCGCCGCATTCCACGCGTCTACCACCTCCTCCGTCCCGCCGGAATACGAACTCAAAATCACCAACCGTTCGCGGAGGTCCTTCTCGCGGATTGGCGGCACGCCGTAATTGGACCAGATCACAATGTCCAGCTCCGGATGCCACGCCTTCAAAATGTCCGCCGCCAAGTGCGAACCGCCCATCCCCACCACCACAAACTTTGCGGACTTCTTTTTGCCAAGCTTCGCCGCATTCTCCACCTTCGGCTCGTACTCAAACTGCTTTGCGTAGCCCTTTATATCATCCAACATCATATCTTCATTATACGCTTTTTCGTATGAAATGGGCGCAAACTCTATCCTGTTAAATCTCCAGATACACCCCGGCGCCGCTTTCCACTACCTTCAGGCATTCTTCCAATCTTTCGGCAAGCGGTTTGTTCAATAATGGCAACGCATCCTCCACGGTCGCAAATTTATAATCTATAATCTCGGTTCCATCAACTTTGACACTTTTTGCATCCTCATCGCTCAATTTCCCGCAAAAAAACAGGAACTGCAGACTGTCCCCGGTGTTTTCATGGTCTGGCTGATATGCAACGCCCAAAAACTTCGCTTCTTTTGCTTCAATGCCAACTTCCTCCATTACTTCACGGATGCATGCAGCACGCGGCGACTCATTTTTATCAACGGTACCGCCCGGCATTGACCAATACTCCCTATATGAGGGCTTCACAATCAAAATTTTATTTCTTTATTCAAAATCAACGCACCTGCACCCATACGTTTTTTCGGCAAGGTTCTGTAATATTCATCTCTGTCCTTTGGCTGAATCATCTTTTTTTCAGATTATCATTATCAATACCTTCTGAACCTTGTATGGAATGCCCGCCAAAGCGGTTGCGGAGCGCGGAAAGGATGCGGCCCATATAGCTCGGCGCGCGTTTGGACCGCACGCGGAATTTGAACGAATCTTCTATGGCAGGCAGTTTCATGTGCCATTTGCGGCCGGTCTTTACGGTCCATTCGCCTTCGCCCGTGGTCGCCACGGTGCCGGAAACTTTTTGCAGATCCTCGCCGTAGATGCGGAACGCATCCTCCATCCATCCCACAAGGCGCGATTCAATGACGCTCCCGCGGTTGTACACGCGCGCAACTTTTTGGAGATCCAGTTTGAACGGCGATTTCTTCATCACGGCGAACCCTTCCGCAAGCGACTGCATCATGCCGTATTCAATGCCGTTGTGCACCATCTTCACAAAGTGTCCTGCACCCGCCTCGCCGAACCGCGCATAGCCGAGCGGCACGGAAAGGTCCCGGAAGAGCGGTTCAAGGTAAGCGCACGTCTTTGCGTCGCCGCCCACCATGAGCGAACCGCCGTGCCGCGCGCCGGACGGGCCGCCGGAAAATCCAACATCAACGAACCGGATGCCGCGTTTGGCCAGCAGCTTTGCCCGCCGCACGCTGTCCTCAAAGAACGAATTGCCCGCGTCTATCACAATGTCCCCGCGCGAAAGCATAGCCGCAACGCCGCCGCGGCCGCGCGCGCCGAACAGAAATTCGTCCACGCCTTTCCCTGCCGTGATCATAAGCCACACCACGCGCGGCGATTTTATAGATGCGGCGCGCAGGGAAATAGGATTCGGCTTTGCCGGATGCGCAAGGAGCTCCACAAGCCCTTCCGCCGTAAGCGCAGCTTCAAACCCCTCCGCTGCAAGCTGTTTTACGGGATCCTGCGAACGGTTGGAGACAGCCACGCGCCACCCCTTCTCACGGAGCTGGCGGGCCACATTCGCGCCCATTTTACCAAGGCCGTAGACCGCCATCTCCTTTGGCATTGCCGCATTCTCTGTCTCCTTTGCCGCCGCCACATCAGCCTCCGCAATCACTGCGCGCGCATCGGAAACATAGTGCCGCAACGGCGTAAGATTCTTCTTCCATGCCGCCGTGAAAGGATCAATGAAACGCCACATGGCTGCGACCTCTTCGCTCGAAACAAAGAGCGTCTGGTCGCCCGCAATGCAATCCAGCAATAATTTTTCATATTCTTCCGTGTATTGCGCGTGATGCGCCGTCTCGCGGAAATTAAAGTTGAACGTACGCTCCTCAAGATCAAACGAATGGCCCGGTTTTTTGGAATGGAACTTGAGCGTGATCCCTTCCTTGGGTTCCAGGTGGATGAAGATGCGGTTCTCATGGTGTTCGTTGTCCCTGCACAGGCACGGCCGTTCGTGCCGCAGGACGATCTCTATTTCTTTGAGCGGTTCGCCAAGGCGCTTGCCGCTTTCCATGACGACGGGCATGCCTTCCCATCGGCCGCTTCCCAAAAATCCGGTGATGCGGAAATACGTCTCCGTCTGCGAATTCGGCGCCACGCCTTTCACGGAGCGGTAGCCTTCGTACTGCGCGCGGAACGAATTGCGCGCGGCCTCGCGGGGCGTCTGGACCACAAGATCGCGCAGGAGCGCGGCACGGAGCGGCCGGATGGCGTCCGCATCATAGCGCGCGGGGCGCTCCATGGTGGTAAGCGCAAGCATCTGCAAAAGGTGGTTCTGCCCCACATCCTGCAAAGCGCCCACGGCATCATAGAACGCGCCGCGGTCCTCCACGCCGATCTTCTCAAACATGCGGATATGGATCCGCTCTATGGTTGCGCTGTTCCATTCCTTTTCAAAAAGATCATTCGCAAAGCGGAACGTCAGAATATTCTGCAGCATCTCCTTTGCCAGATAATGGTCCACACGGTAGATCTGCTCCTCTTTGAAAAGTTTGGAAAGCCGCGCGTCCAGGGCGCGCGCGCTTTTCTCATCTTTGCCGAACGGTTTTTCCACAATGATGCGCGTCCAGCCTTCGTCCGGCCCGCAGCCGTCGGCAAGATGCGCCTTATGGATGTTGCTTAAAATAACATCGTAAAACTGCGGCGGTACGGAAAGATAGAACAATTTGTTGGTGCACATGCCCCATGCGTCGTCAATGCGCGTAAGCTTGTCATTGAGCGCGCGGTAATCGTCCAGCTGGTCAAACGTAAGCTTGTGGTACGCGGTGAGATCTAAAAACGAATTGACGTCGGAGGACGAAGCGTTCGGCGCCTTCACATCTATGATCGCGCCCACGTGCCGGCGGAGGTCCTCGTCCGTCCATTCGCGCCGCGAAACGCCTACCAGTTCAAAGTGCGGCGGGAGTTTGCGCCTCTCGTGGAGGTTGAAAAGCGCCGGGACGATCTTTTTGGTCATAAGGTCGCCGGTGGCGCCGAGGACCACGAGCACGGTGGGAATGGTCTGTTTCTTTTGGTCTATCATGGCTTTTTATGCATGCACCCTTGCACTTTTGCCCGAGTGGAAACCTGCTTTCGCAAAAATACAAAGGTACATGCTTTAATCATTATATACAAGAAATGAAACGAATACTTCCTCAATCGTTCTACGACCGGCTGACGCTCACGGTTGCGCGGGCGCTCCTTGGGAAATACCTTGTGCGGCGGTACCGCGGGAAGACCATGGCGCTTATGATCACGGAGGTGGAGGCCTACGACGGTCCGGAAGACAAGGCCTCCCATGCGCACCGCGGCCGCACGCCGCGGAACCATCTCATGTTCGGCCCCGCGGGACATTTTTACATTTATTTCACCTATGGCATGCACTGGTTGGCAAACATCGTGACGGGACCGCGCGGATACCCCGCCGCGGTCCTTTTCCGCGCAGGCGCCTACCGCGATCCGCAAACCGGCGCATGGCACACCGTCCGCGGTCCCGCGCGCCTCACAAAATTTTTGCACATCGGCCGCGCACAGAACGGCATGGCCACCGCCACAAAAAGAAACGGCCTCTGGATAGAAGACAGAGGCGTTACCGTTCCTTCCCGTGCCGTCATTGCGTCAAAACGCGTAGGCGTGGACTACGCCGGACCTATCTGGGCGAATAAGAAGTATAACTTTTCTTTGACCCTTACCTGAACCGTACCGGCACGGAAAATTCCTCCGCATTCTGCGGCATCCCGGACGGATTGTCCTTTGCAAACACCACGGTGCCGTTTGCATACTTCGGCACGCTGAACGTGATGCTCCCGGAGAACGGCACGGTGCCGGTGGACATCCAATTGTTTTGCGCCCGTGCCTGGCCCTCACCGATCACGGCCCCGTCGCCGTCCAAAACCTTGACCGGAAAGGACGCCTCAAAGAACCAGCCGCCGCCGGTCACCGCTCCGGAAATGGAAACGGGTGATACAACGAGCGCGTCCGGAAGCGGTGCACTTACCACCACATGGCCGTCCGGCGAGGTTGCGGGTTGGATAGTTTCATTTACACCGGGGGCCGAAGGTCCTTTTGCGGGATTCACGAATATCAAAAGTCCTAAGAGGATCACAATAACGACCGTAAAAACGGCCACGACCACTTTCAAAACTTTCAGCATGCCTTGATTCATGGACTGCGCGTTCAAAGCGCCCCTTCGCGCCTCAACATCATTATCTTCCTTTTCCGGCCCCACGCATAGCCGCCCGGGGTGCCGTCCGAACGCGTGACGCGGTGGCACGGCACGCGCTTCACATCTTTATTCTTGTTCAAAATATTCCCCACCGCGCGGTACGCGCGCGGATTCCCGGCACGGCGCGCAACCTCCTGGTACGTGAGCGTTTTCCCGCGCGGGATCCGCGCCACCACTGCATATACTTTTTGCGCGAACGATTTTTGCATAAACACGGTCAGCTGATCTTTTCATTCACAAAATATTCATAGGAAAGCCACTGTCTTGCCATCCGTTTGGGCAGTGCCGCGAACGGCGTACCTGCGGGGAACTGGGACTTATGGGAACTCATGGCGCGGCGCTTCACCGCCGCGTCGATCCTGATTTTGATATCGCCATTCCGGTGCTCCAGGTTGTCCTTATATTTTCCGAATTTCCGGCGCGCAAGAAAAATCTTTCTCCGCTGCGCCGTGAAGGCGCGGGAAATGGTCACTGCGGCGAGCGGTATCCGGAGCCGCTTTGCAATGCGCAGCGCCGCCTTCCCTGCCGTAATGTGGTCCCAGTGCCCGCTCATGCCGTCCGGCCCAAAGCTCAAGATCTGTTCCGGCTTCACGGCGCGGACAATGTGCAGGCCTGCTTCGTAAAGTTTTTTTCTGTTGTGCCGAAGGGCGGTATCCGGAAGGCCAAGGAAGAAAACTTTTTTTACGTTCAGGATCCGCGCGGCCTTCAAGAGTTCGTTCCTGCGGATGCGTTTTAATGCCGCGTCGGAGACCGGCCGCTTCAAGTGCGATTTTCCCTTCTCGCCATACGTGGCGCAGATCAAATACGTCTCGCCGCCCGCCTTATAATTTTCGTACATCGTCCCTGCGGCGATCCCCTCATCATCCGGATGCGCCGTGAGCACCAATATCCGTTTTCCAAGAAACGACCGTGGCATAGAGCTTGTATTATACCATTTCTATGGTATAGTCCACTGCAGAACATATCTTAACTCTTCAGGAGGAAGCGCCGAATGGCAAGCAAATTAACCAATAACGAATTGGTTCTGGTGAAATCCCTTAAGAACGCAGAGGTACTGCAGGATCTTGACCCGCATCTCCTCGACCAACGGGACGGCATCATCATTGTTGCATGTGCGGATGGAGATTATTTTTTTGATCTTTTTTCGCATCATGCGCGCACGCAGATTCATCGCACAGATCCGCGGATGCATACGTTCGGCTGGCACGGCGGCGCGCTGGCGTGCGCCCCCTGCTCACCGGTGAACCCGGTGAAACGGGCCGATGATGTTTTCATGAGACAGATCGCCGACGCACGCTCGCTGAAAGACATCCATCTTGTTGGGCTTTATGCCCATATGCCGTGCGGCGCTGTTCGCACCTGCGGCATTCCAATGGAAAAGGCCCTTGCTTTGCAAGTCAGGGCATATGCAAGGGTCAAGGCTGTCAATCACGGCATCAAGGTGGCATGCTTTCTCCACGTAGACTACGGACGGAGGGTTGGAGGGGGAAAAAACTTCCATTCCTACTACTTCTCTCCGGAAAAATGGGAACGATGGGCGCAACAGCACAACGTCCAGCCCATCGTCTAGGAAGGATTTCCCTATCGATCATCAATGGGCTCGCATCCGCGGGCCCATTTATTTTGTCCGTTCGTTTTACAAAACGTACAGTCCGTCAAAATCGCCCAAATAGGCGTCCACGGGAACGGAAACCTCCTTTTGCACAAAGTCCTTCGCAATCTTCAGCTGGTCAACGTAATGCGCTTCCTCCTTGTCAGCGTCGGAAAACTGCTTTGAGCCGCCATACGCGCCGCAATCACGATGCAGCATGAGGATCACGCGCTTTGTGCCGTGGAGCCGCAGGGACGTTGCTATCTGGTTCAGCACAAAATCGCGTTCTGGCGAAGGGCCGCCCGCGAGCGCCTTTGCCCCGCCCGCGACCTTCACAAGGTCAATGTGCACGAACCCCTGCTTCTTGCCAAACCCTTTCAATAATTTATAGAACCGGTCGTCGTAACACCACACCACGCAGGCATCCGCCGCGTAGTGTCCGCTTGATGAAACAAAATCAAATACTTTTTCCATTTTTATCATGAGATACCCTCCTCCACCAAGAATCGCGCCTCGTTCCCGCTGCGCACTTCCAGGAACCCGGAGTTTACCGGGATATAATGCTCTTTGCGGGCATTGTCAATGATTTTCATTGTGCCGGGCGCAAGCAGGGAGATGAGCGGACGGTGATGGTCCAAAATAGTTATCTCGCCCATGCGGGTTTTGCAATTCACCTCGGACGCATCGCCCTGGAACAATACTTTTTGCAATGAGTAGACGCCTAATTTCATTTTTCAATTTTTAATTTCCAATTTCCGCAATACTTCCCTTCAGGTAAAAATTCTCTTCCGGCTTGTCGTCATGCTTCCCTTCCAGAATTTCCTTGAAACTCTGGATGGTGTCTTTGAGCGAAACATATTTTCCGGCGCTGCCCGTGAACGCTTCCGCCACAAAGAACGGCTGGGAAAGGAAGCGCTGGATCTTGCGCGCGCGGTTCACCGTGCGGCGGTCGGTCTCGGAAAGTTCCTCAATGCCAAGGATGTTGATGATGTCCTGGAGCTCCTTGTAGCGCTGGAGCGTGCGCTGGACTTCGCGCGCCACGTCATAATGTTCGCGGCCCACGAGCTTGGGGTCCAACGCGCTGGAGGACGACGCCAAGGGATCCACGGCGGGATAGATGCCGATCTCGGTCAGGCCGCGGGACAGCACAATGGTGGAATCCAGGTGGCTGAATGTTGTTGCGGGAGCAGGGTCCGTGATGTCATCCGCGGGCACGTAGATGGCCTGCACGGAAGTGATGGAACCCTTGGTGGTGGATGTGATGCGCTCCTGGAGCTCGGCCATTTCCGACGCGAGCGTTGGCTGATAGCCCACGGCGGACGGCATGCGGCCAAGGAGCGTGGACACCTCGGAGCCGGCCTGCGAGAAGCGGAAAATATTGTCTATGAAAAGGAGGATATTCTTGCCTTCCACGTCGCGGAAATATTCGGCCATGGTGAGCGCGGAGAGCGCCACGCGCGCGCGGGCGCCCGGCACTTCGTTCATCTGGCCGAAGACGAGCGCCGTCTTGTCTATGACGCCGGACCCCTTCATGTCATGGTACAGGTCGTTCCCTTCACGCGTACGTTCGCCCACGCCCGCAAAGACCGATGCGCCGCCGCCCACCTCCGCAACGTTCCTGATGAGCTCCTGGAGCAGGACCGTCTTGCCCACGCCCGCGCCGCCAAAGAGCCCCACCTTGCCGCCCTTGATGAAGGGGCAGATAAGGTCAATGACCTTGATGCCCGTCTCAAAGTCCTCCGTCTTGGTGGACTGTTCGGTGAACTTCGGCGCGCTGCGATGGATCGGCGAATAGTGCTTGAAGGGTTTTTTAGGAACGGTGAGCGCGCGGCCGGCAACGTCAAAGATGTTGCCGAGCGGCGCCTCGCCCACCGGCACCTCTATCATTTTGCCGGTATCCGTGGCTTCCGCGCCGCGGTTCAGGCCGTCCGTAGGCGCAAGCGAAATGGCGCGAACCTTGCCCGGCTCCAGGTGCTTCACCACCTCCACAAGGATTTCCTGCTTACCGAGCTTGATCGTGAGCGCGTTATAGATCGGCGGCAGCATGGTCGCTTCACCAAAGTCCACATCAACCACC
>VFSW01004738.1_pt1 | contig 20243 bp, 22 predicted proteins | sample 5358111 | NCBI WGS metagenome assembly VFSW01 (sample SAMN11554181, study PRJNA540505) | mine drainage metagenome | isolation source: sediment from site ElyBrook_90M | place: USA: Ely Copper Mine, Vershire, VT | collected 2017 | reverse complement strand
GAGCGCCTGCATGGCATGCAGGAGGTCAGCGGTTCGATCCCGCTTGGCTCCACCAGTCTACGCCGCGCAGCGGCGGTGACTGCCACGGCGTAGTTGCGAAGCAACGAAGCCGGGCCCTTGGGTTCCGCGCGGCTACGACTTGGCAAGGCTGAGCTTTCCCCTGAGACGTTTATTGGCATTCCTCTCTTGCCGTGTACCGGTGGAAACTACCACTGCGAAAACGCACGTGGGAGGAGACACGGAGTATGTCTATATCCTTGAGTGCATCGATGCGCCTGCTCGTCACTCCGTGGGGCTCACAGATGAGCTCCGCGCGAGGTTGAAGGCGCACAACGCAGGTCAGGTCCATCACACCTCAAGATACAAGCCCTGGCGCATCAATACCTATATCGCATTCAGCGATGCTGATCGTGCGGTCTCATTTGAAAAATATCCAAAGACACAATCCGGCCGGGCTTTCAGCAGGATGCGGCTATAGCCTACTCTCATAGAATGTAACGCGCTGCGCACCTGCCTCACCCTCCCCCATGAACCTCATCCCCGCCCTGATCGTCCTGTTCGCCTGCCAGCTGGCGGGCACGGCCATACAGATTCTGTTGGCGCTGCCGGTGCCGGGCGCGGTGATCGGCATGCTGCTGTTGTTCCTCATCCTGCTGGCACGGCGGAACATCCCAGACGGCCTGCATCTGACATCGATGACATTGCTGCGCTACCTGCCGCTGCTGTTCGTGCCGGCCGGCGTCGGCATCATGGAACAATTCGGATTGCTGCGGCGGGAATGGCTGCCGATCACGGCGTCGCTGGTCGGTTCGATTATCATCACCATCGCCTTCACGGGCGTGGTGATGCAGTTCTGCCTGCGGCTTGGCCGCTCCGCGAACAACGACGACGGCGGACGCCATGGATGAATTCCACCATCTCTGGGCGACGCTGGCAGCTTCGCCGCTGCTGCCCCTGACGCTGACCCTGATCGCCTACCAAGCCGCGACTTCCGTGTGGGAACGCTGCAACCGCCACCCGCTCGCCAACCCGGTGCTGCTGGCGATCACCGTCCTGGTCCTGGTGCTCGATGTGACGGGAACGGATTACCAGACCTATTTCAGCGGCGCGCAGTTCATCCATTTCCTGCTGGGGCCGGCAACGGTGGCGCTCGCCATCCCGCTCTATCGCGCCTACGACCACATCCGCCAGTCAGCCGTCGCGATTGCGGTGGCGATTATTTCCGGCTGCGTGGTGGCGATCGCCAGCAGCGTCGGGATCGGCTGGCTGCTGGGCGGAAGCTGGGGCACGCTGCTGTCGCTGGCACCCAAATCTGCGACCACGCCGATCGCCATGGGCGTGTCGAGCCTGCTCGGGGGCAACGCCTCACTGACGGCGATCTTCGTGATCCTGACCGGCATCCTGGGCGCGATGCTGTCGACCCGCCTTCTCAATCTCGCCGGCGTCAAGGACCCGCGGGCGCGCGGACTGGCGACCGGCTTGGCGGCGCACGGCATCGGCACGGCCCACAAGCTGCAGATCAACGAACTAACGGGCGCCTTCGCCGGGCTGGCGATGGGGCTCAACGGGCTGGCAACCGCCGTGCTGGCGCCTCTGCTGCTGCACTGGCTCGGTCGATAAGCTTGAAAAACCGCGGCAGAGCCACGATCTGCCGTCATATCCAACCGAAGAAAGGACGGGACCATGAAGATCGCAATCGTCACCGGCGGAAGCCGCGGCCTCGGCAAGAGCATGGCGCTGCATCTCGCGGCGCAGGGACATGATGTCATCCTGACCTATCACAGCAAGACGACGGAGGCGGACGCGGTCGTCACCGAGATCGAGAAGGCCGGCCGCAAGGCGGCGGCGCTGCAACTCGACGTGGCCGATCACAAATCCTTCTCCGGATTCGCCGAGAAGGTGAAAACGGCGCTCAAGGCGAAATGGGACCGGACGGATTTCGACTTCCTGGTCAACAATGCGGGCATCGGCATCCATGCCGCCTTCATGGAGACCACCGAAGAGCAGTTCGACCAACTGGTGAACATCCATCTCAAGGCGACGTTTTTCCTGACGCAGAAACTGGTGCCGCTGATGAAGGACGGCGGGCGCATCGTGAACATCTCCTCGGGTCTGGCACGTTTCAGCCTGCCCGGCTATTCGGCCTACGGCGCGATGAAGGGCGGCATCGAGACGCTGACGCGCTACATGGCGAAGGAACTGGGCGCACGGCAGATCACGGCGAACGTCATCGCGCCGGGCGCCATCGAGACCGATTTCGGCGGTGGCATGGTCCGCGACAACAAGCAGATCAATGCCTTCATCGCCTCGCAGACGGCGCTCGGACGCGTGGGATTGCCGGACGATGTCGGCGGAGCGGTCGCGGCGCTGCTGTCCGCCGGCAATGGCTGGATCAACGGCCAGCGGATCGAGGTTTCGGGCGGCGTGAATTTGTAAAAGAGGCTGTTCTGTTCGCCGTAGGACCCTCCCGTGGTTCAACCTCAGATTGATTTCATCTTGTGCTTTCGTCTATGTATGCCGGACGACAGAAGTTCCCCGGCGGTGGCCAAGGCCAGGGCCTCATGTGCGCGCATCACGGCAAATCCTTGGCCCGGGTGCGGTAAATTACGGCTTGTGCGGCGGCGACAATTTCGACAAGACAGGATCGCGCAGGCGTCGATAGGATCGGTTGCCCGTTGCCGGGAAATGTTCACGAAAGGCAAGCGCATTGAGCGCGTTCATCGACGCCCGGACCATTCCCTCGGGCACCAAACTGGAAACTGATCTGGCGATCGTCGGCGGAGGTCCCGCCGGGATTTCGATGGCGCTCGCACTGGCCAACACGCCGCTGCGGGTCGTGCTGCTGGAAAGCGGCGGCATGACCTTCGACGCCAAGACCCAGGCGCTGTACCAGGGCGCCGAAGTCGGCGCGCCCTATCTGCCGCTGGACGCGACGCGGATGCGCTATCTCGGCGGCAGCACCAACCATTGGGGCGGCTGGTGCCGGCCGATGGACGACATCGATTTCGAGGAACGCACCTGGATGCCCTATTCGGGCTGGCCGTTCGGACGCGAGGCCCTCGTACCCTATTACGCGCGCGCCCAGGCGCTTTGCGAAGCGGGCCCCTTCCTTTACGACAAGGCGGTCCAATGGTCCTCCGAGCAAGGACCGACGATCAGACTGGGCGACGGCGGGGTGATCACGCGCTGGTTCCAGTTCAGCAAGATGCGCGGCAGCGTGCTGCCCACCCATTTCGGCGACCGTTATGCCGAAGACCTGAAGCGCATCCCACGGCTGTCCACCTATCTGCACGCCAATGTGACGCGGCTGGGGCTCGTTTCCGGCGGCGCGAAGATCAACGAACTCGACGTGCAGACGCTGAACGGCCGACGTTTCACCCTGAAACCGAAATACACGGTGCTGGCGATGGGCGCGGTCGAGATCGCGCGGCTGATGCTGGCGTCCAATGACGTGAATCCAGCGGGCGTCGGCAACGAGCACGACCTGGTCGGGCGCTTCTTCGCCGACCATCCCATTCCGCGCGACACCGCCACGCTGGTGCTGTTCGACGGCAAGCTGGCACCCTTCTACCAGAACAACCAGACGATCCACGGCGCCATCATGCGCGCCGGCCTGTTCCCGAGCGAAGATTTTCGCCGCAAGCATGCGGTGATGGATTCCTCCACCACCATCGAGAACAGGACGGAGCTCGACGATCTGGGCAAGGCGGCGGTGGCGGCCACGGCCGCGGCACTGGGCGTCGATGCCAGCAACGCCACGGCCTACTCGCTGGGCTGCGGGATGGAGATCACGCCCGATCCGAACCGCCGCTTTACCCTGGACACCGGACGCGATGCGCTAGGCATGCCGCGGCTGAAGCTGCACATGCGCCTCGCCGATTCCGATTTCGCCCGCTTCCGCCAGACTTTGAAGGAACTGGGACGCCAGCTTCTGGAAGCGCGCACCGGCATGCTGCGCCTCAACCTCAAGACGCGCGGCCAGTGGCTGGACGGGCTGGACTGGGGCAACCATCACATGGGCACGACGCGCATGCATGCCGATCCGCGCAAGGGCGTGGTCGACGCCAATCTGCAGGTCCACGGGATATCCAACCTGTTCGTTGCGGGAAGCTCGGTCTATCCGACCTACAGCGCGGCGAACCCGACGCTGAACCTGCTGGCGCTGGCGCTCCGTCTGGTCGACCATATTAAGGGTCTGCCGCGATGAAAGAGATGTTCACCCGGCGCAGGATCATGTTCGGCGCAGGCGGCGCGGTGGTGCTGGCCGGCGCGGCCTATGAAGGACGGCGCCTGCTGCGCAAGCGCTACGCCCCCAGCCCGTATGACGACCTTCTGGCGCTACTGGATGATCGCGATGCCGACGCGCAGATCGGCGAAGCGGTGCTGGCGGATATCGGCGATTTCGACGCCAAGACGGTGTCGGAGAGCGTGCGCGCGCGGCTGGCGCATCAGTCCCTGGCGTTCGTGTCGGTCGCGGACGCGACCGAGGGCCGCCTGCTGGAAGCGAACGGCTGGGTCCTTCCCGAAACCCTGGCGCAGCTTTGCGCCCTGGCCGCGAAGGCGGAGGCGTAGGCGATCAGGCACGCGCCGCCGGCGTGGCGCGGATCAGTCCACGCAGCGAATTGCCGAGGTAAACCTCGCCCGTCAGGTCTTCAAGCCACAGCGTAGCTTCGGCGCAGCGCCCTTCGTCGATCAGTGCGCGGCGCAACACGCCGTCGAGCGCCCCTGCAGACAACGGCGGCGTGAGTAGTTTGCCTTCACGCATGACAAAGACATTGGTGCGGCTGGCTTCCGCGACTTCGCCGCGCTCGTTGAGGAAAACGACTTCGTCGCAGCCGGGCGGCAGATTTGCATGTTCGCGTTCGTAGAGCCCGCGCCAGCTCGTCTTGTGGCGGGCAAGCGCATCACCGGGCGACACCCGTTGCGCTGAAATCACATAGCTCCAGCCTGCCGGGTTCGGCGGAAGCGGAGCGGTGGTGCAGGCGAATTCACCGGCCTCGGAAAGCGTCAGGCGGACACGCAAGTCCGCAGTCGCGCCGGCGACACTCTTGTCGAGCACGCCCGCGGCGGCGCCGGGGTCGAACGCCATGCCAAACGCGGCGGCCGAGCGCGCCATGCGGGCCAGATGCAGGTCGCCGCGCACGAACCCTTCGCCGGGCACGTATCGCATCGTCTCGATCAATTCGAGCGGGCGGCGCGCAGCTTCGTAATAGCGGGCCTTCAACAGGCACTCGGCGTATTCGCTGTCGCAGCGCGAATCCTGTACCACGGCGCCGCCGATGCCCAACTCGCCGCGTGCGCCCGAGATCGTCAAAGTACGGATGGCGACGTTGAAGCGCGCGGAACCGTCCGGCGCGAAATATCCGATGGCACCGCAATAGACGCCGCGCCGGCTCTGCTCCAGTTCCGCGATGACCTCCATGGCGCGAATCTTCGGCGCGCCGGTGATCGAGCCACAGGGAAACAGCGCCCGTACGATCCCGGTCTCACCGGTGCCGGGCTTCAACCGCGCCGTCACCGTCGACACCATCTGGTGCAAGGTCGGATAGCTCTCCACCGAGAAAAGATCGGAGACCCCGACGCTGCCGATCCCGGCGATGCGCCCCAGATCGTTGCGCAGCAGATCGACGATCATCAGATTCTCGGCGCGGTCCTTGGCGCTGGAAGCCAAACGCGCACGCGCCTGCGCATCGGCGGCTGGATCGGCACCGCGCACAGCGGTCCCCTTCATTGGACGCGCCGTGATAGCGCCGTCGGCTGAGAGATCGAAGAAGAGTTCCGGCGACAGGCTGAGAATCTGCCGCTCACCGTCATCGACATAGGCGCCGTAGCGCGCGGCCGAATGCACGCGAAGCTCGCGGTAAAGCGCCAGCGGATCGCCGGCAAAGGCGAAGCGCGAGCGGAAGGTCAGGTTCACCTGATAGAAATCGCCCGCGGCGATGAGGTCGCGCACGCGATCGAATCGCAGGCGATAGGCCGCCTCGTCCCATTCGTGCGCCAGCGGGCCCGCATAAGCGCGGCCTTCACACCAGGATTCGAGCGCGGCACTGATGTCGCCTATTTTCTCCGGCGGCTCGAAAATCCCGAACCACAGCAGCGGCACCGTGCGGCGCTGCGGCAGCCGCCTCAGGAGCCGGGGCTCCAGCGCGTAACCAAGCTCATAGGAAAAATAGCCCGCCACATACCGCCCGGCAGCGCGTGCCGTCGCGATCGCCGCCAGCGCCGGGGGCACTTCCTCGGGCGTTTCGGCCCGAATCGTGCCCAGAGGCCGCGCAAACGCTATGGCAAGGCCGTTGCCGGCGTCATCGAGGATCAATTTCATCGCGGCCCGTTTGTGCCCCGCCTGCGACACCGGGGCAACGCCTGAGCAACTTTCGGTTCAGGATGTTCCTCACCATCCCTTGATTAAGGCGCGGAACACCCTACATCCTATGACGAGGCGGCGCCTTTCAGGGCCGCGTAACCGTAGCGAAGCCGCTTAAGGAGGGCTTGGCGATGAACAGGACCGTATTCTTCAACAGCCCGTTCCTGCTCGGCTTCGAGCACCTGGAACAGCTCCTGGAGCGTACTGCCAAGAGTGCCGGGGACGGCTATCCGCCCTACAACATCGAGCAATCCGATACAGACAAGCTACGCATCACCCTGGCGGTCGCGGGCTTCTCTTGTGAAGAATTGAATGTGACGGTGGAGGACCGCCAGCTCGTCATCCGCGGCAAGCAGACCGACGGCGGCGACCGGAATTTTCTGCATCGCGGCATCGCGGCGCGGCAATTCCAGCGCGCCTTCGTGCTGGCGGAGGGCATCGATGTGACGGGCGCCACGCTGGAAAACGGTTTGCTGACGGTCGACCTCGCCCGCCCCAAGCCCAACACAATTGTGCGTACCATAGACATCAAGGCGGGGCGTAACGAAAGGGCCGTGTCATGATCGACAAGACATTCCCTGAAATGACAGACGCCGGCCGTATCGCGTACATCAAGCCGACGGGAAGTGCGGAAGCGCATCGCCTTGGCATCATTCCGCCGGGCATCGAACTGCCGCCCGGCACCAAGCTCTATGTGCTGCACGCGGTAGACGGCAGCGTGCTCGGTTACACCGACGCCTGGGACAGCTGCTACGGAGCGGCGGTGCAGAACGAGCTTGTGCCGATGAGCGTGCACTGACCCTCGGAGGCTCGCCCGGCAATGCCGGGCGGGCAGCTCAGGGCGACGCCGTCGTTTTCCTGAATGCATACCGGATCGGTGACGCGCGATGTGCGGCGGCGCCTCGAACCAGAGCGCTACGCCGCGACGGAACTCGCGCTGCCGGCGGGCTCAGTAAGGATGGCGTAGAGCGCCTCGGCGTTGCTCGCCGCGCGCAGCTTTTCACACGCGATCTGATTGCGCAGCAGGCGCGAAACGCGCGCCAGCGCCTTCAGGTGGTCGGCACCAGCGCCTTCCGGCGCCAGCAGCATGAACACCAAGTCGACGGGCTGATTGTCGACCGCCTCGTATTCGATCGGCGTTTCCAGCCGCGCGAAGACGCCAACGATTTTTCCGATGTCGACGAGACGTCCATGCGGAATCGCGATCCCCTGGCCCACGCCCGTCGTGCCCAGGCGCTCGCGTTCGGTGAGCGTCTCATAGATGCGCCGCTCGGGAACGCGTACGAGGCCAGCGGCCCGCGCAGACAATTCCTGGAGAAGCTGTTTCTTGCCCTGGACCTTCAACGCCGCTGCGACGCCTTCGGGACTTAGCAAATCCGCAATCTGCATGACGGCCCTATTGTTGAGGTTTACGCCGCGGTCAGGCTAGTCGCCCATCCTATCCGTTACACCACAAGCCCGTGCTTGCCTTGTGTTATTTTGTGGCCCGTCGTACCGCATCTTGCGTCATAAAAGCTGCGCATTCGCCGGGCCTCCATCGAAGGGCGCGGACCATTAGTCCGCACGTTTCCCAAAGTCAACGCTTGAAATTAACGAAGCTCGGCCATGGCCGGTTCCCGGCCTTTGAGTCTGCGCCGTTCCACGGAAGACGGGATCCGCATCGCCTCGCGATATTTTGCGACCGTGCGTCTTGCGATATTCACGCCGTCGGCCGTGAGCAACGCCACGATGCGGTCGTCGGACAACACTTCATCGCTGCCTTCGCGTTCGATCATCTCGCGGATACGATCGCGCACCGCTTCGGCGGAATGGCATTCGGCGCCGTTCACAGACTGGATCGATGCGGTGAAGAAATATTTCAACTCGAACAGTCCGCGCGGCGTCGAGATGTATTTGTTCGAGGTGACGCGGCTGACCGTCGACTCGTGCATGCTGATGGCGTCGGCGATGGTGCGCAGATTCAGCGGCCTGAGATGACGCACGCCATAGGCGAGGAAGCCGTCCTGCTGGCGCACGATCTCGCTGGCAACCTTGAGGATCGTGCGGGCGCGCTGGTCCAGACTCTTCACCAGCCAGTTGGCGTTGTTCAGACACTCGGTGAGATAATTCTTGGAATCCTTGTCGCGGGCGTGCGACGAGACTTTCGCGTAGTAGCGCGCATTGACCAGCAGGCGCGGTAACGTGTCCGAGTTCAGCTCCACGTGCCAGCCGCCGTCGGGCCCCTCGCGCACGATCACGTCCGGCACCACGGGCTGCACCGTCTCGCTGCTGAACGCCAGACCGGGCTTGGGCGACAAGTCGCGAATCTCCGCGATCATGTCGGCGATGTCGGCCGCATCGACGCCGCACAGATGGGCGAGCTGCGCCGTGTCGCGGCGGGCGACCAGATCGAGATGGGCGAGCATCGCCTGCATCGCCGGATCGAGACGGTCCTTGTCCTTCAACTGCAGCGCCAGGCATTCGGCAAGATCGCGCGCGCCGATGCCGACGGGATCGAAGCCTTGCAGTACGGCCACGGTCTTTTCGACCAGGGCGCGGTCCGCACCCAGCCGCTGCGCGACCTCGTCGAGATCCGCGCGCAGATAGCCCGCTTCGTCGATGGCGTCGATCAGCGACACGCAGATCAGACGCTGCTCGGCATCGAGCGCCGCGATCGCGAGCTGGCCCTCCAGGTAATCCTTCAGCGAGCCGCCGTCGGCGATCGTGGATTCCAGAAGGTCCTCGTCGCCTTCGAAGCGCTGCGAGGACTTGACGGTCGTCCAGTCGGCAAGCGGCGCGCTTGGCGCGCTGGGGATGACGGACGACGGCGGTTCGTCGTTGTCGTAGAGATTGTCATGCGAGGTATCCATTTCCTCGCACTTAGAAAAGTCTTCGCGCGCCAGAGACGCTTCCAGCGGCTCGTCCTGCGTCTTGGGTTCGGCCGGCGCCCGCTCGGCATCGAGCGCCGCAACGCTGTCGTCGCGTTCGAGCAGCGGGTTCTTCTCCAGCTCCTGCTCGCAATATTCGGCAAGTTCGACGTTCGACAACTGCAGCAGCTTGATGGCCTGCTGCAATTGCGGGGTCATGACCAGCGCCTGGCCCTGCCGGATCTCCAGCCGTTGCGTCAGCGCCATGGTCTGCCCCGCACCCTCACAGCGAGAACCGTTCGCCGAGATAGACGCGCCGCACGTCGCGGTCGCCGACGATGTCGTCCGGCGTGCCTTCCTTCATTACCTGGCCGTCGTACAGGATGTAGGCACGGTCGATGATGTCCAGCGCGTCGCGCACATTGTGGTCGGTGATGAGAACGCCGACGCCGCGGTCCTTCAGATGCTTCACCAGGGCGCGGATTTCGTTCACCGCGATGGGATCGATGCCGGCCAGCGGCTCGTCGAGCAGAATGTACGACGGATGCGTGGCGAGAGCGCGGGCGATCTCCACCCGACGGCGCTCGCCGCCGGACAGCGCGATGGCGGGCGTGTTGCGCACATGGGTGACGCCGAATTCCGCCAGCAGTTCCTCGACCGCCGCTTCCAGCATGCCGGGTTCCGGCTCCACCAGCTCCGCGGTGGCGCGGATGTTCTCCTCGGCGCTCAGACCGCGGAAGATCGAGGCCTCCTGAGGCAGATAACCGATGCCGAGACGCGCGCGGCGGTACATGGGCAGGCGCGTCACGTCGTAGCCGTCGACTTCGATGGTGCCGCCGTCGACCGGAATGAGGCCCGTGATCATATAGAAGCAGGTCGTCTTGCCGGCGCCGTTGGGACCGAGCAGGCCGACCACCTCGCCGCGCTTGACCGACAGGCTGACCGAGCGGACGACCGGACGCTTGTTGAAGCTCTTGGCGATGCGGGTGACGACAAGCCCCTTGCCGCCCTCCACAACGTGCGGGCGGATCTGCTGGTCCGGAGCGGCAGTCGGGGTCTGTGCCATGCGAGAACTGTGCCTGTTTGTGTTTAAGGAACTGTGAAACCTACGGTTTTTGTGGTGCCTGCGAGCCTGGTGTAAACAATCCCTGAACGCGCCCGCCCGTCCTGGCGCCACCGCCGAGCACGGCCTGCCCGGTGATCAGATTGACGGTCAGCAGCGGCCCCCGCATGACGTTCTGGTTCTTGGTCAGCACGACATGGCCCGACAACGTCACGATGCGCGGATTGACATCGTAGACGGCGCCGTCGCCGGTCGCCGTGCCGGACGGCGCCGTGACGACTACGCCGCCCTGCGCAAAAATCTTCGATGCCTTCCCGTCCACGACATTGATGCGCACGGCATCGGCGCGCATGCGTACTTCACCCTGATGGACCACAACATCGCCGGAATAGGTGGCGGTCTTGCTATTCGCATCGGCGCTGAAATGGTCGGCCGTCACCTCGATTGGCGCATTGGGATCCTTCAACACGCCCAACGAAGTCTGCGTGCCCTGTTGCGCATAAGCCGCCACACCGACCGCCAGCAGCGCTGCGAACATCAGCATCGGGCGCATCATCGCTTCATTTCCTTCGGATACATCGTCATGTGCACATGACCGCTGAGGACAATCCGGCGCTTGAGCCGGTCGATCTGAAAACGATCCGCCCGCAGCGAACCGAGCGGCCCCTGCCCCGTCACCTTCCGCTGCCCCTTGAAGATTCCCTTCTTCAGGTTGGCATCGGCGCTCATGGTATGAAGCTCGTAGCCGCTGTCCGTGTTGAGCGAGAGGCCGCCGACAAGCTTGAGCGTGCCGGCGTCCATGTCGAAGAAGCCCTGCGCGGCGGAGGCGTTGATCCATTGCGAGCCGTCGAGCTGGATGTCGGCGTCGACCTTCTCCAGCGTGGCCTGCCGGCGGTTCTTGGCATTCTGGATCGCCGCAGCGGCGGTGATCGTAAAGGGATTGCCCTCGCCGTCCGTTCCCGTCAGCCGCGGCTTGATCATCGCCAGATCGTTGTGCAGCATACCCATCCGCTGATAGGTGAGCGACATGCGATCCTGATGGCGCGGAATGACGGAATAGGCGATCACCGAAGCCAGCACCGCGGCGGCCGCGATTGGCAGCGCCCGCTTCATGAACGCCACGAAGCGCGTGTAGCGCAGAGCGTCCATCGCCGTGCCGCGCGACCGCTCCGTCCAATCCCGGAGAGGGTGTTCGTCGGCCGCCATCTCCCGCGTCGCCAAAGGCTCCGCAATCGCTTCGCGTCCGAAACCGTCGCGCACCATCTACTGCAATCCCGCCCGCAGGCAATCGTGGATGTGAAGGATGCCGACGGGCTTCTTCGTCTTGTCCTTGGGATCGAGGACAAAGAGCTGCGTGATCTTCTTTTCGTTCATAAAGGCCAGCGCCTCGGCGGCAAGCTGGTCGGAGCGCGCCACCTTTGGACTGCGCGTCATGACCTCGCTGGCCTTGCTGGCGCGCAGATCGCGATCCCAGTTCCGCCGCAGATCGCCGTCGGTGATGATACCGACCAGCGCGCCCTTCTTGTCGGTCAGGCCGACGCAGCCGAAATGATGCTTCTCCATCGCCGTCAGGGCTTGGCGCAGGGAGTCGCCTTCCTCGGCCAAGGGCAGATCCTCGGCGCCGTGCATCAGGTCGGAGACGCGGATCAGCGCGCGTCCGAGCGAACCGCCGGGATGAAAATCGCGGTATTGGTCGGCGGAGAAACCGCGCCGCTCCATCAGCGCCACGGCCAGCGCATCGCCCAGCACCAGCATCAGCGTCGTCGAAGTTGTGGGAGCGAGCCCCATCGGGCACGCCTCGCGCACCTGCGGCAGCACCAGCGCCACGTCGGCCGCCTGCAGCAGCGTCGAGGCGGGATTGCTCGCCATGCCGATCACCGGAATGTGGAACCGCTTGGCATAGGTGATGAGATCGGACAGCTCCGCAGACTCGCCGCGCCAGGACAGCATCAGCAGCGCATCCTGCCGCGTCACCGCGCCAAGGTCGCCGTGGCTCGCCTCCGCAGGATGGACGAACTGGGCCGGCGTGCCGGTCGAGGCCAGCGTGGCCGCGATCTTGCGCCCGACCAGACCGCTTTTGCCCATGCCGCTGACGATGACGCGCCCTTTCACCGCGAGCAGTGCATCGACCGCACGCGTGAACTGGCCATCGAGCGCCGCGCTGAGCGCCTTCATCGCCTCGCCGGCGTAATCGAGCACGCGCTGCGCGGCGGCGAGGTCGCCCGACGCCGACGTGGCGGAAACGGTCTTGACGTTCGCGGGACGCATTCCGAGACCTTGTTGCGATCCGCCGGTTTTTCCGGCTACTGACTAAGCTACTGGCATCACGAGGTAAACGCCGCGGGCCCCGGCCGCAAGCGAATTTCATGCCAAGTGTGGACAAAAGCGCGGCCCGGTTCAAGCCGGCAAATGCGGGTGCGGTAAACGGACCGTTCGCAACAATCCTTCGCCCATGTCGAAAAATAGGCTCCCGGCACGCGTTCTGCGTCACCGCGCCAGCCAATATTGAAAGGTTTAATGTGCGAAGATGTCCACCTCGCCCCAGCCGGAGAGATCGAGATCCACCCGCGCGGGCAGGAAATCGAAGCAGGCCTTGGCCAGCTGGGTGCGACCCTCGCGCGCCAGCATGGCGTCGAGCGTTTCCCTCAGGCGGTGCAGGTGGGCAACGTCGTTCGCCGCATAAGCAAGCTGACGCTCGGTCAACTCGGGCGCACCCCAGTCCGAGCTCTGCTGTTCCTTGGAGAGATCGACCGCGAGAAGTTCCTTCACCAGATCCTTCAGCCCGTGTTTGTCCGTATACGTACGAACAAGTTTGGAGGCGATCTTGGTGCAGTAGACCGGCCTAGTGTCGACGCCGAGGTGGCGCTTGAACATCGCCATGTCAAAGCGCGCGAAATGGAAGAGCTTCAGGACCTGCGGATCGCCGAGCATGCGCTTCAGGTTGGGCGCGGCATAGGCTTCGCGCTCGAATTGCACGGCGTGACAGACGCCATCGCCTGCGGAAAGCTGTACCAGGCACAGCCGGTCGCGGAAGGGATTGAGGCCAAGGGTTTCGCTGTCGATAGCGACGATGGGACCCAGTTGGAGGCCATCGGGCAGATCGTTCTTGTGGAGTTTGATCTTCAAGCGGTTCCATCCAAATCAGCGTGCCGAACGAAACTAAGCCAGTCCGCCCCCGCCCGCAACGCGGCCAAGCGAACCGCGCTCAGAGATACCGCACCAGCTGGAAAATCGCGCTGGTGTCGCTCGGCAGACTGCCCCACTCCGTGCGCCGACCGCCGAAGGTTCCGCCGACATAGCCGCCCACGGTCCAGACGTCCGACAGATAGTAGCCGGCGGAGGCCTGTATCATGCCGGAACCGTCGGCGAGGTTGACGAACGAGATACCGGAAAGTTCGAGGTCCTGCACGAAGGCATCCTGCCAATCGGCGCGCATGAATATCTGGTGCCGGCTCACCGGCTGCTGCATGTCCGAGGCGTAACCGCGCGCATACCAAAGCTCGGGCGCCAGGGCGGGATCGCCGCCGAGATCGAACCAGTTGCGCCAATCGGCCGACCCGAAACCCGCCTGATGATAATGATATTCGAGATTGAGCGTGACCTTTTCCACGCTCGTCCATGAGGCGCCGATCGCCAGATCGTTCTGGAACGCGCGGGCTGTCGCCGTCGGCGGCAGGACCGGTGCGGCGGCCGGCAACGTGCCGGTCGCTTTGCCAAACGCGATGGCTTGCGCGATCAGATCGGGCTCCACGCCGCCCGCCCATTCGGCATAGGCGATGACACTGTCGCCGACCGGTTGGGAAATATTGAAGCCGAATTTGGTGAGGCCGCTTTTGTGATAGACCAGCGCCTGCGGGCTGAGTTCACCGAGATCGAAATTGGCGGTGAGGAGAAAGCGGTCGGAAGTATTGGTCCGGTCGAAGCCCGGATCGATCCAGCTAGGCGCGGCGCCCGCGATCGGTCTGGGGGTGTGGAGCTTGGGCGCGTAGACGAAAGAGACAGAACCGCCGTCCCATATGGTCTGCGCGCGCAGCATCAGCGTGCCGAGCCGGTCTCCGCGCAGCGTGGACGGATCGGCCGAGGCTTGCGCCACAGCAGAGCGCGCCTTGAAAAAGTCGGTCGGGTTGAAGCCGAGCGCGATGCCGTTCTTGAGATTGATGCGACCGAATTCCAGATAGGTTCGGGCCAGCGGTTCCCAGGTGAAATAGGCCTCGCGCAGATCGTTGCGCACCGCCTCCGACGGAAAGCCGATGCCGCCGGCCTCCGTGACATCGAAGCGGTCGCTGAAGCTGAAGGAGAGATTTTCGCCGAGCGACCATTGATCGAAGGCATCGAAGCTCAGGCGGTCGGCCCAATTGGATGACGGCGGCGACGGCGACGGAACCGCCAGCGTGCCGCGCGACGACGAGAGAACAAAGTCATCTTCCAGGAAATATTTGCCGTGCGCATTCGCATCGGGCGGCGGTCCAGCCGGCTCGTCCTGCACGGCCAGGGGGATGCGGTCGAGATCGCCGTTTTCCTGCGCCATAGCCGGCATCGCCGAACATAGCACCAGACAAAGGGCCGCCCCGACCCGCATCAATTGACCTTGACGCGCGGCAGGTATTCCCGCTGGAACCAGGCGTCGGGAATATCCTGCGCCTTCATGTCGGCGTTCGTCATCGTGGTCACCAAATTCTGGTCGACCGCGTCGATGATGATGGTTTCGCTGGGCCGCATGCCACCGAGCTGTTCGACATATTTGTGATAGTAGGCGATCTTCAGCAGCCGCCCGCTGTCGGAATAGAATTTGCCTTTCACCGGCCGGAAGGTGCCCTTCTCGACCCAGTATTCGATGCGGCTGTAGACCGCTTCATCCGATGCCGCTGTCAGATCCAGATGCCAGCAGTCCCGGCTCTTGCGGTCGGCATCTTCCAGAGTTTCCTCTCCGACGAGCTTCGCCGTGTAGTCCTTGGCAAGATTGGCCGTGACCACGTCGCCGTCGGATGCCTGCCCCATCAGGCGCTGCTGCGGTGAAATGCGGACGCTGACCTTCGACGACGGATCGTAGAACCACATATTGCTGCCGTTCATCAGCACCATCTTGCCGCTGTCGCGCGGCGGATCGACATAGCGCACCAGATTTCTGAACTGGCCGGTCTGCTTATCCTCCTTGGCGAAGACCACCAGCACCGCGCGGTCGGTTGGTTTTCCGTCGGTGTATTCTACCAGTGTGTTGGTCAGACGGAACGGCTGCCCCGGGTTGCGCGTTTTGTCGGCGGCGGCGACGATGTTCTGCGCGCTGGGCGGCGCGCTTTGGGCATGGCCGCCGGCGATCAGAAACGACGCAACCGCAATGCCGATCAGAAGATTTCTCATCATACGTCCTCAGACATGGCGCAGCGCATCGACGACAAGCATGCGCGCGGCGCGGTTGGCGGGCACGATGGCGGCGATCATCGCCATCAGCATGAGCCCAAACCAGACGGAACCCAGCAGACCCCATACGCCCTGGGTGAGCAGCACAAGGGGAACCGGATGCGCCTGGCCGGGCGGCAGATAGGTGATGCCAAGGCGGTTGAACCAGTTGGCGATCAGCGATCCCAGGATCAGTCCGGCAGTGGCGCCGATGACGCCGAGCATCCAGCCCTCGATCAGGAACTGGCGGCGGATGCCGCTGCGCCGCACGCCCATGGCGCGCGCGGTGCCGATCTCGTTCGTCCGCTCCATGACGCTCATGCTCATCGTGTTCACGACGGTGAACAGCACAATCACACCCATGATGACGGCGATGAAGGTGAAAATCGCGCTCAGGAAGCCGATGATCTGATTGTATTGCGGCTGCAGCTCGGTGAAGTCGTGCACTTCCAGGTCGAGATGGTGCTCGGCGAACAACCTGTTCAGCCGGGCGCGGGCCCCGGCCATGTCTTCGCTGCGATGGAGCTGAATCGCGATGCTGACGGCCTTACGTTCGCCACGCCCGTACAGGAGCTGCTGCGCAAGCCTGATGTTCATGCCGACATAATTGTCGTCCAGTTCCTTGAAGCCCTGATTTTCGGCTTTGTTGACAAAGAAGCTGACGACGTTGGGGGCGCCTTCCGCCGTCGCCGCCAGAAGATCGATGCGTGGTGCGGAGTTCTTGGCTGCCGGTTGTCCGGCGGGTCGGTCACGTGCCGACAATTCCGCCAGATTGACATCTGGCGCGGGTGCATCTGTGACGGGCGCCTGCACGACTTTCGACGGCGACGGACAATCGGCAATCTTCAGCGGCTTGCACAGGCCAAGAACACGCGCCAGCCCGACGCCGACGACGCCGTGGTTTTCGTCATTGTCGCTCACGCCGAGGTCCCGGTAGTGGTAATCGCGCATGATGCCGTATTCGTTCCAGCGCCGCATCTTCTCGCGGTCCGACGGCACGAAGCCGACGCCGAAGAAGGTTTTGGACGCGTCGAGAGCGAAATTTCCGGCGATGCCGAACAGCGACACGGTGGGCGTTACGACGGCGAGTTCCGGCTTGAGTTCCGGGTCGTTCTTGATCAGATGGATGACGGACTCGTATCTGTCGATGCTGTAGGCGGCGGGATTTCCCGAGCCGAAATCGAAATAGCCTTTGCGGAACACGGTGAGATGGCCGCTGCTCTCCACCGCACCGGTTTCCATGCCGACCATCACGAAGCCCAGATATTCGCCGAACAAGATCATGGCGACGGCGCCGACGGCGATCGCCGAGGCCGTCATCAGGGAGCGACGACCGTTGCGCAGGATGTTGCGGAAAGCGATCTTGAACAGCATCATTGGCCTTCTCCCGTGCGCTGTTCGACCAACTGGCCATCACGGATGACGAAGGTGTCCTCGGCGCGCGAGATCAGCTGCGGATCGTGGGACGAGAAGATGAAGCTCACCTTCTGCTCGCGCTGAACCTTGTGCATCAGTTCGATGATCTGCTCGCCGGTATGGCTGTCGAGATTGGCGGTCGGCTCGTCGGCCAGCACGATCTCCGGATGCTTGACGAGTGCCCGAGCGATGGCGACGCGCTGCTTCTGGCCGCCGCTCAACTGGTTCGGTCGATGGCGGCGCTGGTCCGCGAGGCCGACGGACTCCAGCATCGCCAAGGTGCGTGCCTGGCGTTCCTTCGCCGACATGCCGATCAGCAGCAGCGGGTACTCGATGTTCTCGTAGGCCGACAGCACCGGATAGAGATTGAAGTTCTGGAAGACGAAGGCGATGTTGCGCGCCCGGAAATCGGTGATCCTGTTGTCGGAGAGCGCGGCGACGTCCTCGCCGCACACCTTGATGCGCCCGCCGGTGGGCGCGTCAATGCAGCCGATCAGATTGAGCAACGTCGTCTTGCCGCTGCCCGAAGGCCCGACGATCATGGTGAAGCGCTGGCGCCGAATATCGAAGCTGATGTCGTTGACCGCGGTGACCTTCAGCCCGTCTCCGTCATAGGCCTTGACGACATTGCGCAGGCTGACGATCGGTTCGCCGGATATCTGGTTTGCGCTCATCCTGAACCTCTCCCTACTCCATTGCAGACCGGCAGGCGGTCACTCAACAATTTGAAAATACTTGTAATTTCCTTCACACGTCCCGGGTCAACAGTGGATGCGAATTAAATATACAATGTAAATTAAGCTACACAAAACGTCTGCGCCCGAAATTAACAAATTTCCGTGGCGTAATCTTCTAATCTCCATTCAATCCATTGCATTATGCAGATTACTCTATATTACAGAGTTATCTATGTCAAACGATTTCGACCACCGCAAATCCGCGCTTGACGTGCCGAGCGGCCCTTCGTATTTATCCGATTGGTTATTTAACTTATTGGTGTGATACAGCATGCCGACCGACCGCCTTAGTGCGACATTCTCCGCCCTCGCCGATCCGACGCGCCGCGCCATCCTGGCGCGTCTCGCACTGGGCGAAACCACGGTGAACGAACTCGCGGAGCCTTTCGACATCAGCCTACCCGCCGTCTCCAAGCACCTAAAGGTATTGGAACGCGCCGGACTGATCGTACGCGGACGCGAAGCGCAGTACCGCCCCTGCCGCATCGAGCCGGAAGCGCTCAAAAGCGTGGACGACTGGCTTGAGGAGTACCGCCGCCTCTGGGAACAACGCCTCGACCGCCTGGAAGACTATCTGCACCAGCTACAAGGCCAGGAGAAGAAATGTGGACGAAAGAAGCAGCATTGATCTCGACAGCGATCCGCGGGAGATCGTCGGCATACGCGTGATCGATGCGCCGCGCGATCTTGTCTGGCAAGCCTGGACCGATCCCAAACATCTGGCGCAATGGTGGGGGCCGATCGGTTTCACGACCACGACCCATTCCTTCGACATGCGACCCGGCGGCGTCTGGCGCTTCGTGATGCATGGCCCAGACGGCCGCGACTATCAGAACCGCATCACGTTCGTCGAGGTCGAGGAGCCCAACCAGATCATCTACCGCCATGGCGGTGGCGAAGACGTCGAACCGGTGCAATTCGAGACGACAGTAACCTTCGAAGACTTCGGCGGCAAAACAAAGCTCATCTGGAGGAGCAGATTCCCGACGACCGAACAGCGCGCAGAGATCATCAAAACCTACGGCGCAGACAAAGGCTTGGTGCAGACCATGTTGCGGCTGGAGGAATTCGTAGGCGAAGTCCTGCAGGAATTTAAAATCAGCCGCACCTTCCGCGTGCCACGCGCGGTATTATGGAAGGCTTGGAGCGAAGCCGAACACTTGGCCCATTGGTGGGGGCCAAAGGGCTTCACCTGGCTTGCCGGCAAGCTCGATCTGCGGCCTGGCGGCGTCTTCCAGTATGGGATGCGCGGGCCCGACGGATCCGAGATGTGGGGCAAGTTCGTCTATCGTGAAATTACGGCCCCCAAACGTCTGGTGTTCGTCAACTCCTTCTCCGACAAAGATGGAAACACCGTCCGCGCGCCTTTTGCATCGGACTGGCCGCTGGAGGTGTTGAACATAATGACCCTAGAAGAGCACGGCGGCGAGACGGTACTCACGCTGCGTGGTCTGCCTATCAATGCGACAGAAGGGGAGCGCCGGCGTTTTAGCGCCATGAAACCGTCGATGAAGCAAGGCTTCGGCGGAACCTTCGATCAACTCGCAGACTATCTTGCGAGGATGCAATGACCACCTACAAGAATGCCATCAGATCGGCACGCAACGCATCGGCGGAGCGCGGCAGCAATCTTTCGATCTCGGCATGCGCCTTCTTCCACAGCGGCGTGGCGGCTATCAAGAGCGCATGCCCGGAGGGCGTAAGCAACAAGCGGCGACCGCGCTTGTCTTCCTTGTCGACGGCGATCTTCACCAGACCGCGGCGTTCGAGCGGCTTGAGCGCCGCAGTGAGCGTAGTGCGATCCATCGCCAGTAGTTGTGCGACACTGCCCATGCCCGGCGGTTCGGGACGGTTGAGCGACATTAAAAGCGAGAATTGGCCGTTGGTCAGTTCCAGCGGCCGCAATATCTCGTCGAAGCGCCTCGCCAGCGCCCTCGCCGCCCGCTGCACATGGAGGCACAGGCAGGTATCGCGAACGTAAAGCGTGGTTTCGAATGGAAGCGATTTGCGGGTTGACATGGGAATATATAAGTTGATATCAACTTATTTATCAAGACATCATTGCTGCGACAAATCGGCCGATGGCGGCAATATCGCCAGGGTCCGGACGTCGAACCGCCGGAGGACATGATGGAGTCGCACAGGGTCGTGCCTTGCGAGGAATGGCCGGGCGGCGGTGCAGCGCCACCTGACAATCCGATGCAACCACAGGAGGATACAATGCAAACTCACTCCCACCTCAGTTTCAACGGTCAATGCGAAGAAGCGTTCCGGTATTACGAAAAGCACCTGGGCGGAAAGATTACCAGGTTGGCCCTGTACGAAGGCACGCCGGCCGAGCAGCACGTGCCGCCAGAATTGCGCAAGAAGGTGATGCATGCCGAAATAAAGATCGGCGATACCACGATGATGGCGGCGGA
>VFSW01004737.1_pt1 | contig 20252 bp, 17 predicted proteins | sample 5358111 | NCBI WGS metagenome assembly VFSW01 (sample SAMN11554181, study PRJNA540505) | mine drainage metagenome | isolation source: sediment from site ElyBrook_90M | place: USA: Ely Copper Mine, Vershire, VT | collected 2017 | reverse complement strand
GGGGGCATCGGCCTCGAGCGTTACGCGCGTTTCGAGGCCCTCGATGGGTACCTGCACGCCACGCAGGGCGTGCCCTCGGGCTGGATGAACTGGCCGGCGCCATTTCGCGACCCTGCGGGGGCGGCGGTCGAGCGCTTCGCCGCCGAGCACCGCGAGGAGGTCGAGTTCTTTCTCTATCTGCAGTGGCTCGCGCAGACCCAGTTGTCCGCCGCGCAGACGCTCGCGCACCGTCTCGGCATGCCGGTCGGCTTGTATGGCGACTACGCCGTCGGTGCGAGCGCCGCAGGCGCCGAGGTTTGGTCGGATCCGGGCAATTTCCGGCTCGGTGCCGAGATCGGCGCGCCGCCCGATCCGATCGCCCTGAAGGGCCAGGGATGGGGCATACCGCCGCAGGATCCGGCGGCGATGCGCGCGGAGCGTTTCGCCGCCTTCCGCGGCGTGATCCGCGAGAATATGCGCCGCTACGGCGCCTTGCGCCTGGATCACGTCATGTCGCTGTTCCGGCTGTGGTGGGTGCCCGGCGGCGGTTCACCGGCCGATGGCTGCTATGTGCACTACCCGTTGCACGAATTGATGATGATCCTCGCGCTCGAGAGCGCGCGTGAGCGCTGCCTGGTCGTCGGCGAAGACCTTGGCGTGGTCTCCGACGAAGTGCGCGAGGCGATGACTCAATACGGCCTTTACCGATACAAGGTGATGATCTTCGAGAAGGACGGCGACCGTTTCCGGCGCCCCGAGGAGTATCCGCAGCGCGCGCTCGCGACCGTGAGCACGCACGACATGCCGACGATCCACAGTTATTGGGATGGCCTGGACATCGAGCTGCGCGAGCGCTTGAACCTGTACCCGGACGCGGCGATGCTTGCGCAGGTGCGCGCCGAGCCCCCCCCGGATAGCGCCGCGCTCGGCGATGCGCTGGCCGCGGTCGGTGAACCGGGGTCGGGCGGGCCGTTCACCCCGGCGCTCGCGCTTGGGATGCACCGCTATCTGGCCGGTTCCAGCGCCGCGCTCGTCGCGGTGCAGATCGAGGATCTGCTCGGCATGGTCGACCAGGTCAACGTGCCGGGCACCCACACCGAGTATCCGAACTGGCGGCGCAAGCTCGACACGTCCCTCGAGCAGATCTTCGCGCGCGCCGATCTGACCGAGGCGCTCGGCGCGATCGATCGGGCGCGCCGTCGATAACGGCGCCGTTAGCCGGGCGCCGCGGACGCGTCCTGGACCCGCGCGGCGAGGACCCAGATCGCCCCTGAGACGACGACGGCGACCGGCACGATCTTCACCGCCTCGGCGAGCGAGGAGGCCTCGGAAATCACGCCGATCAGGTAAGGCGAGATCGCATCGCCGAGCATGTGGATCGAGAACACCGACAGCGCGACCGCGGTCGCCCGCTCGAGCGGCGAGACCAGATTGACGATCGCCGCGTTCACCGGGCCGGTCGACAGAAACAGGCAGAACTGCGCGATGACCATGCTCACCAGGTACAGGCGCGGCGAGGCCGTGGTGAGTGCGAGCCACACGAACGGCGCGGCCGCGAGCGTCGAGAGCGCGCACAGCCACAGAAACGCGCTGCGCTGGCGCCGCGCCCACAGATCGCCGAGCCATCCGCCGACGAAGGTGCCGAGAAAGCCGGTGATCACGACGATCTCGCCGAAGCTCACCGTGGCCTGCGCGCTCGGCATGCCGCGCACGCGCTCGAGAAAGGCCGGCATCCAGGCGGCCAGCCCGCCGATCGCAAACGTGTAGGCGGCATAGCCGAGCACCGTGAGCACGTAGGTGCCGTTGCCGAGCAGCCGCCGGTACGTGCCGCGCGCATCGGCGGGCAGCGGTCGCGGCGCCGCGCAATCCTGGATGCCGCGCGGCGGGTCGCGAAGCCCAAGACACAGCGCCGCGAGCGCGATGCCCGGTACGCCGGCGACGAAGAACGCCGGACGCCAGCCGTAACGCGCATCGACGAGGCCGCCGATGACGTAACCGAGTGCCGAACCGATCGGGATCGCACTGAAGAAGATCGCCATCACGCGGCCGCGACGCGCGGCCGGGTAATAGTCGGACAACAGGCTCGGTGCGATGGTGCCGTAGGCGGCTTCGCCGATGCCGACCGAGGCGCGTGCGGCGAACAAGGCGAGGAAGGAGCCGGCGAGGCCCGACAGCCCGGTCGCGAGGCTCCAGATCGCCACCCCGGCGGCGATCAGCTTCGGCCGCGAGCGCCGGTCGCCGAGTGTGCCGAACACCGGTGCCGAGAGCGTGTAGACGATCAGAAAACCGCTCATCAAGGAGCCGAGATCGGCGTCCGTCAGACCCAGGCGCGAGGCCTTGAGGCTCTGGAAGAGCGCCGCGACCACATAGCGGTCGAGGTAATTGAACAGGTTGATCACCGAGAGCACGCCGAGCCCCAGCCCCGCGCCCATCGTCCAGGGTTTGACTGCTTTGGCGCGCATCGACCGCCTCGCTAGCCGGCGACCTCGGCGTCGCGCCGGCTACGCTCCCAGGCGGTCTTCTGTTCGGCGAAGCGCACGAGCTGGGTTGCGAGCGTCGCCAGCTGACGGCCGACGGCCGGGTCCGAGGGCCGATCCTCGTCCGTGAAGCGGCACTCGTGGGTGTTGATCGCGACGCCAAGCGGCGTCGGCCAGCCGCGCAGCGCATGCACGATCGCGCGCAGCGCGGCGAGCGTCGCGCCGGTCGCCTGCCAGCCGCTCGCGCAGGCGATCAAGCCGACCGCCCGGTCCTCGAAGTACGGTGGCTGGTCTTCGCGCATGTCCTCGGCGTAGTCCAGGGCGTTCTTGACCAGGCCCGACAAGGAGCCGTGATAGCCGGGGGAGGCGACGACGATGCCGTTCGCACGCCGCAGCGCCGCGACCAGTGCGCGCACCGCCTCGTCGCGTTCGCCGGATTCGGGCACGTAGATCGGCAGCACGAGCTGCGGTCCGGTCAGCAACTCCGTGCGGGCGCCTAGATCGCGCGCGCGCTCGAGCACGTAGCGCAGCGCGCGCTCGGAGGTGGAGCCTTCGCGGGTGGTGCCGCCGATCCCGAGGATCAGCGGTGAGGGGGATGCAGACATCGGGATTCGGGTCATGGGCGGCGCATGCTAACAAATCCGGCACCCGTTGGCGCCTGTGCGCCCTATACTCGTGCGATCGGCGCGCGGTGCGCCCTCATCGGAAGCGGCCATGGATATCGCGATGATCGGTCTTGGCAAAATGGGCGCAAACATGGCGCAGCGGCTGCTGCGCGGCGGACACCGGGTGGTCGGCTTCGATCCTTCGGCGGCTGCGCGCAAGCTCCTCGAAGACAAGGGCGGCGCGGCGGCGGCCTCGCTCGAGCTGCTCATCGGGCGCCTCGCCGCGCCGCGGGTGTTGTGGATGATGGTGCCGGCCGGTGAGCCAACCGACGCGACCATCGAGGGCCTGCGCGGGCTGCTCGGCCGCGGCGACACGCTCATCGACGGCGGCAACTCCTACTATCGCGACACCTTGCGCCGTGCCGCGAGCCTCGAGCCGTTGGGGATCCGTTATGTCGACGCCGGCACGAGCGGCGGCGTCTGGGGTCTGCAGGAGGGCTACAGCCTGATGGTCGGCGGTGATGAGGCGGTGGTCGAGACGTTGCGGCCGATCTTCTCGAGCCTCGCGCCTGCGGCGGATCGCGGCTGGGGACGGGTCGGGCCGGTCGGCGCCGGCCATTTCACCAAGATGGTCCACAACGGCATCGAGTATGGCCTGATGCAGGCCTATGCCGAGGGCTTCTCGATCCTGCGCCACAAGGAGGCGTTCGACTTGGATCTGCACCAGATCGCCGAGATCTGGCGCCACGGCAGCGTGGTGCGCTCCTGGCTGCTCGACCTCAGTGCGAGTGCGCTCAAGACCAATCCGCACCTGGATGGCATCGCTCCTTACGTCGCCGATTCGGGCGAGGGTCGCTGGACCGTCGCCGAAGCGATCGAACTCGGAGTGCCGGCCTTCGTCATCACGCAGTCCCTGCTCGAGCGGTTGCGCTCGCGCGAGGCCGATTCATTCGGCGACAAGCTCCTCGCGGCGATGCGCAATCAGTTCGGTGGACACGCGATCAAGAGCGAGTGACATCGGCGAGCGCGGCATCGACGATCGCCTGCGCATCGGCGAGCAGGCGGCGCAGATGCGCCTCGTCGCGGAAGCTCTCGGCGTACACCTTGTAGATTTCCTCGGTGCCTGAGGGACGCGCCGCGAACCAGCCGCCGGCCGTCAACACCTTGATGCCGCCGAACGGCGCGTCGTTCGCCGGTGCGCGGGCGAGGATCGCGGTGATCGGCTCGCCGGCGAGCTCGCTCGAGGCGATGCGCTGCGGCGAGAGTTTGCCGAGGCGTTGTTTCTGCAGCGCGTTCGCCGGCGCTTCGATCCGGTCGGCGAATACCACGCCCAAGTCGTGCTCCAGCTGCGCGTAGTGCTCGCCGGGGTCGCGACCGGTGCGCGCGGCGATTTCCGCCGACAGGAGCGCCGGCGCGATCCCATCCTTGTCCGTCGTCCAGACCTGGCCGTCGATGCGGGCGAAGGAGGCGCCCGCGCTCTCCTCGCCGCCGAAGCCGAGCGAGCCGTCGGCGAAACCCGCGGCGAACCACTTGAAGCCGACCGGGGTTTCGTACAGGCGCCGGCCGCGGCGCGCGGCGACGCGGTCGATCATCGAGGAGCTGACGATCGTCTTGCCGACCGCCGCATCGGCGCGCCAGGCCGGGCGGTGGCTGAAAAGATAGTCGATCATCACCGCCAGATAGTGGTTCGAGGGCAGCAGTCCGCGGCCGCAGGTGACGATGCCGTGGCGGTCGTGGTCGGTGTCGCACGCAAAGGCGACGTCATAGCGCTCGCGCAGCCCTATGAGGCGCTGCATCGCGTAGGGCGAGGACGGATCCATGCGGATGCGCCCGTCCCAGTCGAGGCTCATGAAGCGGAACGTCGGGTCGACCTCGGCGCTGATCACGTCGAGCCGCAGCCGATGGCGTTCGGCGATGCGCGCCCAGTAGTGCACGCCGGCGCCGCCGAGCGGGTCGACGCCGATGCGTATCGTCGAGCCGCGGATCGCGTCCATGTCGAGGACCTTGCCGAGCTCATCGACGTAGGCCGACAGATAGTCGTGCGAGTGCGTCGTCGGCGCGCGCCGCGCCTTCGCGAAGTCCATGCGACGGACCCCGCCGAGCGCGTCCTCCAGCAGACGGTTCGCGCGCTCCTCGATCCAGGAGGTCACGGCCGTGTCGGCCGGACCGCCGTTCGGCGGGTTGTACTTGAAGCCACCGCTGTCCGGCGGGTTGTGCGAGGGCGTGATCACGATGCCGTCGGCGAGATGCTCGCGCCGGCCGCGATTGTGGCAGAGGATCGCGTGCGAGATCGCCGGCGTCGGCGTGTATTCGTCGCCCGCGGCGATCATGGTCTCGACGCCGTTCGCGGCGAGCACCTCGAGCGCGCTTGCAAAGGCCGGTGCCGAGAGGGCGTGGGTGTCGAAGCCGAGGTACAGCGGTCCATCGATCCGGTTGGCGCGGCGGTACTCGCAGATTGCCTGGCTGATCGCGAGCACGTGCGATTCGGTGAAGGAGCGCTCGAGCGAACCGCCGCGATGGCCGGAGGTGCCGAAGGCGACCCGCTCGGCGGCCTCGGAGGGGTCCGGCCGCTCGGTGAAGTAGGCGGTGACGAGGCGCGCAATGTCGGTGAGCAGGTCGGGCGTCGCCGGTTTGCCGGCGAGCGGGCTGAGCTTGGGGTTCATCGGTCCTCGAGAGCCGCGCTCTTGGCGGCGATGCGGGTCAGCAGATTCTGCCAGGAGGTGACGAAGGCGGCGGCGCCGTCGACCTGAAGCTTTGTGCCGAGTGCCGCGACGTCGACGCCCGCGCGCCCGAAGCGGGCGATCACCTCCTCGGCATCGCCGCCGTCCTCCGCGAGCGCCGCGCCGACGCGGCCGTCGGCGGCGAACGCGAGCAGCGTCTTCTCGGGCATCGTGTCGATCGTCCCGGGCGCCGCGAGCGCCTCGACGTAGACGCTCGCGCGTGCGTGAGGGTCCTTCACCCCGGTGCTCGCCCATAGCAGGCGCTGTGCGCGCGCGCCGGCGTCGGCGCGCGCGCGCCAGCGCGCCGAGGCGCGCAGTTCGCGGTAGGTGCGGTAGCTGCGGCGCGCGGTCGCGACGCCGAGTCCTTGCTCGAGCGGCGCCGGGTCGCGTCCCGCGACCGCGCGGTCCCAGCGGCTGACGAACAGCGAGGCCACCGATTCGACGCGGGCGCCGAGCCCGGCGGCGAGCCGCCGCTCGATGCCGCGAAGATAGGCCTCGGCGGCCGCCAGGTACTGTTCGCGCGAGAACAACAAGGTGACGTTGATCGGCACGCCGGCGAAGATCGATTCCTCGATCGCGGCGAGTCCGGCCACCGTGCCCGGAATCTTCACGAAGAGATTCGGCCGGTCGGCCTGGCTGTGGATGCGGCGCGCGGCCGCGACCGTCGCCGCCGTGTCATCGGCGATCAGCGGCGAGACCTCCATGGACACCCAGCCGTCGGCGCCGTCGCTCGCCTCGTAGACGGGGCGCAGGATGTCGGCCGCGCGGCGCAGATCCTGCAGGGCAATCTCGACGAACAGATCCTCGCCGGCGAGCCCGCTGCGGGCGAGTTCGCGGATCGAAACGTCGTACGCGGCGGTGGCGGCGATCGCCTCGTCGAAAATCGTCGGATTCGAGGTGAGCCCCGTCACCGAAAAGCGCTCGACGTAGCGGCGCAGCGTGCCATCGTCGAGCATCGCGCGGGTGATGTTGTCGAGCCAGAGACTCTGGCCGAGGTCGTGCAGTTGCTGCGTGATCGATGTCATTGTGCTGTTGCTCCGATGGTCGGATTGTGCCAAGTGTCGGTTCCGCGCATCACGCCCGCGGCCGCGGGAGGTCCCCAGCTGCCGGGCTCATACATGAGGACCGGCGGCGGGTCGGCGAGCAGCGGGTCGAAGATGCGCCAGGCGGCCTCGACGCAGTCATCGCGGGTGAACAGCGTGTTGTCGCCGCGGATCGCCTGCGTGAGAAGGCGCTCGTACGGGGATTGCTCGGCGATCGAGTCGTGCCGGGCGATGAGTTCGACCGGTTCGCCGTGCATCGACTCGCCGACGCGCTTGACCGATGCGCCGGCGCAGATCACCACATGGGGACTGAGGCGGAAGCGGAAGTAATTCGGCGGTGCGGCCGGTTGGCCGCCGAAGATCGCGAGCGGCGGCGGCTTCAAGTTGACGATGACTTCCGTCATCGTCGCCGGCAGGCACTTGCCCGCCCGCAGATAAAAGGGCACGCCGGCCCAGCGCCAGGTGTCTATCTGCAGCCGCAGGGCCGCGAAGGTCTCGACCCCGGAGGCGGGGGCGACGCCCTTTTCGGCGCGGTAGCCGCGGAATTGTCCGCGAACGAGATCGCCCGGCTCGAGCGGGCGGATCGCGCGGAACAGGCGCAGCTTCTCGGCCTGCATCGCCTGCGGATCATCGCGCGTCGGCGCATCCATCGCGAGCAGCGCGAGCACCTGCAGGAGATGGTTCTGGACGACGTCGCGCAGCGCGCCGACCTCGTCGTAGAACGCGCCACGGCCCTCGACGCCGAAGGATTCGGCCATCGTGATCTGGATGTCGTTCACGAAATGCCGATTCCAGATCGGTTCGAGGAAGGCGTTCGCGAAGCGGAAGTACAGCAGGTTCTGAACCGCCTCCTTGCCGAGATAATGATCGATCCGGAAGATCGAGTTCTCCGGAAACACCGCGTGCAGGGTCTGATCGAGCGCCTGCGCGCTCGCGAGGTCGCGGCCGAAGGGTTTCTCGACGATCACGCGCGCATCCTTGGCGGCGCCGCTGCAGCCGAGACCGTCGATCACCTCGCCGAACAGGCTCGGCGGGATCGCCAGGTAGTGGATCGGCCGCGCCGCGCCGGCGAGTTGCGCGCGCAATTTCTCGAAGGTCGCCGATTCACCGTAATCGCCGTCGACGTAAGCGAGGCGCGCGGCGAGCCGTTCGAAGGCCGCGGCATCGAAGGTGCCGGCGTGCTCGAGACTCGCGCGTGCCCGGCGCCGCAGGTCCTCGAGCGTCCAGCCGGCGTGGGCGACGCCGATGATCGGCAGGTCCATTTCGCCGTTTCGGAACATCGCCTGCAGCGCGGGGAAGATCTTCTTGAAGGCGAGGTCGCCGGTCGCGCCGAAGAACACGAACGCATCGGACGGTGGGCTGTTCATGCCTTCAGCCACCCAGGTACAGACGCCGGCGCAAGCGCTCGATCTCATCGAGCAGGTCGAGCGCGAGCGCGACGCCGGCGAGGTTGACCTCGAGGTCGCGTTGCAGGCGCAGCGCGACGCGTGCGCGGCGCACCGCATCGGCGCCGAAGCGCCAGACCGGCGGTGCCTCCCCTTCGTTCGCGAGGATGCCTTCCTCGACCAATTCGACGATGCAGCTCGCCTCGGTCGCGCACAGCCGGCTCAGGTCCTCGATCGACAGGGGTTGGTCGCACTCGACGATGCAGCCCTGAAGAATGTCGGCGTTTCTCGGTGTCATCGGCGTTCACACTCCCAGTCGTGCGCGTGGGTCGAACGGCGCGGCGGCCGCGAGCGCTCGGTAGGCGGCGCGCGTCTTCTCGTCGGCGGTCGGCGGCAACGCGATCTGCATGAGTACGTACAAGTCTCCGGGCGGCGAGGAGGGAATGCCGCGGCCTTTCACGCGCAGCTTCGCGCCGGCCTTGGAGCCCGGCGGGATCTTCAGCTCGATCGGCCCGCCCGGCGTCGGCGTGGTCACCGTCGCGCCGAGCACCGCCTCCCAGGGCGCGAGCGGCAGCTCGAGGATCAGATCGCGGCCGTCGAGCTGGTAGAGCCGGTGTGGCTGGAATTCGACCTCGATGTACAGATCGCCGGCGCCGCCGCCCGGCGCGCGTGTGCCTTGGCCTGCGAGCCGGATCGTCTGGCCCGGCAGAATGCCTTTCGGAATCTGCACGTTCAAGGTCCGCTCCTTGACGAGCAGCCGGCCCTCGGCATCCACTTCCGGAACGCGCAGCACGATCGAGCGGGTGCCGCCTGCGAGTGTCGCGTCGAGGTCGAGCAGCACCTTGGCGTGATGGTCCTCGCCGCCCCGGGGCTCGCCGCCGCGGCCGCCGGCACGGCCGGCGCGGCCGAACAGGGATTCGAAGAATTCGCTGTAGGCGCGATCGTCGGCGTGCTGTTCGGTGCGCTCGCCGGCGCCGCTAAATTCGAAACCGGCGTCCCAATCGGGCGGCGGTCTCCATTGCTCGCCGGCGCGGTGGCCGGACCCGAGCTGGTCGTAGGCGGCGCGCTTCTGCGGATTCTTCAGCACTTCATAGGCTTCGCCGAGTTCCTTGAAGCGCGCTTCGGCATCCTTCACCTTGCTCACATCGGGGTGATATTTGCGTGCAAGTTTGCGGTAAGCCTGCTTGATCTCGGCTTCTTTCGCGTCGCGGGCGACGCCCATGATCTTGTAGTAGTCCTTGAAATCCACCGCTCACCCTGGCGCCATGCGCCCGTTCCGGCCGTGAAGGTCCCGCTAGGATACTCTGGTCGAGCCGCGCCGATTCAAGGGTCGGCGGCTAAAGCTGGTAAGCGAGCGATAGCAGCAGGCCCTCGGCCAGATCGCGCCACAGACCCGGGGCGTGCCGCTCGAACCGGCGCGCTCCCGGTAGCAGCGCATTGATCCAGGCCGCCAGAGCCTCGATCGGTGCGCTGCCGTACAGAACGAACGCGGATTCATAGTTCAGCAGCAGGCTGCGCGAATCGAGGTTCACCGAGCCGCAGAGCGCGAGCGAGGCGTCGATCACCACTGCTTTCGCATGCACCATGTAGGGCAAGAGGTGAAAGCGCACGCCGGCGTCGCTGAGCGCGCGCAGCGTGCGGTTGCGGGCGAAATCGGCGAGGCGGTGATTCGAGTGGTGCGGCAGGCAGACGTCGATAGCGATGCCCCGCCGTGCGGCGAGCCGGAAGGCGATTTCCAGCGACGCATCCGGTACGAAGTACGGTGTGACGGCGAGAATGCGCCGCTCGGCGCGAAAACAGGCGTCGATCAACAAGGCCTGGACGGTGTCCTCGGTCTGATCCGGGCCGCTCGGCAGGAACTGCGCTAGGCCGGCGTCGACCTCGGCAGCCGCCGTGCTTGCCGCGCCCGCAGTGGCGAGGGCGGGCGCAACGGCGCCGCCGGAGGCGGTCCAATCGGTCTCGAACTGGCGTGCCGCCGCGGCCGCCACGGCGCCGTGCAGATCGAAGGACAGGTCCACCCAGGCAGGCGTGTCGGCGTCGCCCTCGAAATACTCGGCGGCGAGGTTGCGCCCGCCCGCCCACAGGGAGGATTCATCGGCGATCACGTACTTGCGATGATTGCGCAGATTGCGCGGGCCGCTCGTGCGGCGCGCGAGCAGCGGCGAGAACACGCTCGTTTCGACGCCCGCGGCCGCCAGATGCCGCAGTTCGCGGCGCGGCACGAACAGCGCGCCGACGCCGTCGATCAGCAGGCGCACCCGCACCCCGGCACGGGCACGTTCGACAAGCTGGGCGAGCGTCTCGCGGCCGAAGGCATCGCGACCGATCAGGTAGGTGCAGACATCGAGGCGCCGCGCGGCCCGCGAGATCGCTGCTTGAAGGGCGGCGCATGCCGCGACGCCGTCGGCGTGCAACGACACCTCGGTCGGAGTCGCATCCGGCAGGTCGAAACTCTCGATCAGCTTGCGCGCCCAATGGCGCCCATCCTGCCTCGAGCGGTGGGTGCGTGCAGCCTTGCGCCGCACTTTGCGGCGGCCGAATAGCAGATAGATCGGCAGCACCAGGTACGGCAGGGCGATAAGGCCGAGCACCCAGGCGATCGCGATCGACGGCGGCCGGCGATAGGACGCGCTGCGGGTCGTCAGCACATACACGAGCACGCTCGCGAACACCACGAGTCCGTGTGTCGAGAGCGCGATTCCCCAGGCGTCGGCCGGGCCGTTCACCGGCAGCCGTTCAATCGGCGACCCGCACGACGAGTTTGCCGAAATTGCCGCCCGTCATCAGGCCGAGAAATGCCGCCGGCGCCTTCTCGAGGCCGTCGACGACATCTTCGCGGTACTTGATCGCGCCCTCGCGCAGCCACGCGCTCATCCGCTCCTGGAACTCGCCGAAGCGCGGACCGTAATCGTCGAAAATGATGAAGCCGCGCATCGTCACGCGCTTGACCAGCACGGTGCGCAGCAGCGCCGCCGCGAAATCCGCGCCGAGACTCGCGGTCTCGCCCTGGTAGTGGGAGATCAGGCCGCAGACCGGCATGCGCGCATGCACGTTGAGCAAGGGCAGCACGGCGCGCAGCACCTGGCCGCCGACGTTCTCGAAATACACGTCGATGCCGCTGCCGCAAGCCTCGGCGAGGCGTTCGGCGAGACCCGCGGCGCGGTGATCGACGCAGGCATCGAAGCCGAGACCGTCGACCGCCCAACGGCATTTCTGCCCGCCGCCGGCGATGCCGACGACGCGGCAGCCGTTGAGTTTGGCGATCTGGCCGACGAGCGAGCCGACCGCGCCGGTCGCCGCGGCGACCACCACGGTCTCGCCGGCGCGCGGTTTGCCGATGTCGAGCAGGCCCATGTAGGCGGTGAATCCCGGCATGCCGAGCACGCCGAGCGCGTGCGAAGGTTGCGCCATCGAGGCGGGCAGTTTCACGAGGCTCGCGGCCGCGGCGACCGCATAATCCTGCCAGCCGCCATAGGCGAGCACGAGCTCGCCGGGCTTGAAGTCCGGGTGACGCGAACTCTCGATGCGCGCCACCGTGCCGCCGACCATCGGCGCACCGACCTCGACCGGCGGTGCGTACGAGGGGGCATCGCTCATACGGCCGCGCATGTAGGGGTCGAGCGACAACCAGAGCGTGCGGGTCAGCACTTCACCGGCGCCGGGCTCGGGCACGGGCGCATCCTCCAGCCGGAAATCACCGAGGGTTGCGGCTGCAGCCGGGCGCGAGGCGAGGACGATGCGGCGGTTCAGGATGGGGGTGCTCATTGTGGGCGGATTCTCCATGAGTTGGGTTCAAACGATTCGGCCGAACAGCGCGCCGACCGCGGCGGTGACCGCCATCGACAGGGCGCTCCAGAAGGCGACGCGCAACGCGCCGGTGCGCGGGCTTGCGCCGCCGACGCGGGCGGAAAGGGCGCCGACGCCGAGCAGACAGGCCAGCGTCGTGCCGACCGTCGCGACGATGAGGTACGCGGGCGGCGTGAGCGCGGCCGTGGTGAGCGGCACGGCCGCGCCGGTGGCGAAGCTCAGCGCCGAGACCGCCGCCGCCTGGACGGGGCGCGCGCTCAAGGTCGTCGACAGCCCGAGTTCGTCGCGGGCGTGCGAACCGAGCGCATCGTGCGCCATCAGTTGCTCGGCGACCTGTGCGGCAAGCGCCGCGTCGAGACCGCGGCGCACGTAGATGTCGGTCAATTCCGATTTCTCGCCGGCGAAGTCGTGCGCGAGTTCGGCGCGCTCCTGGTCGAGTGCGGCGGTTTCGGTGTCCGCCTGGGAGTGCACCGAGACGTACTCGCCCGTCGCCATCGACATCGCGCCGGCTACGAGGCCGGCAAGGCCGCTCAACAACACGCTGCCGCGGGAGGCGTGCGCGGCGGCGACGCAGACGATCAGGCGCGCCGTCGAGACGATGCCGTCGCTCGCGCCGAGGACCCCGGCACGCAACCAGCCGACGCCGCCGAGGCGGTGCGATTCGAGGCCATGGGGGTGCATGGCGTGCAGTCTAACCGGCTGCGCGGTACCCTTGCGCCTTTCCTTTCGCCGAGGGCCAGGCATGACGAATCCCGCAACCCCCGTCGGCACGGTCGACACGGCGTTGCGACACACCGCGAGGCTGCTGCAGAGCGATCCGGCGCTCGCCGCCGAACAAGCCGTCGAGGTGCTGAGGATCGCGCCGAACCATCCGCTCGCGCGCGCCTACCTCGGCGCTGCGCGCCGCGCGATGGGCGACCTGTCGGGGGCGCTCGAGATCCTCGAGCCGCTCGCGGCGGTGCACACGCATTGGGCGCCGGCGCACTATGAACTCGGGGTGACGCTCGCCGGTGCGGGCCGGCGTGAGGAGGCGATCGGCGCACTGCGGCGGGCCGTCGGCCTGCAACCGGAGCTCGCCGACGGCTGGCGCGCGCTCGGCGATGAACTGTTCGAGGCGGGCGATGCGGCCGGTGCCGATGCGGCCTATGCCCGGCACATCCGTGCCTCGACCAAGGATCCGCGCCTGCTCGCGCCGGCCGCCGCGCTCTGCGCGAACGAGGTGCCGAGTGCCGAGGCGTTGCTGCGGGCGCACTTGAAGAAATTTCCGAGCGACGTCGCCGCGCTGCGCATGCTCGCCGAGGTTGCGGCGCGGCTGCGTCGTTATCAAGACGCCGAGACCTTGCTCGCCCGCTGCCTCGAGTTGAACCCGAGCTTCGCGGAGGCCCGGCAGCAGTACGCGTTGGTGTTGCACCGGCAACACAAGGATGCCGAGGCGCTGCGCGAGGTGGACGCGATGCTCGCGAAGGAGCCGCACCATCCGGGCTGCCGCAACCTGCAGGCGGCGATCCTGGTGCGCCTCGGGGAGGTTGCGCAATCGCTCGAGATCTACGATGAGCTGCTCGCGCGCCACCCGGGTCTGGCGAAAATATGGATGAGCTACGGGCATGCGCTGAAGACCGGCGGGCGCGAGGCGGACAGCATCGCCGCCTATCGGCGCAGCATCGCGCTGCGCCCCGAGCTCGGCGAGGCGTACTGGAGCCTTGCGAACCTCAAGACCTTTCGCTTCGAGGCGGGCGAGATCGCGCTGATGCGCGCGCAGCTCGGGCGGGAGGATCTTGCCGAGGAGGACCGCTATCACCTCGACTTCGCGCTCGGCAAGGCGCTCGAAGATGACGGCGATTACGCGGCCTCATTCGCGCACTATGCCGCCGGCAACCGGCGGCGGCGCGCGGGACTCGCGTATTCGGCCGATGAGATGAGCGATTATGTGCGCCGCTGCCGGGCGCTGCTCACCGCCGAGTTCTTCGCCGCACGCAGTGGCCATGGGTGTGAGGCCGCGGATCCGATCTTCATCGTCGGGCTGCCGCGGGCCGGCTCGACCTTGATCGAACAAATCCTCGCCAGCCATTCGCGCATCGAGGGCACGATGGAACTGCCCGACATCCCGGCGCTTGCGAAGCCCTTCTATGGCAAGCGCGCCGGCGAGGGGCCGGGCTACCCGGAGGCGCTCGCCGCGCTCGATGCGGATGCCTGCCGCGACCTCGGCGAACGCTATCTGCGCCAAACCCGCATTCAACGGCGCCTCGGCAAACCGTTCTTCATCGACAAGCTGCCGAATAATTTCGTGCACCTCGGCTTGATCCAGCTCGCGCTGCCGAACGCGAAAATCATCGACGCGCGGCGCCATCCGCTGGGCTGCTGTTTCTCCGGCTTCAAGCAGCACTTCGCGCGCGGTCAGGCCTTCAGCTACGACCTTGCCGATATCGGCCGCTACTACCACGACTACGTCGAGTTGATGGCGCATTTCGATGCGGTGTTGCCGGGGCGGATCCATCGCGTAATCTACGAGACGCTGATCGAGGACACGGCCGGGGAAGTGCGTCGGCTGCTCGAGTATCTGGGGCTTGCGTTCGAGGAGTCCTGCCTGCGCTTCTACGAGACCGAGCGCGCGGTGCGCACCGCGAGCGCCCAACAGGTGCGCCAACCGATCTACCGGGGCGGCGTCGATCAGTGGCGTCATTACGAGCCCTGGCTCGCCCCGCTGCAAGCGGCGCTCGGCGAGGTGCTCAGCGCTTATCCGCAGGTGCCGAGCTTTCGATTTCGATCCGATATGGCATAATCGTGACAACTTCGATGCGAACGAACGACAAGGGGATGGATTCATGACTCGCAGCCGCTTAAGAAAATTGCAAAAAAATCATACGGTTAAATCCGTAAAATCGCGCGGGCTTGGCGCCGTGGCGCTGGCGGGCGTGCCTGTGGCGTCGACGCTACTGATGTGCATGCACGCGGCCTACGCGGCGAACGGCAGCATCGGCGCGTTGCAGGAAATCGTCGTCACGGCGGAGAAGCGCACGCAGAACATGCAGAACGTGCCGATCAGCATCCAGGCCTTCGACACGAAGGACCTGGAGCGGATGCATGTCACGAACTTCAATCAGTACGTGAAGTTCCTGCCGACCGTTTCGTTCCAGGAGTCGCAGGGCCCTTCCTTCGAGCACACCTACATGCGCGGTGTGGCGAGCGGCGGCGACGGCAACCACTCCGGTTCCCTGCCCTCGGTCGGCATGTATCTCGACGAGCAGCCGGTGACGACGATCGACGGCAACCTCAACATCCATATCTATGACATCGCGCGCGTCGAATCGCTCGCCGGCCCCCAGGGCACGCTGTACGGCGCGAGTTCCGAGGCGGGCACCATCCGCATCATCACCAACAAACCGGATCCCCATAAGTTCTCGGCGGGCTACGATCTCGACGGCAACTCGGTGAGCCACGGCGGCATCGGCTATACGGCGCAGGGTTTCGTGAACCTCCCGTTGTCGGACATCGCGGCGGTGCGCCTGGTCGGCTGGTATGAGAAGGACGCTGGCTACATCAACAACGTGCCACGCACGGTGTCGTTCCTCGGCCCGAACGGCACGACGATCCCCTTCAGCAACACCGGGCTCCTCAAGAATCATTACAACGACGTCGTCACCAAGGGCGGTCGGGCGGCGCTGAAGCTCGACCTGAACGACCACTGGACGATCTCGCCGACGGTGATGGGCCAGATCTCGGACACCAACGGCAACTTCGGCTACGACCCGAAGCTTGGCGACCTGGCGGTCGGACACTTCTTCCCGGACACGGTTCACGACTCCTGGGTGCAGTCGGCGCTGACGGTCGAGGGCAAGATGAACGGCTTCGACCTCGTATATGCGGGCGCCTATCTGACGCGCAATACGCATGAACAACAGGACTACACCGATTATTCGCTGGCCTACGATCACGCCTACAGCTTCGGTGGCTACGGCGCGTACTTCACCGACAACGCCGGCAATGTGATCAATCCGTCCCAGAACATCATCGGCCGCGACCACTATACGAAGATCAGCAACGAGCTGCGCATCACCTCGCCGAAGGATCAGCCGGTGTACTTCACGGCCGGCGTCTTCGCCGAGCGCCAGGTGCACGACATCCTTCAGGACTACATCGTCAACAACAACAACGATCCGCTCAACTCCACCATTTCGATTCCCGGTTGGCCGGCCTCGATCTGGTTGACCGATCAGCAGCGAGTCGACCGCGACCAGGCTTTGTTCAGCGAGTTCTCGTTCCGGTTCACACCGAAGCTGACCGGCACCGTAGGCGCCCGCTACTACACCTACGACAACACGCTGCAAGGCTTCTACGGCTTCAACTCCACATTCAGCTCGCATGAAGGCGTCGCCACCTGCTTCCATCCGAGCCTGCCGTGGAAGGATGCGCCCTGCGAGGACCTGAACGGCCGCAGCACCGGTTCGGGCATCACGCCGAAGGTGAATCTGACCTACAAGATCTCCTCGAACAAGCTGGTGTACCTGACGTACTCGAAGGGTTTCCGCCCGGGCGGTGTCAATCGCAATGGCGGCGGTAAGCTGCCGCCGTACAAGCCGGATTACCTGACGAACTACGAGTTCGGCTGGAAGACGCAGTGGGACCACAACCGTGTGCGTTGGAACGGTGCCTTCTTCGTCGACAAGTGGAAGGATTTCCAGTTCGCGTATCTTGGTGCGAACGCGCTGACGATCATCGCCAACGCCGGGCAGGCGCAAATCACCGGCCTCGAGACCAATGGGGCCTGGCGGGCGACCGAACATCTGACCTTGTCCGGCGGCCTCGCCTATCTGGACGCGCGGCTTACCCAGCAGTACTGCGCCGACCCGACCGGAGCGCAATGTTTCGCGGGCACGACCTTCGAGCAATACGCGCCGAACGGCCAGCAACTGCCGGTCACGCCGAAGTTCAAGGGCAACGTGACCGCGCGTTATGCGTTCCCGATCGGCGAGTACCGGGCGAGCCTGCAAGGATCGGCGGTGTACGTCGGGCCGCGTTGGGCGGATCTGCGCATGGTCGCGCGCAACTTGCTCGGTCAGGAGCCGTCCTACGCACTGGCGAACTTCTCCTTCGACATCGACCGCGGCAGCTGGCACGCCTCGCTCTACGTGAACAACGCCTTCGACAAGCGCGCGGTGCTCGATCGCTTTGCCGAATGCGACGTGGCGACCTGCGGATCGGTGGCGATCTACAACACCCCGAACCAGCCGCGCACCGTGGGCTTGAAGTTCGGCCAGAGGTTCTGAACGAACCGGCACTGGGAAACCGGCGGCGCGGCGCAGGCCGCGCCGCCGCTCAGCGTCAAGACCGCCGTGCTGCGCGGGTAGCTCGTGTGCGGCCGCTACGTCAGTCCCGATGAGGCCGCGATCGAACGCGCCTTCGACCTGCCGCGTTCGGGCCGCGGATTTGCGGCGCGCTTCAACCTCGCGCCCTCGCAGAACGCGCCGGCGTTGCGGGTGGTCGCGGGCAGCCTGCGGCTCGATCTGCTGCGTTTTGGACTGGTACCGTTCTTTGCGCGGGGCCGTGCGGGCAAGTACAGCACCATCAACGCGCGCCTCGAGTCGATCGAGACGAGCGCGAGCTACCGCGGGCCGTGGCGGCGCGCACAGCGCTGTGTGCTGCCCGCACTCGGCTTCTACGAGTGGCACCTGAACCCGGACGGCAGCAAACAGCCGTTCTATATCCAGGCGCCGGATGGGGCGATGATCGCGTTCGCCGGCCTGTGGGATCGCTCGGTCGCCGAGGATGGCACGGCGCTCGAGTCGTTCACGATCCTGACGATGCCGGCGAACGAATTGCTCGCGACGATCCACAACGCCAAACCGCGCATGCCGGCGATCTTGGGGCCTGCGCAGCGCCAGGCCTGGCTCACCGGCAGCCTCGATGAGGCGCGCGCGGCGCTCGCGCCTTACCCCGCGGAGAGCCTCAGCGCCCATCCGGTCAGCGCGCGCGTCAACTCGCCGCGCAACGACGATGCCGGCCTGATCGCGCCGCTGCAGGTTGCGCTTCCTTGACCTGCGTCGCAGTCAGGCGGCGGTCGACGCGCTAATCTTTCGCCGGAGGATCGAATCTCATGAAGGGCGCGCTGGCCTGGGTGTTGTTGATCGCCTTGGCGCCGGCCGGGATCGCGGCCGCGCGCGGCCATATCTACACCTTCGTCGATGCCGCCGGCGTGCGGCATTTCACCGACATCCCACCCGATGGCACACCGTATGCGCTTGTCCGGCTGCACCTTTCCGGACGCACCGCGAGTGGCCAGGCTTATGATCCGGCGCTGCTCGCGCGTGCCTCCCAATACGACCCCATGATCGATCGGGCGGCCGCCGCGGCCTCGGTGGCGCCTGAGTTGTTGCGGGCGGTCATCGTGGTCGAGTCCGGTTTCAACGCCAACGCCGTTTCCAATAAGGGCGCCATCGGCTTGATGCAACTGATGCCGCAAACCGCCGAGCGCTACGGGGTCACGGATCCTTACGATCCGCGCCAGAACGTGCATGCGGGTGCGCTGTATCTGCGCGATCTGCTGAATCGCTTCGGCAACAATCTGCGGCTTGCGCTCGCCGCCTACAATGCCGGTGAGGGCGCGGTCGAGCGCAGCGGCTGGCATGTGCCGCCCTTCGAGGAGACGCAAAACTACGTTCCGAAGGTGATGAAAATATACAAACTCCTGGCGGCCCGGTCGCGCGCCAGTTGAATCGGGCGGGTACCGCCCACATGCTGGCGTATGCCTTCGACGTTAGCGTCCGCGTCCGCGCCCGATCCCGGCCTGCACTGGGTGCCGGTGTGGCGTGGATCGCGGCGCGAAGGGGCCGAGTGCGGGCTCGTGCTCGAGACGGCGGCCCTGCCCTATGAGCTGGTCGAGATCGATGGGCTCTGCGAGCTTTGGACGCCGCTTTCGCAAGTGGCGCTCGTGCATGCCGAGCTCGAGCGCGATGCGGCCGAGCGAGACCTCGAGCGGGCGGCCGCCGTGCCGCCTGAGCCCTTCGGCGGCGCCGCCGTCGGCGCCATTGCCTACGGTGTGGTGCTGCTGTCGGTCGCCTTCTGTGCCGGCCGCCATTTGTTCGGCATCGACTGGCTCGATGCCGGCGCGATCGAAGCTTCGCGCGGTCTGCGGCTCGAGGGGTGGCGCGCAGTCACTTCGCTCACCTTGCACCTCGGACCTGAGCACCTGCTCGGCAATCTGTTGTTCGGGATCGGCGCCGGGGTCCTGCTCAGCCGGCAGTATGGCGCCGGCATCGCCTGGCTCAGCATCCTCGCCGCCGGCGCGATTGCGAACCAGCTGGAATTGATCCTCGCGCCGGCGAACTACAGCGCGGTCGGCGCCTCGACCGCGGTATTCGCGGCGCTCGGCATGCTCTCCGGCCACGCATGGCATGCCCGCGCCGGAATTCGGCAAAGCTGGTGGCAGCGTACGGCGCCGCTCGGTGCGGGGGTGGCGTTGCTCGCGTTGCTAGGCGCCGGCAAGCAGCACGTCGACGTGCTCGGTAATCTGCTCGGATTCGCAACCGGCATCGGCTTTGGCTGGGTTTACGCGCGCGCGGCGATGCCGCGCAGCCGCAGCCTCCTCCTGCAGTTCGCCGCCGGGGCGATGGCGCTCGCCGTGATCACCCTCGCCTGGGTGCTCGCACTGCGCAGCGCCGGTGCTTAAGCGGTACGCATAATCCGCAAGGGGGCGTGGGGAATTCCGGGCGGCGCACCGCGACAAGCGCATGCTTGAATGGCGGCGTCGACCCGGCCGGAGCACGCGTCCATGTACCAGAAAATCCTCGTCCCCATCGACGGTAGCGACACCTCGCTCGCGGGGCTTGCCGAGGCCATCAAGCTCGCCAAGGTCCTGGGCGCCAAATTGCGCCTCCTGCACGTCGTCAATGAGTTGATCCTCGATTATGCGTTCGGCTCGGGGCTGTACGCGACCACGGTGATCGAGGCGATGCGCAGCGACGGTGAGAAGATTCTGAAAAAGGCCGAGACCGAGGTGCGCGAGCAGGGCCTCGAACCCGAGGGTGTGCTGATCGAATCGATCGGTGGGCCGGCCTCGCCGTTCATCATCGATCAGGCCAAGGAATGGCCCGCCGAGTTGATCGTGATGGGCACGCACGGGCGGCGCGGGCTGCGTCGGCTCGCGCTCGGCAGCGACGCCGAGGTCGTGCTGCGTGGCACAACGGTACCGGTGTTACTCGTGCACGCCTAAACGTCGGAAAAATTTACAACTGTCGCCGGC
>VFSW01004736.1_pt1 | contig 20252 bp, 20 predicted proteins | sample 5358111 | NCBI WGS metagenome assembly VFSW01 (sample SAMN11554181, study PRJNA540505) | mine drainage metagenome | isolation source: sediment from site ElyBrook_90M | place: USA: Ely Copper Mine, Vershire, VT | collected 2017 | reverse complement strand
GGAAATTTGACAGAATTGAACTCTTGCAAAGAATGATTTGAGCATAATTATTCTTAAAATTTACTAATCCTACACCATGTTAGAATAATCCAATGAAAATCCTAGTGACAGGAGTGGCAGGATTTATCGGCATGCATACCGCATTAAGGCTGCTTGAAATGGGTCATAGTGTGATGGGTGTTGATAACTTAAATAGCTATTACTCCATCGACCTCAAGGAGGCTCGGTTAAACCGATTGCGCTCCTTTAATAGTTTTGCTTTTTATCAAGGGCAAATAGAAGATCGTTCGTTTATAGAACAGATTTTTACGCAACATTCTATTGAGTATGTTATCCATTTGGCGGCACAAGCAGGGGTTCGCTATTCTTTGCAAGCGCCCCAAGCCTATGTGGATAGCAACATCACTGGGTTTTTAACTATCTTAGAAATGTGTCGTGATTATGCTGTTCAGCATTTACTTTTTGCGAGTTCATCTAGTGTCTACGGAGCAAACCTCAGTATGCCGTGGCATGAAGGACAGGGAGTCGATCATCCTTTGAGTTTTTATGCTGCCACCAAACGCGCTAATGAGGCCATGGCTCATTCCTATAGTCATTTATTTGCCATTCCCTGCACGGGACTGCGTTTTTTTACTGTTTACGGCCCTTGGGGTCGCCCTGACATGGCTTACTTTAAGTTTGCTCAGGCGATGCTTGATCACCAACCTATTACAGTATTTAATCAAGGGCAGATGTATCGTGACTTTACTTATATTGACGATATTGTGCAGGGTATAGTGGCATTACTCGATCGCCCTCCAACACCCAATCAGCAGGATACAGAGTTCGCGCTTGATCCTGCCACCAGTCATGCCCCTTGGCGTATTTTAAATATTGGTCATGAAGAGCCGGTGTTGCTAATGGATATGATTACAGAGCTGGAGGGACTACTTAATAAAAAAGCACTCATTGATTGGCAACCTTTTCAAAAGGGTGATGTGCTGTCAACCTATGCCAGTAATGAGCGCTTGAGAGCTTTAGTGGGCCCATTACCTAAAACCAGTTTACATGAAGGTCTTCTTAAGTTTGTTACGTGGTATCAAGCGTGGAGACAACGATGAGTTTGTCGGTCATTATTATTGCTAAAAACGAATCCCACGACATCGTGAAGTGTATAGAATCGGTGAGCTTTGCCGATGAAATTATTGTCATTGATGGCGGTAGCAGTGATGATACGGTAGCTAAAGCGCAAGCCTGTGGTGCTATTGTCCATGTAAATAGTCATTGGCAAGGTTTTGGTTTTCAGAAGAACTTAGCCCTCCACCATGCAACCCAAGAGTGGGTTTTATCTATCGATGCCGATGAGCGCGTAAGCCCAGAGCTCAAAGAAGAAATACAACAAGTGATAGCGCGTCAATCCTTTACAGTTTTTAGGATACCGCGTTCCTCCAGTTACTGCGGTCACTTTATGCGTCATGGTGGATGGTGGCCAGATTATGTGGTTCGGTTATTTAAGCGCGGCGATGCTACTTTCAGTTTAGATCGAGTGCATGAGCGCTTAGAATCCGATAAACCCTTGGGGACCTTGCGCCATCCTCTCATTCATTACACCTATGACACTCTTGAGGAAGTGATAGCCAAAACCAATCACTATTCAACTCTTGGTGCTGACATGCTGTTTGATAAAGGAAGAAAAGCCTCCTTAACCATAGCAACCCTCAAGGGGTTATGGGCATTCATACGCACTTATTTTTTAAGGGCGGGTTTTCTAGATGGAGGCTTTGGGTTTTTATTGGCAGTGAGTAACGCTCAGACCACCTTTTATCGTTATGCTAAACTATGGCTTAAGCGCTAGCTAAAGATTGCATACGCCATAATTTAGTGTAGTAACCATCCTGAACCAATAGATCTTGATGGCGTCCCATTTCCACAATCTGTCCTTGCTTTAAAACAAGAATCCGATCAGCGGCCTCAATGGTGGATAACCGATGAGCAATGACCACTGTGGTGCGTCCCTTCATTAAGGTTTCAAGGGCGGCTTGAACCAAGCGTTCTGACTCGGTATCAAGAGCTGAGGTGGCTTCATCTAAAATGAGTATCGGCGCATTCTTAAGAAGAGCGCGAGCGATAGCTATGCGTTGACGCTGCCCGCCAGAGAGACGAGCGCCATTTTCACCCACTAAGGTTTCAAGACCTTGCGGCAGCATATCAATGAACTCAAGGGCATGGGCGGCCTTGGCAGCTTTTTTGATGTTATCCAAGGAGGTTCCGCGCAGCGGCCCATAGGCGATATTATGAGCAATAGTATCGTTAAACAGCACCACGTCCTGACTGACTACCGCAATATGGGACCTTAAACTCTCTAAGGTGAGAGCATTTAAGGGATGTCCGTCTATAAATATCGTGCCACGTTGAGGCTGGTAAAAGCGTGGAATAAGGTTAGCAAGAGTGGTTTTCCCGCTGCCTGACTGCCCTACTAGGGCCACGGTTTCTCCTGCACGAATAGTGAGTTGAATTCGGTCTAAAGCGGGTCGTGATTGATTTTTATATTGAAAAGTCACTTCATCAAAACGGATTTCACCCTGAACAGCATGAATCGCATGATTGCCATCGTTGATTTCTATGCGCTCATCAATTAATTCAAAAACGCTCTCCGCTGCAGCGAGCCCCCTTTGTAAGGATTCACTGATGTCAGATAAACGCTTTAAGGGAGCCAATAACATAATCATGGCAGTGATAAATGATACAAAACCACCTACTGTCGTTTCATCTGCTCCTGCTTGAAGAGTGGCCATCCAAACAATGATTGAAATGGCTATCGCAGCAAAAAACTGGACTAACGGAACATTCGCGGCGGAAGTGGCGGCTTGTTTGGTATTTAAACGACGTACTAAATTACTTGCTTGATGAAATCTTTCCGACTCTAATTCAGCGCCACCAAAAACTTTAATCACCTTTTGACAATTAATGGTTTCATCCACCACGGTACTAATGCCTCCCATGGCATCTTGTGTAGCGCGGTTAACTTGTCTTAATTTACTGTTTACTCGTTTCACTAAAAAGGCAATGGGCGGCGCTGCAAGGAGAGTGATACTGGTGAGTTTCCAATTAAGAATTAATAACCAACCTAGTAAACCAATCACCACAAAGGTGTCGGTGACTAAATTAGTGATGACGGAGGTGGTAGCGGTCATCACTTGACTGACATCATAAATTAGTTTCGAAATGAGGGTGCCAGCCGGGTGTTCATCAAAATAAGAAACAGGCACATGTAGCAAGCGTTCAAACATTTTTGTGCGCAGATCCATGACTACTTTGTTCCCCACCCAGTTCATGGCAAATTTTGAGATAAAGTTTGCTACGCCACGAATTACAAATAGCCCGAGCAGCATAAGAGGAACCCAATGCATCCAAACCGGATCTTTATGAACGAAGCTTTTATCCAATAAAGGTTTGAGTAATGCTGGCAGAGTGGGTTCTGTGGCCGCAGTAATCACCATGCCCACTATAGCCAAGGCAAATTGATTTTTGTAGGGCACCACTTGGCGAAGTAAACGGCGATATAGGCCAGTATTTAATAAAGAAACAGTCAATTTACTCACAGTGATAGATTTGTCTAAGGATCAATAATTAATACAGTATAGCTTACCTTTGTTAACACCGACGAAGAGCGAATCTGTTAAGATACATGAAAGCAAAAACCTCCGAGTTAATAATGAATACAGTTTTCCAGAAAATATTAATTGCTCTTTTCTTTACATGTATAGTGCTGGCAACTCAAAGCCATCATTTTATGTCTGTTTACCACTTTCCACCTGCCGCCTTCGCTGTGATGTATTTAGGGGGAGTCTTTTTACGTCGACTTAGTTGGTATGTATATTTTATTTTATTGGTGGCACTCATAGATGGCCTCACGATTAGTCTTGGTGCCGCTACAGGGGCTTATATTAGTTGGTCATATCTATTTATATTTCCTGCCTACGGTGTATTGTGGTTGGCAGGCGTGTGGGTCGGTGTTAAAACCCCAGTTACCATGCTTCAGAGTTTATTAAACACGATGATCAGTTTCCTCAGTATTTTGGTGGCAGAGGCTATTGCAAGTGGTAGCTTCTATATATTGAAAACGCAATCGCCGCACAATTTTAGTGGTTTTGTGAACTATTATTTAACTTGGGCTTACCAGTCAGTGGAGTCTTTTTTCTTCTGGGTACTCCCCATTATGTTAGTGAGTTATGTGGCGAAAGTGATTGCTGGATTAGTGCCAGCACAACACCATCAGGATGACCTTAAATCTTAGCGAGGTGTATGGATAAACATTTTGTTAACTTAGAGAAGAAGATTGAGCGTGCTATTGCGCAATGTGATTCCTTACGCGCTGAGAATCTTCAGCTCAGGCAAGATCTATTACAAAAAATAGATGAAATGAGGCACCTTAGCGATAAAGTTGAAGAAGCCAAACACCGTTTACACCAACTCATGAATAAAGTAGCTGGAGACCATGAATGAGCTCAGAGCGCCAACACCATGCTGTGGTTGAATTTAAGATTTTTGATCGCTCTTACCGTTTAGCCTGCGATACTGATCAAAAATTATTACTTGAACAGGCGGCCAATGAGTTTATCCGTCGTATACAAGAAGTTAAAGAGAAAAGCCAAGGTATGGGCCCTGAAGGGGCTGCTATCATGGCGGGTATTAATTGCATGTTCGAGTTGTTGGAAATGAAAGCGGTGAGCTCTTGGGACGTTAATGACGTGAAACAAAAAATAAAGTCATTAGAAACCCGCTTGGAGCGTTGTTTTTATGAGCAAGATAATCTATTCTAATAATCCCCTGTTAAGTTTGTTACGGTTATAAATTCTTTGAACCGATAATCATCTAACCTGGAGATTTATTCTAATGAAGTTTGTTGTGCCGCGTCCCATGGGATGCGCCTGATGACTTCGGTAAGTCGCCACTCTTATAGAGCCTGGGTTCAAGATGCTAACCGGACGGCTTAGCGGGGGGATTTTCTCTAAGTTGTAGCCTTATAAAGATTCTTCAATGCATGGGTGCTAAAGGCTAAGGAGGGAAGCAACCGATAATCCTTCTGCTTTATCGTCTTCTATCTCCATGTGTTTCCTAACCGGTCATGATAATTTTAACCCGTTCTGTGGCCAACCATGATTTTAATCACGCCCAACATACCCTTCTAAGAAAATGATAATTAGATTAATTAACCCATAATTAAGGGTAGTCAATATCAGGTTTGATTAAACCGTAGTCAATGAAGGAATGTCGTGAGTAACACAAACTCCGCTGAGAGGACTGAAACACGGTTGTATTTATCGAAACGTTTAGCCAGTCTTATTCTGCAAGGGGTAGCATTGAGAGTTGGTTAAGTAGTGATGTCATCTTTGTTTGCTTGAGTAGGAGGGCTTAGCATGACGGGAGCCACCTCTAAGAGAAATTGTTTAAAAGCCCGTGCCACAGGGGAGTGACGTTTATCTTTATGGTGAACAAGATGCCAATCACGCACAATGGGAAAGCCTGGCACAGGCAGAGTCACCAACCGATGTGTTTCAAGCTCCAAGGTAATGGTGTGCTCTGACAGAAAGGCGATACCCATGCCGGCGATAGCAGCCTGTTTAATCGTCTCATTGCTGCTCATTTCCATCCGGGGTTTGACAACTAGTCCGTGTTGGGACAGATAGCGCTCAAACAGCTCTCTCGTTCCAGAGCCTTTTTCCCTTAACAGAAAAGGCTCTGCGGCGACTCTCTCAAGAGTGAGTCTTTTGGCTTCAGTCAGAGGGTGATGCGGTGGTGCCACAATTAAATGAGCGTTTCTGGCGAAGGGTTGATGAATTAAATCCATCCCTTCAGGAGGCTGTCCCATAATGGCAAAATCTACATCATTTTCCATTAATTGCTCCACAATGCCAGCACGATTGTTAACGGACAGTTTTAATTGTACTGCTGGGTATTGCTCACAAAAGCGCGCCAGAAGATTAGGAGCAAAGTATTTAGCGGTACTGATGATGGCAATATCAAGTCGACCACTTACTCCTTCCCTTAAACTCTCAAGAGCCTCTCTCGCTTCTTTCATTTGTTTGGCTATAATTCTAGTATGTTCAAACAGTTCTTTGCCGGCATGAGTTAAGAAAATACGTTTACCCATATGCTCAAAAAGAGGAAGTCCTGCTAGATCCTCCAGTTGTTTAATCTGCATGGATACGGCAGGCTGGGTTAGATGCAACTCTTCGCTAGCGCGAGAAAAGTTAAGATGCCTGGCAACGGATTCAAATATTTGTAACTGACGGAAAGTGAAATGCATTAGGATGCCTCTTAAGTATAAGAATATCTTATACTATTTACATGTGACTCGTATACTATTTTATGATGACAGTTTTATAACACTACTTAAGTATCCACCAAAAAACTGAAGTGGTGAACGTTTTTAAAAAAATCTCATTAGGGGGAGTAATTATGGCAATTCGTATCGGTATTAATGGTTATGGTCGTATTGGACGCAATGTGTTGCGGGCATTGTATGAATCGGGTAGAAAAGATATTCAGGTGGTAGCTATTAATGATTTAGGCAACTCTGAAACTAACGCCCACCTAACACGTTACGACACTGCCCACGGTAAGTTTCATGGGGAGGTACATGTTGAGGGGGATTCTATCGTTGTAAATGGTGACAAAATCAAAGTATTTTCACAGCGTAATCCCGCTGATATTCCTTGGACCAGCGTAGGTGCTGAGGTGATTCTTGAATGTACGGGATTATTCACCACCAAGGAAAAAGCTTCCGCTCATTTAACCGGTGGCGCTAAAAAAGTCATTATTTCAGCTCCTGGTGGTAAAGACGTAGATGCTACCGTGGTGTATGGAGTGAATCACCAGGTACTCAATTCATCCATGAGCGTGATTTCAAACGCCTCTTGCACCACCAACTGCTTGGCTCCTTTAGTAAAACCCTTACATGAAGCCATTGGCGTTGTTAAAGGCCTTATGACAACCGTTCATTCTTATACTAATGATCAGGTATTAACCGATGTTTATCATAGCGATTTGCATCGTGCCCGTTCAGCCACTATGTCTATGATTCCTACCAAAACAGGTGCCGCGGCCGCAGTGGGCCTAGTCTTGCCTGAATTAAACGGTAAGCTCGATGGTTTTGCGGTGCGTGTTCCCACTATCAACGTTTCTTTAGTGGATTTAACTTTTGAGGCAGCCCGTGACACCACGGTGGAAGAAATCAATGCCATTATGAAAAGTGCAGCAGAGGGACCTCTCAAAGGAATATTAAACTACAATACAGCCCCTCTCGTATCAGTGGACTTTAATCATGACCCCGCCTCCAGCACCTTTGATGCCGGCTTAACCAAGGTATCCGGTGGTAATTTAGTTAAAGTATTATCCTGGTACGACAATGAGTGGGGGTTTAGTAATCGTATGTTAGATGTGACCGCAGCTTGGATGGCCGCAAAATAATCCTTCGGAGAGCCATTAATTATGACTATATTACGTATGCAGGATTTATCCCTCGCACAGCAGCGCTATTTAATTCGCGTCGATTTTAATGTACCGTTAAAAGATGGGGCAATCACTGACGATACCCGAATTAGAGCTAGCCTGCCTACCATTGAGTTAGCCCTTAAACACAATGCTGCCGTGATGCTCATGTCTCATCTCGGGCGTCCCACAGAGGGCGTCTATGAAGAGGAGTTTTCTTTAAAACCTGTAGCGGCGCATTTATCACAGCTTCTTGGCCGCGAAGTCAAACTCATACAAAACTGGTTGCAAAGCATGCCTGATGTAGCGCCAGGGCAAGTAGTGATGTTTGAAAATGTGCGCTTTAATCCAGGGGAAAAGAAAGACGATGAGGCCTTGTCAAAGAAAATGGCAAGCCTATGCGATGTGTTTGTGATGGATGCTTTTGGCACGGCTCACCGCGCTGAAGCCTCTACGCATGGCGTTGCAAAATTTGCTAAACAAGCCTGCGCGGGACCACTCTTGGCTGCAGAACTGGACGCCCTTGGACAAGCCTTAAAAGAGCCTAAACGGCCATTGGTAGCCATTGTGGCGGGTTCTAAAGTATCCACAAAACTCACTGTACTCTCTACCTTATCAGAAAAGGTGGATCAATTGATTGTGGGCGGCGGTATTGCCAACACCTTTTTATTGGCAGCAGGTAAAAAAATTGGTAAATCACTAGCAGAACCAGACTTGGTGGCTGAGGCACAAAAAATCATAGATGCGGCCAGAGCACGAGGAGGTGATGTACCTATTCCTGTTGATGTGGTAGTGGGTAAAGCCTTTTCAGAAAAAGAACCTGCGGTGCTTAAGAGTGTCGATGACGTGGCTGATGACGATATGATTTTTGACATTGGCCCTAAAACTGCCCAGCAGTTAGCGACTATTTTAGAAACGGCAGGTACCATTGTGTGGAATGGTCCGGTAGGTGTGTTTGAGTTTGATCAGTTTGGCGAGGGAACAAAAACCTTAGCTCTTGCTATTGCTCGTTCTAAGGGTTTTTCCATTGCTGGTGGTGGCGATACTTTAGCCGCGGTGGCGAAATATAAAATTGCCGACCAAGTCTCTTACATTTCAACAGGTGGGGGGGCTTTCCTTGAATTTTTAGAGGGGAGAGATCTGCCTGCGGTAAAAATTCTGGAAGAGAGAGCTGAGCAAGGTTAAGGCAATATTAATAATCATAGGGAGAGGTGGGTTATGCCAAGACGCACAAAAATAGTTGCTACCATTGGGCCTGCATCAAGTACGCCAGAGGTATTAGAGAAAATGATTATGGCGGGTATGGATGTGGCCCGTCTTAACTTTTCTCATGGCACCGACGAGGACCATTTGGCGCGTGCAGAAATGATCCGCAGTATTGCAAAAAAACTGGGTCGAACGGTAGGTATTCTTGGTGACCTGCAGGGACCTAAAATTCGGGTGGGTAAGTTTAAAGAACAACGTATTACTTTACAGCCAGGGGCATCATTTATTCTCGACGCAGATTGTCAGTTGGGAGACGCCACGCGAGTAGGGCTTGATTACAAAGCGTTACCACAAGATGTCAAGGCCGGTGATGCTCTCCTGCTTGATGATGGCAAGATTGAGCTTACCGTCATCAAAGTGGTAGGTAATGAAGTCTTCACAGAAGTGGTTCAAGGTGGGGTACTCTCCAACAATAAAGGCATAAATCGACGAGGTGGTGGGCTCACTGCCCCAGCTTTAACGGATAAGGACATTCAGGATATTCATCTTGCCGCTCGGTTGAAAGTGGATTATTTGGCCGTTTCTTTCCCGCGCTCTGGAGAGGATATGCACTATGCTCGTCGCCTCCTTAAGGAGGCAGGATGGGAGGCTCAAATGCAAGCCAAAATTGAGCGTGCAGAGGCTATTGAAGCCTTAGAGGATATTATTCGAGCGAGCGACTCGATTATGGTAGCCCGTGGAGACTTGGCTGTGGAGGTGGGGGATGCCGTAGTGCCTGCCCTACAAAAGCGGATGATTCGTTTAGCAAGACAGATGAATCGCACTATTATCACGGCTACGCAAATGATGGAGTCAATGATTTCAAGCCCCGTTCCCACTCGAGCGGAAGTCTCCGATGTGGCTAATGCAGTATTAGATGGAACGGATGCAGTGATGCTCTCTGCTGAGTCGGCGGCAGGGCAATTTCCTGTGGAAGCCATTGCGGCTATGGCTCGCGTATGTAATGAAGCAGAAAAAGAAGCTATGCCCGATGTGATGATTTTAGACAATGACCCCATTGATCGAGTGGAAAAGGCTGTGGCGCGGGCCGTCATTCATACAACGCGACATTTGCAAGTTAAAGCTATTGCGGCGCTTACCCAAAGTGGTACAACAGCACTATTGGTCTCTCGTTCAGACATGGATGTACCGATTTATGCTTTAACGCCCAATGAGAGTACGCAGCGACGAGTCACCTTGTTTCGAGGCGTCTACCCCATAGATTTTCAGCATGAACATAAATCCTCTGCCGAAGTGATTGCCATGACAGAGAAAAAACTGTTAACCTTGGGAGTTGTGGATACTGGCGATATCATTCTTCTTACCATAGGGGACCCCATTGGTATTCCGGGGGGCACCAATACCCTTAAAATTATTAAAGTGGGCGATAACTCACCATTATTATGAACGCACTGATAGAAACAACTATTACTTCCTTACCCTTGGTGGCCAAGGGCAAGGTTAGAGATATTTATGCTGTAGGAACAGATCACCTTTTGATGATTACCACAGATCGCTTATCAGCCTTTGATGTGGTCTTTCCCAATGGTATTCCTGGAAAAGGAAAAATTTTAAATCAATTTAGTTTGTTTTGGTTCAAAATGTTTGAACCCATAATCAGCAATCATCTCTCTGGCATTGCCCCTGAATCGGTGGTAGCGGCCAATGAAGTAGAACAGGTCAAGGATCGCTCGGTGGTTGTTAAACGATTAAAAGCCGTGCCTTTGGAAGCGGTGGTAAGAGGCTATTTAGAAGGATCAGGCTGGAAAGAGTATCAGTTAAGTCAACGGGTTTGTGGTATTGTTTTGCCCCAAGGTCTGCCCCGCGCTGGCAAATTACCCCAGCCTATTTTTACTCCAGCCACCAAAGCTCTAGTGGGAGAACATGATGAGAATATTTCCTTTGAGCAAGCCTGTCAGCGTGTAGGAGAGAGTCTTGCCACGCAGGTGAGAGAGGTATCGGTAAAGCTTTATCAGAGAGCAGCGGATTATGCGCTACAACGAGGCATTATTATAGCGGATACAAAATTTGAGTTTGGCCTTGACGAACAAAACCAGTTGGTTTTAATGGATGAAGTACTCACCCCGGACTCCTCACGTTTTTGGCCTAAGATCACTTATAAGCCAGGGGAGAGCCCTCAGAGTTTTGATAAGCAATATGTCCGTAATTGGTTAGAATCTATCCATTGGAATAAAACGCCTCCGGCGCCAGCGTTAACGGATGAGGTGATTCAAGCAACATACAGTAAATATGTTGAGGCTTGGCAGTACTTGTCAAAATAAAACCTAGTCGTGTAATACCTCTACAAACCATCGTGATCTGTTGGTTATCGAATCGTCATGAATTGAGGGATGTTTTATCACTTAAGTTTAATTGGAAGAGAGTTCAGTCTTTCATGTAAGAAGCTCATGGATAATTAACCACTCTTCTTCACTAATCGGGGTAATTGATAAACGATTTCCTTTAGATAGTAAACGCATGTTAGCCAGCTCTGGCTGTTCTCGGAGTTCTTTTAAGCCAACCCAACGAGTTTTTTTAGTGATTTTTACGTCCACATGAAACCAACGGGGTTTATCAAGAGTGGCTTTCGCATCAAAGTATTTTGAATGGGGATCAAACTGTGTCTGATCAGGATAGGGGTGACTCACCACTTTACCTATCCCTACGATACCAGGCTGAGGACAACTGGAATGATAAAACAAAACCACATCGTTGAGTTGCATGTCACGCATCATAAAATTACGTGCCTGATAATTTCTTACCCCAGTCCAAGCCACAGTTTGTTGAGGCATTGATAGCACATCATCAATACTGACTTCTTCAGGTTCTGATTTCATCAGCCAAATTTTTTTAGGCATAGGGGATATAACCTCTCTACTATTTTGGTTGGTTAAAGTCATTTAACCAAGTACGCCATTGATCAAACAGTAAGGGGTTTTTGGCGGCAATCACCGATCTTTTCCACGGGTTGGTGATATTCCAAAAAGTCTGATGGTCCAAAGTGGTGAAGATTCCCCCAGCTTCTTGTAAGATTAATGAGCCTGCGGCGTAATCCCAAAGCTTCTGTCCGCCATGTAAATACACGTCAAACTTACCCACTGCCACATGGCACCATTCTAAGGCACAGGCGCCAAAATTGCGTTGTGAGGAGTAGGGTGGACTAACACTTAAACGTTCTGCAAGAGGCCAAGGCAAACGCTTAAAATCAACGGAAGCAATGGCTTCATCTAGTGCCTTAAATGAACATTCGTTAACTATTTTTTGTTCATTCAAAAAAGCTCCGCCACCCTTTTCAGCGCTAAATACTTCCTCGGTGATGGGGTTATAGACCACGCCAAGGATAGGTAATCCATGGTGCAAAAGCGCCACTGATAGAGCAAAGTAATCGATGCCATGGGTAAAGTTTGTGGTGCCATCAATAGGATCAATACACCATAAATACTCAGGAGTCGACTGCCACACACTCTGTTGTTCCTCGGTACTCATTTCCTCGCCCAGAATGGGGCAGTTTTTCAAAGTAAGGAGCGCTAAAGACAGGGAGGACTGGGTCATTAAATCCGCTTCAGTACAAAGGCTTCCATCTTCTTTACGGTGGTGTTTGACTTGACGGTAACGCGGAACTACCTCTTCAAGGGCAATAGATTTAACTAAAGTAATCAATGGTTTTCTCATAAGCTCATGATAGCATTAGTTAATTCATTATTGCTCAGGGTATGCATTGATTATGCCTCGTTTTTATAGTTCAGTCCCTATTCCAGCCAGTCAATTATGGCAACTGCCACAGACGATATTTCATCATGCTGTAAGAGTGCTAAGGCTAAAGGTGGGCGATGAGTTCACTCTCTTTGATGGAACGGGTGTTGAGCATTCCGCGCGGTTGGTGGCCATTGAAAAACATAGTGCTGAAGTGGCGCTTTTATCACAACAACTCGTTAATCGTGAGTCGCCTCTTCATCTCACTCTTGCCCAAGCGCTCATTCATCATGACAAAATGGATTGGGTCATTCAAAAGGCGGTAGAGCTTGGCGTGAAAGAAATCATGCCCATAGTCACAGAGCGCTCTCAAGTGAAGTTGTCTCAAGACAAAGCACAACAACGCTCTGAGCGCTGGCAAAATATTGCCATTAGCGCCTGCGAGCAAAGCGGTAGAAATCATCTTCCAGTTATTCATGTTCCTCAGGCTTTAGAGAGTTGGCTGACCCAACTCTCTAGCCCAAAGCGCCTCATGCTCCATCCACAGGCAACACTTTCTTTATCCACCATAGATTATCAACAGGGTGAGTCTGTAGTCTTTGCGGTGGGGCCTGAGGGAGGGTTTAGTGAAGAGGAAAAAAATAAGTTACTTAGGCATCAATTTATCCCCTTGGCTCTGGGTCCTCGAATACTTAGAACGGAGAGCGCAGGATTAGCAGCGCTTGCCTGTGCAGAGCTTTTATGGGGAGATTTTTGAGTAAGCTAAAAGAGAGGGTGAATGCTTTGTAGGCTGCATTCCTTACCGAGGGTTAGGTGTAACCGTTAACTGTCAAAAAGAGTTTATATACCTAATTCGGCAATGATGATTATAATCATGGGTATGTATAAAACTGACTCTTTTGTAAATTGGTTCCGTTCTGCGGCACCCTATATCCATGCCTTTCGTGATCGAACCTTTGTGATTGCTTTTGGTGGAGAAGTGGTGGCGGATGGTAAATTCATTGCCCTGACCCACGACTTGAATCTTCTGCAAAGTTTAGGTGTGCGTTTGGTATTGGTGCATGGCGTAAGACCTCAAACTGAGGCGCGTCTTCAGCAAAAGGGACTTAAACCACGTTATGTGAAAGGAATTCGTGTCACTGATCCTGATGCTCTAGGGTGTGTGATCGAAGCCTCTGCTACCTTGGGATTTGAAATAGAGGCACAAATGTCCATGGGGATAGCCAATTCCCCTATGGCGGGTTCCTCTATTCGTATAGCCAGTGGGAACTTTGTGATGGCTCGTCCAATTGGTGTCGTGGATGGAGTGGATTTCCAGCATACGGGAGTGGTACGCCGCGTGGATGCGGTGGGCATTAGGCGCAGATTGGATGATCAGGAAATTGTTTTATTGCCGCCCTTAGGCTATTCCTTAACAGGCGAGCTATACAACCTGACCGTGGAAGAAGTGGCCACTGCTACGGCTATTTCTCTGTCTGCGGATAAACTCATTTTTATGACTGATACTCCTGGCGTAGTCAATACTCAAGGAGAAACTCTCTCTGAGATGAGCGCTGTGGAAGCGGAGAGCTTACTTAAACAGGCCGCGCTATTAACGGAAGATGTGGCCTTTTTTCTTCCCTGTGCTGTGCGCGCCTGTCAACAGGGGGTATCAAAAACTCATTTGATTAGTCGTCACGTGGATGGAGCACTTATTCAGGAACTCTTCACTCGAGAGGGTATCGGTACCATGGTGACGCGCGATATGCATGATGTGTTGCGCCCTGCTACAGCAGATGATATTCCAGGCTTAGTGCGTCTTATTGAGCCGTTAGAGGCGGACGGTGTTCTCGTTAAACGTAACCGCTCGCTGTTAGAATCTGAGATTCACCGTTTCTTTGTGATGCTGTATGAAGGGCAGATTATAGGATGTGTCGCCTTGTATCCCTTTACTGAAGAGGGGTCGGCTGAGCTCGCTGCCCTCGCTATTAACCCTGGTTTTAGAAATATTGGCCGAGGGGATAAGTTACTGAAATATATTGAGTCTCAAGCAAAAAGTATGGGTATTAAGCGACTCTTTTTATTAAGTACGCGAACGGGTCAGTGGTTTGTGGAAAGAGGTTTTCTTGAGACCACCCTTGATCTGTTACCTAAGAAAAAGCAGGAGCTTTATAATTATCAACGACGCTCGAAAGTATTTGTTAAACAATTGGTTTAAAGGATTAAAGACTATGACGGTGAGAATGGTAAATTGTGTTAAGTTAAAAAGAGAAGCGCCAGGATTAGAGCGTCCCCCCTACCCAGGAGACCTTGGTATGAGGATTTATAACGAAGTCTCGCAAGAGGCTTGGGCTGGTTGGGTGCGCCATCAAACCATGTTAATTAATGAAAATCGTTTGAATTTGGCTGAGGCCTCCGCAAGAAGTTATCTCTCAAAGCAAATGGAAGCCCATTTCTTTGGTGACGGAGCTGAAGTGGCTTCAGGTTATGTTCCACCTAAGGCTTGATTGGTTTTAGAAAGGAAGAGAGACTTCCTTTTCGACTTCCTCAACAGAGGTATGACGAACGTCTTTACCCTTGACGAGAAAAATAACGTATTCAGCAATATTTTTCGCATGATCTCCAATGCGCTCAATGGCTTTGGCTGCAAACAACAGTTCAATAGAGTTGGAAATGGTGCGTGGATCCTCCATCATGAAGGTGATTAGTTGACGCAAAATCCCACGAAAAGATTCATCTACATCTAAATCATCACGTAAGATTTTCATGGCGCTATTGGCGTCGAGTCTCGCAAAAGAATCTAGTGCGCGACGCAACATATCAACGGCCAAGTGAGCCACATGACGTAAATCTACAGGACGGTTATGCATCAATCGGTCGGAGGTATGGATCATTTTAGCCATACGGGCAATTTTTTCTGCCTCATCGCCCATACGCTCTAAGTCGGTAATGGTTTTAATGATGGCAATAATGAGACGCAGATCACTGGCAGCGGGCTGACGTCGGGCGATGATAAAAGTACAGTTTTCATCAATACCCACTTCCAGAGCATTGACATGATGATCTTCACTGATCACATGATCAGCCAGAATTAAATTACCCTCATGCAGCGATTCAACGGCTTTTTCAATCTGTTCTTCAACTAAGCCGCCCATTTCTAGAACTTTAGCGCGAACCGCCTCCAATTCCACATCAAACTGTTTAATTGTGTGTAGGGTGGTTGACATAGGCTTACCTCTTAATCAGTGTGAGCAACATATAAAAGTGATAATGACTATATTAGTAAGACCCATCTTTATGCTAAACGTTCTCTTACTTCAACACCGGTACTTGTTGCTAAGATAAGAGTATCTGCTGGGCGTTTAGCAAAGAGACCGCACATGACTACCCCAGTCAAAGCATTAATTTCGTCCTCCAGTTTGACTGGATTCATGATGGATAAATGGTGAATATCCAAAATGATGTTACCGTTATCTGTTATAAAACCCTCTCGAAGGACCGGTTGACCACCTAGTCTCACTATTTCACGGGCCACATAGCTACGCGCCATGGGGATCACCTCTAATGGCAGTGGAAATTGACCCAATAGTGGTACCAGTTTTTTTTCATCGGCGATACAAACAAAGCGTTTGGCCACGGCCGCAATGATTTTCTCACGGGTTAAGGCACCGCCGCCTCCCTTAAGCATAGCAAAGTGTTCGGTAATTTCATCGGCACCATCAATATAAACGGGTAATTCATCCACGCTATTTAGATCAAAGACTGGGATTCCGGCCGCCTTCAGTAATTTAGTAGAGTTCTCTGAACTCGATACTGCCCCTTCAATACGATGCTTAACTTTAGCGAGCTCTTGAATAAAAAAGTTCACGGTTGATCCTGTACCGACGCCAATAACAGCATCATCTGGAACATAGTCGATGGCCCTTTTGGCGGCCAATTGTTTTAGTTCATCTTGAGTCATGATTTCCTCTCTCCTTGTCACTCAGAATAGCCGTTCATTGCCTACTTCTCAATGTTTTTTTGATTAAAAATTAGTGACAATCAGCCTTCATCATGTTCTGACACATATGAAGACCATCCGACCTATCGGAGAATGAAAGCATCGTTCAGGCAGAGGCTGTTGGATGATGAATTTATCCGCTATTCTAACGAAACAGATCCTGGATGGCTGAGGTTGGTAATTTTTTCGAAGGCCCAGGCGATCTCTAACATAACTCACCCAGGCTCACTCGTACTCCAGATAGTTTGATGCTGCACAAGAAGCTTACAGCCTACAGTAAACAGAGCCACCACGCAGTGCGTGGAGAGGCTGTTGAGCCGGGCGCCACCCATGATCTGCCGCTTCAGTTTATTTAACAGGAGTAAGCGTAAAAGATCGTATTCGCTAGGGTAATCTGTGGCTCAAACGGCTACTCTGCGCGATGGCACAGGCGGCAGCACAAACCCGAAGCGGGCTCAAGGCAAAATTTGAGTCCTTCCAGGCACGCAAGGGCTACAAAAAATCAGTTATTGCCTTGGCCCACAAAATGCTTAGAAGCATCTATGCCATGCTGAGTAAGGGCAAACCATATACAAGGATTCCGTCGTCAATTATAAGGACTTAATGGTTCTGCGAAATGCGCCACGGTGGTTAAGAATGCTGAACAAATACGGTTGGCTGGCACAATAACGGAAGAAGAAACACTGAGGGAATTTTTTTATGGCCACAGGGCTCATCAGGCGCCCAATGGTTTTTACGTCTTAAATCAAGGGCGTTTTCACAGTAAATAATCCAACATACCGAGTCAGCAAAGAAAATAAATAAACAACAGATTAAAGTTGAACGTTGCTAAATTAATTGCCCGCCTTCCTTAAATCGTATTAAGCTTCTGCGTATATACTTAGGATTATTGAGACAAATTGGTCATAAATGAAAATAGATTATCTTGAAAAAATACTTAATGCCACACGCGTGTATGATGTGGCCATTGAAACCCCGCTACAGGAAGCTCCCAATTTAAGTCACCGATTAAATAATACTGTATTACTGAAAAGAGAGGATATGCAACCAGTATTCTCGTTTAAGTTACGGGGCGCTTATAACAAAATGGTTTCTCTGACGCTCAAAGAGGCTAAAAAAGGGGTGATTGCGGCCAGTGCAGGGAACCATGCTCAGGGCGTTGCCCTCTCTGCGCAGCGTTTGGGGATGCGGGCTGTAATCGTGATGCCCGTGACCACTCCCTCTATAAAAATTGATGCAGTCAAAGCCCGCGGGGCAGAGGTGGTGTTAAGTGGAGTATCCTATTCAGAAGCCTATGATCACGCCTTAAAACTCGCTCAACAAAAAGGCTATACGTTTGTTCATCCCTATGATGACCCTGAGGTAATTGCAGGTCAGGGTACCATCGCCATGGAAATATTGCGTCAATATTCTAAACCTATTCATTCCATTTATGTGGCTATCGGAGGGGGAGGACTCATTTCAGGGGTAGCGGCTTACGTTAAACGATTGCGTCCTGAGATCCGTATTGTCGGAGTACAACCCATTGATTCGGATGCTATGCGCCAGTCTTTGGAGGCGAATCGACGAGTGAAGCTGGATCAAGTGGGGCTCTTTGCCGATGGCGTGGCTGTGCGTCAAGTAGGTGTGGAAACCTTTAAGCTCTGTAAGGAATGGGTGGATGAAATTGTTACGGTCTCAACCGATGAAATTTGTGCCGCCATTAAGGATGTGTTTGACGATACCAGAGCCGTTCTGGAGCCCGCTGGTGCGTTAGCCATCGCTGGCATGAAGAAGGTGGTCAAGCGCGATAAACTGAAGGCGCAACATCTCATAGCCATTGCTTGTGGCGCCAACATTAATTTTGATCGACTGCGTTTTATCGCAGAGCGTTCAGAGCTTGGTGAACAAAGGGAGGCAGTGTTTGCTGCCACCATTCCAGAAGAGCCTGGTAGTTTTAAAGCCTTTTGTGATTTATTGGGTGAGCGAGCGATTACTGAGTTTAACTATCGTTTTGCTGAGACTGTCGAGGCCCATGTGTTTGTGGGCGTTAGCATTATGCATCAACTGGAAAAACTGCAGTTATTTAACAATCTAAAAGAGCACGGTATTGAGTCGGTAGATTTAACGGATAACGAAATGGCTAAACTCCATGTGCGTCATATGGTGGGAGGACACGCTCCGCGGGTTAAAAATGAACGACTTTATCGTTTTGAGTTTCCCGAGAGACCTGGTGCACTCACTCGTTTTTTAAATAATATGAGTGAAAACTGGAATATCAGTCTTTTTCACTACCGTAATCATGGTGCCGATTACGGTCGTGTACTTGTAGCCCTTGAGGTACCACCACTAGAAAACAAGGCATTTCAACAGTTCTTGACTGGGCTGGGCTACCCTTATGTAGAGGAAACACAAAATCCTGCTTATCAACTTTTTTTAGGTACTAAAGCGACTTAATCCAAAGGGTTTTAATATTAGTGAACTCTCTAATGCCATGAGCAGAGAGTTCCCGGCCGAAACCAGATTGTTTGGTTCCCCCAAAAGGGACTCGGGGATCTGAGCGCACCAGGGAATTCACAAAAGTGGCTCCAGCTTCAATTTGGTCGGCGAGATGGCGAGCGCGCTCCGTATCCTTTGACCATACACTAGAACCCAAACCATAGGGAGTATCATTAGCAAGTTCAAGAGCCTGCTCTTCATTATCTGCTTGCATCAAAATCGCTACAGGGCCAAACAGCTCCTGTTTCCATACGGGGGAGTGAGTGGTCACATTCTCCAAGACGGTGGGTTCGTAATACCACCCTGTTCTATTAGGAATGTTGGCGCCAGTTAAGGCTACTGCACCATGTTCAAGGGCTGAGGCAACCTGCTTAGCCAGTTGATCGCGTAGGTCGGATCGCGCAAGTGGACCGATACGGACATCCTCATCCAAGGGGTTACCCATGGTGAGCTCTTTGGTGAGTGCCACGAGTTGAGCCTTAAAGGACTCATACACTTCCTTCACCACAATAAAGCGTTTAGCAGAAATACAGGCTTGTCCACCATTAGTAAAACGGGAGATCATGGCTTGGTTTAGGGTCCAAGAGAGATCTGCGTCAGCCAACACCACGAAAGGGTCTGATCCGCCCAGCTCTAAAATACACTTTTTTAAGGCGGCGCCAGAGAGGGCAGCCACTGCTCGCCCTGCACGGTCAGAGCCTGTCACGGTCACCGCATGAATATGGGGACTATCAATCACTTCTTTGACTTTATCATCCTCAATCATTAAATGACTGATTAAGTTTTCAGGAAAACCGGATTTAACAAACAGTTCAATGATTTTAATAGCGTTTCGCGGTACGTTAGGAGCATGTTTAAAAACAACGCCGTTACCTGCCATGATGGCGGGCACTGCAAAACGCAGCACTTGCCAAAGTGGAAAATTCCATGGCATAACGCCAAAGATGAGTCCTAAGGGGAAATAGTTGATTTCAGCCACCACATCCGCTTCTTTAATCAGTGTTTCCGCTGCCAGAAACTGAGCACCGCGCTCAGCGTAAAACACACACAGTTGAGCGCACTTTTCAACCTCTGAGCGGGCTTCTTTAATAGGTTTACCCATTTCAGTGGTCATCAGTACAGCTAATTCCTCGCGTTCTGCTAACAGAGTGTCATGTAGGCGCTTAAAGAGTAGAGCGCGTTCAGCGAAAGGGGTTTTCTTCCATTCATTTTGTGTCTGATGGGTGAGAGATAACTGAGTGTGAATATCTTTAGAATGGAGGGTCGTAAAGTTCTGGAGTAATTGTTCAGTGGTAGGGTCAAGGCTCACGAAAGGCATGATAGCAACTCTATTGATTTGGAAACTAACTAGATTAACTCTAAAAGCTAAGGGATACCAATATAT
>VFSW01004735.1_pt1 | contig 20263 bp, 13 predicted proteins | sample 5358111 | NCBI WGS metagenome assembly VFSW01 (sample SAMN11554181, study PRJNA540505) | mine drainage metagenome | isolation source: sediment from site ElyBrook_90M | place: USA: Ely Copper Mine, Vershire, VT | collected 2017 | reverse complement strand
GGAGCGGCGGCCCCGCCCGTTGGAGCGGCGGCCCCGCCCGATCGGATCTGTCGGGTCTGCGCCGCACCAGAACCTCGGCACGCCGCGGCGAACAGCGCGACACCACCCAGGCCACCGGACTGGCGTTGCGCCCGTGCTTCGACACCGAACCGGGCCCTTCCCTTCCTTGCAAAGTAGACCTTCGTAGTCTAGTATCGTTTTCGTATTCCTCTTGGCGACGCCAGCACGTCAATGACTTCAATCAATATTAGTGCTGTTGGGTGCTTTCGGCCTGTGGGGCTTCCAAGACGATGGAGCTGACCTCGATGGGACAACGCCTCCTCTGTCGCGTGCGGCAACACCTCTGCGCGCTTCCGCTCGAGAGCGTCGTCGAGACCCTGCGACCGCTCCCCACGGAACCGCTCGCCGGTGCGCCGCCGTTCGTCCTGGGTGTCGCGCTCATTCGGGGGAGGCCGCTGCCCGTCGTCGATCTGGGGCGGCTCGTCGGCGGTCAGGAGGCCCATCCCCAGCGCTTCGTGACGATCCGGACTGGCGACACTGGCGAACGGCAGGTCGCCCTGGCGGTCGACGGTGTCGTGGGCGTGACCGCGATTGACCCACGACGGTTTCAGCAGCTTCCGCCGCTGCTGCGCGAGGCAGGCGGCGACGTCATCGAGGCCATCGGCTGCCTGGACTCCGAGCTCCTGCTCGTCCTGCGGAGCGCCCGCATTCTCCCCGAGGAGCTGTTCCGCGCCGTGGCCGCCGCCGGGAGCCCGGCCTAGTGGCTTCGCCCGCCCAGCGACCGCTGGTGCTGGCCGAGGTCGAGCGGTTTCGACAGCTCGTCGCCCGCCACTTCGGCCTCGCCTTCGAAGACGCCAAGCTCGATTTCCTCGGCGAGGTCCTGCGCCGCAGGCTCGAGACGGACGCCGACGTCGAGACCTACCTGGCGCAACTCGAGCGCGCCCCGTCGACCGAGGAGCTGGGCCTGCTGGCCCAGGAGCTCACCGTCCCGGAGACGTACTTCTTCCGGAACATCGCCCAGTTTCAGGCCCTGGCGGCGCTCGTCCTGCCGGACCGGATCAACGCCCGGGGTTCGCGGCTCGGCCTCCGCCTGCTGTCGGCAGGGTGTGCCTCGGGGGAAGAGGCCTATTCCCTGGCGATGACGGCGAAGGAGCACCTCGCCGAACCGTCCTCGGCCCTCTCGGTCCGGGGAGTGGACATCAGCCCGGCGGCGCTCCATCGAGCGGCGGGGGGCACCTTCACCAGCTGGGCGCTCCGCGAAACTCCCGCCGAGGCGCTGCGCAAATGGTTTCGCGAGGACGGGCGCGCGTTCGTGCTCGACGAGCGGATTCGCAGCGCCGTGCGCTTCGAGCGGCGCAACCTGGCGGTGGACGATTCGGAGCTCTGGCAGCCGGAGTCCTACGATGTCGTCTTCTGCCGGAACGTGATCATGTACTTCACGCCCGACAGCGCGGCCGCGCTCATCGCCCGAATCACCCGCTCGCTGGCGCCGGGCGGCTATCTCTTTCTCGGGCACGCCGAGACGCTCCGCGGCCTGTCCCAGGACTTCCACCTCCGGCACACCCACGGGACCTTCTACTACCAGCGCAAGGACGCGCTGGAGAGCGCGGCAGCGCCGGCCGGAGACTCGCGTCCGACCGGGACCAAGGGGCCTTTGCTCGCGACGTTCGTCGAGGCCTCGAGCTCCTGGATCGACGCGATCCAGCGGGCCTCCGATCGCATCCAGACGCTCGCGCGGGAGTCCGGCCCTCGACCCGCGGCGCCGAGGCCTCGCGTCGAGCCAGACCTGGGCAACGTGCTCGACCTCCTCGGCAGGGAGCGCTTCTCGGAGGCCCTCCACGTCGTCCGCGACCTGCCCCCGGCGTCGGCGCGGGCCCCAGGCGTGCTCCTGCTGGAGGCGGTGCTGCTGACGCACAGCGGCGAGCTGGAGCGGGCCACCGAAGTCTGCCACAAGCTCCTGGCCCTCGATGAGCTGAGCGCGGGCGCCCACTACGTGCTCGCCCTCTGTCGCGAAGCCACCGCCGAGCGCGGGGCGGCCGCCGACCACGACCATGTCGCGGTCTACCTGGACCCGACCTTCGCCATGCCGCGGCTGCACCTCGGGCTCCTGGCCCGGCGAGCCGGGGACCTGCATGCGGCGCGGCGAGAGCTGGGCCAGGCCCTGCTCCTCCTGCAGCGCGAAGACCCCTCCCGCTTGCTGCTCTTCGGGGGCGGCTTCGGCAGAGAGGCGCTCGCGGCACTCTGCGCCGCCGAGATCCGGGCGTGCGGAGGCCGCGCATGACGCGCCGGCCCGCCACGCCAGAAGGGAGCGCGGACGCGCTGCGACGCGCCTTCGACCGCTCCTTCGCCGAGGCTCCCCGCCGCCTGGACGCCCCCACCGAAGATTTCCTGGCCATTCGGCTTGGCGGCAACCCGCACGCGCTTCGTCTCTCGGAGCTCAAGGGGCTCTTCGGGGACAAGCGCATCGTGCCCGTGCCGAGTGGCCTGCGGGAGCTCATGGGTCTCGCCGGCTTCCGCGGGACGATTCTGCCCGTCTACGATCTGGGCATTCTCCTGGGAGACGCGCCCTCGGTGGCGGCCCGGTGGCTGGTCGTCACCTCGGCGAAGCCCGTCGCGTTCGCGTTCGAATGGTTCGAAGGCCTGTTGCGCTTGGACCGCGAGGCCATCGCGACCACCGAAGCGACCAGGCACGCTCACGTTCTTGAAGTCGCGCGCACGCCGGAGGCCCGGCCCATCGTGCGGTTTGCATCCGTCCTCGAAGCGATCGAGCGACGTTCCCTGGAAGCCCAGGCAAAGAAGGAGCACCGACGATGAATCGACAATGGACCTTCGGGGAGAAGATCGGCGCGGGGTTTACCCTCGCTGGCTTGGTCCTGCTCGCGATCGGCCTGTCCGGCTACCGGAGCACGCATCGCCTGATCGAGAACGAGCAGTGGTTGCTGCACACCCACGAGGTGCGCCTTGATCTGGCCGCCCTGCTCTCCCAGCTCAACGACGCCGAGACCGGACAGCGCGGCTTCGTGATCACGGGAGAAGAGAGCTTCCTGGAGCCGTACCAGTCGGCCACGCAGGAGATCCGGCGGAAGTTCGACGAGCTGAGAGCGCTCACCGCCGACAATCCCGCCCAGCAGCGGAGGCTGGAAGCGATGCTTCCGCTCATCGACGGAAAGCTGACGGAGCTCGCCACCACGATCGCCCAGCGCAGGACGGCCGGCTTCGAAGCCACCGCCAGGGTCGTCGCGTCCGCGGAAGGCAAGAAGCTCATGGACGGCATCCGGCGCCTCGTCGGCGAGATGGATCACGAGGAGCTGGTGCTCCGCGATCGGCGGCGCGACGAGGCGGAGGCCAGCGCGGGGACCGCCAAGGCCATCATCTTCTGGGGCAGCCTCTTGGGACTCGCGCTCGTGGCGATGCTCGGCTGGTTCCTCACCCGATCCCTCGGGCAGCAAATCGGGTCCGCGGTGAGTCAGATCCAGAGCTCGTCGGCGGAGCTCCAGGCTGCGGCGAACCAGCAGGCCACGGGCGCCAAGGAGCAGTCCACGGCCATGAACGAGATCGCGACGACGATCAGCGAGCTCCTGGCGACCTCGCGACAGATCGCCGAGAGCGCGCAGCGCGTCGCGCAGATCGCCGACCAGACGACCGCGGCGGCCCGGAGCGGGGATGGGACCGTCACCCAGGCGCACGACGCCATCCTGGGCATCCGTCGCCAGGTCGACCTGGTGGTGGGCCACATGCTCGACCTGGGCCAGAAGTCCCAGCAGATCGGAGCCGTCCTGGACATCGTCTCGGAGATGGCCGAGCAGACGAACATCCTCGCCATCAACGCCACGATCGAGGCGGCCGGCGCCGGTGAGGCCGGCAAGCGCTTCGCGGTCGTCGCCGACGAGATCCGGAAGCTCGCCGATCGCGTCGGAGGCTCGACGAAGGAGATTCGAACCCTCATCGAGGACGTGCGCAGCGCCGTGAACACCACCGTCATGGCCACCGAGACCGGCTCGAAGGCGGTGGACGCCGGATCCAAGTATTTCGGCGAGGTGGCCTCGGCGTTCAACCAGATCGGCGGCCTCGTCACGACCACGACGGAAGCCGGGCGAGAGATCGAGCTGTCCACGAAGCAACAGACGACCGCCGTCGAGCAGGTGAACGTCGCCATCGCGAACGTGGCCCAGGCAACGCGGGAGACCGAGGCCAGCTCCGGGCAGACGCTGCAGACCGCCTCGCAGCTCGCGCTGCTGTCGAGCGAGCTGCTCAAGCTCGTGGAAGCCAGGACGACGACCTGAGCGCATGGCACAGGATCCGTACAGGTATTTCCGCGTCGAGGCCCGCGAGCTTCTGGAGCAGCTCGGGCAGGCGACGCTCGAGCTGGAGAAGGAGGGCGCCCGCGCCGAGCTCGTCCAGCGGCTCCTCCGTTTTGGGCACACGCTCAAGGGAGCGGCGAGGGTCGTCAAGCAGCGCGAGATCGCCAACGAGGCTCACGCCATCGAGGAGATCGTCGCCCCCTACCGTCAGACGCCAGGGCCAGTGCGGCGCGAGGCGGTCGACGGGCTGCTGCGCCTCATCGACAGCATCGGGACGCGCCTCTCGGCGCTGGGGCCCGAAGCGCCCGGCGCGGCCCCGGTCAAGGTCCACACCGAGGAGCTGTTCCAGCTGGTGCGGGCCGACGTCGCCGAGGTGGACGCGCTGCTCGACGGGCTCGCCGAGACCCACATCCAGCTCAACTCGCTCCGGAAGGCCGCGGGTCAGATGGATCGGACGCGCCACCTGGGAGAGATGCTCTGCGAACAGCTGGCCGCCCACCGGCATCGAGCCCCCCTTCCCCCGACCGGCGCGGCCCGAGAGCAGGCCTCCGCCGTGGCCGAGGATCTCAGGCGGAGCTTCGCGGCCATCGAGCGGACCATCGGCGGCGCGGTCGAGCAGATGGATCGAGAGCTGCGGCAGGTGCGTGACGCGGCGGAGCACCTCAGGCTCGTGCCGGCGGGCGCGCTCTTCAACTCGCTCGAGCGCATCGCCCGTGACACGGCGCACGCGCTCGGCAAGGAGGTCCTGTTCGAGGGCCGCGGCGGAGACATCCGCATCGACCCCCACGTCCTGGAGGCCCTGCGGACGGCGCTGGTCCAGATCGTTCGGAACGCCGTCGCGCATGGCATCGAACCCGCGGTTCAGCGGAGCCACGCCGGTAAACCGGCCGCGGGCCGCGTGCGGGTCGAGGTCCTCCGACGGGGTCGGCGCGTCGTGTTCCGCTGCCAGGACGACGGTCGCGGCGTGGACCTCGACGCGGTGCGGCGCATCGCGGCCAAGAGAGGCCTGCTGCCGGCAGAGGCCGAGCCGCTCGGCTCGGAGGAGATCGTGCGGCTGCTCCTGCGGGGAGGCATCAGCACGTCGGCCGCCGTCACCGAGGTCTCGGGCCGGGGCGTCGGCCTCGACGTCGTGCGCGAGACTCTCGAACGGCTCGGGGGCGAGATCCTGGTCCGGACGGCAGCGGGCCACGATACCGTGTTCGATCTGATCGTGCCGCTCACGCTCGCCTCCATCGAGGGGCTCTCCGTCGAGAGCTCCGGAATCGTCGCGACCCTGCCCCTCGACGCCGTCAAGCGCGCGATCCGCGTGACTCCCGGGCAGCTGTCGAGAACGGCCGACGGGGAGTCCCTCGTCTTCGAGGGGAAGGTCATCCCGTTCCTGCCGCTGGCGAGGGCGCTGCAAGCCAACCCGGCCAAAGGCCGCGCGCAGCCGGCCCGCACCGAGGCCGCCGTGATCGTGGAGGCGGGTGGCCGGCTGGCTGCGCTCGGGGTGGACCGCCTGCTGGGCAAGACCAGGGTCGTCCTCTCCGCGCTGGCGCCAGCCGATCCGATCACCGCGGGTGCGTCCCTCGATATCGATGGAAACCCCCAGCTGGTCCTCAGCCCCGAGGGCCTCCTCGAGGCGGCCAGCCGCGCGATGAGCCTCGCGTCGAGGCCCGAGGCCGCTCGACAACGCATCCTCGTCATCGACGACTCGCTCACCACCCGCATGCTGGAACGGAGCATCCTCGAGTCGGCGGGCTACGACGTGGACACCGCCATCTCCGGCGAGGAGGCGCTCGACCTGGCCCGCCGGAAGAGCTTCACTCTCTTCCTCGTCGACGTGGAGATGCCGGGAATGGACGGCTTCACCTTCATCGAGCGGGTGCGAGCCGAGCCATCGCTCCGGGACATCCCGGCGATCCTCGTCACCTCGCGCGCGGCGCCGGAGGACGTGGAGCGCGGGACGCGCGCCGGAGCGCAGGGTCACATCGCCAAGAGCGACTTCGATCAGTCGGACCTCCTCGCGCGCATCAAGCAGCTGGCGGGCTAGGCATGGAGCAGACGCGCGTCCTCGTCGTTGACGATTCATTGACGGTCCGCAAGCGGCTCTGCGCGGCCCTCGCGGCCGATCCGGAGCTCGAGGTCGTCGGGGAAGCCGAGGACGGCAAACGGGCCATCGAGCTCTGCCGCTCGCTGCGCCCCGACGTGCTGACCCTCGACATGATGATGCCCGTGATGACCGGCCTCGCCGCCACCGAGTACATCATGGCCCACTGCCCGACGCCCATCCTCATCGTCTCCTCGTCGGTCAATCGCGGCGAGCTCTTCCGGACGTACGACGCGCTCGCCGCCGGCGCCGTCGATGTCCTGGAGAAACCCCGCGGCGACGAACCGGAAGGACTCTGGGAGCGGCGGCTCACGGGCGCGGTCAAGCTCGTCGCGCGGATTCGCGTCATCACTCACCTTCGCGCACGGCTCGGCGCCTTCGGTCGCCCCACACCCTCTCCGCCTCCCACCCTCGGCCGCGCACCTTTACCCGAGGGGGGCCGGCACACGATGGTCGCCCTGGGCGCGTCGACCGGCGGTCCGGCGGCGATCGTCGAGATCCTCCGCCAGCTGCCAGCCAGCTTTCCGCTGCCGATACTCTTCGTCCTCCACATCAACGAGCCGTTCGGCCTGGCGTTCGCGGACTGGCTCGATGCGCAGACCGAGCTCCGGGTGGCCTATGCCCGCGATGGCGAGCCGCTCTCCCTGGCCGCCGGCCGGGTCGTGATGGCGCCGCCCAACCGCCACCTCGTCGTCCGGGGCGGCCGCATCCACCTGACGGCCGAGCCGGAGCGCCACTCCTGTCGCCCCTCGGTCGACGTGCTCTTCGAGTCGATCGGTCGCGAGCTCGGATCCGCCGCCGCCGCCTGCCGGCTGACGGGCATGGGGCGCGACGGCGCCGCCGGCCTGCTGGAGATCCGCAGGGCCGGCGGGCTGACCATTGCCCAGGACGAGGCGACCTCCGTGGTCTATGGAATGCCGCGGGAGGCGGTCCTCCTCGAGGCCGCGACGCGGATCCTTCCCCTCGAGGAGATCGGCCCCCTGCTGGCCTCACTCCCCGCCGCGCGCACCGGGGTGGGCCCGTGAGCTCCGCGATCCTCATCGTCGACGACAGCCTCACCGTTCGCATGGATCTCGCGGAGGCGTTCGAGGCCGCGGGCCTCCCGACGATCCAGTGCGGCTCCGCCGCCGAGGCGCGCGAGGCCCTCGCCCGAGGGCGGGTGAGCCTCATCGTCCTCGACGTGCTCCTCCCGGACGGGGACGGCGTCGACCTCTTGACTGAAATCCGGAGCTCGGCCGCCGGGTCGTCGCTTCCCATCCTCATGCTCTCGACGGAGGCCGAAGTGAAGGATCGCGCTCGCGCGCTCCAGACCGGCGCCGACGAGTACGTCGGCAAGCCCTACGATGTCGGCTACGTGGTCTCCAAGGCGCAGGAGCTCTTGCGGGCGCGCCAGCTCGGCGGCGAGGCCAAGCGCTCCACGATCTTGATCATCGACGACAGCGAGACCTATCGGGAGATGCTGCGCGCCGCCTTCGAGCGCGCGGGCTACGCCGTCCTCCTGGCGGCGAGCGGCGAGGAGGGGCTGCGCATCGCGGCCGACCGGCGTCCCACGGCGCTGGTCGTCGATGGAGTGATGCCGGGACTCGATGGCGCGACCGTCATCCGGCACGTGCGCCTCGACGCCGCGCTGCGCGGGATCCCCTGCCTGCTCTTCACCGCCTCCGAGGAGCGGCACGCCGAGCTCAGCGCGCTGGATGCCGGTGCCGACGCCTTCGTTCGCAAGGAGGAGGACGTCGAGGTCATCCTGGCCAAGCTGGCGGCGGTGCTCCGCCGCCCAGCCATCGCCCCCGCGGGGGAGACGGTGAGCCTCACGGGGCCGCGCAAGATTCTCGCGGTGGACGACAGCTCCACCTACCTCCAGGCGCTGTCCGAGGCGCTGCGGGAAGATGGCTACGACGTCATCCTGGCGCGGTCGGGTGAAGAGGCTCTGGCGCTGCTCGCCATCCAGCCCGTGGACTGCGTCCTGCTCGATCTCGTGATGCCGGGGCTGGGCGGGAGAGAGACCTGCCGGCGCATCAAGGCCGCACCGATCGTGCGTGAGATCCCCCTCGTCATGCTGACCGCCCTCGAGGACCGCGCGGCCATGATCGAGGGGCTCGGCGCCGGAGCGGACGACTACCTGTCGAAGTCGAGCGAGTTCGAGGTGCTCAAGGCGCGCGTCCGTGCCCAGATCCGCCGCAAGCAGTTCGAGGACGAGAACCGGAGAATTCGCGAGGAGCTCTTGCGCAGCGAGCTCGACGCCTCGGAGGCGCGCGCCGCGCGCACGCTCATGGAGGCGAAGACCCTCCTCGCCGTGGAGCTGGAGCGCAAGAACCGCGAGCTCGAGGCCTTCAGCTACTCGGTCTCCCACGATCTGCGGGCGCCGCTGCGCAGCATCGACGGCTTCAGCCAGGCCCTCCTCGAGGACAGCGGAGATCGCCTCGACGAGCGGGGGCGAAGCTACATCGCCCGCGTGCGGGCGGCCACTCAGCGGATGGGGGAGCTCATCGACGATCTGCTCGACCTCTCGCGCGTGAGCCAGGGGGATCTGCGCCGGGATCGGGTGGGGATTTCCGACCTGGTCAGAGCCGTGGCCGACGAGCTGCGGCGCAAGGCTCCCGAGCGGGAGGTCGACTTCGCCCTTCAGGATGGGCTGATCGTCGAGGCCGACGCCCGCCTCGTGCGGATCCTGCTCGAGAACCTCCTCGGCAATGCCTGGAAGTTCACCGCCAAGGCCTCCCGGCCGCGGATCGAGTTCGGCATGGAGACGCAGTCAGGCCAGATCACGTTCTTCGTGCGCGACAACGGTGCGGGATTCGACATGGCCTACGCCGGAAAGCTCTTCAGCCCGTTCCAGCGCCTCCACAGCGAGGCGGAGTTTTCAGGCACGGGGATCGGACTCGCGACCGTCCACCGCATCGTCGACCGCCACGGTGGACGGGCCTGGGCCGAAGGGGGGGTCGGCAGTGGCGCGACGATCTTCTTCACGCTTCCAGGCCCCCGCAAGGAGGATGCGCCATGAGTCACAAGGGCCGGATCCTGCTCGTGGACGACAGTCCGGACGACGTCGACCTCACGCTACGCGCCTTCGCAAAGAGCAACGTCGCGAACGACATCGTCGTCGTTCGGGATGGAGCCGAGGCCCTCGATTACCTCTTCGTCAGGGGCGCCCATGGCGGGCGCGACCCCGGGATCCAACCCTCGGTCGTGCTGCTCGACCTGAAGCTCCCCAAGATCGACGGGCTCTCCGTCCTGAAGCAGATACGGGCGAATGAGGGCACCCGCCACCTGCCGGTCGTCGTCCTCACCTCGAGCAACGAGGAGCGAGACATCGTCGCGAGCTACGACCTGGGTGCCAACAGCTTTGTTCGAAAGCCCGTGGACTTCGTGCAGTTCATCGAGGCGGCCCGGCAGCTCGGATTGTACTGGTTGCTGCTCAACGAAGCTCCGTCAGTCCCCGGCTTTGAAGGAGGCAGGAGATGAAAGAACCGCTGAGAGTGCTCGTCGCCGAGGACAACGAGAGTGACTTCGACCTTCTCTTGCTGGAGCTTCGCAGGGGCGGCTACGCGCCAGTGTCGAAGCGCGTCGAGACCGGCGAAGCATTGACCGCGGCCCTGGCGAGCCAGTCCTGGGATCTCGTGATCTCCGATTGGTCGATGCCGCACTTCAGCGGGCTGGATGCCCTCGCCCTGCTCAAGCAGCGCGGGCTCGACCTTCCCTTCATCATCGTCTCCGGGACGGTCGGCGAAGAGACGGCGGTGGCGGCGCTGCAGGCGGGAGCCCTGGACTTCTTCGTCAAGGGCAAGTTTGCGCGGCTGCTGCCGGCGGTCGAGAAGGCGCTTCTGGACAAGCGCGCGCGCGCCGAGAGCGAGCAGGCGCTCGCGAACAGCGAGGCCCAGGTGCGCCGCGTCCAGGAGCAGCTCATTCACGCGCAGAAGATGGAGGCCATCGGCGTGCTGGCCGGTGGCGTCGCCCATGATTTCAACAACCTGCTGTCGGTCATCCTGACCTACAGCGAGATGGGACTGCGCCAGCTGCTGCAGGGCGAGCCGCTCTGGTCGGATCTCGACGAGATCAGGAAGGCGGGTCAGCAAGCGGAGGGGCTCACGCGACAGCTCCTGGCGTTCAGCCGACGACAGGTGCTGGAGACTCAGGTCATCGATTTGAACGACCTGGTGCTCAGCGTCGCGAAGATGCTGCGGCGGCTCATCGGGGAGGACATCGTGCTGACCGCGCTGCCCTCCAAGGCCTTGGGCGCCGTCCGGGTCGACCCCGGACAGATGGAGCAGGTGCTGATGAACTTGACCGTCAACGCGCGCGACGCAATGCCGAGGGGTGGCCGGCTGACCATCGAGACTGCGAACGTCCTGCTGACCGAGGACTACGTGCGGGAGCACCTGGGGGTCACGCCCGGCGCCTACGTGATGCTGGCGGTCAGCGACACAGGCATCGGGATGGACAAGGCAACCCAGGCGCGAATCTTCGAGCCGTTCTTCACGACGAAGGAGAAGGGCAAGGGCACCGGGCTCGGCCTGTCCACGGTCTTCGGGATCGTCCAGCAGAGCAAAGGGCACATCTGGGTCTACAGCGAACCGGGCCAGGGCACGACCTTCAAGATCTACCTGCCGCGAACGGACGAGGCGACCACCGTCGCCGAGGCCGAGTCCGTTGAGCTCACCGAGCTCAGCGGGACGGAGACCATCCTGCTGGTCGAGGACGAGGACCAGCTCCGGACCATGCTCGGCGGCCTCCTTCGAGCCTTCGGCTATCATGTCCTCGAGGCTCGGAATGGAGGAGAGGCGCTGCTGATCGCGGAGCAGCGCCGGGCCAAGATCCATCTGCTGCTGACCGACGTGGTCATGCCCTATGTGAGCGGACCCGAGCTGGCGCAGCGCCTTGGGTTCGTGCGGTCGGAGATGAAGGTCCTGTGCATGTCCGGCTATGCGGACGAGGCCATTCTCAACCACGGCATCATCGACGCCGGGCTGGCGTATCTCCAGAAGCCGATCACCCCCGACAAGCTCGCGCGGAAGATCCGCGAGGTGCTGGCCGCCCCGCGAAGACTCTCCGATCCCACCGCGACCCCGACGGGACCGAGCCCGGACGCCCCCGCCGCCCGGCCCAGTCTGGGGGTGGACGATGAACCGGCCATGCTCCAGGTCTATCTTCGAGCGCTGCGAGCGGCGGGACTGCAGGTGGAGGGGGCCGAGAATGGCCTCCGCGCATTGGCGCTGCTCCAAGAGCGAGACTTTGACGTGATCATCAGCGACATCTCGATGCCGGGGATGGATGGCATGCATCTCCTTCGCGCGGTGAGACAGCGCGATCTCGATGTGCCGGTGATCCTCATGACGGGTGATCCGACCCTGGAGACGTCCCTGAAGGCCATCGAGTACGGCGCCTTTCGCTACATGACCAAGCCCTTCGAGCTTGGCGCGCTCATCGACGCGGTGCAGCAGGCTCAGCGACTCTACAAGCTCGCGCGGCTGCGACGCCAAGCCGGGGCACTCCTCGGCGCCCGGGACAAGCAACTCGGTGACCGGATGGCCCTGGAGAACGGCTTCGAGCGCGCCCTCGGGACCTTGTGGATGGCCTACCAGCCGATCGTCTCCTGGGCAAAACGGAAGATCTTCGCGTACGAAGCGCTCGTTCGAACGACGGAGCCCACCATCCCTCACCCAGGGGCTCTGCTCGCGGCCGCGGAGCGACTCGATCGGCTGCCAGATCTTGGGCGCGCGATCAGAGACCACGTGGCGACCGTGGTCGCGAAGGCACCGTGCGAGTGCATCTTCGTCAATCTGCACACCCGGGACCTGCTGGACGAGCAACTCTATTCCTCCGCCGCGCCACTTTCGAAGGTGGCTAAACGGGTGGTGCTCGAGATCACGGAGCGGGCCGCCCTCGACGACGTACCCGACAGCCGCGCTCGGGTGGCCCGACTGCGACAGCTCGGCTTCCGGATTGCCCTCGATGACCTCGGGGCCGGCTACGCCGGGCTGACTGCCTTTGCGCAGCTGGAGCCGGAGGTCGTCAAGTTCGACATGTCGCTGATCCGTGGTCTTCACCTGGCACCCGCCCAGCGAAAGCTGGTCACTTCGATGGCCACCTTGTGTTCGGAGATGGGCCTCTTGGTCGTCGCTGAAGGGGTGGAGACCTCGGAGGAACGCGACGCGGTGGTCCTGGCCGGCTGCGGCTTGATTCAAGGCTACCTCTTCGCAAGACCCGGAAAGCCGTTCCCCGCAGCCACCTGGTGACCGGTCGACAAGAGCGTCTTGTTGCAGCCGCAGAGGATCTTCGACTTCTTCAAGGCTCGAGTGCGGCCGACTCGAGCGTCGAGAGGCCGCGGGCGCCGGCGCCCCCAGAGGAGTGCCCCGGCGACCGCGAGCAGGAGCAGCGGTCCGCCGCCCGCGTGCCCGCAGCCGCAGCTCGAGGTCTGGCAGTAGGCGGTCCCCGGGGCGCAGGTGCCGCCGGTGCCGGTGCCCGCGCCGCTCGTGGTGCCGCTCGTCCCCGAGCTGCTCCCGCCCGCGGTGCCCGACGTGCTGCTGGAGCTTCCGCCGCCGTCGCTCGGGGTGGACACCTGGCACTGGCCGAGCACGCAGTAGCCCGGCAGGCACTGGAGATCGTTCTCGCACGCGCCGCAGTAGGCGCCGTAGCAGTACGCGGTCGGCGCGGCGCAGGGGAGACAGCCCGCGCCGCAACGGTCGTCGGTGGTGCACGGAACGCACGCGCCCCCCACGCAGCCGATGCCCGCGAAGCCGGCGTCGGCGCAGTCCGCGTCCTGCGCGCACGCGGGGCCGCCGGCGCTGTCGGTGGCGAGCAGCGTCCCTCCCCCGCCCGCCGCGTATCCGTGGGTGGCGTCGACGAAGCTGAGGGCGTGGAGGCTCTGCCCCCCCGCGAACTGCAGGCCGAAGCTCTGCGCGCCGTCGGAGGTGGCCCAGAGGTTGCCCTGGGGGGCGTTGCCCGCGAGCCAGCCGTTCTGGCGGCTGACGAAGGCGAGCGCGCCGAAGCCCTTGGTGACCGCGGGGGTGGCGAGGCCGTAGAAGTCGAGCCCCTGGTTGGTGGAGTGGGCGAGCGAGCCGTCGTCGCCGCACATCAGCGCGACCCCGGGCGCGGCGTAGGCCAGGCCGGTGACGTTGCCGGAGAGGCTGAGGTTCGCTCTCTGAAAGTGGGTGCCGTTCAGCGTGGCGTCCAGCGTGCCAAACTGGCCCCCGACCAGGCCGTGCTGTGGGTCGAGGAACGCGACCTCGGTGAGCGCACCGGTGCTGCCGGTGGTGAGCTTGGTCCAGCTCTGGCCGCCGTTGGTGGTCGAGAGCAGCGTGCCCAGGACCCCGACCGCCCAGCCGGTGCCGGAGTCGGGCAGAAACTGCACCGCCTGCAGATCCTCGAGCGTGCCGGTCGGCAGCATCGCCCAGGTCTGCCCCTGGTCGTGGCTCACCGCCGCGGTGCCGGTGATCCCCACCGCGTAGGCCTCGGTGGCGCTGGCCATCGCGACCCCGAGCCAGCCGTAGGCGACGCCCGAATCAGGGGGGCCAACGATGGCCAGGTGCTGGCCGCGATCCGCGGTGGCGTAGAGGTACTCGTCCACCACGAGCACGCCGGCGTCGAGCGAGCCGAAGGCCATCGACGTGACCGCTGCGGCGCGCGGCAACCCGTCGTTCACGTCGGCGAACGCGGGCGCGCCCGCCGGTTCCCGCAGCCACTGGCCGTTCTGCGCGGCGGCGTCGAGCGCGGCGCCGGATCCCGGGGCCTCGGCGATCAGGGCGGTGAAGAGCGCTCCCGCGGTCAGGTGCTGGGCGAAGGCCCAGGTCGCGCCGTCGCTGGTGGCGTAGAGCGTGCCGCCATCGCCGAGCGCGCTGGCGGCGGTGGCCGAGGTCACCACGAGGCCGACCAGGTTCTCGGCGCCAAGGCTCTGCGCGATCCAGCTCTGGCCGCCGTCGCTGGTGGCGACCACCGCGCCCCCTTCGCCCACCGCCCAGCCGTGCAGGAGGTCGGCGAAGGCGATGGCCAGGAGGTGGGCCGAGCTCGGGGTCTGCACGAGGTTGAAGGTGTTGCCGCCGTCGGCGGTCTCGACGATCGCACCGCCCGAGCCGCAGACGTAGCCGTGCAGCGCGTCGGTGAAGGTCACGGCGTTCAGCGAGAGCGCGGTGGTGCCGCGACCAGTCCAGGTGCGGCCGCCATCGGCGGTCTGCAGCAGGGTGCGGAAGTCGCCGACCGCGAGGCCGTGCTGGGCGTCGGTGAACCAGACCCCGTGCAGCTTGCGGCTGGTGCCCGCGGTCTGCGGCAGCCAGGTGGCGCCGCCATCCGACGTGGCGAGGAGCGTGCCCAGGTCGCCGACCGCCCAGCCATGAGTCGCGTCGAGGAAGAAGACGCCGAAGAGATCCGCGCTCACGCCCGAGCGCTGGGGGGTGAAGGTCCGCGCGCCGTCGGTGGTGGTGGCGATGGTGCCGTTCGCCCCGACGAGCCAGCCCTGGGCGCCGACGAACGCGGCCGCGTTCACGGCCACGCCCTGCGGCTTCGGAGAGACCCAGCGCCAGCCCTGGGCGCGAGCGGCGGCGGAGGCGAGCACGAGGGCCAGGAGGAAGGCGCGGCGCATGAAGGCTGGAGTGTAGCCGAATCCGCGGCGCGCGTGTCAGGCGTCGAGGGGCGCGCTTCAGCCGTCCCCGCCGCCCGCCTCCACCTGGCGCCGGCCCGCCTCGAGCGAGGCGGAGAGGAAGTCGCGGTTCGCGCGGGCGATGTTCTGTACGCTGATGCCCTTCGGGCACACCGCCTGGCACTCACCGTGGTTCGAGCAACTCCCGAACCCCTCGGCGTCCATCTGAGCGACCATCTTGCGCGCGCGCTCGTTGCGCTCGGGCTGCCCCTGCGGCAGCAGCGCGAGGTGCGAGAGCTTCGCGGAGGTGAAGAGCATCGCCGACGCGTTGGGGCAGGCGGCGACGCAGGCGCCGCAGCCGATGCAGGCCGCGGCGTCCATGGCGAGATCGGCGTTCTCCTTGCGCACCGGCAGCGAGTTCGCGTCGGGCGCGGAGCCGATCGGCGCGGAGATGAAGCCGCCCGACTGGATGATGCGATCGAACGCCCCGCGGTTGACGATGAGGTCCTTCACCACCGGGAAGGCCTTGGCGCGCCAGGGCTCGAGGGTCAGCGTCTCGCCCTCCTTGAAGAAGCGCATGCTCAGCTGGCACACGGTCGACTTGCGGACCGGGCCGTGGGCCGAGCCGTTGATCACGAAGCCGCACATCCCGCAGATGCCCTCGCGGCAGTCGTGATCGAAGGCGATCGGCTCCTCGCCGCGCGCGATGAGCCCTTCGTTCACCACGTCGAGCATCTCCAGGAACGACATGGCCGGATCGATGTCCTTGGCCTCGTAGGTCTGGAAGCTCCCCTGGGCCAGGGCGCTCTTCTGGCGCCACACCTTGAGCGTCACATTCACTTGTAGCTCCTGACCGCGAGATGAACGTTCTCGAACTCGAGCGGCTCGACGTGCCGCGCGGGCTTCTTGCCGTCGCCCTGGTACTCCCAGGCGGCGACGTGCTTGAACTTCTGGTCGTCGCGATCGGCCTCGCCGTCGGGAGTCTGGTGCTCTTCGCGGAAGTGGCCCCCGCAGGACTCCTCGCGCTCGAGGGCGTCGAGGCACATGAGCTCGCCGAGCTCGATGAAGTCGGCCACCCGGCCGGCGACCTCGAGCGACTGGTTGAGCTCGGCGCCCGAGCCGACCACGCGGACGCGCTTCCAGAAGCGCTCCTTGAGCTCGGGGATGAGCTGCAGGGCCTTCTTCAGCCCCGCCGCGTTGCGGGCCATGCCGCAGTGCTCCCACATGATCTTGCCGAGCTCGCGGTGGAAGTGGGTGGGGGTCTCGTCGCCCTGCACCGAGAGCAGCTGGTGGGTGCGATCCGCCACGGCCTGCTCGGCGGCCTTCACCGCGGGGTGGTCGTGGGCGATCTTGGGGAGCTTCGCGCTGCCGAGGTAGTCACCGATGGTGTTGGGGATCACGAAGTAGCCGTCGGCGAGCCCCTGCATGAGCGCGCTCGCGCCGAGCCGGTTCGCGCCGTGGTCGCTGAAGTTGGCCTCGCCCAGGACGTGCAGGCCGGGGAGGGTGGACATGAGGTTGTAGTCCACCCACAGGCCGCCCATGGTGTAGTGGGACGCGGGGTAGATGCGCATCGGCGTCTGGTAGGGATCGTCGCTGGTGATGTGCTGGTACATGTCGAACAGGTTGCCGTACTTCTCCTGCACGACCTGGCGGCCGAGGCGCTTCAAGGCGTCGGCGAAGTCGAGGTAGACGCCGCGCTTGCCGGGGCCCACGCCGCGCCCCTCGTCGCAGACGCGCTTCGCGGCGCGCGAGGCGATGTCGCGCGGGGCGAGGTTGCCGTAGCTCGGGTACATGCGCTCGAGGTAGTAGTCGCGATCGTCCTCGGGGATCTGCGCGGGGGCCCGGTCGTCGTTGGCCTTCTTGGGCACCCAGATGCGGCCGTCGTTGCGCAGGCTCTCGCTCATCAGCGTGAGCTTGGACTGGTAGTCGCCCTTCACCGGGATGCAGGTGGGGTGGATCTGCGTGTAGCAGGGGTTCGCGAAGGCGGCCCCCCGCTTGTAGGCGCGCCAGATGGCGGTGGCGTTGCAGCCCGTGGCGTTCGTGGAGAGGTGGAAGACGTTGCCGTAGCCGCCGCTCGCGAGGCAGACCGCGTCGGCGAGGTGGCTCTCGACCTTGCCGGTGACGAGGTCGCGCGTGACGACCCCGCGGGCCTGGCCGTCGACGAGGATCAGGTCCTGCATCTCGTGGCGCGGATAGACCGTGACCTTGCCCGCGGCGACCTGGCGTTCGAGCGCGGAGTAAGCGCCGAGGAGCAGCTGCTGGCCGGTCTGGCCGCGCGCGTAGAAGGTGCGCGAGACCTGCGCGCCGCCGAAGGAGCGGTTGTCGAGCAGGCCGCCGTACTCGCGAGCGAAGGGCACGCCGAGGGCGACGCACTGGTCGATGATGGCCACCGAGATCTCTGCGAGCCGGTGGACGTTGGCCTCGCGGGCGCGGAAGTCGCCGCCCTTGATGGTGTCGTAGAAGAGCCGGTACACGCTGTCGCCGTCGTTGCGGTAGTTCTTGGCGGCGTTGATGCCGCCCTGAGCGGCGATGGAGTGGGCGCGGCGGGGGCTGTCCTGGTAGCAGAAGTTCTTGACGTTGTAGCCGAGCTCACCGAGCGAGGCGCTGGCGCCCGCGCCCGCGAGGCCGCTGCCGACGACGATGACCGTGAACTTCCGCTTGTTGGCGGGGTTCACGAGCTTCATCTCGAACTTGTGCTTCTCCCACTTCTGCTGGATCGGTCCGTCGGGGATGCGTGATTTGAGCTCCATGGAGATCCTCTAGCGGACCACGCCGCTCAGCACGGCGAGGGGGAAGGAGAGGTTGCCGATGACCACGAGGGCCGCGAAGCCCAGGGCGAGGCGGTTGCGCATCGCGTTGTAGCGCGGGTGGTTCCATCCGAGGGTCTGCATGAAGCTCCAGGCGCCGTGGAAGAGATGCAGACCGAGGCAGAGGTTGCCGACGATGTAGAGGCCGGCGACCCAGGCGATCTTGAAGCTGCCGGTGAGGTTGCCGTAGACATCGCCCGGGACGAACCCGGCGTGGACCGTGCCGGTGGTGAGATCGAGCAGGTGGTAGACGAGGAAGGCGAGCAGGAAGAGGCCCGACCACTTCATGGCGCGCGAGGCGTAGGTGGAATCGCGCGGGGTGAACTGGGCGTAGGGGATGGGGCGCGCGGCGTTGCTGCGCATCGAGAGCACCAGCGCGGCGCGGATGTGGATCAGGGCCGAGAGGAGCAGCACCCCGCGGGCGAGCCAGATGCCGCCGCCGTGCAGGGCGGTGTGCAGGAAGTGGCCATACTCGTTGAGCGCGGTGCGCCCCAGGTAGAGCTGGAGGTTCCCGGCCATGTGGCCGAGGACGAAGCCGAACAGGACCAGGCCGGTGACGGCCATCGCCAGCTTCAGGCCGACGGTGCTGTCCCAGAAGCCGGGGGTCGATGCCGCGCTGACGGGCGCGAGAGCACTGCTCGCCATGGATGCCTCTTCTCGTGAAGGGGGTCGAAAGTCTCGACCGCGCTGACCGGCGCCGAAGAATAACGAGCGTTTAGGAAAGTTCCAGAAGAATCACGAGCCGGGCGGGTCGGCGCAGGAGCTCGGGGCGCTCGTCTCGACCTCGACGGACTCGACCTCCACCTCGACCCCGACGCGCTCCTCGCGTATTGTCCCTCGCTCGCGCATGCTCCGCCGCTTCTTCCGAGACCCGCTTGTCAACTGGGCCCTCGCGTTCCAGGTGGCCTTCATTGCGTCCGTGACGGTCTGGAAGGTCTCGGCGAACGCGCTCGTCATCGCGCGCTCCGAGAGCGATACCCTCCCCCTCCTCTACTTGCTGTCCGCCTTCACCACGGGCCTCGTGGCGTTCTTCTTCGCGCTCGGGCCCGTGGGCTCCACGGGCCTGTCGATCGGCTACCTCGGCTCCGAGGCCTACGCGACGCTGGTGTCCTTGCGCTTCTGGGAGGCGATGGGGAACGCCTTCAACGCCCGGCAGGCGCGGCAGAAGTTCACGCTCCTCGGCGCGGCGGGGATGGTGGGGGCGATGCTGGGCGGGCTCCTGTCGTCCGGCCTCTCGCGCGCGGGCGTGCGGTGGCTGATCCCCGCGGGGGTGGCGCTCGGGCTCCTCGCGATGTTCGCCGCGAGCCAGTTCAGGCGCCGCGTGCCGGTGGACGGCAGCGCGGTGCGCCGCGCCCGACCGCGGCCGGTGGGGCCCGCGGACGCGATCCGCTCGCTGCGCTCCGATCCCTACCCGCGCGGGCTGGCGATCGTCGCGGTGCTGCTCGCGGCCCTGACGGCGATCGTCGACTACCACTTCCGAAGGCGCGCGGGCGAGACGCTGAACGAGCAGCAGCTCGCGTCGCTCTTCGGCTGGCTCAACCTCGTGGTGGGGCTGGCCGCGGTCGCGGTGCAGATGGGGCTCTCGCAGCGCATCCTGGCCCGCTTCGGGATCTTCCGCTACCTCATGGGGCCGCCGGTGGGGGTGGCCTTCGCCGCGGCGCTGAGCTTCTTTGCTCCCGGCCTGTGGCCGGTGTTCCTCGAGAAGACCATCGAGAACGCGGGGAGCTTCTCCATCACCCAGTCCGGCTTTCAGCTGCTCTACAACCCCATCCCCCCGGAGATGTCGGGCTCGCTGCGCGGGCTCGTGGATGGCCTGATGAAGAAGGGGGGCTTCGCCCTCGGCGGCGTGGTGCTGCTGGTCCTCGGCACGCGCTCGTCCTCCGACAACGTCCTCACCGGCCTGGCGCTCGCGACCGCGCTGGCCTGCGCGCTGGCCCTCTCGCGGCAGAAGGGGCTCTACGTGCGCGCCCTCGCGCAGCGCATCAGCATCGACCCCAAGGAGCGGCTCGGCCACGGGAACCTCGACGCCGACGCGCGCGGGCTGCTCATGGAGGAGCTCTTCTCCCCCGAGACCCACCGGGTGCTGAACGCGCTGGAGATGCTGCGCCAGGACGAGACCTTCGAGGTGCGCCCCTTCCTCTCCACGCTGCTCGACCACCCGAGCGAGCGGGTGCGCGAGGTCGGGGTGCGGCTCGCCCGCCAGACCAAGGCGCTCGAGCTTGCCCCGAGGCTCATCGACATCGCCGAGCACGACAAGGACCGGCGCCCGCGCGACGAGGCGGTCCGCGCCCTGGCGGCGGTGCTGCCCGAGGCCGAGGCGGTGACGCGGCTGCGGGTCCTGCTCACCTCCAGCGATCCGGGCCTGCGCGCCGCGGCCACCGAGGCCCTCTTCCGACTCGGGGGCGCCCCGCGCAAGGAGGCCGAGAGCGCGCTCCGCGACGCCCTCCCCGGCCCCTCCCCCGCCGAGCGCCGCGCGGCGGCGCGCCTCCGGGGGCGG
>VFSW01004734.1_pt1 | contig 20263 bp, 13 predicted proteins | sample 5358111 | NCBI WGS metagenome assembly VFSW01 (sample SAMN11554181, study PRJNA540505) | mine drainage metagenome | isolation source: sediment from site ElyBrook_90M | place: USA: Ely Copper Mine, Vershire, VT | collected 2017 | reverse complement strand
TTTTTCCCTGCGGCTCAGATACGAGATTCAGATGAGAAGCTACTACAAACATGAATCGGACAGGGGGCCTGAATATACGGGCAGAATAAAATTCAGGGGGCTTTACAAAACCCCCGGCTTCCCGGTTAATCCATATGCAGGCATTGAGACCTTCAGCCCCGTGTTCAGTAACTCTGAGCTTGTAGTTGACAAGATCAGATACACTCTGGGAGCAGAGTATAAGATCAAAAAAAGGAACAGCATAAGCGCCGAATATTTATTAGACAGAGACTTCTCGCCTCATATCCGGAATATGAATATACTTTCATTAAGCTACAATCTTAAGTTTTAAAGTCCCGGTCATCTTCTTTGCGAGGAGGATCACTCTTTTTTGAGGGAGACCGTGAGAGATCCTCCTGTAACTGACCTGACAGCAATAAGGAGGGCAGCAGCGCCTGTGAGAAAGATGGCTGTTATCATCAGTGTAAGGTAGAGCCAGGGCAGATCCGGATTATTTCTGAGAGACGGTATCGTGGCAATTACTGCAGGAATAATTCCTGAAATGATACCTGCAGATAGTATAAGCATCTGCTCGGAAAGGATCATCCTCCGGATTCTCTTTACGGGAAAGCCGGTAGCAAGCATAAGTGCAAATTCTCTTTTCCGGAAGCTGTAATTACGCAAAAGCACAAATCCAAGACCGGCAATTCCTGTTATCATTCCCAAAGCGCCCAGAATTCCAAAAACAGAAAGATAGGTATTGGTTACCTCATAAAATGAAGCAAGCCGGTCAGTCGTCTGCTCTGAATGAATACCATAATTAGCCAGTCTTTCATCCAAAACCGCTTTATACCGGCCTGTCAGCTTGCGGTCGCCACCTGCCAGAAAAACTGAACTCCCTGAAACGGAAGGATAAAACTTCCTGAAATTATCCATACCCGTAAGAACATATCCCTGAAAAACAGACGATTTCAACCCGGCGGCAATAATTATGTGCAAAGGCTGTCCGTTTTCAGCCCGCAGGGTAAGGGTATCGCCGGGCTTTATTTTAAGTCCCCATTCCAGAACTGTCTGGTCAGCAATTCCGTAAATAGTATTTCTGACGGGAGCTATATTAAGGAACTGCCATGGATCTTTAATATCATCTCTCACAATTGACTTTGCGAATGAAAACGATCCCCGTGCAATAAATTCAGAAGGGTCAACGCCAAGCAGCCTTGGGGCGATAATATGGTTAAGATTCAGGCAGCTTGCATCATCACCGGCCGATCGTTTCATCTGCACAAAGGTTAATCCGGGCAGCTGTTCATCAAGACCAAGCGACTTTCTCCCCGGGGCCGTTGAAAGGTCTTCCCTCACCGGTATTGAAGTTTCACACCACAGCAAATAGCCTCCTGTACCTCCTGACCTGCTGGCATATTGGCTTCCGGCATCCATCCTGTTAACCCCTGTAATGAAAACCGCAAAGATCCCGGCTGCAATAAAGAGGATAGGATTAACAGCATGTGAAGGATAGAAGGAATAAAAAAGATCAGAGAGCTTGCCGGCTGATCCGGTAATTTCAATATGGCGATTTGCCGGACCTATAAAATATTGTCGCCAGTAAAATATCATAAAGACCAAAAGTGCCGATCCTGAAATAAAGCAGAGCAATACTTCCTCTTCTTTCAGCATGAGAGATAGCACGAACATCGTTGCAGAGGTAAAAAATGAAGCCATAAGGAATATAAAATTTCTGCGTGCGGAAGGAGGTGACGGAAGAACCTTTCCCTTCCGGTAGAGATCTTTCATATATGACCATATTTTATATGCAATAACGGTCAGTGAGATTGCCATTGTAATCAAAAAACCCGAAAGCAAAGGCACAAACGAAAAAGATGAGATAAGGGTGTCTGTCTGCACCGCACCCTTCCAGACCGTGTTCAGCGAGTGAATAATGATCTTATTAAATAAAATACCTGTAAATGCTCCTGCACTGCTGCCAATAAAAGCGATGAAAGCTGATTCCGTCAGTAATAGCCGTTCTATCCATCCGGTTTTAAAGCCAAGTGCATGGTAAGTATTGATCTGGGCTTTTTTTGAATCAAAATATGAGCTTGCGGCAAAGGATAGCAACACTGTGGCCGAGAGGATAAGAAAAAAGCCAAGGCTCAGGAAGAGAGTGCTGAAATCGACCCCCTGGTTTGCTGCCCTGACGGATTCCTCACGAAAGCCGGTAATAATGAATCCTGTCTTATCCGGATCAAGTGATCCGCTTAACCTGTGCTCAATTTCATTCTCAGGCAATCCGGCAGGAAACCTGATTGCAGTGGCGGGACCAAAATTATTCCCCCATATCTCAATGCCTTTATCATAGCCTATAAAAGCTTTTGGCGTCCCTCTGAATCTGTTCCAGTATTCCTCATCCTTCTTTCTGATCTTATCAAGATTTACAGGCACCCCCGCATCCCAGTCAGAACATGATGATCTGCCGGATATTCCGGGAAAATCAGGCATCAGGGTCGAATCTCCCCATATTCCTTTCATATCAACTATACGCCTGATGCAGAACCTGCTGCTTTTTTCAACCAGTCTGTTCAGAGAGTCGGGTGAATACCAGTACATTTCAAGGCTGTCTCCGACATTGACAGAGAGATCACCGGCAAGCCAGCGGTTGATGATCATATCGTTCCCGCTGACAATCTCAGGATAAAGTGATGAAGGCAAAGCTGACACAAATGAGTATGGCGTTGATCGCGAACCTGCAGTGAATCTGTTAGCAAGGTAAGTAATCAAAGGGGCTGAGGAGGGGAGAAGCTTATGGATTTCACCGGCAAGGGTCTTATCTATAAAGATCCTGCCGGATCTTAGTTCATATTCTCCGGTTTTCTTTACCGCTACGATCTTCAGGCCGATATCAGACGGCCTCAGGTACCTCTTTAAAATTGCATTTGCCTTTTCTGCTGAGAGATCACTTTTGTAATCAATAAGCAACCTGTTGATATTAACCGGAATGCCGTTCTCCCTGGTAAGATCGGAAAGGTTCACGAAAACGTTCATCGGCACAATCTGGCTTATTGACAAAGAGAAATTTCCCGCATTTCCGGCATTCAGGATTGGCCCGACCTTTAATACCAGCGATTTTCCGTTATCTTTTTCCGGGGCAAAAGGAGCATCTGAGGGAATATCACTTATCTCATTGTACCTGATTATGATCTCGTCACCTGTTTTCAATCCGAGCGCTGTGGCGAGCTTCTCATTTAAAGCAGCCTCACCGGGCCGGAGGGTAACCGGATTATCGTTGAATTTAAAAAATCCACTGTCAACTCCATAAATCCTGGTGTTGAACTCCTCTTTCTGAGTGGCAAGATTCTGAATGTAACCTTTTATTTCGAGAAGCCCGGTGCAATTGATCCGGGCGCTGTCCTTAAGCCTTCCGGCCAGCATCGGATCAAAATATCTGAAGCCTGAGGAGATAAGAATGCCCGTATTTCCAAGGTGTTCGGAGGAAGATCTCCTGAGGCTGCTTCTTACAGATCCCCCGGTAAGAAGAGATCCTGTAATAACAGCCGACAGCAACCCGATTATAAGGAGCTGGTAGAGAACCGGCTTTTTATAGAACAGTACTGAACGGCTGACTAATTTCAGGAATCCGGGTCGCATAGAGACTATTTAAATTAAGCTGCGTTTTATTAATTTCCCTTCACTGAGTATTAAGATCTGAGACATTTTTTCAGCCAGTTTTGCAGAATGAGTAGCCAGGATGATTGTTGTACCATATTCCCTGTTTACCTCTGCAAGCAGATTGCCCATGATATCTGCATTCCCTGCATCAAGTGAACCTGTAGGCTCATCGGCAAGCAAAAGGGAAGGATTATTTACAAGTGCCCTTACAAGAGCTGCCCGCTGTGCTTCCCCTCCTGAAATACGGAAAGGATATTTGCCGGAAATGCCGGAGATACCTGTTTGCTGCATAAGCTTTTTAACACGTTCCTCTTTAACGGCTAGCGTCTCAAGGGACTGACTGGTTGCCAGAAGAGGCAGGAGAATATTTTCCAGAACGGTCAGATGCGGCAGCAGGAGATGGTCCTGAAATACGAAACCAACATTTGAGCTTCTGTAAACGGCTGATTCATTGTCGGTATAGTCTCCGATATTTGCACCCCTGAAAGTTATTTCGCCGCTATCGGGCTTTTCGAGCAGACCAATGATATTCATAAGTGTTGTCTTGCCTGACCCTGAGGGGCCCATAATGGCAATCGAATCACCTTCATCTGCATCAAGGGAAAGATTATCTAGCACCAAACCTCTCTGCATGAATGACTTAGAGACATTTTTTAATTCAAGCATGATCCGGATATTTCTGTAAATAAATTTATCGCCTGCCTGTGGTTTTGTTATATACTTCTGAAAGTCCTTCAGACATTTTAGAAAGCGACAGCTCTTTCAATACATTCTCTCTTCCCTTTTCACCAAGGTGCTTCCGCATTTTCTCATCGCTGAATAATCTCATCAGAGCCGATGATAATTCACCTGCAGTATCAGGAGAGTAGGTAATGCCTCCGTTTGTTATTTCAAGTATTTCAGGGAATGCGCCGGTTGCAGGCTGTACAACCGGAATACCTGCTGCATTTGCTTCAAGGATATAAAGACCATATCCATCGTGCTTTCTTACCGGAACGCTCATTATATCAATGTTGCTGAAGAACTCCTCCTTTGAGTTCCCGTCAAACTCGGGATAGATCCTGATATGACTTTTCAATCCGTTGACTTTAATTTTCCTGATCTGTTCCGCAATAAATGGTTTATCAAAGCCTGTATAACCTCCGGAAATATGAAGTGTAAGCCCCGGCAGATTATTAGCCGCTTTGAGTTCAATGAAAGCATCAACAAGCTTGTCAAATCCATTCTGAGAGCTTATCCTGCTGAAATATCCAACTGCGGGATAATTATCTTTCTTCTGAACTGAGTTTATATATCCGCTGTCAAGTGCAAGAGGAATTACATGAATATTCCTGCCCGGAACACCGGTTTTTGCAAGAAACAAATCTTTGTAATAGCTGCTCGGAGTTACAAATGTATCAACATTTACAGCCTCTTCTGAAATCAGACTCCAGGCATTTGACCTGTATGGTTCGGCCATTTCATCTATCCAGTCATCCTCGTTAAGAAGGGAACATACAATCTTTACCTTCATCTGTTTTTTAAGCTGCCTAGCCAGTCCTATGATGAGGGCATTTGAAAGATGTATTATATCAGGCTTTCCGTTCTTTGTAAGATACCTGACGAGGCGTTGCAGCTCCTTCTCCGGAAATGCCTTTTCACCCTTTATCATGCTCAGAGTCATATCTTCCAGCCCTTCAGTGCTGGTGGTACCCGACCTTCTGGCAGCCATCCTGAGCATAGGAGCAGAATCAAGGAATTTGTCAAAAAATGCAGGCATATTCCTTAAAAAAGGAACCTTTTCCCTCAGATACATTGATATGGCGCCGAAGAATACATTGTTATCAAGACCTGACTCAGGAATTGAGTCATCAGGGGGCAGATATAATGGAATTGCGGTTGCACTGATTCCCGGAACGTTCCTTATTGCCCTGAGATAGATCATATCACGGTAGCAATTGCCGCAATAGAATGAACCTCCTGAACCGGTTATCAGATATACTATCTTCATACTGCTTTTCTGTGTGAATTCCTGTCTGGCATTCTGAGATCAATCATTTCTTTTCAGTAAACGCAAGCAGCCTTCCATCTTCCGTAAGAATAAAAAACCTGCCTTTAATCACTGCCGGAGAGCTGCTTACCGGGGTCCCGGCATTGAAGCTCCAGAGCTTTTTTCCGTCATCCAGCCTGAGGATATAGACATTTCCGTCCAGTGCCGGTATCAGAACTTTTGTTTTTGTCACTACCGCTGAGCCGTCAATACGGCCATTTGTCCTGAATTTCCACTTCAGGCTGCCATCCTGCAAATTTAAACAATAAATGAACTTGTCCTCACTTCCCACCACCAGTGAAGCCGTACCAATTGCAGGAATCCCCATTATTGCTCCTGATTCTTCTTTTGATGCTACCTTCCATACGATCTTCCCGGAAATAATGTTAACGCAATATTTTGTGCCGTCATAATCGCCGAAATATGCCCGACCCGAAGAGAGGGCCGGTGAGGCGGCAATATAAACTCCAATATCGATTGTGTCTTTCTGACGGCCTGAAAGGGGATCGACGACCCTGATCATCCCGTCGCATCCTCCGAAAACGATCCTGCCATCAAGCACTGAAGGAGTTCCGTTTATATAGTTCCCAGTTTCAATCTTCCAGAGAGCTTTACCCGTTGCCGGATCGACACAATGAAGGTAATAATCATAACTGCCAACGATTATCCCTGCTTTACGGCCTGATACCCAGACATTAGCTGATCCGGCAATCTGATTGTCTGTTTTATATGACCACAACAGCTTACCTGTACTCTTGTCAACAGCTCGCAGAATGCCATCATTTGCTCCGAATATCACCTTATTTCCGAAGATCATCGGGGCCGCATCAATGGGACTCCCTGCTTCAAACCGCCAGTTAATTCTGCCGCCTGAATTTATTGAGTACAGGATTCCCTTGTCATTGCCGAAATAGATCGTCTGTTCGCTGATTACAGGTGATGACTTTGTTCTCCCTGCTGTTGAAATGCTCCAGTCAAGAACAGGTGAGGAGGGGAGTTCATATTCGGATTTCCCTGACAGATCTGCCTTTCCCCGGAACAGCGGCCAGTCAGATTCTCCGGCCTGACCGGATGCCAGGAAAGATATGAACAGAAAAAACAGTGAAAATGCAGTATGTCTCATTTAACCTGTTTTACTTAAGCTTACTTAATGCGCCTGTGGGGCAGATATCAATTACCTCTCCGGCAGTTGTTTTCAGGATATCGTCAAATTCACTGGTGACCGGCTCGGAAATGATGCTTACAAATCCTCTGTGCATAAAACAAAGTGCCGGCTCCACTTTTAAATTTTCACATAACCTTACACATAAGCCGCACTTGATGCATTTTGCATTTTCAAAAACCAGGCCGGTCTGCCTGTTGATCTTTTTTACAGCCGGTGAATTGATAAGTTTACCCCTCGGATCTTTAACTGAAAGCTCATCGGCAAGATCCCTCAGCCTGCAGTCAGATGCTGCCCTGCAATCGCAATGCATGCAATTCCCCGCCTCGCTGACAGCACTTGCTGATTCAGCTATTTCCCTGAATCTCGACCCTTTTTCTTCGCACTCTTTCAGCCATTCCGCCAGTTCGGCTGCCTCCAGAGGTCCTATATGGGAACTGAACCGTTTCCCGGCGTTCAGTTTCCTGCCTTCCTGTTCTGATTCCAGATCATTATTATTTGGCTGAATATCATGCTTCAGAGAGCTATTATCTTTAGTACTTCTTTGAGCGATATATAATTTAATATTCCTGATTGAAACAGGCAGATCAACCTTTTTCCTGCGACAGGCATTTTCGCAGTATCCCTTGCATCCGACACAGGCTATCTCCCCCGATCCTGTTTCAGCAAGAGTAAGGCTTATGGCACTTTCCAGATCTCCACCGGAAATGTACCTGTTTATAAGAGGAATATTATAGCCTGCCGGACATACGACCCGGCAGGGTGCTTCGCATTCAGCACGATGTTCGGACAACAGCAATTCAATGGATTTACGTCTGAGCAGCATTACATCATCCCCGGAGATATCAATATCCATTCCATCCTGAACCAATGCTGAACATGAAGGTATGAAACTATTTGTTTTCCTGTTTTTTACCATGCAGACCATACATGAAGTATAGTGAGGCAGACCATCCCTGTGACAGAGTGTGGGTATCACGAAGCCGGCATCCCTGGCAACTTCCAGGATGGTAAGCCCTTCCGGGACCTCAAAACCGGTGTTATTGATCTTCAGCTTAACCATTTATATTCCTGATTTCAATTGCATTCTCCGGGCAGACAATTCTGCAATTATCGCATTTGGTGCAGATAGTCTGATCAATCTCATGTTTTTCGTAAGGATTGAAGGGAATTGCCTTCACCGGACATTCCTGTGAGCATTTGGTGCATCCGGTGCAATCATCATTTACCACGTATTGAATAAGATCGCGGCATTTTTTTGCCGGACAGATGCCTTTCGTATGGGCTTCATATTCTTCCCTGAAATATCTGAGCCCTGTGAGAACGGGATTAGGCGAAGTTTTACCAAGTCCGCAAAGACTTCCGTCCCTGACCAGGTTACATAGTATCTCAAGCTCGCTGATATCGGAAATGGATGCTTTCCCTTCGCTGAGCCTTGTTACAATGTTCAGCATCTGTTTTGTGCCGACCCTGCAGAAAGTGCATTTACCGCATGACTGCTTATGGGTGAAGGTAAGGAAGTATTTTGCCATATCGACCATGCAGTCGGAATCATCCAGGACAACCATTCCGCCTGAACCCATCATCGCACCCATTTTTGTAAGCTCCTCATAATCAATACCGGTGTCGGCTTTATATTCAGGAATACATCCGCCGGAAGGTCCACCGATCTGAACAGCTTTAAATTTTCTGCCGTCAGCCACACCATCGCCTATCTTTTCCACAATCTGCCTTATTGTTATTCCCATTGGCACTTCTATGAGCCCTCCCCTTGAGATTTTTCCTGCAAGGGCGAACACCTTTGTTCCCTTGCTCTTTTCTGTGCCTATGGAGTTAAAGGATCCGGCCCCGTTTGAAATAATCCATGGCACAAGCGCCAGAGTCTCGACATTGTTTACCAGGGTTGGTTTACCCCTGTAACCTTCTGCGGCAGGATAGGGAGGCCTGATAACCGGAGTACCGCGTCTACCCTCCAGCGAGGCGATGAGTGCCGTCTCTTCACCGCAGACAAAGGCCCCGGCTCCCTCAAATACCCGTACATCAAATGAAAATGATGATCCGCATACACTTTTCCCGAGAATACCCTTATCATAGCACTGACCGAGAGCATTTCTTATCCTTGTCACTGCCAGTGGATATTCGGCCCTTATATAGAAAATACCTTTCTCTGCGCCTGTAGCAAAGCCTGCAATTATCATTCCCTCAATGATCCTGAACGGAAAAGACTCAAGAAGCATTCTATCCATGAAGGCGCCAGGATCACCTTCATCTCCGTTGCAGACCACATATTTTGAATCACCCGTAGCTGCGGAAGAAATGCTCCACTTCCGGCCTGTCGGAAAACCGGCGCCGCCTCTTCCTCTGAGCCCGCTCTCAGTAACAATTTCAATAACCCTGTTCCTGTTGTTCTCCGCAAGGCATTTCATCAGCGCGGAAAACCCCCCTGCATTACTGTATTCCTCATATGAATCGGGGGTAAGTGCACCGCTATCAGATGTGGCTATATGTATCTGACCACTCAGGAAATTATTAAGGTATTTCTCTCTCACGTGAGAGGGGATATTAACCTGGCTTGTAAGCATATCATCAGAGAGGAATGTATCGACAAGGTCATAAATATTATGCCTGATGAGCTTATTTACAGACCCTGGCCTGACATGCTTCAGAAGTATCTCTTCTACCTGGCGCATACGCACGTTAGTATATCTTGAATGAAGATTCTCCTTCGTCACTATTTCCATCAGAGGTGTCTGGTTGCAAACTCCCACACATCCTACAGGCTTCATTTTTATATGAAGATCAAATTTCTCCTTTATCCTGATTATCTCGGAGAGGATCTCCCTGCTTCCGCCGGCAACGCAGCATGAACCCAGACCGATCCTTACCTCTGCGTCAAAATCATCGGTATCATCTTCTTTCCGGATCTCATTACCCCTGCTCCCCGAACTCAGGAAGTCCTTAATGATCTCCTCTGTCTGGGTAGGTTTTACATGACCGTAGGTCTTGCCTTCAATCTGTACAACAGGTGCAAGGGTGCAACATCCGAGGCAGGCAACTTCTTCAATTGAAAATAGATTATCAGGCGAGGAATTCCTTGTATCATCAATCTTAAGTACTCTCTTAAAGGAGTCTGAGATCAGCGGAGCTCCTTTTACATGACAGGCAGTGCCTGCGCAGATCTTTATCGTATATTTTCCGGCTGGGATATGTCTGAACTGGGAATAAAATGTTGAGACACCCGAAATCTGTCCCTCTGTGATATCCGTTATTTTACAGATATGCCTGAGAGCTTCTGAAGGGAGGTAGTTAAGCCTGTTTTGAATCTCCTGAAGTATCATAATAACCTTCTCCGGCTCTCTGCCGGTAATTGCAACAACCTCTTCAACTACTGAGGTTATATCCTCAGTTTTTGAAGGCTGGCAATTACAACTCTTTGCCGGTATGTCTGTAGCAGGATGTTTCAATTTTTCGCTATGCAATAAAGATTTTTTGATCCTCTTATGTATATTTTCTTATCAGAGAATGCGGGAGTGCAATCTGCATTTTCACCCAGTGGCGCTTCAGAAATAAGTTTATATTCACCCCCGGCCTGTACTATATGCATCACACCGCTTCTGTCAAGAAGATACACCATATCGCCGGCAACTATCGGTGAAGCATAAAACTGATCAGCAAAATAGTGAGTCCAGAGAGTATCACCCTTTTCAGGGTTATAGCATGCAACATCACCATTTCCGGTTGAAACGAACAGGAAAGCATCCGTTGCGACAGGACTCGAAACATCCGGCGTATAGGTATTATCTTCCCAGGCAATTGAAGCTCCCGTTCCCGGTTTTATAGCAGTAAGCTTTGCATAATCAGTTACAGCATAAGCCATTGTGCTGTTTACTGCAACTGATGGAGCAACATCTCCGCTCATACATTCCAGTGACCAGAGCTCTTTACCTGTTGAGGCGTCAAAGCTGCTCACTTTCGGATTGCCATTGAGAACCACCTGAGGCTTGCCTCCGAAATATGCCAGCACAGGGGAGGACCATACTGCACGGCCCTGGCGCAATGTTTCCCATTTCTGGTCGCCTGTATTTACATCAAACCCGATAAGTGATATTTTCGTATTACTGTCAAATTGTACAAGAAGGTTATTTTCGTATATCAGCAATGAGGATGAATATCCGTAATTGGTTTCCGGAATTCCGATATTTTTTGCCCACTTCCGTTTCCCGTCCAGATCAAAGCAGACAAGATTACCGTTGGCAAAAATGGCACATACAACTTTCCCGTTTGTTGCGACTGTCGATACTGCCAGCCCGCCTTCACTGTCCATTTTTGGCGGCTCTGAAGGTTCCCCGGCAATGCCGTAGGCAGATCCTGTCCAGAGAATTTCACCGTTCTTCTTATTAACGCAATACACCTCTCCTTCAAGCCCTTCAGCACCTGTAACAAAAAGCTTGTCATCCCAGATGACCGGTGAACTTTTACCTGCTTTCGGAAGCTGTATCTTCCAGCTGATATTATTTCCGTTGGCGCCATCCCATTCGGTGGGATAGCCTGATCCTCCTGCTATTCCACGGCTATCCTGTCCGCGGAAAAACGGAAAATTGGTTTTGTCCGGCTTCGGGGCTGATTCCTTTTTCGCTGACCCGGCGTCAGATGCCGCCCCTGATTGCGCCGAGAGATCGGGAAGCCCTGAACGCAAAATGAATGATGCCGAGATCGCTGCTACTGAAATAACTGCTGCTGCCGCAAGCAGGTACTTCCGGTTTCTTTCCTGTTGCAGTGATCGCTCCGGCTTAGGTCCGGGAATTACCGGCTTTAGCTTCTCATTCTCCGAGATCAGTCTCTGACAGATAATGAATATTGCAGCGCCAATAAGCAAAAGGTATGAGCCTGTTTCAACCTCCCACCTGGAAGAGAAATAGGCTTTTCTTGCCATCAGGTCGAGCGCTCTTACCTGAGCAGCATTTGAAGCATTTGCCGGATCTTTATCATATTGATCCTTAACCGAAAGCAATACGGGATTATCAAGCGGATTTATAGTTTTAAGCTGTATGAGACTAAAAATCATTGTCATAGCAACAATAAGGGAAAATCCGCCGGCTATATTGCCGGTAATCCTCAGAATATTTATCTCTTTTTCCGAAAGTTTAAGTTTCATTCCGTGTATGTACTTTTATTGGACAATATTTAAAACATCTGCCACAGCTGAAACATTTTCCCTGATCTGGCTTATATTCATCTTTCCTGCGTCTGACTGTAAAAGAGACCATGCTTATCCCAAGGGAGATCCCCAGGAATGCACCGGCCCATGGTGCCCCTTTCCGGAAACTGCGTATAATTTTTGCCTCATCGTTAAACAATACCGCTTCCGTTTTTCCTGATTCCCTGTATGCTACTGCTGCCTTGGAGATTGATTCTATACCTGTTGCCTTTTCCTGCCTTATCTCCCTGGCGAGTCTTACATTCGCATTTACGACAGCAAGCGAGGGAGCAAGATCATATAAAACATAAGCGCCTGTTACGGCAAAAAGCGGGATAAGCAGAAAATATATTATGAAATGTTTTCTTTCTTTCCCGGGAGCCTGCACTGAAGGTTCGGGATCAGAAGGGATTATTGCATTATATGGACAGGCGTTCTCACAAAGCCTGCAGTTCGTGCATTCAGCCGGTGTGATTGTCAGATGTCTGCCGGCAAATCTGGAAAACAGATTAAGCAGTACGCCATATGGACAAAGGTACCTGCAGTAGGGCCTGTTTAAAAAGATCCCGGCGAGCAGGAGAAGAATGCCAAAGATTATCATCGTGTAGGGTGCATCCAGGCGGAAGATCCCTACAAATGGATCATATCTGCATATTAAAAACTGACTGTCGGTAGAAGCAAAAAGGACGGCCAGGGCGAGGTAAATGAATGGCACAGATGCCAGTATTACCTCGGTGGTCTTATTGAGATTGACCGGTTTAATTCCTGTGAGTTCCTGGATAGCCCCCAGCGGGCATACCCCTGCACAAAAGACCCTCCCGTATGCAAGAGCAAAGAGAAGGGGAATAATAAAGAAAAGAAGCGCTGACAGCGGAATCGTATAGTTATTGTTAAAAAGAGCAAGTGCCACATTCTGAACAGATCCGACGGAACAGATGCAGCCCTGCCTGTAGAATCCGAAATAGGCAAGGGAAAATACTGACATCCAGATCAATCCCTGCCTTGAACGTTTCTTCAGCGCCAGCCAGGAAGTAAGAGACAAAGCACATATCAGCACCACGGCATCAAGATACTCCCAGCCACTGTTTCTCTGGACAGGCATCTGGTTTGTTGCGTAGACATAGCCGGATTCAAACTCCGGCCTCGGGAACCTGTCCTGGGCAAACAAAACCACATGCCAGCAAATAAGTATTGTAATTATTATATATGGAAGCGCTTTTTTCATAATTAAACCTTTACATCTGACCTGCCATTACACCCACCTCTCCACCTCTTATGAATCACCGTTTTTTACCTTTCCCTTGTCTTTCTGAATGTAGGGTGAAAGAGCCGGTACCCTTATGACAGCATCCGACGGACACGACCGGGCTATGGAGCAATCGTTGCAGTTTACGCACAGGTTATGCCGTATCTGCATATATAACGATCCATTCCCGAAATCACCGCATCCCTTGACACACTTTGCACATCCATCGCAGAGATTTTCATTTATTGTATATTCAAAATAGGGTTCTTCGACAAATTTTCTTGTTATGGCGCCTGTCGGACAAAGCTGATTTTCAGCTCCCGTACTGATAGTCTTTACACCCTGTCTTAAAAAACCTCCGCACAGGTCGCAGTAGCCACACATCTGAAATGCATGCACGCATTTTGATGCGGAAGGGGTCAGGATGCAGTTTGTCTTGCACTGCCCGCACTGGGTACATTTGAAGGGATCGATCTGCCATACATACCCCGACACCGACACCTTTTTCAGAAGCGCAACCGGTATGACTGCAAATGGAGCAATGAGAGCAATTCTGCCTGCTTTCCTTACAAAGTCCCTTCGTGACTGATACTTGTTCTTTTGCTCATTCATGGCAATGCCGATAAGTATTTACCGCACTCGTTTTTTCCGCTGCAGATACCAGCCCCCGGGCATCCGGAACAGTTTTCACCGCTTACTACCCTCTTTCTCAAAGCAAACACCGTGAATGTGAGAAAAGCAAGGAGCCCTGCCTGTATAAGTTTTTTTACAAAATCATTTCTTGTCATCACTGCACTTTCTGTTTGCTGCTAACCAGCAGAGTATTAAAAATATTACTTGTTTCAATAATCATACAGGTTCAATTACCTTTCACTTTTCAAATATAGCCATTAAAGTCAATTACAAATTTACGTTGGAATCTTCCAAAGTCTTTTCTGATCACTATTAATAGCATAAGCATTTTATAAAAGTCTGATCTCAATAACATTATGGTACCTTTTCTGCTGTCCTGCTAAAGATATAAATCCTGGAATCAGCAGGGTTGGCAGCATAGACTGTATTTCCGTCGGTTGATGCCAGATCAAGAGGTATTGAAGGCAGAAACTTATTTTTTGATGATACAAATTCAATAAACTCTCCTTCTTTCCCAAGCACTTTTATCCTGTTTATACCCTTTTCCGATGTTATGAATCCCTGAGGAACAGCTATGAAATGAGCGGGATTGCAGCATCCGCAGAAGGCTCCCGGTGCGCTCCCCGGCTCTCCGAAACTACTCACTAACTGACCCCCGGCTGACCTTGTCTCAATTCTTCTGTGGCCTGTATTTGCTACAAACAGCCTGTTGTCCCTGCCGAGAGCCACATCAAAATATGGACTGGGGATAATAAATTGCCCGTCATTCTGGCCGATAAGCTTTTTAACTACTCCTTTCCTGTCAAGAATTACTACTATTTTGTTTGCAGCGTCAGAAAAGGCGACCGATGATCCGTTTGAAGCTACGGAAGTAATGATAGCCTTATCTTCAAATGGGCCCCATTCATCCCTTAAAGTGCCGTCTGCACTTATTACGAGTATTAACTCCATGGTAGAAGCAAGTATCGTATCACCGCAGACAGACAGCGATGTCACAGGCCAGGCCGTTTTCAGGCTCCACAAAAGATCATGATCATTATTATAACACGATATGAAAGAATCGCCTCCGGCAATAATATTTCCCGTTGATGAGACGGCAACAGCCTTTAGCGCTCCTTCCTTTATCACGATCCTTCCGGAGATTTTCCATGGCTCAGGCACGCTGTCAGATCGTTGTATTGTCTTATCCTGAGATGACAGGCCTTCAGGTTTTATAGAATCGAAAATAATATATCCGATAAAAGCGACAATTATCAGCACTGAAAAGATTGAAGCGGTTCTCCTGTTCATATCACCTGATTTTTGAAATGTCAAGGCATAACAGATTCCTTGAGTCCCTCATAATAAGATAGCGACCGGCAATAGCCATGGGTCCCCAGGCTTCGACCCCGTTGAGCACCTTATGGCTCGATAACAGCGTAATGCTTTTATTCTGAAGGCGGAATAAGTATAATTTTCCATCATCATCAAGGAGGTACATCTTGTCGCCGCTGACGATGTAGGGACCCAACCCGCGGCCAAATCTGTTCTCTTTCCCGCTTGACCATACAGGGGTGAGCAGGTCACTTCTCTTATAACAGACAAGCTGTTTCTTCAGAGGTCCGGAGTTCTCAGGCATAAGACACCAGATATAATCTCCGACAATTACCGGGGTCTGCTGGTCACTTGCTATTCCATTTGTGGCTTTGTGTTCTTCCACCAGTGATGCAGAAAATCCCGTTGGTTCAGCGTTGATCCTGATCCTCGCTCCTCCGGCTCCATAGCTACCGAAAACAGCAATTTCATTATTACCGAGAAAGAGGGGAGATGCTGCCGTTGTAGCGGGACTCCACTCTTTGGTCATCCACATGAGTTCACCTCTGTCTTTTTCCTCGGCCGATACCCCGCATACACCGCCAACAGCGTTATAGACATACATCCGTTTTCCCTGAATGATCATTGGCATTATTGATCCGTGCGACATTCTCAGGGAGTCCCTGTTCGGGGTCTTCCACAGGAGTTTCCCGGTGGCGCAGTCAACACCGATCATGAGAGCCTTTCCACCGGGTGCAATAACTGCCACGTTGTTGTCAATCAAAGGGCATTGCCCCGAGTAAAAATCAGGGGTTATCCGGCCTTTCTCCGTTCCGGGGATCCCATACTCCTTTTCAAGGTCAATTGTCCATAGAAGAGCGCCGCTGAGCGGATCAAGACACATGACATGAGATCTTGGTCCGATAGTGACAATATATTTATCAGTCACCGAAGGGATGGTCCGGGAATATCCGTGATTTCTCTTTAACCCGACATAGTACCATCGCCTCCATAATTCTTTACCTGAAGAGAGAGAAAAACATCTCAGCATGTCGGCTTTTTTCTTTTCATTATAGTCGAGAAGATATACGCGCCCGTTATGAACCGCAGGTCCTGCATATCCTTCACCAAGGGATGTTCTCCAGACAACAGGCGGGCCTGATGTATCCCACGACTCGGCAAGAGGTGTCGGATCCTTGCTTATATTGTCAAAATCAACACCTCTGAACCTTGGCCAGTCCCCTTCGGCTAACAGGTCAAACCCGGCCAGTGTGTCGAAATGTTCACCAATTATAACAGTATCGGAGCGGGCTTCCTGTTTAGGCCGGTGATCCATCCCCGGAACGCGTTCAGTTACAGGCAGAGGCTGATCCTTCAGAAGCCACCAGAAGAGGGGAACCCCGAAAGCCAGGATTACCAGTCCAATAATTATTCTGTATTTCTTTCCGGATGAACCCGTCATTATTTCAGATTTAAATTCTGAGCCGGCACTTTTTATGCTCTCCTGTAAATTTAAGTTTCAAAGATAAAAAGGATTACTTATTTAATTCCGTAAACCGCAAGGTATCCTCCATGTCTCAGAAACAACCTGCCTTTATCTATAACCGGATATGCCCAGTAGGGGCCTGTTCCCTTCAAAATTTTGAATTCGCTTACCACATCCATTTTCTGAATGCCAGGATTCATCAATCCGACATGTCCCGTCTTCTCTTCATATAAATAGAGCATCCCGTCAGCAGCGATCAGGGAGCCTTTATTATACCAGTCGGTCTTCCAGATTGTTTTACCGGTTTTCCAGTCGGCACAGACCCATTTTCCGTATGAGCTTGTCTCGTAGTTTGAACCATAAAGGTAATCTCCAAGCAGGATCGCCCCGCCTACATGGGGATCAAGGTCATTATTCCTCCATACTACAACAGGAGTGGAGCCGTCGGGATTTAACTTCAGCTTCAGTGCAACCTTATCGTATCCGCTTGAAACAAACAGGTAGCCGTCACGGAACAAAGGAGTATTGATATGAGCAAACCTTTTATCGGGTGAGGTACTCTCGGCCATATAATTGAATTTCCACACCAGCTTGCCAGTATTTAAGTCAACGGCAAAAACATAATTGGCAGAGAGTGTAATTATAAGCTTTTTCCCTCCGAACTCTATCAGAACCGGATTCACATACTGAGTCACATCATCAATTGAGGCAGTCTCCCAAATGACATTCCCGTTTTCAATGTCGAATGCCACCATTGCTGCCTTCTTTCCGCCGGGGGTGCCGATGACTTTGTTGCCTGCCACAAGGGGACATTCCGAAATGCCGAAATCAGGGATCACACCGTTATATTTTTTGAAGTAATTGACTGACCAGATTATTTTACCGGCAGTGCTTATACAGACCATATCGCCTTCACCGCTTACCAGGAAGATCCTTCCGCCTGCAACAGTGGCTGTTCCCCGGGTATCAGGAAAATTACTCTCAGAGCACCTTCCATAGGAGACATCCCATCTTTTCTTCCCCTCCTGGCTGAAGGCTGTAAGAATGTCATAATCACCCTTTCTTCCTGTGATATATATTGCGTCATCTGTCACGGTTACACTCGAATACCCTGTTCCGATTTCAGTCGATTCCCATAATAATACCGGACCCTGTGCAGGCCATTTTTTCAAAAGTCCTGTTTCGGGGTAGACTCCGGAGCGGTAAGGTCCAAGCCAGCCATACTGCTTTTGCGACCATGTGACACCGGGAGTAATAATTAATATTGCTGTAATTATCAATAGTTTCCGTGGATCCATCAGACTTGGTATTTCTATTTCTAAAGGAGCGCAAGATAAAAAAAACAGGAGTGTATCTGATGGGAAAGTGACAATTAATGCGGTGGAGATTTAAGAATTAAGATTTTTTAACAGAAACGCTGGTGCCGTCCCGGTAGCGAAAGTAAATTTCACGGATTGAAATCTTCACCGTCAGATAAATGGCACGGATTGCAAATCGCAAATCTGCACCAGGGGATAAATCGAAGTCCGGAGACTTCGCTTGGCAGATAAACTATTACTTGCAAATAAGCATTAACATGACAATTGTCATGTTAATAATATCTTTAAAAATGCCATAATAAGTGTACGAATATAATTAATATGGCTTATTAACTTATATATATAATGTAAAATAATAATAATTATATCATTTTGATTTTATTTTGTAAATTAATTCATTAGATTTGCAGCTCAAATTTCAGTAAGTTTTAATCAGTATTTAAAGGAAAGGTGAGGCTATGTGCGGAATTGTAGGTGTTTTTGATCTGAAAGTAAATTGTATGGACCTGAGGGAAACTGTCCTTAAAATGTCAAAAAGAGTAAGGCATCGCGGACCGGACTGGTCAGGGATATTCATTTGTGAGAAGGCAATACTTGCCCACGAAAGGCTCTCCATAGTCGATCCCCAGTCGGGAAAGCAGCCTTTGTACAGCAAAGACAGGAACCTCGTGCTTACAATTAACGGTGAGATCTATAATCATCAGGAAATCCGCCGGCGGTATGAGAATTCATATGAATTTCTAACCCATTCCGATTGTGAGGTTATCCTGCCTCTGTACAGGGATAAAGGTCCGGCTTTTATTGAAGAGCTTAACGGAATTTTTGCATTTGCATTATACGACAGGGAGAAAGACTGTTATTTCATAGCACGCGATCATATCGGAATTATCCCATTATATATGGGCTGGGATGTATATGGCAATTTCTATATGGCTTCGGAGCTGAAAGCTCTTGAGGGAGTCTGCAACAAGATCCAGGAATTTCTGCCCGGGCACTATCTCTACAGCAGCGATGGGGTTATGACCCCCTGGTATAAAAGAGACTGGCTTGAATACAAATCTGTTGAGGATAACAAAACAGATATTGAAGAGCTGAAAAAAGCACTGGAAGCGGCCGTACACCGTCAGCTGATGTCTGATGTTCCTTATGGAGTGCTTCTGTCGGGAGGTCTCGACTCCTCAATAGTATCGGCCATTGCTAAAAAATTCGCTCCCCGCAGGATCGAATCGGAAGACAGGACCGCGGCATGGTGGCCACAACTGCACTCCTTTGCCATCGGACTTGAAGGTTCACCGGATCTTGCAGCTGCTGCAAAGGTGGCAGAACATATAGGAACAATTCATCATGAGATAAACTTCACGGTTCAGGAAGGGCTGGATGCTCTCCGGGACGTTATCTATCATATTGAAACATATGATGTCACCACAATACGGGCATCAACCCCGATGTACCTTCTTGCCAGGGTCATCAAATCAATGGGAGTGAAGATGGTTCTTTCCGGCGAAGGAGCCGATGAAATATTCGGCGGATATTTATACTTTCATAAAGCGCCCGGACCGAAGGAGTTTCATGAGGAGACTGTAAGAAAATTGAGTAAGCTGCATCTTTATGATTGCCTGAGGGCAAACAAGTCACTTGCAGCATGGGGAGTTGAAGGACGTGTTCCGTTTCTTGACAAGGAGTTTATGGATGTAGCCATGCGCATTAATCCAAAAGACAAGATGATAAACAAGGAGAGGATGGAAAAATGGGTCCTGAGAAAAGCCTTTGAGGATTATTTGCCTGCAAGCGTGGCATGGAGGCAGAAAGAACAATTTTCTGATGGTGTCGGATATAACTGGATAGACACATTAAGGGAGCTTACTTCAAAAGAGGTGTCGGATGAACAACTCACCAACGCAAAATACCGCTTCCCGATCAATCCTCCATTGTCGAAAGAGGAGTATTATTACAGATGTATATTTACTGAACATTTCCCCTCCGACTCTGCCGCATCATGCGTGCCATCGGTCCCTTCAGTAGCATGCAGCACCCCTGAAGCCATTGCCTGGGATGCTTCATTCCGGAATATGATAGATCCTTCCGGGAGAGCTGTGAAGAGTGTTCATAATGATTCATATAAATAGGAAGATGGCGTAACGGCGTAATGGCGTGACGGCGCAACGGCATAACGGTGCAAAGTATATAGGGCATAACCACCCGGAGTTTTTTGATAAATCTGCCCTTGTTTTTCATTTTATTGTTATAAATTTAACC
>VFSW01004733.1_pt1 | contig 20268 bp, 29 predicted proteins | sample 5358111 | NCBI WGS metagenome assembly VFSW01 (sample SAMN11554181, study PRJNA540505) | mine drainage metagenome | isolation source: sediment from site ElyBrook_90M | place: USA: Ely Copper Mine, Vershire, VT | collected 2017 | reverse complement strand
CACTCATCGTAGAAGCTAAAGCTTCGGGTGCTCCACTCGTATTTGAGCTAAGAGCCATGGGAATTCCGGTCCAAGAGTATACTCCTAGCAGAGGAAATGATAAAATCGCTCGTTTGAACGCTGTTGCTGATATATTTGCAAGTGGACACGTCTGGGTACCTAACACTCACTGGGCCGAAGAACTTGTAGAAGAAGTGGCTAGCTTTCCATCTGGCGAACATGATGACTTAGTTGACTCAATGAGTCAAGCGTTATTGCGTTACCGTAAGGGCGGCTTTATTCGTCTGCAGTCTGATGAAGAAGATGAAGTTTTAGAATTTAGGTCTCGTAGGAATCGGGGCTACTACAATGTTTAGGAAGAAATAATATGGCGACAAACATCGACAAAGGTTTATACGAGGTACCAGAGGGACTTGAGGCATTAGCTGCCGCAGAACCAGATATTGAGATCGAGATTGAAGATCCAGAGTCAGTAAGTATTGGCATGGATGGTCTTGAGATTAGCCTTGAGAAAGAAGAGAAAGAACCTTCTGACGATGACTTTGACGCTAACTTAGCTGAGTACCTTGAAGATGGTGACCTCGCACAAATTTGTGGAGACTTACTCGGCGATTTTGATTCGGATATTGCCTCACGTAAAGATTGGATTCAAACGTACGTTGATGGTCTAGAACTTCTCGGTATGAAGATTGAAGAGCGCATTGAGCCATGGCCTGGCGCTTGTGGTGTGTATCATCCGATTCTCTCCGAAGCATTAGTTAAGTTCCAGTCAGAAACAATGATGGCAACTTTCCCTGCAGCTGGTCCTGTTAAGACACAGATCATCGGTAAAGAAACTCCAGAGAAAAAAGAAGCTGCTGAGCGTGTTCAAGATGACATGAACTATCAGTTAACAGATCGTATGCAAGAGTATCGTCCTGAGCATGAGCGCATGTTGTGGGGCTTGGGTCTTGCTGGTAATGCGTTTAAGAAAGTGTACATTGACCCAGCGTTAGATCGTCAAGTGTCTATGTTCGTGCCGGCAGAAGATATTGTGGTACCATACGGCGCATCCAGTTTAGAAACCGCAGAACGTGTAACTCACATGATGCGTAAGACTGAGAATGAGCTTCGTCGGTTACAAGTAGCGGGCTTTTACCGTGACGTAGACTTAGGTACACCAGACAACGTACTTGATGAAGTAGAAAAGAAAATTGCCGAGAAACTCGGTTTTAGAGCCACAACGGATGACCGTTACAAGGTTCTTGAAATGCACGTTAACTTAGATCTTCCTGGTTACGAGCATAAGGATGAGGACGGGGAACCTACAGGCATTGCATTGCCATACGTAGTGACTATCGAAAAAGGTAGTATGACCGTTCTTTCGATTAGACGAAATTGGGACCCCGAAGATGAAACTCATCAAAAGCGTCAGCACTTTGTGCACTATGGTTATATACCCGGCTTTGGCTTCTATTGTTTTGGTCTTATTCATCTCATCGGTGCATTTGCTAAATCAGGCACTTCCATTCTCCGCCAGCTCGTTGACGCAGGCTCGCTTTCAAACTTGCCAGGTGGCTTTAAGACCCGTGGATTGCGTGTTAAAGGCGACGACACCCCGATAGCACCAGGTGAGTTCCGTGACGTAGATGTACCAAGCGGAACAATGAAGGACAACGTAATGACCCTGCCGTACAAGGAACCATCAATGGTTCTGGCTGGGTTGTTAGATAAGATTATTGCTGAAGGCCGTGCATTCGCATCTGCGAGTGATATGAAAGTATCTGATATGAGCGCTAACGCTCCTGTTGGAACAACCTTGGCGATTTTAGAGCGCACACTGAAAGTGATGTCTGCTATCCAAGCACGCATCCACTACTCAATGAAACAAGAGTTCAAACTCTTGAAGAAAATCATTGCTGAGTACACACCAGAGGAATATAGCTATGAGCCAGTTGAAGGTTCTCCAAAAGCAAAGAGAAGCGACTATGATAATTGCGAAGTCATTCCCGTCTCCGACCCTAATGCGGCGACTATGGCTCAAAAGATTGTCCAATACCAAGCAGTACTTCAGTTGGCCCAAGGTGCACCGCAGCTCTACAACCTCCCACTCCTGCATAGACAAATGCTCGACGTACTGGGGATTAAGAATGCGGCAAAGCTCGTTCCGATGGAAGACGATCAGAAACCGACCGATCCAATTACGGAGAACATGAACGTACTAAAAGGTAAACCCCTTAAGGCGTTTATTGGTCAAGACCACGAAGCTCATATCAAGGTACACATGAGCGCAATGCAAGATCCTAAGATCGCACAGATTTTGCAAATGAATCCAGCAGCTCCTCAACTGCAAGCAGCGATGATGGCCCATATCAACGAGCACTTGGGTTATGCATATCGCCAGCAAATTGAAGAGATGATTGGTGCACCGATTCCTTACTCTGAGGAAGAAGATGCTAAGTTGCCACCAGAAGTTGAAGTACAACTTTCTCGTTTGGCTGCAGATGCGTCTATGAAGTTGTTACAACGCAATAAGACTGAGATTGCGGCGCAGCAAGCACAACAAGCTGCTCAAGATCCAGTAATTCAAATGCAACAACAAGAGTTACAACTACAGGCTAAAGAGCTTGAGTTGAAAGAGAAGAAGCTCATGGCGGATACAGCAGAAAAAGCTGACCGTTTACAGATTGAGCGTGACCGCATTACTTCGCAAGAGCGTATTGCCGGACTTAATGCTTCTATCAAAGTTCAGACGGATGACAAAAACCGTACTGCTGAACAAGAGATGGAAGGCGTAAGAATCGGTATTGACCTTGCAAGAGAAATGGCAGCTAACACAACGAAAGGTGAGTGATGCTAGAAAAAGGACTGAATCATCTATTACGACAAATAGATGAGAAGGTGGAGGTTCTACAGGAATCTCTAGGTAAAGGAACAGCTAAAGACTATTCCGAGTACCAAAAGATGTGCGGTGAGATACAGGGTCTGCTAACTGCACGTCTCAATATATTAGACCTACGTAAAAACTTGGAGCACTCGGACGATGAGTAACCTAGATTTAACTCAAGCAGTAGATTTAAGTGCATTAATGCACAAAGCAGCAGAAGATAAAGCAAAGCAACTCCCAGAACCAACAGGGTACAGAATGTTATGCGCTATTCCAGAAGCAGAAAAGGAATACGAAAGCGGCATTTTAAAGTCTGACGAAACTCTCCGACATGATGAACTTTTAACAACCGTGCTTTTTGTGGTTGCTATGGGTCCTGATTGTTTTAAAGATACAACTCGGTTCCCAACAGGACCATGGTGTAAACAAGGCGATTTTGTTTTGACCCGTCCAAACGCTGGTACACGACTAGTTATTCACGGTCGTGAATTCAGAATTATCAACGATGACTCCGTCGAGGCTGTAGTTCAAGACCCTCGTGGCATCTCACGTAAATTCATTTAAGGAGTAGCACATGGATAAAGAAGAATTCCAATTTCCAGATGAAAAACCAGCAGAAGCTGAGATTCAAATAGAAGTTGATGGTCCCGATATTGAAATTGAAATCGAAGACGATACCCCTCCAAAGGATCGTAACCGCCAGCCGGTATCTGAAGAAGAAGTCAAAAAGCTAAAACTTGATGCTGATGAATTAGATCAGTACAGCGTTGAGGCTAAAGACAAGCTTATTAAGATGAAAAAGGTTTGGCATGATGAGCGTCGTGCAAAAGAAGCCGCCGACAGAGAACGCCAAGAAGCCATTCGTGTAGCCCAACAGCTAGCCGAAGAAAACCGTCAACTTAAATCTAAGCTGCATAGCGGTGAAGAAGAGTATGTTGGTGTGGCTAAACAGTCTGCAGTTCAAGAACTTGAATCAGCTAAAAAAGAGTACCGTGACGCTTATGACGCAGGGGATTCTGAAAGGTTGGTAGAAGCTCAAGAAAAGTTGACAATGGCAAAGATTAAGGTCGATAAATTGGACAATTACAATCCAATTTACAAAAAACCTGTCGAAGACGAAGGAAATGAGGTACAAATCCCTCAACAGCAATCAATTCCTCGTCCCGACAATAAAGCTGTCGACTGGCAACAAAGGAATGAGTGGTTTGGTCAAGACGAAGAAATGACCTCTTTAGCCCTCGGATTGCATGAGAAGTTAAAGCGGAACGGCGTAGTAGTCGGTTCCGATGAGTATTACGACACTATTGATAAAACAATGCGTCGTCGGTTCCCAGAAAGTTTTGAGGACGATCAAGACACTGAGACCGAAAAGGTTAGGGCAGAAGAACCACAGAAAACTTCGAAACCTAAAGCAAGTACGGTTGTGGCTCCGGCTTCACGTAGTACTTCGCCTAAGAAGATTAGGTTGAGTAATACGCAAGTTGCCCTAGCAAAGAAACTAGGATTAACACCTGAGCAGTACGCCCGTGAACTTACAAAACTGGAGGCCCTAAATGGCTGAAAACAATAGACTTAAACGTGAGCTAGAAAGTCGTGAAACCCTACAACGCCCTCAACAGTGGGCGCCTGCGGAGTTACTCCCTGAGCCTGACAAAGAGGCTGGCTTTGCTTATCGTTGGATTCGTGGCGCAACCCTTAACCAAGCTGATCCACGCAACTTATCCGCTAAATTGCGAGAAGGTTGGGAGCCAGTAAGGATTGAAGAACAACCTAAATTCCAACTGTTAGTTGATCCCAATAGTCGCTATAAAGACAACATTGAGATTGGCGGGTTATTACTTTGCAAGACTCCGATTGAATTTGTGCAGCAGCGTAACGATCACTACGCTAAGCAAACACAAGCTCAAACAGAGGCTGTAGATAATAATTTAATGCGTCAAAGTGACCCACGGATGCCGATCTTCCAAGAGCGTAAATCCTCAAGTTCCTTTGGCAAAGGTAATTAATTTTAATCTTTAGGAGTATTTAAATGGCTTATCCAACCATCTCAGCTCCCTACGGCTTTAAAGCTGTAAACCGTGTAGACGGCTTACCATATGCTGGTGCAACTCTTCAGTTCCCAATCACATCTGGTCAAGCAATCTATAACGGCGACACAGTTAAATTAGTCAACGGGGGCACAATTTCAGTTTCTGGTGCAACTACTTCTGGTACTATTATCGGTACTTTTGTTGGTTGCCAATATGTGAACTCTTCAGGTCAAACTGTTGAAGCTCAATATTGCCCAGCTTCTGGTGTAACAAACCCAATCGCTTACGTTGTAGTAGACGCAATGGCTGCTTTCAAAGTTGCTGTTACAACTACTGGCAATACAAGCGTAGTTACTGGCGCTAACAGCACTATCGTTGGTACAAACGTAGCAACTGTTTATGGCACACCATCTGCAACTACTGGTGATTCTGGCTCTTCTGTAGTGTTACCAGCTAACGGCTTGGGCAACGCAACAACATTGCCATTCCGTGTAGTAGCTGTTGTTCCTGACACTGCATACGCAAACGCAACTGGCGTTCTCTTCTACCCAGAAGTGATCGTTAAGATCAACAACCCACAAATCACTGCCTTAACCGGTACTGATTACACAGCTTAAGGAGCTAGATAATGGCTATTTCTCGTGCCCAACTACTAAAAGAGTTGCTCCCAGGCTTGAACGCATTGTTCGGTCTTGAGTACGCTACTTACGGTCAAGAACATAAAGAAATCTACGAAACAGAGACTTCTGAGCGTTCTTTCGAAGAAGAAACAAAGTTGTCAGGTTTCTCTGCAGCTCCTGTTAAAAACGAAGGCTCTGCCATCGCTTACGACAATGCGCAAGAAGCATGGACATCTCGCTACAATCACGAAACTATTGCCCTTGGCTTTAGCTTGACTGAAGAAGCAATCGAAGACAACCTCTACGATTCTTTATCTGCTCGCTACACTAAGGCTTTGGCTCGTGCTATGGCTTATACCAAGCAAGTTAAAGCAGCTGCCGTATTAAACAACGGTTTCAGCTCTGCTTACACTGGTGGTGACGGCGTTTCTTTATTCAACGCTAATCACCCATTGGTTTCTGGTGGCGTTAACAGCAACATCCCTGCAACCCCAGCTGACTTGAATGAGACTTCTTTGGAAGCCGCTGTAATTCAAATCTCCTTGTGGACAGACGAGCGTGGTTTGTTGATCGCTGCTAAGCCTAAGAAATTGATCGTGCCACCTTCACTCCAGTTCGTTGCTACTCGTTTGCTCGAGACAGAATTGCGTGTTGGTACAGCCGACAATGACATCAACGCATTGAAGAACAATGGTTCGATTCCAGATGGTTACACAATTAACCACTTCTTGACCGACACAAATGCATGGTTCTTGACAACTGATGTTCCAAACGGTATGAAGCACTTTGTACGTACTCCATTGACACAATCTATGGACGGCGACTTCGACACAGGTAACGTTCGTTACAAGTCTCGTGAGCGTTATTCTTTCGGTTGGTCTGATCCACTCGGAATGTACGGTTCAGCTGGCGCTTAATAAGCCCCAGAGTAGTACTAAGACCCCGCTCAAAAGGCGGGGTTTTTCTTTAGTCTAATCGTAAATTTGCACTGATAGAAACACGAAGGTCATTACTCATGTTTGGGGGTACCATATGCTGTAAATACCCAGGCATAAACACCATTTTCCCAGTAACTGCCTTTATTTCGTGGGCTGTACCGCCAGACATTTTAGTATTAGTAGTAACTTTATTCTTGATTTTTGTTTCTGGGGCGGGGTCCAAAAGGCATAAATTACCGCAAGGACCTTCTGGTATATAGGGGTAATAAACCGCTACCAACATGACGTGGTGTGTTTCCGGCATGTGCATATCCCCAAATTTTGCCCAAGTAGGCCACCCCCGCACAATACCAGTACATTTTCTAGTAGTACCAGAAGCCTCTAAAAAGCTGTTTGCCTGCTTAATAATTTCAGCTTCTAGTATTTTTCCGTAGACTGGGCAGTAATCAAAGAAGTTAAATTTTTGTCCGTTTGTTTCTGTAGGGCGGACATTGTGCATTTCTGCTAGTAGGTTTTGGTTGAAATTTGGTTCAAAGTCAGGAAATACTTCACCTACTTTAATTGGAAACAACTCTTGTACGTTCATAAATACCCCATAATGTGTTTTTTATTTTACTTAAAACACTTGCATTGCGCCACAAACGTAGTAATATCACAGTAACCGGGTGTTCCGGCTTATTAGACTGCCCCGGCAGACGCATACAAGACTAATAAGCTTATCTTTGTATGAAGGACAATTTGACATGGCACAAACCACATTCTCAGGCCCAGTGAGCCTCGGTACTTACACAGTTGCAACTGCTCCTACAGCTAACGTAGTTACAGGTAGCATCACTTTCTTCTCAAACGGCGCAAACGGTTCAGCAGTTGTAGCTTTCTACAACGGTACAAACTGGCTACGTGTTGACACACTCGGTGCTATTTCTGCTACTTAATTAATCCCATAGGGGGAAACCCCTAGTTAAATCTTTAGGAGATTAATTATGACAATGCAATATGATGTAAAACAGGCGCATCTTGACGCAGCTGGGTTTTTTCTAAAATTCCCAACCCGTGTTAAAGGTATTTCTTTTGTTGGTACTTCGTCAGCGGGTTCTTTTGTACTTTTTGATACATTAAGTGTCCCAGTTTCTAGCGGGGTAACTTATGGTCGTTCTGGATACACAGTAACTGTAACTAAGACTGCGCACGGATTAAATACTGGTGATGTTATTGGTATTCATTTCTATGGTGGGACTGGCGGTACAGGTACTGATGGTAACTACACAATTACCAAGACTGGTGCGGATACGTTTACTTTAACAGACATCAATACTGGTTCTATTACAGGCGGTCCAGCGGCAGTATATTCAACAAAATGGTTGGCTACATACCAATCAGCAGCTAGCGATACTTATACAAACATTATCCCAATTCCAGGTGAAGGTGTTCGTGCAGTTAACGGTATCTATGGTTATATGGATAACCTCGCTTCTGGTTATATTTTTTATGGCTAAGAAAAAAGGCGTATCTTTAGCTGTAGGGCGTGGCGAAAAGTTACCCGTATCGAAAGGTGCGGGGCTTACTGCTAAAGGTCGTGCTAAGTACAATGCAGCAACAGGTAGTAATTTAAAAGCCCCACAGCCAGAAGGTGGCCCACGCAAGAAATCCTTTTGTGCACGTATGTCTGGTATGCCAGGCCCTATGAAAGACGAGAATGGTAAGCCTACTCGTAAAGCAGCTAGTTTAAAGCGTTGGAAGTGTGGTACAAAATGATTTTAGACGACCAAACTAAACAAGAACTAGCAAACCTAGTCAAACAAGCAGTTAATGAGGCTGTTGAATCTCGTCCATTAAGCCCAGAAGAAGTACAATGGGTTCGTATGGCTATACAAGCCGATGCCGAAAGAGCAGAATTACGTAAAGCAATTATTCAGAAGTCTTTAGCTGGTTTAGCTTGGATGGCATTAGCTGGTTTTGGTACTTGGGCCGTAGATTTTTTTATGAAGCATTGGAAATAAAATGCCTAGCACTAGTAAAAAACAACGTAACTTTATGGCTGCCGCAGCACACAACCCAGCTTTTGCTAAAAAGGTTGGTATATCTCAAAAGGTAGCTAAAGAATTTAATGCCGCTGACAAAGGCAAAAAGTTTGGTACTGGCGGTGATGTAGGTTATACATACGGTGGTAATAACCAGATTAATAAACAACGTACTCGTTTTGGTAGTAAGTTCGGATACAAGCTAAATGCTCCAGATGAAAACCTAAACAAATATATTGGCAAAAAGGAAGGTGGCAAAGTGGCTACTAAAAAAGAAGATCACGCCGAAAAAGGCGAAATGAAAAAAGACTTGTCCCAGGACAAGAAAATGATTAAGAAAGCTTTTGCTATGCATGACAAGCAAGAGCATAAAGGCGAGCATACTAACCTATCTAAATTGGCTAAAGGTGGCTCTACAGCTACTAAGTTAGACCCAAGAGTTTCTCGTATGTTAGCTTCTCGTACTGCAGGTGCGCAAGACCCTACTAAGGCACGTACTGCAGCCCCAATGTTTTCTAAAGGAGGTAGTATGTCTCGAATCACTTCTAAGGGTGAACACCCAGTTCAAAAACAATCTAAGCGTGGTGCTGAGATGGTTAAGATGGCTAAAGGCGGTTTGGCTGGTGGTCACAAGTCTGCTGACGGCTGCGCCACTAAAGGTAAAACTAAGGGCAAAACAGTCGCTATGTGTGGCGGCGGTATGGCTAAAGGTAAGAAGTAATCATGACCCCAGAACAACAAAAAGCATACTACGCTGAAAATAAGCGTAAAGCAGCAGAAAAAGAAGCTAAGGCTGACTACGAACTTGTTGGTTCTCGTGGTGACGCTGCCCGTAAAGGTATGGAAGAAGGCAAAATGAATCCTGCTGGAGATACATACAAAAAAGGCGGTTCAGTTTCTTCTGCTTCTAAGCGTGCTGACGGTTGTGCCATTCGTGGAAAGACAAGAGCATGAGACCTTCTCGTGGTATGGGCGACATTATGCCTTCTAAAATGGGTAAAGGGGTTAAAAAAGCCCGCCGTGATGACACGGATTTTACTCAGTATGCTGAGGGTGGTAAGGTTGGACTATACGCAAATATCAACGCTAAGAAAAAACGCATAGCTGCGGGTTCTGGCGAGAGGATGCGTAAAGTTGGAGCTAAAGGCGCCCCTAGCAAACAAGACTTTATCAAGTCTGCTAAAACGGCGAAAAAGAAGTGAGTAATTGGGCCATTTTTCTACACCTCATTAAAGGCGTCTCGCTTGGGTTTGAGATAGTAGATGAAGATGACGAAAGCTTTTTTGTATTAGATTTATTAATTGTAAGAATCGGAATAGCGTGGGAGCCTAATGGCTAATACATCTGGATTAAGCGTATTTAACCTAGACCTCAACGACTTAGTCGAAGAGGCTTTTGAGCGTTGTGGAAAAGAACTACGCTCTGGTTATGACTTGCGCACTGCACGCAGAAGCTTAAACTTGCTTACTATTGAGTGGGCAAACCGTGGTATTAATCTGTGGTGCGTAGAGCAGGGTCAAATCCTAATGAATACAGGACAGGCTATTTATCCTCTTCCTGTGGACACTATAGACCTACTGGATACTGTCGTACGTACAAATAACGGTCAAGGCAACAACCAGATTGACATCAATATCACACGCATTTCAGAGTCTACCTACATTACGATCCCTAATAAGAACGCTAATGGTCGCCCTATTCAGGTCTATATAAACCGCCAGTCTGGCAATATTGCTAATATTCCTTCAGCAATCCTAGATGGGGCTATTACTTCTACAGATACTACTATTACCCTAGTTGATGCTTCAGGGCTTCCTACGCAGGGTTTTATCAATATCGACAACGAAACTATCGGGTATCAAAATATCGTAGGTAACCAGATTCTTAACGCTTGGCGTGGGCAAAACGGTACAACGGCTGCTAGCCACTTAACTGCTGCAGAGGTGTTTACAAATAACCTACCATGCATTAACGTCTGGCCTACCCCTAATTCTCCTGGCGACCAATATACATTCGTGTATTACCGTCTCCGCCGTATGCAAGATGCTGGAAATGGATCTAGTATTGAAGACATCCCATTCCGCTTAGTTACTGCTATGGTGGCTGGTTTGGCTTATAATCTGAGCATTAAATTACCTGATGTAGACCCTAACCGCATCCCAATGCTAAAAGCTGAATATGAGCAACAATGGCAATTAGCGTCAGATGAAGATAGAGAGAAAGCTGCTATTAGATTTGTACCTAGAGTATTATTTTATTAAGGTAAATCATGCCTAGTAAATACGCTTCAGGTAAATATGCGATTGCCGAGTGCGACAGATGTGCGCAGCGGTACTTGCTTAAAGAGTTGAAGAAAGAGGTCATTAAGACCAAGTTGTACCAGATTAAGGTTTGCCCTTCTTGTTGGGATCCAGATCAGCCTCAGTTGTCTCTTGGCTTGTATCCAGTAAATGATCCGCAAGCAGTACGTGAACCAAGGCCTGACGTAAGTTACTATCAGTCTGGTGATAACGGCTTAAAGACAAACATAAATGGCGGTACAACACCAGAAGGTTTTGGTGTGCCAGAGATGGGTAGTAGGGTGTTTCAATGGGGATGGAATCCTGTTGGTGGTGGCTCAAATTGGCCTCAAACCCCAAATGATTTGGTTTCCGGGGTAGTATTAGGTACAGTAACAGTAACAACAAGCTAAGGAGCTTATATGTCATTCAAATCAGGTGCAGACGGCATCACTAAAACAGGTAAGACTAAGGGTAAAAACCTTGGTGATTCAGGCCCAATCAAAGGTATTGAGAATGGTCCTAAGAAAAGTACTAGCAAATTAAACAAAGACATGAAAACTATGGGTCGTGGCTTGGCTAAAATTGCAAACCAAAAGAGAGGCTAATCATGGCTAAGAATGATTTTCCAAAACCAACTGCAGCTACTAGCTACCCATTAGGGCATGCTAAAGAAAACAAAGACGCTAGCTCATATACTGAGTTTAAGTACCCTACAGGTGGTGGTAACGACATTGGTGTATATAAGCAGCCGATGCCAAACGCACATGCTGCGTCCACTGAAGTAGTATCTAAGGGTGGCAACCGCATGGATACATCTAACATTTCTGTTGGTGGCGTATCTAAAGGCAATTACGCTAAAGAGAACCCATACGGTGTTGGCGTAATGCGTGGCTACGGTGCAGCTACCAAAGGTCGCAAGATCAGCGGAAAAATGGGCTAAGACTAAACAATGAACTTTGCGCAATTATCCGCCGCTATTCAAAGTTACGCCGAAACTACGGAGCAAACCTTCGTAGATAACATCCCTAACTTTGTTCAGCTCGCCGAAGAGCGTATATATAATGCCGTTCAAATCCCTGCTATCCGTAAAAACGTAATTGGTAACTTTACTTCTGGGGATCATTACTTAGCTTTACCTGATGATTATTTGGCTTCTTTCTCCTTAGCGGTCATTGATGCAGACGGTAACTATGAGTATTTGTTAGACAAAGACGTAAACTTCATTCGTCAGTCATACCCAAACGCAAGCACAGATACAGGTATTCCAAAGTACTACTCGCAGTTCAAGCCTTACACATACTTAATTGGGCCGACACCTGACGCTAACTACCAAACTGAACTGCATTATTACTACTACCCAGTAACTATTGTTCAAGGCGGTATTGCTGGTTTTGGAACTATTACTCCTGGTTTGGGGTATTCCGATGGTATATACGAGCAAGTACCTTTAACTGGTGGAGACGGCTCTAATGCAGTAGCTACAGTTACTGTTTCTGGTGGTATCGTAACAAATGTAACCCTTACAAATCCTGGGTATTTCTACGTATCTGGAAATGTGTTATCCGCTTCTTCTTCCTATCTTGGTGGTGCGGGTTCTGGATTTTCAATCCCAGTTAATAATATTCAAAACGCTACAGGCACTTCATGGCTTGGCGATAATTTTGAAAGTGTTTTGTTGTATGGTGCTTTACGTGAAGCTGTAATTTACCAAAAAGGTGAGCAAGACATGGTACAGTATTACGAAGCTAAATACCAAGAATCATTAGCATTGCTTAAAGAGTTGGGCGATGGTAAAGATAGACGCAGTGCTTACCGTGACGGTCAACTTAGAATGCCCATACCTGGGCCTGTTAGATAATTTTTAGGAGCAAAAAATGGCAATTACTCAAGGAATGGCTACATCATTTAAAGTTAATCTTTTAAATGGCGTGCAAAATTTTTCAGCGGATACTTTTAAAATCGCTTTGTATACAAGTTCAGCAACTCTGGGCGAGTCAACAACAGCGTACTCAGCAACTAATGAGTGCCCTTCAACAGGCAACTATACTGCTGGTGGTAACACTTTAACAGTTAGCATAACCCCAACATCGTCTGGCAACGTAGCTTATATTTCGTTTGCTAATACTACTTGGTCAAATGCTACTATCACTGCTAATGGCGCATTAATTTACAACAATAGCAAGGCAAATGCCGCTGTTGCTGTATTAGCTTTTGGTGGCGATAAGACTTCTACCAACGGTACTTTTGCAATTAACTTCCCGACAGCTGACGCATCTAGCGCAATCATTCGCTTGACCGCATCTTAATCAGTTTAGTTATTTAGGGAGGCCGTATGGCTTTAGTTCTGCAGGATAGAGTAAGTGTAAACAGCACTGGGTCTGGCACGGGTAGTCTTGTCTTGGGTAGTGCTTACCCAGGGTATCGTTCGTTCGCTTCGTGTATTCCAGACGGTTCAATCGTTTATTACGCCATTACTAACCAAGCTGTTGGGTATGACACCGAATGGGAAGTTGGTTATGGCACATATACGCTTAGTAGCAATACATTAAGCCGGGACTTTGTTTACTCGTCTTCAAATGCTGGCGCTCTTGTAAACTTTACTGCAGGAACTAACGGGTTACAGGTATTTATTACTCAGCCATCAGAACAAGCTGTATTTCAAGACCCAGATGGCACAACAACCTTCCCAGAAGGCATTATTTCTGTGGTTGGCGCTAATGCTACCGCCCCTACATTTGCTACGACCCTGTCTAGTTTTGTGTCTAACGTACCAAACTATTCCCAGTTAGTTGTTCAAAACCAAAGCAACAATGCTAATGCGTCTGCTGACGTAGTTTCTTACAACAATTTAGGTGATGGTTTTTCATACTTTATTGATGCCGGTATAAATAGCTCTACATACAACTCTGCTGACTATCCGATACTCCAAGCTAACGATGGATATTTATTTACTGGCGGCAACATCGCTGGTACTGGCGCAGCGGGTGATATTTCTCGTTTGATGATTGGTACAAGCACTGCTAATAGTAACGTGGTTATTTTTGGTGGTAGCGTTAACGTAAATGCGGCTATTGCTACTTTTGTAGCTTCTACAAAACAAGTTATTTTTAGTGACGGTATTCAAGTAACAGGCAATGCTTCAGCAAATAACGTAACCCTAACTAACTTAGCTTACGCTGCTGGTAATTTATCTAATGCCTCAAACAGCACAGTTCTAACTACTAAGGCTTATGTTGATTCTGCGGTGGCTACAGGATTTGTGGTCCATACCCCAGTACGTGCAGCTACTACCGCTAACTTAGCAGCAAACTACGCAAACGGTTCTTCCGGTGTAGGTGCAACGCTTACTGCTGATACTAATAGAGCATTTTCAACTCTTGATGGTGTAACAGGCTGGTCTGTTGGACAACGTGTATTAGTTAAAAACCAAACAAGCGCTTTGCAAAACGGCGCTTATACACTTACAACTGTTGGTGATGGTTCTACCCCTTGGGTACTTACTCGTGCTACTGACTTTGATACAGCAGCTGCTGGTGAGATTGCAAACAACGCATATTTTTATGTAACTAGCGGTACTGCTAACGGCGGATCTTCTTGGGTTCTTAGCCAGCTCGCAGCAATTACTGTCGGTACAACAAGCCTTCCATTTGACCAATTTGCATCGTCTTTAGTTTATTCTGGCGGTCAAAATATTGATGTTACAGGTCAGACTATTTCTTTGACTGGTATTGTTCCTGTAGCTAACGGCGGTACAAACTTAAGTTCGTATACTACAGGTGATGTGGTTTATGCTAACGCCACAAACACTATCGGTAAATTAGCTATAGGTTCTACTAATAGTGTTCTTACATCTAATGGAACTATCCCTGGGTGGGGTACTGTTGCTTTAGGTTCTGCCAATGCTGTTTCCGGTACTCTTGGCGCAACTAACGGTGGTACTGGACAGTCTACTTACACTACTGGCGATATTCTTTACTCTAGCGCTTCTAACACACTAAGTAAGTTAGCTGGTCAAACAACTACTACCCAGAAGTTCTTAAGTCAGACTGGTGATGGTGTTAACTCAGCTGCTCCTGTTTGGGACACAATCCCTTCTTCAAGTATTACTGGCTTGGGTACTATGTCTACCCAAAACGCTAACGCTGTAACCATTACTGGTGGAAGTCTTGATAACGTTGTTATTGGTGGGGCAACTGCAAATGCAGCTACATTTACCACTGCAAATGCAACAACCTTTAACGGTTCTGGTTCTGGGTTAACTAGTTTAAATGGCTCAAACGTTTCTTCTGGAACTATTGCCAATGCAAGAACTACCGCAGCTACAGCTAACGGCGCTTCAACAATTGTACTTCGTGATGCTGCTGGTAACTTTGCGGCTAACACGATTACTGCTAATTTAAGTGGCACAGCCTCTTCCGCAACAAGTGCAACTTCTGCTACTACTGCTACAAACATTGCTGGTGGTGCTGCTGGTTCTATCCCTTACCAAACAGGTTCTGGTGCTACTGCATTATTGGCTACAGCTTCTGGTGTATTGGTTGGTGGTACAACCCCAGCTTACTCAACCGCACCGACTCTGACTGGTACAAACTTCAGCGCTATTCCTAATGCGGCTTTATCTAATAGCGCAGTTACTATTAACGGCACATCTGTATCTTTGGGTGGTTCTGGAAGCGTAAATACCAACCAAACTGTAACGTTTAACAACGGTGGCACAGGAAACACTACTGGGGTAACGTTTAACGGCGGTACAGCAATTACTGTTTCTTACAATACCATTGGCGCAGCCCCTACTGCTGGTAGCACAAACATTACCTCTGTTGGTACTGTAACTGCTGGTACTTGGAACGCTAACTCCATTTCTACTACTTACACTGACGCTAAAGTAACTTCTGCTACGGCTGTTGCTGGTACAGGTATTTCAGTTACATCAATAACAACTACAGGCGCTGCTACACATACAATCACTAATACTGGTGTAACTTCTGCAACGGCAGGTACAGGTGTTTCTGTATCCGCTTCTACAGGCGCAGTTACATTCTCTATTGGTCAAGCTGTAGCTACATCTTCTAACGTACAGTTCAACTCTTTAGGTGTCGGCACAGCAGGTTCTGCAGTCGCTGGTGAGATTCGTGCAACTAATAACGTTACTGCATACTACTCGGACGAGCGTTTAAAGACTAAGATTGGCGATATTGAAAACGCTTTAGATAAAGTTAAGCAGATCGAAACAATGGTGTACCACGCTAATGAAACAGCAGTGGCTTTAGGGTATGATGCTTCTGTTATTGAGGTTGGTGTAACTGCGCAATCTGTTCAAAAAGTAATGCCGCAAACAGTTGCCCCAGCACCTATTGACGAAAACTATATGACTGTTCGTTATGAGCGTTTAGTACCCTTATTAATTGAGGCTATTAAAGATCTAGAAAAACAAGTAACTGAAATAAAGGCAAGAATAAAATGACCTTACCAGCATCCGGACAAATTAGTATGTCCACATTCAGTGTGGAGATGGGACAGTCTTCGACTTACTCAGCATCTTTAGACTGGATTAACACCAATACAAAAGCAGGACAGCGTCCATCAGTACCAAATATGGGTGGATATTACGGCAAAGCCTGGTACTTAAAAAATAACGATGGTAACTGTAATAACGGTAACTGTACTAGCAACTGCAACTGCGGTAACATCCAGTGCACCAACTGTTATATTTCAGGTACTGTTAACTGTGTAAACTGTGACGCTAGAAATTGGCTCCAAAACAACTGCAACTGCGCTTGTACTTACAACTGCACCACAGGACAAGTATCTTATAACTGTAACTGCGCTTGTGCCTGCGACTGTGCCTGCGACTGTGGCACATGTGAAAACTGCGGTTAATATAAGAGGGCCATTATGGATTTATACACATTTCCATCTGCACAACAACCAGATGCCGAGAATCCGATTGTTAAACAAAAAGTAAGTCTAGCTGAAAGCATAGTAACTGTCCAGTACGAGCACGCTAATGCAGATACTTCGACTTGGACAGTAGATTTAAACGATATTAGAAACCGCCCAGACTTTAGGAATCATGTTTGCTATATATTGGCACCTGATGCTACTATTACCAACCTATACGAAGACGTGGTAAAGTTAGGTATTCTAAACACAGCCTTTTTTGCAAGTAAGGGAGGATTTGTTCTTTCAATTATTGTTCAAGATAATCCAAAAGAAAACCCTATAATTTCTTTGGTACTGTCAAAACGAAGCACAACCACTTTAGAGCTTACCGGGGATCTGATATTGGCTGGCGACGCAACTGATGCTTATTACCCGTTAGGTAACCGTAATACTAACCCATAAACAATAAAGGTATTCATGAGATTCCGCATCTTGGCAGAAAAAAATGCAAACGACAAAAACGTTTTCATTTATGACAACGTAACAAACACTCTATCTACTGAAGATGGATTTGTTTTTGAACGTGGAGATATTTCCGCCACTACTTGCTGTCAAAAAGAGTATGTTCCATTTTCTAAGGATGCTCCATTAAAAAAGTCTAGAGACGTACGAGTTCTTAAGATTCAAATGGGTTTGTCCTGCAACTATGCGTGTGATTATTGTTCGCAGCGTTTCGTAGAGCGCCCACCAGAGACAACAAAGAAAGACATTGATGCTTTTATGGAGAAGTTGCGCCATCTAAATTTCAATGAGAAAGACGGCCTCAAGATTGAGATGTGGGGCGGAGAACCTTTTGTTTATTGGAAAACAATGAAGCCGCTAGTTGCTGCTTTAAAGGAAGAATTTAAAGATTGGTTGAACCCTCCTAAGTTTTCTGTAATTACAAACGGTTCAATTCTCACGCCTGAAATTTGCAATTGGCTTGTAGATAATGGGTTCTCTGTTGCTGTAAGTCACGACGGTCCAGGCCAACATGTGCGTGGTCCAGATCCATTTGAAGACCCTAAGCAAAAAGAAATTGTGTTGAGTCTGTATAAGCGCCTCAAGCCATTTGGACGTATGAGCTTTAATTCCATGCTTAATGCTAAGAACATGAGCCGCAAAGAAATTCACGAGTGGTTTGTGCAATTTACTGGTGATGAGCATGTACCGCTAGGTGAGGGGGCTTTGGTTGACTCTTACGATGAAGGTGGACTAGCATTATCCCTGGCTACCAAACAGCAGCATTTTGATTTTAGAAAGAAAGCCTTTTCTGACGTATTTGTTAACGAAGGTAATATTGGTTTTGGCGGTATTCTCAGTAAGATTGATAGTTTTACAGAAAGCCTTTTAACTCATGCTAATGCCAAGTTCTTGAACCAAAAGTGCGGTATGGACGACGAGCATGTACTGGCTATTGATATGCGTGGTGATGTAATTACTTGCCAAAACGTAAGCGGAGTAGCAGTTAATAGCGATGGTACAGAACACCTTGGTGGTAACATTACAGATATAGAGTCAGTAGCAATTACTACCTCTACGCATTGGTCTAATCGCCCACATTGCGCTGAATGCCCAGTTTTACATGTGTGCCAAGGTTCTTGCATGTTTGTTCAAGGCGAGTTTTGGGAACAGTCTTGCGCTAACGCATATTCAGATGCAGTTGCTTTGTTTGCGCTATCTATTGAGAAAATTACTGGATACATTCCGTATTTTATTGATGCGCCACATTTGCCAGATGTACGTAAAGATATTTGGGGTACGATTTTGAAGCACGAAGAAACGCCTAAAAAAGCATTCCCTATTAAGGTAACTGTGGAACAGAAACAAATTATTGTGGACGATGTACCAGTCTATGGACAAGCACGTTTAGGGTAAAGGTATACAACAATGTTTGCAGGATTCCCCTTCGCAGGTGCACCTTTTGCCTCTACAGGGGGAACTTCGCTTGGCGTTAGTGTTGACGTTACTGGGGTTAGTTCTGCAGCTAGACTCGGTACAGTAACTTTACAGACCCAAAACGTTATTGGGGTTACTGGGGTTACTGCGGTAGGTCAAGTAGGTACAGTAGGTACAGTAGCGCCAGCAAATATAGAGTTAACTGGGGTATATGCAGTTAACCGACTTGGTTCAGTTCTTGTAGTTACAAACGTAGAGTTTAGTGTTACTGGGGTTACAGCAGTTGGAGTATTGGGTAATGAGAACGCTACAGGTAGTGTGATTGTTAATGCTACTGGGTTTGCCGTACCGACTTTATTGGGCAATGCAACTCTTGTAACTAACAACATTATTAATGTAACAGGTGTAAGCGCAAGGGGAGTTTTAGGTAATGTTACTCAAGCCGCTGATGCTAATATTGACTTAACAGGTGTATATGCAGTTGGTAGAATAGGTACAGTTAGTATTCGGGCTGACCAGATATTGGGTGTGACTGGAGTAAAAGCGGTGGTAAGACTAAATAAACAAAACGTTTGGGGGCTAGTAGATACAGCACAAACTCCAAATTGGCAAGAAGTAGTGGCAGCTTAAGGATAAATTATGGCGACAACATATTCAACTAGTTTAAAACTATCTTTGATTGGGGATGGAGATCAGTCCGGTATTTGGGGGCAAACTACCAATACCAACTTAGGTACTTTGCTTGAACAGGCAATTACTGGCGTTGTCTCAATCGTTATGACTGACGCTAACTATACCTTAACAAACTATAACGGTGTATCAGACGAAGCTAGAAATGCGGTTTTGGTAGTGAGCGGAACAAACAACGCCGTGCGGGATGTAATTCCCCCATTGGTTGAAAAGCTATACACTGTCGTTAATAATACTTCTGGCGGCTACGATATTCGAGTTATTGGGGCTACAGGTACAGGCGTACTTATTCCAAACGGATATACCACCCTTATTTACTGTGATGGTATTAATTTCTATCAGGCAATAAGTTCAGGTGCCACTGCTGTTAATACTTCTAACTACACCGTAAAGCAACAAGGTAGTACTTTAGTAACTCAGTATAACGGCGCAAACGTAGCTACTTTGGGGTCTACCGGCACTTTCACTGCGGTAACATCGAATGCCACTACATTTAACGGCACCACTGCAAACGTAACTACATTTAACGGTACTACTGCAAACGTAACAACTGCAAATGCGACCACATTCAATGGTACTACTGCAAACGTAACTACAGTTAATGCTACAACTGCCAATGCTGCAACGGTAACTATTGGTGGGTTTAACATTACTGAATCGGGCGGTATTCTAACGTTTAAATACGGTTCTACCCCCATAGCTATATTAAATTCTAGCGGTAACTTTACTACTATAGCTAACGTAACTGCTTACGGAACAATCTAAGGACAATAAAATGATTAAAGAAATTGTAGACTCTAAGCTAGAAGACGGTACTATTTTGTGTCGCCATACCATTGAGGTCTATTGTCCAAGCTGTAGTCGTGATGTAGACGAAGCCGAGTTAGCCGATAAGAAATGTGCCGATTGTGGAGCTGATTTGTCTACCCCAGAACAGCACGTTGCTATTGCGGTGGCTAATTTATCTTCTGGTGGACAAACACTTTAAGGAATCATTATG
>VFSW01004732.1_pt1 | contig 20272 bp, 16 predicted proteins | sample 5358111 | NCBI WGS metagenome assembly VFSW01 (sample SAMN11554181, study PRJNA540505) | mine drainage metagenome | isolation source: sediment from site ElyBrook_90M | place: USA: Ely Copper Mine, Vershire, VT | collected 2017 | reverse complement strand
CGAATCTTCGGCCTGTTTCACCGGCGCATCTGCTTTTCGGCGAGGGTCTAGTTAGACGCGAGGCCGCGCTCCGGCACGTGGCAATCGTTCACGACCCGTTCCACATCATGAAGCGCGCGACTGAGGCCGACGCGGTCGACGAGATGCCCCGCATCGGCTGTGGCACGCGGTGGTTGGTACTGAGGGCGTGGGAGAAGTGCAGTAAAGCCGGTCAGGCTAAGCTCCGGGAGCTGTTCAAATACAACCACCAACTCGCCCGCGCTTCCCAGGTCGTCGCGGAGTTGCGCGAGGTGCTCCATGCGCCAGACGTGGACTCGATGGCCGTCCGTCTGGACCGCATCGTGCGTCGCACTGGGCAACGTCGACACAAACCGCTTCGAAAACTGCATGACCCCCTGGTCGTCCACCGAGCCGCCATCCTCGCGTTGGGTGAACACCCCCCCGCGGCCGGCCGTGTCGAGGCACTCAACACCAACTGGGAGTTTCTCGTCCGACGTAGGCGCGGCTATCGTGACCACCAAATCCTCCTCCTCAAGCTCCGATTCATGACAGCAAACCCCGTCCGCAATGGACACGACATCAAACGCTTCCTGGCACTCGGTCCCCAACGACCGTCCACGAGGAAGGACGCATGATTTCAGCATCCCCACTTTCGCGGAAGAGCCACAAAACGGCTTGTCGCCGGGATCCGTGCTACGATGCGCGGCGGGTGGTCTCATGTTGAGCCTTTCTCTCGACCTTGATAACCAATGGGCGTACATGAAGACCCACGGCGATGCCGGGTGGGACGCCTTTCCGTCGTATCTCGACGCGGTGGTCGAACGCGTGTTGCCGTGCCTCGCACAATACGGGTTGCGCATCACGGTGTTCGTCGTGGGTCAAGATGCTGCGCTCGAGAAAAACCATGCTGCACTTCGGGCGATTGCCGACGCGGGGCACGAGATCGGGAACCACTCCTTTCATCACGAGCCATGGCTGCACCAGCAAACACGAGAGGCCATCGAAGACGAACTCGCGCGCGCAAGTCGAGCCATCGAGGACGTGACCGGCCATCGGCCGCGCGGCTTCAGGGGACCGGGCTTCGCGCTCGGCCCTGACATTCTTCGCGTCCTCGTTGGTCATGGCTACCTGTACGACTGCTCGACCTTTCCGACCTTTCTGGGTCCGCTTGCACGGATGTACTACTTCCGCCAGACACGCGGGCTATCGAACGATGAACGCCACAGGCGGAGGGAGCTATTTGGCAAGGCCACAGAAGGCTTTCGCCCGCTCTCACCCTACGTGTGGAACGTAGATGGAAGGGCGCTGCTAGAGATTCCGGTCACCACGATGCCTGTCTCCCGTGCACCCATGCATATGAGCTATCTGCTCTATCTTGCGGGCGTCAGCGAAGGACTCGCGATGGCGTACCTTCGCACCTCTATCGCCCTATGCCTTCAAATGGGTATCGAGCCGTCGTTTCTTCTGCATCCGCTGGATTTCATTAGTGGAGACGTTGTCCACGACCTTGCGTTCTTTCCTGGCATGAACATGCCAACTGCGCGCAAGCTCGCGCTGATGGGTGCGGTACTCAGCGAGTTGGCAAAGCATTTCGATCTGGTCGACATGGAGACCCACGCAAGGGCGATTCTTGCGCGTGGAGCGGTGTCGCTTCGTCGCATGTCCGCCGAGGGTCGTTGATCACCCCGTGATCGCGGCAACACCCATTCGTGCCGTCGTCGTGCTCGGAACACGTCCCGAAGCTATCAAGCTCGTGCCAGTGCTCCGTGCTCTCGCCAGCGACAGCCGCTTTGATTCGACCGCCGTTTTCACAGGTCAGCACCGCGAACTCGTCGCGCAGGTGCTCGCTCCCTACGGACTGAGTGCCGACGCGGATCTTGACATCATGCAAGGTGCCCAGACCCTCAACGACATCGTCGGGCGCATCGTCGGCCCCCTCGACGCGGTTTTCGAACGCCTAGCCCCCGACGTAGTGATCGTGCAGGGCGACACCACGAGCGCATTCTGCGCTGCGCTCACGGCCTTTCACAAACGCATCCCGGTGGCTCACGTCGAGGCGGGGTTGCGAAGCTTCAATCTAGCTCACCCCTTCCCTGAAGAGTCGAACCGCCGGATGATAGGCGCGGTCACATCGATTCATCTCGCGCCCACGCCCGTTAGCGCGGCGAATCTCATGCACGAAGGCTACTCCCCAGAAGCCGTCTTTGTGACAGGAAACACCAGCATCGACGCTTTGGGCATGGCACTCGAGACATGGCCCGCCGACCGCCTACCGGTCGATGGCATGCGCAAGGAGGCTCCGATGGTGCTCGTGACGCTGCATCGTCGCGAGAGTTGGTTGAGCAACGCCGACGAGCCGCCGCTGCACTCCGTACTCAGAGCAATTGCGGATGTTGCGCGACGGCACCCTGACGCGGACTTCGTGTTTCCTGTGCATCCCAATCCTGCAGTTCGACGCGCGGTCGCTTCGTTGCTCGACGGCATCGAAAATGTGTTGCGCACCGACCCCCTGGCCCACGGTCCCTTTGTCGCGGCCATGCGCCACGCCAAGGTGATCGTGACAGACTCCGGTGGCGTGCAAGAAGAAGCCCCATCGTTCGGCGTCCCGGTACTCGTTGCACGCAAATGCACAGAGCGCCCCGAGGGGGTGGACGCCGGATGTGTGAAACTTGTAGGCCTTGACGAAATTTCCGTGCGCGACGCCCTCGAATGCCATCTGGCGGCGAACAACGGACCCCGTGGTGTCTTTCCGCTTCCCAACCCTTTTGGCGACGCTCATGCTGCCGATCGGATTCTCCAGGCTCTCTGCCATTGTCTCCGCGCTGAACATCCCCCATTGCCCTTTGTCCCGCCCCTGATGAGAGGAATCACATGAGCGAACCCATGAAGAAGGTTTCCCTACCCTCGGACGCCAACGCTTCCGGGCGATCGTTTGGCGAAGAAGAACTCGCCCTCCTGCGCGAAGTGATTGAGTCGGGCACCCTCAACTGCACCAAGGGCGTCCAGGTGAATCGCTTCACCGACCGATTCGCGCAGATGACTGGCGCCTCGGTGTGCAAGGCCGTCACGTCGGGAACGGCTGCAATGCACACTGCAATCGCCGCGATCGACCCTGAGCCGGGCGACGAAGTCATCACCACCCCCATCACCGACATGGGGGCGATTACACCGATTCTCTTCCAGACGGCGATTCCAGTGTTTGCTGACGTCGATCCGCTCACCTACAACGTTACAGCAAAGACGCTCGCTGCGCGCATCACCCGGCGCACGCGCGCAATCGTGGTAACGCATCTCTTCGGCAACCCCTGCGACATGGATCCGATCCTGGAGCTTTGTCGGTCGCGCAACATCCCACTGATCGAAGACTGCGCTCAGGCATTCGGCGCGGAGTACAAGGGAATTCCGGTGGGTCGCTTTGGAGCAGTGGGTGCGTTCAGCCTTCAGCAGGGCAAGCACATAACTTCTGGCGAAGGTGGCATGGTCATCACGAGCGATGAAAAGCTCGGACGGCGGATGAAGCTATTTATCGACAAGGCATGGGGCTACGGCGATGCCAAGCCAGACCACTATTTTCTCGCTCCCAACTACCGCATGACCGAGCTTGCAGGCGCCGTGGCAAGCGCACAGTTGGAAAAACTGCCACTGTTGGTCGAGCGCCGCATCGCAATGGTGGCGCGCCTCAACCGCGCGATCGAGGGCGCTCCCGGAGTGTCGGCCCCGAAGGTCACAGCCGGCGCGAAGCACACCTACTGGCGCTACGCGCTGCGGGTCGACCGAGAGATCATTCGGGGCGGAGCCGACGCCCTCGGCAAGTTGCTGGCGGCCGAAGGGGTGTTCTGCGGACCGCGATATATCCAGAAGCTTGCGTTCGAATGTGAGGTCTTGCGTGACCAACGCACTTTTGGCAACAGTCGCTTTCCCTTTGTGGGTGCGCACCGCACGAACGACCCGCCGGTGGTGTACGACGTGCGCGATACGCCAGGTGCCGTCGAAGCCCTTGCCGGAGTTGTGGTTCTGCCATGGAACGAGCGATACACCGACGAGCACGTTGATTTCATCGCGGAAGTAATCCGCGCGGCGGCCGCAAAGCTCGCCAGCGGGGGTGCTGCATGAGTGCCCAACAACACGAACCGCTGCGCTTTGCGCTGGTGGGTGCGGGTCGCATCGCGCAGGCCCACCTTGAAGCCATTTCATCCATCGCCGAAGCCCGCCTGGTAGCGATCGCCGAACCGCGGGTTGATGCCGGCCGTGCGGAAGCCGAGCGCCGCGGGTGCAGGTACTTCACCGATGCGATGGATCCCGAACTCGCAGCCATGACCGACATCGCGGTGGTGTGTGCACCACCGAGCACGCACTTCAGCATCGCGTCACACCTTCTCGATCGAGGGCTTCACGTTCTGTGCGAGAAGCCCCTGACGTTGAACGTCGCTGACGCCGAAAGGCTGGTTGCCAAGGCCGACGAAACGGAACGGCAGATCATGATGGCATCGAAATTCCGGTACTCGGAAGACGTGATCAAGGCGCGTTCAATCATCGAGTCGGGACTTTTGGGTCGCGTGGTGCTCTACGACAACACCTTTGCGAGCCGCGTCACGATGAACGATCGCTGGAACGCGAACCGGGAGATCTCGGGGGGGGGTGTGCTCATCGACAACGGGTCGCACTCGGTCGATGTTGCGAACTACCTGCTGGGTCCGATCATCGATGTGCAGGCGCAAACGGGCCCGTCGGTGCAGGGGCTCGAAGTCGAAGAGACGGCGCGAATGTATTTTCGGACAAGGAGCCAAGTGATGGGAACCATCGACCTGAGTTGGTCGATCAACAAGGAAACTGACGCATACGTTTCTGTCTACGGCACCGAAGGGACGCTGCACATCGGATGGAAGTCATCGAGGTACCGTCAGAACGGGAGCCCGACGTGGGTGACCTTTGGCCGCGGCTATGACAAGAACAGCGCCTTCAAACGCCAGATCGAGAACCTCATTGGCGTGATTCGCGGACGTGAGCTTCCCTTGATTTGCCCTGCCGATGCAGTCGCTTCGGTGCGTGTCATCCAGGCCGCGTACGCATCTGCGCGCATGGACAACTGGGTACATGTCGAAGGTACCGATGCCTAGCGCTTGGGTACATCCGACAGCCCTCATCGACGACGGCGTGACGCTTGGCGACGACACTCGCGTGTGGGACGCGGTGCACATTCGTCATGGAGCACGCATCGGACGGTCGTGCATCATCGGCGAGAAATCGTACGTGGCCTACGAGGTATCCATCGGCGACTTCGTGAAGCTCAATGCCAGTGTCTACGTCTGCGCTGGCGTTGAGATCGCTGACTTCGTGATGCTCTCGGCACACGTGGTGTTTACCAACGACACCTTTCCACGTGCGGGCAACCGCTTGCTTACCGGACTCGAGACTTCGGCGCCGACCGATGAGACCCTCACCACGAGGGTCGGGCGAGGCGTGACCGTGGGCGCGAACGCAACCATCGGTCCGGGTGTTTCGTTGGGGGAGTTTGCGATGGTGGGCATGGGATCTGTGGTCACCCGCGATGTGTCGCCGCACGCCCTCGTGGTGGGCAACCCGGCACGGGCCATCGGGTGCGTGTGCGTCTGCGGACGACCGCTTTGGAAGTACACCCAGGGTGCTCTCACCCGCGATCAATCGCTCAACTGTGAGCATTGCCACCGCACGCTCATCTATGACGGCACGGTTCTCCGAGCGCCGCCATGAGATTCGCCATCGTCGGCGCGGGCGTTCTTGGTCTGACGCTTGCGTACAGAATTGCGCGTGAAGGCCACGATGTCGAAGTCTTTGAGGCCGCTCCCCAGATTGGCGGCCTTGTCTGCGCGCAGGACTACGGCGAATTCACATGGGACCGTTTTTATCACTGCATCCTTCCGCACGACGGACATCTCATCAACCTCCTGAGGGATCTTGGCATCGACGGTGAGTTGCGCTGGACGCGCACGGGCACCGGGTACTTTTCCGAGGGTCGCACCCACGACATGAACGGTATGGCGGACTACCTGCGATTCCCACTCCTGTCGGTGGTCGACAAGATGCGTCTCGGCGCATGCGTTGCGTACGCCACACGGGTGGTTGATCCTTGGTCACTCTACGACATTTCGGCCGAAGCGTGGCTCACGCGCCTCTGTGGTCGCCGTGGCTACGAACGATTCTGGCGGCCGCTTCTTCGGGCAAAATTCGGCGCGTGGCACGATCGTGTCGCGGCGGTCTTCATCTGGGCGACGCTCGCACGGTTAGCCGGCGCACGCAGTGGTACCGCCCATCGCGAATCGTTAGGCTACGTTCGCGGCGGGTATCCGTTCGTGGTGGCGACGATGCAAGCGCAGTTGGAATCACTGGGGGTACGCATTCGCGTCGGTGCGCCTGTGACCTCCATGCGCGCGTTGAACGGTGGCAGCGAGATTGTCTGGCGTGACGCATCGGGAGAGGGAAGAGGTGCCTTCGACAAGGTGCTCTTCACCGGGCCGACTCGGGCTGCACGATTGAGTGTCGCGACTGAGTTCACCGATGCGGTCGATCGGTACGAGGCAGCACACCCGACGGCGCGTTCGTACCTCGGCGTGGTGTGCCTCACCCTGGTGCTGAAAAAGCCGCTGACGCCGTACTATGTCCTCAACATCGCCGACGCCTCGGTAGAACTCACGGGCGTGATCGAGATGACCAGCATCGTCTCACGCGACGAGACCGCTGGGCGTTCGCTTGTCTACCTACCACGGTACATGGACTGCGACGATCCTCGCTTTGACGATTCGGACACCGAGTTGCGCGCCTCGATGATCGATCGCGGCGTCAAGCGACTGTTCCCTAGCTTCGATGCCACGGACATCGTGAACTCGGTGGTGAGCCGCGCACGGTACGTTCAGCCGCTGCCGGTCGTCGGAATGCGCCCCGATCGAACGCGCGAGCTCTCCTCGTGGGAGGGGCCATTCTCCATCGTCAACACCGCGCTGCTTCAGTGTGCGACACTCAACAACAACGAAGTGGTGGGACTGGCCGATGCGCTGGTGCTGCGCAATCTCGACGTGCTGCGGCGGGGCCTCGATCGATCAGCCTCGCGTGTGGTTGTCCCCGCGTAGTTTACCAGCCGCCATCTGGCGCAGCAGCCCAAGGTGACCGCGGATCACTTGCGCCGTCTTCATCTTCGACTGTCCGAACATCCGGGACTCCAAGGTTGCGGGCAGTTCAACAATCACCGAACCTTGCAATCCTGCGCGCAGGAGCATTTCAGCAATGCCAAGAAAATCTTGGTGGTGCAGTTGCATCGGCGCAAACACCGACTGCCTGTATACACGGCAGCAGCTCGTGAAGGTGTGAATCCGTACGTCGACAAGCTGCCGGTAGGCGCGAGAGAGCGTTCGCGAGAGCGAGATCCGCCACACTGGAACGTTGAGCGTCTTGCCCTCGGGATGGTAGGGCGACGCGGTCACCAGATCGGCCGCGCGCACGAGGGGAATCATCCGCTCAAGAATGTCGGGGTCGTACGAACAATCGCAATCGATCGAACACACGATCTCGCTGCCCGACGCTCGGATGCCCGTCATGATTGCCGCTGCGATGCCGCGGTTTTTTCCGTGCTCCAACAACGTAAAGTCCGGCACGTTGGCAAAGTGCTGGCGAACACGTACGACCGTGTCGTCGGTACTTCCGTCGTCGACGAGGCACAGGTGAATGCAGTATCGGTCGGCGAGCCGCCGTCGCAGACGCAGAAGCGTGCCAAGCAAAAAGGCGATGTTCGGCGCTTCATTAAAAACCGGAACCACCACCGTCACTGGAGTAATTCCGTCGAACGGCGAAGGGACGCGGGGAAGCACCGCATCGACGGGAGCAACGGTTAGCGAACACTTGTCCCGCGGCATGCGATCAAGTGGCAACCCGAGGTGCGCGGCAATGCTCTGAAAGCGGTAGCGCCGCATGTACTCGTCGAAGACCCAGGCTGTCTTGGCGAGGCCTCGGTAGTGACGGATGTCCGTGAGCCAAGGGACGACGTCGAAGTGGGGTTGTTCCGTGTCAAACTCCCAAGGCATGAAATAAAAGACCAGGGGCGAGTCTTCGGCCGCATCCCACCAGGCGACCGATCGCTTGAGCAGCGTGTGGGGAAGCTGACGCACATAATTTCCACCTGAAATCGCCAATCGGAGTCCTGCAACGCCAATCGTCGAGATCGGTATCTCGGCGATCGAAAGCCCGAGCCGTGTGGCGTGCGGATGCTCGCCCGATCGGAAAAGCGAGGGATGACCCGCGAAGCGCCGCAGCACAGGGTTGATGCTGGAATCGTAGCGGTAGCCTTCCTCGGCGAGCACGTCGAGCATCCACAACTCATCGTCCTCGAGCCAATGCGACGAACGGTATCCATGGATGCGATTGGCGCCTTGGGACTCCAATAACTCTCGGGCGATCCGCAGGTCGTTGCGAAACGAATCGGGCGTTGCGCGTGCACTCCGTCGAGGAGAGTACCCCGCGCTGGCGATTTCGTGACCTGCGGTGACGATGCGTGGAACAAGTTCGGGATACCGCTCGGCTGTCCAGCCAGAAACGAAGTAGGTTGCAGTGACACCGTGATGGCGAAAGAAACCGAGCGTGCGTTCGACCGCACTGTCGATGCGCGACTCGAAGACCTCCCATTGCTTATAGCGAACCTGGCTCGCAAGATCGTGGCTCTGAAAGTAGTCTTCGACTGAAACCGTCACGATATGGCGTCGAGGGGTCGTAGGGCTCATGCCTGCACCCTCTGTTTCCCGACCTTGCGAGATGCCATTCGCGCGCATGCGATGCCGATGCCCGCCTCGAAAACGGTGTTCATCACCCCCCACGCGGTCGTTGCGGCCACGACCGACGCGAGTCGTTGAGGCTGCGTGGCGCCCGGGGCGTACGACACAAAGAACAGCGCTGACACGGCGTCTCGCGTGCCAAAGCCCTGGGGCGTGATTGGGAGCGTGACTGCGATCATCAACAATGGGATGTACCGCAGCGCGGCGGCGAAGGGCACCCTCACGTCGAAAATTGCGTATGAAGCCCATGTTCCCACGAACATCACCAACATGTGAGGGATGCGCACGAAGAGCGCGACCAGGTGACCTGACACACCCGCTTCAAAGAGGGGTGCGAGCGCCAGACGACGCACCAGAAAGTCAGGCTTCCATGCCAGCACGCCGAGGTAAGCCAGACCCATGCCAAGCGGAAGTACCAGCCAACCGAGTCGTTCGCGCGAAACGACAAGCGAGAGGCAACCCGCCCCCAGGAGGCATCCGCCCCATGAAGCGTAGGAAACCAGCGTCGCGGCGGCGACACGCCACACGGTAAACCCATAGGCTTCGTGGAGCATCCACGCGAGCGCCACCTGGCCGAGGTGATGATTGACAAACGAGGGGAGATAGGAGGCGCCACGAAAAGTCATGAAATCGCGGTACCGCAGCGGGCCGACGAGTCGTCGGTACACGGGTACCGTGGCAATGCTATCGGCCACGAGGAGGCTTCCTGAAAAGGCCAGTCCAACACCGACGAGGTGCAGACCGCTGACCTGTCGGAGGCTGCGCACAAATGCGCCAAGGTCGAGTTGCGACAGGACGGCGAGCACCAGCGCAAGTGCGAGTGCGAAAGGCAACACCACCCGCCACAGGGGGCGCGACGGTACCTCGAGAGGCGGTGCACCCGTCGCGTTCATTTCACGCGAAGCGCTGGGTGGGTTGCCAATGCATCAAGGCACTCTGGATTGCGAATCGAGGCACGGTTGACGACGCTGTCGCCGTTGACGGCGTCGCGTCCCGCGCGCTCGGAAAGCTTGCCGTTGAGGGTCACAGGAAGTGCATCGACCTGCGCGATCACGCTCGGCACATGAACCATGGAGCGCCGTTGGCTGAGTTCACGCTTGATGCGAAGCGCAAAACCTCGGTCGAGTGTGCAGCCCGGCCGCATCACCAGAAGCAGCACGAGCCGACTTCCACCCACTTCGTCAGGCGCACGCTGTTCCACTGCCATCGCACCGACAACTTCGGCAAAGCCATCGAGCGCCGAATAGATCTCCGCGGGACCGATGCGAATGCCGCGAACGTTCAACACGCCGTCGGAGCGGCCGTGGATGCGCGCACCCGTAGGCGTCATTTCGAGCAGATCGCCATGGGTCCAAAAGCCTGGATGCTGGGCAAAGTATGCGTCATGGAAGCGCTGCCCGTCGGGATCATTCAAAAATCCGAGTGGTCGCGAAGGAAACGACCCTGCGCACACCAATTCGCCCACGGGTGCACCATCGCGCGTCTGCGATCGGACGTCCATTCCAAGCCCGGGACCTTGAAGTTCACCTCGGTGTACCGCCAGGTTGGGATTGCCAAGCAGGAAGCAACCGAGGATGTCAGTGCCCCCCGAGACCGATTGCAGCGGGACCGGCTTCACGGTATCTCGTACCATGTCGAAAAGCGTGTCGCCCAGCACCGAGCCCGTCGACAGAAGCGCACGAAGCGCAGCGAAGGCAAAGCGCTCACGCGGTACCAAACCCGCATCGCGCGTAAACTGCAGGTAGGTTGGATTGGTGCCGAACACCGAGACGCCTTGTTGATCGACGATTCGCCAGAGCGAGTCCGTTTCCGGAAAGGAAACGGATCCGTCGTAGAGCACAATCGAAGCGCCCGTGGCGAGCGCCGAGAGTTGCCAGTTCCACATCATCCAACCGCACGTGGTCTGAAAGAGCATCCGATCGCTGGGCCGCATGTCGCCGTGGAGAACGTGTTCTTTCACGTGCTCGATGAGCGTGCCACCTGCACCGTGCACGATGCATTTGGGCAAGCCCGTGGTCCCCGACGAGAAAACCACGAAGAGCGGGTGGTTCCAGGACAGGCGTGGCAGTTGTTCGAGCGTGAGCGACCGCCCCGTAGCGATCATCGCGGCCAGCGTGGTGTCTGCACCCTCAATCACGTCGTCAAGCGAGATGACATGCTTGAGCGACGGAACAGCAGCGCGAAGGGCTGCCACCCGATCACCGATCGAGCGCACAACACCGTGGTGCGCGTACCGTCCATGGAGAAACAATAGGGTCGGAGAGATCAATCGAAAACGCTCGATCGTCGCCTCGAGACCCAGATCAGGCGACGTCGACGACCAAGTCGCCCCTAGCGCGGTCGCCGCGAGGCAGGCAACAACCGACTCCGTGGTGTTGCGTGCGATGGCTGCCACACGATCACCCGGCGCAAGCCCCAACTCCCGCAATGCGCCTCCGAGGGCAAGCACCCGGTCGGTGAGTTCACTGCGCGTGAGGTGCACCGTGCGACCGCTCTCGTCGATCGAAGTGACGGCAGGATGACTACGATCGACGTCTGTGTCTGTCCGCAGGAGATTCTCAACGTACGACAACCGAAGCGAGGGAAAGAACACCGCATGTTCGCAATCGTCGCCCTGGCAGACAGGCTCGATCTCCCCTTCGACCAAGAGACCCGACCATGCCACGAAAAGTCTCCAGAACGCCCGGAACGAACGTACCGAGAACTCGTGGAAGGCCTGGTGCGTGGGAAAGGCTTCACCCGTCGCGGCTTCGCAATGTCGCCGAAAGGCCGTGAGTTGCGACGCCTCGATGCCAACGTCGGTGGGCGACCATACGACGGAACTCACTGGGGGTCCTTGTAGTTTGGTAACACCGTGACGTAGGCAACGATCTTGTTCATGGAGTCGAAATTCTTTGGCGAGAGATCCTTGCTCTTGATCCTTACGCCACAGGCTTTTTCGAGATGGAGGATAAGTTGCACAAAGCCAAGACTGTCAAGAATGCCGTTCTGCAAAAAGGACATGTCGTCGGACGTGATCAACGTGGCGGCCTCGCCGAAGTGGTACCGGTCATCGAGCCAGTCGATGATCATCTGACGGAGCGCAAGTGACATGAAGAGTACCTCCGCAGAAGGCGATTAAAACTGTGCGTAGATGAAAGTGCCGGCCGCAACCGGGACAAAGACCAGAAGCCACGCGACGACCAGTCCGTAGACAAGTCCCCGCACGAAAGAAGGCAAAGCAAAGAAGCGATCGCGCAATGGCTGAAGGGGCTTGAGTTCGACAAGGTGATAGGCGACCACGGCCGCGAAGCATACGAACAAGACCGGTGTGCGAAGGTGCGGAGGGTCGGGTGGCAACACCATTCCGCGATGCGGGACGAGCATTCCCCGCGCGTAGCGGGTAGCCGCGTGAAGGGTCGTCGCGCGAAAAGGGACGAGCGACAGCAGAAAGAATCCCTGGGTGAGAAACCATGCGGCGATGGAATATGCCGGCGTGCGGCGACGGGCCACCCATGCGCGATTACGGCGGCAGAGGCTGCGGTAGTACTCGTCCCAATGGCGATGGACCACAAGCCCGAGGCCGTGCATCAGGCCCCACATCACGAAGGTCCATCGTGCGCCGTGCCATAGGCCCGAGATGAGAAAGACCAAGAGGAAGCCGGCGTCGAAGCGCCCACGGAACCACCCATCGCCCGCGGTGAGTGGACCGTAGAGGTAATCGAACCACCAACGGTTGAGCGTGATGTGCCAACGACGCCAGAACTCGATGAGGTTGCGACTGAGAAACGGGTAGTTGAAGTTCTCCGGCAGATCGATGCCGAGCAGGCTCGCGGTGCCGAGTGCCATGTCGGTGTAGCCTGAAAAGTCACAGAACACCTGCGCGGCGTAACCGAAGAGCGCGACCCAGAGGCCGAAGGTCGCGTAGCGTTCCGAATGCGCAAAGATCGGATCGACAAGGGTCGCGGCGAGGTAGTCGGCGATGAAGGCCTTCTTGATGACCCCGAGAAAAAATCGCCCTGCGCCCTGGCGAAGGCGATCGGCGCCAAGACGCCGAGCTTCGGCAAATTGCGGCAGGGTCTCGTCGCCGCGCACGATTGGACCCGCCACAATCTCGGGGAAAAAGGCCACAAAGGTTGCAAAGCGCAGGGGCGATCGACACGCTTCGATGCGTCCGTGAAAGACATCGAGGATGTACCCAAGCTTTTGAAAGGTGAAGAACGAGATGCCCAACGGAAGCGCCAGGTGGAGCACCGGCAGGCCCCCGGTAAACCCCACCGCATGGATCCCTGAGTTGAACGACTCGGCAAAAAAGCCAGCGTACTTGAAGTATGCGAGCAGTCCAACGTTGAAGGCGATGCTCGACGCGAGCGCCATGCGCAAGCGGCGGGGATTTTCACGATGGCCTTCGATGTCGAGGGCGATGAAGTAGTCCACCGCCGTTGATACGACGATCCACGGAAAGAGCCGTGGATTTGAAACGAAGTAGAAGAACAGGCTCGCGGCAAGCAGAAAGAGGTTTTGCCACGCGGCACGACGGGGCAGCGCCAAGTGCAGCAGCAGCACGGCAGGAATGAAGAACACGAAGCCGATGCTGGTGAAGCTCACAGCGGTGGCGCCCCGGTGCGCGTTGGTGCTTCGAGCAGCCAGGCCATGGGTTGCGTGATCGCCCACCGGGAGAACAAACGGTTTCCCGCCGGCGTAAGGTGGTCGAGATCAGGTTGAAAATCGCGATACGTCACCGGCGAGCGGAGCGTCAGGTCGCTCACGCGAATCGGGACCGCACGTGACAGTTGAGCGACGTAGTCGTCGTAGCGACGCAACGTGGTTGCGCGCGAGCGGGCCGTAACGATGTCGGGCAGAAGGGGAAACAGCACCAGCGTGACCTCGATGTGGCGCCCGCGAAAGTAGTCGATCATCGCGCGCAGCGAACGCTTGTGGCCTGCGTCGTCGCAGTACGCATACTGCGCCTCCATGTTGCTGCGTGCCCATGCAAGATCGGCCTGGCGACGCTCGGCAAGTTCTTCGTCGCTTACGCGACGGGCGCGGTCGATCACACGAGGGATGACCTTGTCGTGTCCACGGTCCTGGACAAGTACGGAGAACGGCAGCATCGCAGCGAGCCGGCGCTCAAGGTAGTTGCCATTGAAGTCGTTGAGACCGTGGGAGGCGACGTCGTGCACGAAATCCGAGAAGGTCCATGCACGTGCGGGAAGGTTGTTCTCGTGGTGACCCGGTGTCTCGCAGAGGTCATAAAAAGTCGAGATGATGAGCGCGCGCGACAACCTTGGGCGCCGGAGCACACCGGAGGCATCGTGCGCTTCGATCAACGGTCGAATGCGATGGTCGAGCACCCACTTGTACGAACTGAAGGTCCCCCACTCCACCGGCACAAGCGTCATGCGGTTTGCACCGTGCGTGCGATCTGCGACGAGATCTCGCAAGGGCGCAAAGGATCGCGTGTGGCTCGAACCCAGTACCAGTGTGTCTGGATCGCCCGCAGCGTAAGCCTCCACGCCATCGTCGACCTCCAAGATCCGAGGTGGGATGGGCGAGACCCTCTGCAGTGCGATCTCGACGACAACCAGGGCCGCAAGCGCGCCAAGCAGCGTCTGAAACGGTTCCCGGTAGGACATGGACATCAACGTCTGATGCCGTAACAATACAGCATGGCGGCTGGCGAACGACAGCTTTCTGCGGCGCTGAACTGGGCGCTCGCAGCGGCAATTGGTGCCAACCTGTTTTTGGTGTGGTCGTCGCGCTTTGTCCCTGCGACCGACCAGGTGAACCACGTCGCGTCGTTGCATGTACTCGGAAGGCTCGTTGCGCACGACCCCTTCTTCGGCCGGTACTTCCGCATCGTGCTCTCGCCCGTGCCAGACCTCGTGAGCGAGATTCTCTGGTGGATCGTGCTTCGTCCCTTTGCCGTGGTGACCGCAGGACGCCTGCTGCTTTCGATCTATGTCATCTCGCTGCCGCTTGCCTACCTGGCCTTCTTGCGGCGACTCAACCCAGCCAACGAGTGCTTCGTGCTGCTGGCGCCACTCGTGACCTTCAACATCCATTATGGCAATGGAAGCTTGAACTTTCTGTTGGGTCTACCCTTGTGCCTGCTCGCGGCGACCGCGTTGGACGCAGTTCCCGTGAATCCCCGTGCGCTGTGGGTCTTTGTCTCGCTCGCGGCGGCCACGTACCTCGCGCACGTCTATGACTTGCTGTGCCTTGCGGGCTTTGCAGGCGTCGCGTCGTTGCGCGCTGGCGTCCAGTGGCGCCGCGGAGAGCAACCCTTCGCAGCGCATGGCGCAGCACGCCGATGGTGCATCGCGATGGTCACCCTCGCCTTGCTTCTCGCACTCGCAGTGCGCTTCGTGCTGGCGGGTGGACAGCACTGGACACACGCTGTTCCCATGCACTTCGACCTGTCTCCCTGGCAGGCGACCAGCTTTCTTTACGACGCCGTGTGGTTGCGTGGTGCGTCGGGCACGCGGTGGTTCGTACTCGGATTGGGCGCGCTCTTCGCGGTGCCCGCTGTCGCGCAGTGGAGCGCAGCCCGTGGGAAGGGATTTCGCTCTGTCCTCTGTGCGCAAGCGCTCGGGTCGGCACTTGTGTTCTACCTCGCGACGTATCTCAGCCCATCGAACATTGGCGACGAGGTGAACATCGGCGCCCGCTTCGCAATCGTGTGCGTGCTGTGCCTCTTTGCCGGGATCCGAGTACCCGCGTCCAAGGTGCTCTTGGCGTGCATTCTTGGGGTGCTCGTTGTGCTCTTCGTCGCCAAGTGGCTTGACGAACAGTCGGTATGTGCGCGATTCGATCGCGAGGCCACGGTTCTCGATGCACGGATCGTGAGTGCTCTCCCGCGACATGCGACGGTGTTGCCCGTGGCGCGCTACCACCAATGGGACGATCACCGGCGGCTCTTTTTGCACTTCTGGGATTACGCGACGATCGAGCGGGATGCCTTTGTGCCAAACCTCTTTGGCGTCGAAGGTCAGCAGGTGTTGCGGTACAAGCGCGGGCAGCAGCCAACCAACTCGTTCCATGAGCGGCTGACGGCGCGGGACCTTGTCGGCTACGAGTACGTCTGGATCTCGTCCGACTTTGCGGACGAACTGCTGACCCTCGTGCGGCCACGTTTGGAGCCGGTCGCGCGGGTCGGAATCGATCAACTCTTCCGCGTGTACTGAGCGCAAAAAGGGCCGCCCATCATCGAGAACGTCAACGTCGGTATCCTGTCGAAGGGGCGGAGCACGCCGTGGCACGGCCCGCGTTAATGAGCTCGATGACACCGCGTGTTGGGCGCTGCTTCGGTTGCCAGAAGGTTACCTCGCCGTGGTTCATGCCCCGCGCTTCGCTGCGTCCAAGGGGGCGTCGCTCGTGGTGGGTGCGACCGCGCCGAAGCAAGTCGCCTCTACCGGAAGGCACCGCGCGCCATCGCCCATGAGGCCCGTGCCATCTTGAAGCTCTGAGCCCAGCCACGGGCATCCCACGGCGTCGGGATTCCGTCGCTCCTGAGAATGGACAATCGCAGTGCTTGATCACCGCGCCCCATTTGTCGTAGGAGGACGTTCCCCGAAGGGGAGTAGTTCGCGCCTCCAAGGCGCATGGAAGATCGACATACCGGCCTTTGCGCCCGGTCTTCCAGTTCCGATCCCCGGAGCAGAACGAGACCTTCGACCAGGAACTCTCCTGGCCGAAGTCTCGCGTGCTCAATTTCGCGATCACTTCGGCCTCTCTCACAGAGGCCAACAAGATGTCGCGACACACACGGATCCCTGCTGCCATCACCGGGTTCGCCCTCTTGTCGGCGTCGCTGCTCGCCCGCGCGATCGAAATGCCGGATGCGACCTTTCACGCCCTGCCGTGTCGGCCGACCATCGCCTGCACCGCGGACATCGTCTCGCCCGGAGCCTTCGAGATCGAGACGGGATACATCCTGCGCTCCCTCGCGGGTGGCACGGTCCAGCACTCCACGCCCACGCTCTTCAAGCTCACGTTCGCGCACTGGGTGCAACTCCAGGTCGGGGGCAATGGGTACATCGTAGCGACCGGGGCTGCGCCTGCGCACTACTTCGACGACGTGTCCGTGGGCCTCAAGTTTCACCTGGTTCCACAGGGCACTTACGCTCCCTCGATCGCGCTCTCGGCTGCCGTGGCCTTCCCTGTGATCGAGCACCAACAGAGCTACCTCCCCACCACCGACATCTTCCTGACGGCGTATGTCACCCGCGATTTTGGCTGGCTCCATGCAGACCTCAACGCCGGTGTGAACCTCTGGCGCGTAGACGCAAACACCTTGGTGCAACGCTTTGTCGCGCTCGCGCTCTCGACGGCCCTCGATGATTACTTCGGGTTCATGGTCGAGGGCTATGCCTACGGCGATGCAGCGCCCGCCGCCACCCGCGACGCCGGTATCCTTGCGGCGGTGGCAGTCTCGCCTCGCACGTGGCTGACCTTTGATGTGGGCGGCGACATCGGGTTGTTCCCCTCGGTCAGTGGCTTCAGCTTGTTCGCCGGGCTGACCATCGTTCCCGTAGATTTCTGGGACTCTGTGGCCGAAGCGCGGATTCGCGCAGCAGAGCGGTTGCGTCTCCGCGACATTCCGGCGCGGTAGGGCGTAGCGGAGGGGAATGGCAGGGAGCGACGTGGAAGAGGATGCGGGCATGACGGTACGTTTCAGTCGGCGACGAGATCGAAGGTTGCTGTCAGGTCCGACGTGTTCGTCGGCGGTCGGGACCCTCAGGAATTGCGCGGGTCTCCAAGACTACCAACAAGATGGACGCGACCGTGAGAAGACGGCCGACAGCGGGGGAGAATGCGCTGTCGGCGAGGAGAATTCCGTACCGTCGAGGACGATGAACCAGATTTCAGCCCACTGAGCTCGGTTCGCGTTCAATGAACGAGATTCCAGCTCACGGAGCTTTGTGCTGGATCAACGAGCTACGTTCCAGCCCACTGAGCTCGCTTCGAACTCAACGAACTAGATTTCAGTTCACGGAGTTTGTTGTCAGATCAACGAGCTACGTTCTAGCCTGCCGAGCTCGCTTCGAGCTCAACGAACTAGATTTCAGTTCACGGAGCTTATTAAGAGCTCCCTGAGCTATATTCCAGCCCACTAAACTCCTATTGACTTCAACAAGCCATATTTTAGGCCAATGAACATAACTGTAGTTCAATGCGCTAGATTTTAGCCCAACGCGCTAGGTTATGACGCAATGAACTGAATTTTGGCCCAAGGAGCTAGATTCTAGTTGGACAAGCTAGACGCAAGCTCCAGGCCTCGCGTCTAACTACCCCACGGTCGGCCACCTTGCGAAGGGCAGAAGCCTTCGCTTTCCCTCCGGCGGTCACTGGGTGTCCGAGCGGGTCTGCGGTAGTTAATGCCGTGGCACCAGGGTTCTCGCCCGTCCAAGGTACGGGAACCGTCACCCCGCATCTTGTGCAAGGCCTGCGGAGGCGGCTGGAAGCTACCGCAGTGGGTGACCCGGGCGTCACGGAGATGGACGACACTGGCTGGATGGCTTTTGCCGTTGGCTGGAAATCGGTGGATCACTGCTGGATCGCCAATGCCACCAGCGGGAGACATGGAACGCGCTGCACGGTGGCACGGTGCTGACCTCTCCGGGCCGGTGCTTCACGCAGCGCCCCCAAGGGTTTGCGTCACCCCGGCCGCTGGTGCACCCTGATGGGGTGTTTACCGCCACCACCCAGGGAATCCGTGTCTCGGTCACGTCGACCTATCTCCCCAATCGATCGTCTCCTGGCACGGGTGAGTATGTCTTTGCGTACACCGTGCAGATTGCCAACGAAGGGCGGGCTGCGGCACAGCTTCGCTCGCGGCATTGGGTGATCACCGACGGCGGCGGGGCCGTGCACGAGGTCCGCGGCGACGGCGTTGTCGGCGCACAACCCTTGCTGCAACCTGGTCAGAAGTTCGAGTACACTTCGGGCTGCGTGATCAAGACCCCACGGGGAACCATGCACGGCACCTACCAGATGGTTCGAGATTCTGGGGAGCAGTTTGACGCCGTGATTCCACCCTTCGCGCTCAGCCTTCCGCACGCACTCAACTAATCGGGGCGTGGCGATCTCTGGCGTCGAGCTCCTGGTGCTGTCCCCTGGGGTAAGCATGACGCGCGACCCGGGGGTCGAGCCCGTGCCGACGGTGACCCTCTGGAGCGGCGCCTCGGCCTTTCGCACGCGATGGACCATCGACCGCAGGAATCCCGCGTGGACCGTCGACGACGGTCCCGCAACCCGGGACGATGGCGGCGACGTCTTCCGATTTGATTCCACCAGCGGGAGACTTCGGGAGGCATGGCTTGCGCGACCGAGTGCGGTGCGTGTCAACGGAGCCCTGCACGACGCGATCGCCCGATGTCCGACGACCAGGGGATCGCTATCCATTGCCTGTGAGGTCCCGCTCGGAGCGCTTCCCAACGGCGGCTATGCGCTCTACGACATCACCCTTGGATGCTACGTGGCGCTACGCGCAGGGGACTTCGACGGACTTTCGGCAGAATCCCCGTTTCGCGCGATCGCGGTGTCCCCCGAGGTGGCGCTGGTGTTTGTCGGCGGACGGTACGTCGGGTGGCGGGTCACCGATCCCGTGTCCTGTGTTCGTCCGATGGGCTGGCCCGAGCCTCGGGACGGAGCCATTCCGTCGGGCGTGCTTCGCGAGCGACTGGTCTCGTTGCTGTACGACTGGATGACGCTCGACGCCGCGCCGAAAGTGCGCCCGTATGAGGCACTGGACGCCGAGGACATTGCACACCTTGTCAGCGTGCGCGATCGCGCCCGCGAACTGGCCATGGTTGCCACGGAGGACGGCGATCCGACGGCGGGGGTCGGGCGGGACGTGGCCGCACAGATCCACTGGGGCTGGGGCTTCTACCGCGTGCCAGAGACGGTCGGTGATCGGTGACGATGCTGAAGGTCCTACGGGAGATGCACGACGAAGCCCTGGGCGAGTGACGGCGGCCACGACGGCGAACCCTCCCGGGCGAAATACAACACCGTTGCGAGGATCCCCAGCGCGACGCCGCCCACGGTCAGACCGACCGCGGGCTCGATGCCAGCATTGTCCTGTCGCGTGCCCAGCCACGATACCCCCACGGCGGTCCCGACGATGGCCGCGCCTGTCGTCGCCCAGAACAATCCATCGGCTCGACCGTGCGTCCTGCGCAAGCTGGCGAGTTCGCTGCGGGCGCCTTGGAGCCGTGCGAGGATGCGCTGCGTACGCGCGCGCTCGGCGTCGTCGTCGACGTGATCGAGATACCTTGTGTATGCTCGGGCGGCGCGGTCGACGTCCCCCAGACGTTCGTAGACCATCCCGAGGTTGAAGAGAAGGTTGGTGCCCGTTGGGTCGATGGCGTAGGCGTCTTCGAGCTCGCGGGCTGCGAGGCGATAGTGCCCGCCGGCGTAGGCCTGGCGGCCCTGGGCATAGTGGGCGAGTGCGACGGACTGCGAGGGTGTGAGTGCGACGGATGGGGCGGGCG